>Ga0209792_1000069_pt1 | contig 178700 bp, 167 predicted proteins | sample EBPBio142005_DNA_FD_185860 | JGI IMG/M metagenome (GOLD analysis project Ga0209792, IMG submission 185860) | Wastewater treatment Type I Accumulibacter community from EBPR Bioreactor in Madison, WI, USA - Reactor 1_6/14/2005_ DNA (SPAdes)... | ecosystem: Engineered > Bioreactor > EBPR >...
AGGAAGAGGTTATGGCGAATCACAATTAGTAAACAATTGTGCGTGCGAGCCAACCAATGCTTCTCCTTGTTCTGAAGAAGAACATCAAAAAAACAGAAGATCGGAATTTATTATTACAAAAATGTAATTCTAAATTTAATATCACAAAAAGGCAACCAATTTGGTTGCCTTTTTTGTTAATATTTTCGATGTAATTCTTTTAAATCTTATCTTTGTTAAAATTTTAGTATCATGTTTGGAATAAGCGGTGGCGAACTTTTTTTTATAATTATAGTGGCAATTATAGTACTTGGGCCTGATAAAATTCCGGGTGCTATGCGCACTTTTGGGAAGTTTATGGCAAATGTTAAAAATGCAACCAACGATATAAAATCTGAAATACAAAAAAGTGTTGATGTACAAGAATTGCAACAAGGAATCAATAAGATTTCAAATCCTATTTCAGAAGAAATTAATAAAATAAAAAACAGCGTTGCTGTGCCCAACATTGATGATATTACAAAAGATATTAATGAACCGCTGCAAAAAGAAACCAACGACTTAAAGCAGGAAATAGATGAATTAACTGGTCCAATCAAAAGACAACGATAATGCTTGATAAACTAATTGCTTTAGACAAAAAACTCTTTGTTTTTTTATATGAATTGGGTTCAGAAAAGTACGATTTTCTTTGGCTTAAGATTACCAAACAAATTAATTGGTTTCCATTTTTTTTGGTTATATTGTATCTGCTAATCAAAAAAATATCTTGGAAACAAATGCTGGTTGTTGTTTTATTTTTAGCGCTTTTAATAACGTGTACCGATCAAACAGCGAATCTTTTCAAAAACGGTTTTCAACGACTCAGACCTTGCAATGATTTTGAGTTAAAATCTATAATTAGAAACATCGGGCAATTTAGTAGCACTTACAGTTTTTTTTCGGGACATGCTGCCAATTCTATGGCTACGATGACGTTTGTTTTTTTGATATTAAGAAACTTTTATACAAAACCCTATTGGCTTTTTATATTTCCGTTGGTGTTTGCTTATAGCCGAATTTACTTAGGTTTGCATTTCCCGTTGGATATTATCACGGGGTATTCGGTTGGGTTTTTGTATGGTTATTTGTTTTATAAACTTTACAAAATCTTTTTAAAAAACCAATCGTTATTTTACCCTTGTTAAAGTTAATCCATCTCTAATTGGTAGCAATACCGTTTCTACTCTTGGATCATTATTCACCATTTGGTTGTACTCTTGTAGCGTTTTGGTACTTTTATCATTGGCTTTTGCTTCTGTTAAAATTTTACCACTCCAAAGCACATTATCGGTTAGAATAATACCGCCCGCATTCATTTTAGGAATTATCAAATTATAATAATGAATGTAATTTTCTTTATCGGCATCAATAAAAACCAAATCATATTTTTTGTCTAAATTAGGAATAATATCCAAAGCGTTTCCCAAATGTTGAGTAATTTGATGCTTGTAATCCGATTTATCAAAATACTTTTTCTGAAAATCAAATAACTCTTCGTTGTTATCAAGCGTATCCAAAGTGCCTTCTTTTTGTAAACCTTCAGCCAAACACAACGTAGCATAACCGGTATAAGTACCAATTTCCAAGATGTGTTTCGGGTTGATAATTTTGGATAACAAACTCAAAACTCTACCCTGAAAATGCCCGCTTAGCATGCGAGGTTGCAATATTTTTTGATGCGTTTCTCGGTTTAATGCAGCTAATAATTCGGGTTCGGGCTGGCTATGTTGTGCTACGTAGTTTTCTAATTCTTCAGAGATAAAGTGCATGATAGGTTTTTCATAAATTAAAAATCAAAGTTACAAAGGTTTCCACAAAATACCGAATGAACCTTAAAAATAGTATTTTTGCATCATGATTGATAAAAAAGACATTCGTAGTTTTTCTAAAGACCAAATAAGAGAATTTTTCACTTCCAATGGCGATAAAGCTTTTCGTGGCGATCAAGTATATGAATGGCTTTGGAGTAAAGGCGTTCATAGTTTTGAAGCGATGACGAATCTGTCTAAAAACACCAGAGAATTATTAGAAAATTATTTTGTTATCAATCATATAAAAGTTGATACGATGCAGCGTAGTGAAGACGGAACTGTAAAAAACGCAGTGAAACTTCACGATGATTTGGTGGTAGAAAGTGTGTTGATTCCAACAGAAACACGCACAACAGCGTGTGTTTCGAGTCAAGTGGGTTGCAGTTTAGATTGTAATTTTTGCGCCACAGCCAAGCTCAAGCGTATGCGAAACCTCAATCCGGATGAGATTTACGACCAAGTAGTAGCTATAGATAGAGAAAGTCGTTTGTATTGCGGTAGGCCGCTATCGAACATTGTGTTTATGGGCATGGGCGAACCGCTTATGAATTATCCGAATGTAATGAAAGCAATCGATAAGATTACCGCAACCGAAGGATTGGGTATGTCGCCCAAACGCATCACGGTTTCTACATCTGGTATTTCCAAAATGATAAAGAAGATGGCAGACGATGAAGTGAAATTCAAACTCGCCGTGTCGCTTCATTCGGCGATAGAAGAAACCCGAAACCGTATCATGCCGTTTACCAAAAACTTTCCGTTGCCCGAATTGCGCCAAGCATTAGAATATTGGTATAAAAAAACCAAAAGTAAAGTTACCTACGAATATGTGGTTTGGAAAGGAATTAATGACGATAAAGCTTCGATAGATGCTTTGGTGAAGTTTTGTAAATATGTGCCTTGCAAAGTAAATCTTATTGAATATAATCCGATAGATGATGGCGAGTTTCAACAAGCGCCCACTGAAGCTGTAGAGGCGTATGTAAAAGCTTTGGAAAGTAATGGAATTGTGGCAAAAGTGCGCCGTAGTAGAGGAAAAGATATTGATGCTGCTTGCGGACAGCTTGCCAATAAAACATAAAAAAACCTTCAATTTGAAGGTTTTTTTATTCGATATGTTTCTTTAAAATTAATTGCCAATAATGATGTTGTAATCATTGCCATTAAAAGTAAATACTGCTAAGTTATCGCAATTTCCAGAGCCATAATTTAAGGTAGCCACCGAATTATCTCGCACGAAAGTAATTACTCCTTTTACCAGCAGCGGTTTATTAACATTCATACAACTCATTTTTACTAATAGCGGCGTTGTAATACTACTTGTCCAAGCCGAACCGCCTGTTGGTGTCGTTGTCCAATTACCCGTTACTGTATATTCTCTGTCTGCAAGCGGTTGGTTATAACCCGCAGTTATTTCGGTAGTTCGGCTACCCACTCGGTGGTAAATCACACCATTTATAGTAATATTCAAATCCATATTCATAACAGCTTTCCAATGTTGCGGAATGATAGGCGCCGTTGTTGTAGCTGCCACTTTGGTAAATACAAAATCCTTTGTTCCTGTAACCAAATGGCCATTGTGCGTAAAGTTATTAAAGACGTAATTCACAGTAACCGAAGTGGCTGTAGCTGTAGGATAGTCATAGGTAATAATAATTTTTCCGGATACCAAGTTGCCGTTTTGTAATGTACAACCCGTACCGAAATCTACGGTTGTTGTTACTTGTGTTCCAGCCGCTGGAGTTGAACCAAAAGCAGGTATTCTTGAAATAGTGGCGCAAGCTGCTAAAGAGGTTTCGCCATTTTTATTGGCAAAAGTTTGCGAATCTGGATTTTCATAGATGTTTTGTACAATAGAAGCCACGTCATCGTTTGCTAAGTCTATTTGGGCGCTTACTTTGGCTTCACCGCTGGTTAAAGGTGTGGTTTCGGCATCTTCTTTTTTGGCACAGCTTACCACCAAAAGTCCTAATATGAGGAGTGTTGCAAGTATTTTTTTCATAAGTATATAAAAGTTTAAGAATGGTTATCTATTTAGAATTCAAAAATATAAAAAGGTTTAATACAATTATTGAAATAAGGGATTAATTCATTCCGAAAAATATTTTATCTTTGAACGCACCATGAATATTACTTCGCAAATAAAGCAGCCTATACAGCAGGAAATGGAACTTTTTGAAAAAAAGTTTTATGAATCGATGTCGTCGCGAGTGGCTTTGCTTAACAGAATTACACACTATATTGTAAACCGAAAAGGGAAGCAAATGCGCCCGATGTTTGTGTTTTTGGTTGCCAAAATGGTTTCTGATGGCGTAGTGGAAGAGCGTACGTATCGTGGGGCTTCGGTGATAGAATTGATACACACAGCAACATTGGTACACGATGATGTGGTGGACGATAGTAACCGCCGTCGTGGTTTTTTTTCGATTAATGCGCTTTGGAAGAATAAAATTGCGGTTTTGGTTGGCGATTTTTTATTGTCGAAAGGATTGTTGCTTTCTATAGATCATGGTGATTTTGATTTACTGCGAATTATTTCGGTGGCGGTGCGAGAAATGAGCGAAGGTGAACTCTTGCAAATTGAAAAAGCACGCCGATTGGATATTACCGAAGCTATTTATTACGAAATTATTCGTCAAAAAACCGCCACACTTATTGCGGCGTGTTGTGCTTTGGGTGCGCGTTCGGTTTCGGAAGATGCCGAAGTGGTAGAAAAAATGCGTTTGTTTGGCGAACTTATTGGTATGGCTTTTCAGATAAAAGATGATTTGTTTGATTATACCGATGAGGCTATTGGTAAACCTACAGGTATTGATATCAAAGAACAAAAAATGACCTTGCCGCTTATTTATGCCTTAAATAATTGTACCGATAAAGAGAAAAGTTGGTGCATTAACTCGATAAAAAATCATAATAAGGATAAGAAACGAGTGAAAGAAGTTATCCAATTTGTGAAGGATAAAAATGGCTTGCACTACGCCGAACAAAAAATGGCTGAGTTTCAGCAACGGGCTTTGGCTATACTACACGATTTTCCGAGTTCTACTTATAAAGACAGCTTGGTGCTTATGGTGAACTACGTTATTGAACGGAAGAAGTAGTTTGGAGCGGGAGGCAACTGCGATGGCGCTCCAAAAATAAATCTAAAATTATTTTCAAAAAAAAGTAACTTGCATGCAACCTTTTTGCCAGTGGGTTCGTCTATGTATATAGAAACACTATATTTTTCGGATTTCTAATTTCTAAATTCTAACTTTTAAATGAAAGTTATTTCATTACACGAAGAGGAACAACACATTATAGCTTTGGCAATACAAAGCCATCGGCAGGCGCAACATAAAATTTATTCGAAATATGCGGGCAAAATGCTGGGTGTGTGTCGGCAATATATTAAAGATGTGCATCAGGCGGAAGATGTAATGCTGACGGCTTTTATGAAGGTTTTTGTGAATTTGAAAAACTTTGAACACAAAGGAAGTTTTGAAGGATGGATTCGTAGGATTATGGTAAATGAATGTATTTCGTTTTTGCGCGTAAATAAAAAGGTGCATTTTACCGATGATGAAATGTTTTATGAAGAAGGATTTAATGCTACAGAAAGTCAGCTTTCGGTTGAGGATATTCAGTTTTTGATAGACCAATTGCCCGATGGTTACAAAATGGTTTTTAACTTGTATTGTATAGAAGGTTATAAACACCACGAAATAGCCGAAATGTTATCGATAAGCGAAGGTACTTCTAAATCGCAACTATCACACGCCCGACGTGTGTTGCAAGAACAGATTATGAAATTAAAAAATTATACGCATGGCACTCAAACCCTTTGAAAAACAAATAAAAAGCAAGCTCGATACTCGGGAATTGCCGCCGAGTAGCAATGCCTGGGACAGATTAGATGCGATGCTAACGGTAGCCGAAGAAAAAGCACCACCCAAGAAGAAAAAAGCAGTATGGTGGTATGCCGCAGCGGCTGTTGTGGTGCTCTTTGCTGCAGGAATGTTTATGAAAAACAATACGGCAACTACTATGGAAATCTCTAACGATGTGGTGGTAAAGGAACCCACGACAAGCAATGTTGATGCTGTAGCGAATGGCGATGCTGAGGGAGATAGTATCAATACAATGGTGATTCCTGCCCAAACAACGGGTAAAGAAAGTATGGCAGCTAAAGAAAAAACATTTTCTCGCAAGCCAGCTATCAATCAGCAATCGAATAAGAACACTGTTAATCAGTTTGTGAATACAGAAGCAGTGGCTGTACAACAACCTAAAACAGCCACGCCTCAACAGCCCGATGATGTGCAGCCAATAGACAAGGTTAGTACCAATGCCATAGCAAGTTCGGACAATGATAAAATAACCGTTAGCGCGAGTAGTTTGTTAGATGCTGTAGACGAAACATCGAGACCTAAGGCGGACTATAACCCGAGTATTTTTGCTAAGGTTCAAAAAAAATATGTAAACGTAAAAACCGTTATAGCCAATAGAAATAAAGAGTAATCAATCATCAATCAAAAAACAACAATCATGAAAAAAGTAATCCTTCTTGCAACAGCAGTAATCTGCCTGCTTTTTAGTAAAGCCCAAGCACAGCAAACCAGTTTTGAAAACAATGTAAAACTTTTAAGCAACAAAATTGACCTTATTACCAAAGAAGAAAAAGAGTTGCTAAAAAAAGAAGTAGAAGAAATTAACGAACAACTTCAAAAAGGGCAACTCACAGCCGAACAAGCCGAATTAAAAAAACAACAAAGTGCAACAACACATGCTAAAAATATTGAAAACCGCGTAGCTGTTGTACAAGCCGAGCTCAAACAACTTATTCAAGACAAAGTTGATGGGAAGATAGAGGATTCTTTAAAAAGAAAGGAAATTAGTGTGAATTGGGGGAAAGATAAGAAAATTAGAGATTCTATTCACAATGAAAAATCTGATCTGAGGTCAACGTCACAACTAACATTTGCTTTTGGATTAAATAATTTGGTAACTAATGGTTCTGTGGCTAATTCCGATTTTGGATATTTGCGTTCTGCTTTTTTCGAATGGGGAATTACAGGTAAAACCCGAATTATAAAAAACAATAATTTGTTGCATTTAAAATACGGCGGAACATTTGTATATAACTATTTGTCGCCAACCGATAACCGAGTTTTTGTAGATACTGGCGATAAAACCGAACTTCAAACCTATCCAATTTATTTGCGCGACAGCAAATCGCATTTCAAAAATGTTTTTATTACCGTTCCATTGCATTTAGAGTTTGATTTTACCAAACCAAAAACCAATAAAGAAGGGAAAAAGATATTCAAAACACAAGAATCTATACGTTTTGGAATAGGTGGATATGTTGGATATAACATCAATTCAAAACAATATATAGGGTATGATTTTGATGGATATAAATATCGAAACATGGAAAAAGGCAACTGGAATGTGCCCGATTTTAATTACGGATTAAGTGCCTATGTGGGGTATAAAAGCACCAGTTTGTATCTTAAATACGACTTAAACCCGATGTTTAAAAACAATACCATCGACCAACGTAATATATCGCTTGGTTTGCGTTTCGATTTTAATTAAAAATGTTAGATTAGTTATAGATAGTAAACCCTGAAAGAGTTTCAAACTCTTTCAGGGTTTACGGTATTTGCTATCTTTTTATCTAATTATCTAAAAATCTAAGCATCTAATTTTTTATCTTCGCAAAAATCTATAACCAAAAAAATTGATTTCCAGAGAAACCATAGATAAAGTTTTTGAAGTAGCTCGAGTAGAAGAGGTTATCGGCGATTTTGTGCAATTAAAGCGCGCTGGTAGTAACTTCAAAGGCTTGAGTCCGTTCTCTGATGAGCGTACGCCATCGTTTATGGTGTCGCCTGTAAAACAAATCTGGAAAGATTTTAGTACCGGAAAAGGCGGTAGTGCCGTGAGCTTTATCATGGAGCACGAACACTTTACTTATCCCGAAGCTATTCGGTATTTGGCAAAAAAATACAATATCGAAATTGAAGAAATTGTTCCTTCGGAAGAAGAAAAAGAAGTAGCCAACGAAAAAGAAAGTATGTATCTAGTTTCGGAATTTGCCACGCAATATTTCCAAGAAACATTGCAAAATTCTGAAGAGGGCAAGGCCATCGGACTAACGTATTTTAAAGAACGAGGATTTACACAAGAAACCATAGATAAATTCAAGTTAGGTTATTCGCCAAACGCCTGGGACGCTTTTACTAAAGAAGCTTTATCTAAAGGTTATCAACTCGAATTTCTCGAAAAAACAGGATTAACCATTGTTGGCGAAGACAAACAATTCGACCGATTCAAAGGCAGAGTCATGTTTCCCATCCAAAGTATGAGTGGTCGTGTTTTGGGATTTGGTGGTAGAATTTTAACAAATGACAAAAAAGCTGCCAAATACCTCAATTCGCCCGAAAGTGAAATCTATCATAAGAGCAAAGTTTTGTATGGAATTTTTCAGGCAAAGCAAGCAATAGCCAAGCAAGACACGTGTTTTTTGGTAGAAGGTTATACCGATGTTATTCAGATGCATCAGGCTGGTATTGAAAATGTTGTGGCCTCTTCTGGAACAGCGCTTACACCAGACCAAATAAGACTTATAAATAGACTCACCAAAAATATTACTGTTCTTTTTGATGGCGATGCAGCAGGTTTACGAGCTTCTATTCGTGGTATCGATTTGATTTTGGAAGAAGGCATGAACGTCCGCGTTTGTACTTTTCCTGATGGTGATGATCCTGATAGTTTTGCTAAAAAAACACCGCACGATGAGTTGGTTCGATATTTATCAGAAACGCCCAAAGATTTTATACAGTTCAAGGCTTCATTGCTCATGCAAGAAGCAAAAAATGATCCGATAAAAAAAGCCGAACTTATTCGAGATATGGTCAATAGTATTTCGAAAATTCCTGACAGAATTAAACGGGAAATTTATGTTCAGGAAACGGCACGAATTATGGATATTTCCGAAGATGTGCTTTTTAATACTTTGGCTCAAATTGTAAAAAAAGATATTCAAGAGCTTTCTAAAAAACATAAGGAAGAACAAAAAGCTTTTGAAGTTCATAAAAATGATGAACCACAAGCAAATGCAACGATTGATATTCAATATTTTTTAGAATATAAAATCATCGAAATATTGCTTTTATACGGAAATCTTACCGAAGATTTTGAAGATGTTTTTCTAAGAGAAAATGAAAATGGCGAAATGATTGAAACCAAAGAAATCAATAGTTATAAAGTTTTCAATCGTGTGTATTTAAGTTTACAAGAAGATGAAGTAGCGTTTGCCAATCCTGTTTTTCAGTTGATATTTGATAATTTATGGGAATTTTATAATGCCCAAGAAGAATTTGAGTTGGAGAAATATTTACTTCATGCTTCTCCAGAAATTGCCAATGCAGTTACAACCATTTTAATGCAAGAAGAAAAAGAAAATCTGCATAATTGGGAAACGAAACAAATCTATGTAAAACAAAAAAACCAAACCGTTTCGCAATACGTTACCGAAACGATACTTACATTGCGTTGGTATTTGGTGAATAAAATTATAGATGACTTAAAAAACAATATAGGCAACTCCCAAGAAACCGATAATCAAGAAACTTTGTCTATGGTTATAGATTACTTGGGACTTACCAATTTGTTTTCTAAAAAATTAGGAAGAGTAATTTCACGCCATACCTAATATTTCCAAAGATTTGGCTTTATTAATTAAGTCAATTACATTAGTTACTCCCATTTTTTGGAACAAACGCAATTTATACGTACTCACGGTTTTTTCGTTAAGTTTTAACAACTTAGCAATTTCGTTGTTTTTCTTTCCTTCACTAATGTATCTTAAAACTTCAATTTCTCTATTAGAAAGTTTTTTGTGCAAGCTACTACTGTCTGATTTTTTCGAAATAGTAAGTAACTTTTTCTTCACGTCAGTACTAATAACTTTCATGCCTTGGTGAACCCTTATAATGGCATTACCTAAGGTTTCTAATTTTGAAGTTTTTGAAACAAAACCCGAAATTCCCGCTTTAATTGCGTTTGGAGCATAAATTTCTTCGTTAAGGTCGCTAAAAACCAAAAATTTAGTGTTTGGAAATTTTGCAATTAATGTTCTCAATTCGTATAAACTTTTGAGACCATCCATTTCAAGATCTAAGACCAAAACGTCAATTTCTTTGTTTCTCAAAGCATCGGGCACCATATAGAAGCTACCTACGTTTGAGACAATTTCAATTTCGGAATGATCTTTAAAATAAGACTTAATTCCGAAGTGAACTACCGGAAAATTGTCAGCTAGACATACTGTTATCATCGTAATATTTTTTAACAAAAAGCCTGTAAATATACATTTTTTTTTAAAAAATAACAAATGTCTTGAAAATAATTCATAGATGTATAGACAAATTACATACTGGTATTTGTCGCATTTTGTGCTGATTTGCTTTGTTAAGTTTTAAAAATATTTCGTAAACTTCTTTTTTTCTACCACTAAAATCACTGGGTTTCATGCCTATTTCTTTTTGAAGCATTGCCCATTCCAATTCGTCATAACTGGCTCCTAATTGATCTTCGTCGGTTCTATCATCTCCAAAAAGGCCGTCGGTAGGTGCTGCTTTTTGAATAGAATCGGGTATATGTAAGAATTCACCTAACATATATACCTCGCTCTTCATTAAATCGGCAATCGGACTTAAATCTACACCGCCATCGCCATATTTTGTAAAAAAGCCAACGCCAAAATCTTCCACTTTGTTCCCTGTTCCGGCAACTAATAATCCGTGTATTCCGGCATAGTAATATAAAGTAGTCATTCGTAATCGCGCTCTTGTGTTGGCAAGTGTTAAATTATATTTGGCTTCGTCGTTGCTTTCGGGAAGTTGTTTTTTAAACGATTCAAAAACGGGTGTTAAATCAGCTTCGGCACGAGAAACATTAGGGAATCGTTGCATTAATTGTTCGATATGTTCACGGCCACGGCTTACTTGGCTTTCGGCTTGATGTATTGGCATTTCTACACACAAGGTTTTAAAACCAGTTTGCGCACATAAAGTAGAAGTTACCGCGCTATCTACACCACCAGAAATTCCAATTACAAATCCGTTTACTCCTGCATTTTCGGCATATTCTTTTAACCACTTTACTATGTGTTGGTTTACTTTTTCAGAATTAAAGTTGCTTTTGTCTCCCATTGTTTTAGTATTTGAATTATCAAAAGTATATTTGCAAATGTAAAATAAATAGTGATTTTTGGCGTTTGTCTGTTTATGAAATTTATACAAATAAAATGAAACATATAATAAGTATCGTAGCGATTGTTTTTTTACTTTTTTCTTGTGATAAAAAATCGAAAGTAGAAAAAGCCGTAGAAGAAATTCCGGTTGCCATGAAAGTCATACGTTTTGAACAAGATTTTTTTGAAGCAAAACCAGAAGATTTAGTAACACTAAAATCGAAATATCCTGAGTTTTTCCCAAAAGATACGCCAGATGCTGTTTGGATAGAAAAACAACAAAATAAAGATTGGCGTGATTTATATAGCGAAGTTGAAAAACAATACAAAGACTTTTCAGACGAACAAACCAATATAGAAGACCTTTTTAAACATATTAAATATTATTTTCCAAAAGTAAACACACCCCAAATATATACGGTAATTGGCGATATGGATTATAAGAACAAAGTAATTTATGCACCGGGTAAATTGATAATTTGTTTGGAAATGTGTTTGGGTAAAGACTCTAAGTTTTATGTAGATGTGCCAGAATATATCAAACAAAATTTTGATAGAAAGCAAATACTGCCCGATATTGTTTCTGGTTTTTCTTATCAAGTAAATCCAGCGCCTAAAAGCAAGGAGTTTATTGCCGAAATGGTGTATTATGGCAAGGAATTGTATATGAAAGATTTGTTGTTACCCGATTATACTGATGCTGATAGAATTGGTTACACCGAAGATCAAATAAAATTTTGCCAAGGAAACGAATACTATATATGGAGTTATTTTATAGAGAAACAATTATTGTATAGTACCAATCCAAAATTAGCGAGTCAGTTTATAACATTAGCGCCATTTTCAAAATTCTATTTAGAGTTAGACAACGAAACACCAGGTAGAATAGGGCAATGGGTTGGATGGCAAATTGTACGAAGTTATATGGAAAACAATCCAGAAGTTACTTTAGACCAATTATTAAAAACCGATCCGAAAACAATATTTGAACAATCAAAATACAAACCAAAAAAGAATGAATAAGCAATCGGAAATAAAATTTAATATTTCGCTCGACGAAAACCAAATACCCGAAACTATCACTTGGACAGCTCCCGATGGTGGTGTAGAGGATGAAAAAACCAAAGCCATGTTGGTTTCGGTTTGGGACCCTATTAATAGAGAAACTTTACGAATTGATTTATGGACCAAAGATATGCCGCTTGATGAGATGAAAATCTTTTTTCATCAAACATTGATTGCAATGGCAGATACTTTTCAGCGAGCTACTGCCGATGAGAAAATGGCCGAAACAATGCGCGATTTTTGTGATTTTTTTGCCGAAAAATTAGAATTGAAAAAGTAATTATTTTTTCTTCGTGAAATTATAGCCAAATCTAAATTTTAAATCAAATCCAAAATCGGAATCATTTTTTTTATAAACATCTTTATTCGTATAGCCATAGTAGTAGCCGGCGGAAATGATAATTCGTAGTTGAAATTACTCTTACCAAAATTTCTTTTAAATCCATAGCGTGGCGCAAAAAGGAAATCGTTGTATAGATAATAATTAGAATCTAAATTATGTATTGCCAAACTACTTGGGATATAACTGATGCCTATAGCTATAAAATTGGCACTATTATTATTTGTTTTTTTGCCTTTTTCAGCACGTCGATCTAAGTTATAATACCAACGCGGTTCAATGTTAAAAACTGCAGGTATAATGGTTTTGTATTCGCCTTCTCCATAATAATTGGTAAAGTGTACACTGGAAACTTTGTATCCAAATTCGGCGTGTAATACCATTTCTTTTGATAATTTATATTCATCTGCCAAGAAAATACTTATTGGCGATGCTTGTATTGTAAAAATATTCTTTTCAACAGAAACATTGTTTTTCAAATCTTTTTCTTGTGCTACAATAAGATTTGTGAAAGCAAGTAGAATGATTAATTTTTTCATTTTACAAATTCTTAAAAACTTCTTTATTTACTTCTTCTATATATTCTAATAGCGTGTCTCGACCAACAGCTTCCAATGATGAAGTAATAAAATAATGTGGCATTTCTTCCCAATTATTAGCTAAAATTGCTTTCTTGTAGGCTGCAATATGCGAATCAACTTTGGTTTTACCTATTTTATCAGCTTTGGTAAAAACAATACAAAACGGAATTTCCATTTCGCCCAAATACGTGATAAATTCTAAATCTATTTTTTGAGCTTCGTGACGCACATCAATTAAAACGAATGCACAAACCAACTGCTCGCGTTTTTCAAAATATTCGGTAATCAGTTTTTGAAATTTATTCTTGGTAGTTTTCGATACTTTGGCATATCCATAACCAGGTAAATCTACCAAAAACCAATTACTGTTTATTTTAAAATGATTGATAAGCTGTGTTTTTCCTGGCTTTCCAGAAGTTTTTGCCAAATTTTTATGATTGGTAATCATATTTATAAGCGATGATTTCCCAACGTTAGATCGTCCAATAAAAGCATATTCTGGCAATCGTTCGGCAGGGCATTTGGTAACATCGGTGTTACTTATAACAAATTCGGCAGTATTGATTTTCATAATAAAAAAAGAAAGTCATATACAAGATTGCTATGACTTATTTTATGGTGTTTGATATAATTTATAAACTTTCTTTTTGTAGCCAAAGTTCAAGGTTTTTGTTGAACTCTTCGGGTTGTTCCATCATGGCAGCGTGTCCGCATTTGTCTATCCAATATAAGGTAGAGTTAGGCATCAATTTATGGAATTCTTCGGCTACATCTGGTGGTGTTACTTTGTCTTGTTTGCCCCAAATAATACAAGTTTTTACATGCATTTTTGGTAAATCTTTTGCCATATTATGACGAATGGCACTCTTGGCTATCGTTACAGTTTTTAAAACTTTTATGCGGTCGTTTACAACGGCAAATACTTCGTCTACAATTTCTTTGGTAGCAACTTCTGGATCGTAAAACACGTCTTGTGCTTTCTTTTTAATGTATTCATAATCACCGCGTTTTGGGTAACTATCGCCCATAGCACTTTCGTATAAACCAGAGCTTCCGGTAATTACCAATCCGGCTACTTTTTCTGGATACATTTTGGTATAATACAAGGCAATATGACCGCCAAGCGAATTTCCTAAAAGGATAACACGGTCAAAACCTTTAAATGTGATAAAATCTTTTACATAGCGAGCAAAAGCTTTCACGTTTGTTTTAAGTAAAGTTTGTGTGTAAATCGGCAACTCCGGAATAATAATTTTATATCCTTTATCCGAAAAATAACTGGCAACACCATCAAAATTACTTAGTCCGCCCATTAATCCGTGCAAAACTAAGATTGGTGTGCCTTCGCCTCTTTCAAAATAAGTGTATTTTCCTTCTGTTTTTAGACTGCTCATTTGTTGTTATTTCCTAATGGTTACAAACCTACACAAATTTTAATTTTTTAGCAAATTATAAGAGCTATTATATTTTTTAAAACCATTTTAAGGTTGGTTTTTTATAAGATTCAAGTGGTGTTAAAAACTTTCATAATTGATTGAAAAATCTAAGGAAGTGGAAAAACTTATTAACAAAGTGGTAGATTGTGGTAAAAAGTGGAAAATTTATTTATATTTTTGCTTTTAGAATTGATAAAAAGTTAATTTTTTGAACTCATTAATAGGAACATACGAATGTAAAATTGATGCCAAAGGACGGTTGCTGATACCAGCTCCGCTGAAAAAGCAATTGGCGCAATCACTTCAAGACGGTTTTGTCTTGAAGCGTTCGGTATTTCAGCCTTGTTTAGAGTTGTATTCGATGCAAGAATGGAATCTTATGATGCAAAAAATCAACAAGTTGAACAAGTTTGTTAAAAAGAACAACGATTTCATTCGAAGATTTACAGCAGGAGTAAAGGTGGTAGAGATTGATGCTTTGGGCAGATTACTCGTGCCAAAAGATTTAATGAATTTCGCACAATTTTCAAAAGATATCGTGCTGTCATCGGCGGTAAATATTGTTGAGATTTGGGATAAAGATTTGTACGAAAAAGCTATAGATGATTCTGTGGTAGATTTTGCTGATTTGGCAGAAGAAGTAATGGGTAATGTAAATAATGAAGCTGATGGAATATCATAATCCGGTATTGTTACAAGAATCGATAGATGGCTTACATATAAATCCTTCGGGAGTTTATGTTGATGTTACTTTTGGCGGCGGCGGACATTCGCGCGAGATTTTAAAAAGACTCAATTCGGAAGGAAAATTGTTTGCCTTTGATCAAGATGAAGATGCTTGGGAAAACGAGATTCAAGACAATCGATTTGTATTGATAAAAGAAAATTTCAGATTTATAAAAAGATTTTTGCGTTTTCATGGCATCAAACAAGTCGATGGAATTTTAGGTGATTTAGGAGTTTCTTCGCATCAGTTCGATGTGCCAGAGCGTGGTTTTTCAACTCGTTTCGAAGCCACTCTCGATATGCGAATGAGCAAACAAAATGATTTAGATGCGTATCGTGTGGTAAATCAATACGAAGAAGCAGAATTGAAAAGAGTTTTCTTCGATTATGGCGAATTAAAAAACGCACCAGCATTAGCAAAAACTATTGTTAGCGCCCGCGAAATAAAGCCAATAAAAACCACCGAAGAATTAAAAACAGTTTTAGCAAAATTTCTGCCAGAAAAACATAAAAATAAAATATTAGCCCAAATCTATCAAGCCATACGAATTGAAGTAAATCAAGAGATGGAAGTGCTAAAAGAGTTTTTAGAACAAACCTTAGAGCTATTAAAACCACACGGCAGATTGAGTGTCATTTCGTATCACTCTTTAGAAGATAGATTGGTAAAACGTTTTATGAAAAACGGCATGTTTGAAGGCGAACCCGAACGTGATTTTTTTGGAAATTTTTCGGTGCCACTTAAGCCAATCGGAAAAATGATCATTCCTTCGGATGAAGAAATAAAAATAAACAATCGAGCACGAAGTGCAAAATTGAGAATAGCAGAGAAAATTAGTTAAACACTTTTCCTTCCTTCCAGAGCTTTTTTAGGTTCTGGGAGGATTTTTAAAAAACATGAAAAAATCGGGAATATACAGCATTTTAAAAGCGAAATATTTGCTCGAAGAAGACGCAACCAAAAATTGGCGCTTCATTGTTTTTTTAATTGTATTAGCTATTGTAATGATTGCCAACACGCAACGATACGAACAAAAAGTATTCAAAATTGCGGCGTTGAACAATGAGGTAAAAGAATTACGCTCAGAATTTGTAGATAGAAGATCAGAATTAATGAAATTAAAAATGGAATCTACCATTTCAGAGAAAATGAAAGAACGCGGTGTTTTTCCATCAAAAGTACCACCACAAAAAATAAAAATAGTAAAACCCGAAAGCAAAGGAATTTTGGATAAAATATGGCAGTAAACGATAAAAATATTTCAACTCGAATGTATTTGGTTGCCGCATTTATTTTTTTATTTGCGCTGGCAATTACAGTAAAACTCACTAATATTCAGTGGGTAGAGGGCGATTATTATCGTAAATTAGCTAAAGACCGAACGGTTAAAAACTTTGTAATTCCTGCTAATAAAGGCAATATTTATTCTGCAGATGGAAGTTTGTTGGCAACATCAATTCCTAATTATACCATCAGATTTGATGCCTTAGCGCCTAAGAAAAAAGACTTTGACGAAAAAGTAGATTCATTAGCGCAATCCTTATCAAAATTATTAGGAAAACCAACATCATTCTACGCATCGTTATTGCGAAAAGCACGAAACAACAACAGCCGTTACCAACTGGTTGCCGATGATTTAACCTATACGCAATATGCTGCTATTAAGCAATTTCCATTATTTAATTTAGGTGCATACAAAGGCGGAATTATAGTGGAGCAGAAAACGGTTCGCGAACATCCGATGGGAAAAATCGCCGAAAGAATTATTGGTTACGAACGTATAGATGAAAACGGACAATTACTGCGTGTTGGAATTGAAGGGAATTTTGGTAAATATCTTAACGGAAAAGACGGTAGAGTTGTAAAACAAAAAATTGCCAAAGGACAATGGAAACCCATAGGCGATCAGAACCAAGTAGATCCGCAAGATGGCTACGATGTTATTTCAACTATCGATGTGTATATTCAAGATATTGCGCATCACGGATTGTTGGAAGCGCTTCAAAAATACAATGCCGAACACGGTTGCGTTGTGGTTATGGAAACACAAACTGGGCATATCAAAGCCATTTCAAATTTAGGTAGAGATTCCGAAAACGGAAATTATTACGAAACGATAAATTACGCTGTTGCCGAATCGCATGAGCCAGGTTCTACTTTTAAATTGGTCGATATGTTGGCTTTGCTCGATGATAAAAAAGTAGACACATCGCAAGTGTATGATACACACAATGGGGTAATAAAAATTCGTGGAAAAGAAGTGCGCGATACGCATTCGGGCTACGGAAAAATTTCTTTGGGTAGAGGTTTTGAGGTTTCATCAAACACTGTTATGGTACAAGCTGTTTATCAAAATTATAAAGACAATCCAAAACAGTTTGTAGATCATATTGATAATTTAGGATTAAATACGCGTTTGCATTTACCATTTCAAGGTGAAGGTTTTCCAAAAATTCCACATCCGTCAGATAAAAGCTGGAGCCCAATAGCATTGCCATGGATGGCTTTTGGATACGGAGTTTCGGTAACGCCTTTGCAAACATTAACATTGTATAATGCTGTGGCAAATAACGGCGTGATGGTAAAACCGCAATTTGTTTCCGAAATTAAAGAATGGAACAAATCAATTAAAAAATACGATACGCAAATCATCAATCCAAAAATATGTAACGATGTAACACTTGCCAAAGTGCAAAAGTTGCTCGAAAATGTGGTGAAAAAAGGAACAGCCAATAAGTTCTATTCTAAAGATTTTTCGATGGCAGGAAAAACAGGAACGGCGCAAGCAAATTATTGGACAAACGGTAAAAAAGACTTACACTACATTTCGTCATTTGTGGGATATTTTCCAGCAGAAAATCCAAAATATTCATGTATTGTGGTGGTTCACAAACCCGATACTTCTAAAAATGATTATTACGGCGCCGATGTTGCCGGACCCGTTTTTAAAAGAATAGCACAAAAGATTTTTACCGATGCGCCTTCTACCAATCAAATAAAAAATCTTAATAAAAAGATTCCAAAGCAGCAAGTTGCCTACGAGAATTATTTGATAAAATCGCAAAATAGCAAAGATAAAGTACCCAATGTAAAAGGAATGGAAGCGATGGACGCCGTTGCTTTGTTAGGAAATTTGGGTTTAAAAGTAAAGGTTGATGGCGCAGGAAAAGTTAAAAACCAATCTATTGCTGCCGGAGAAATAGTAAAGAAAAACACATTGATAACACTCGAAACACTGTGAAAAATTTAAAAGACATATTATATAAAGTTGCCATCGAAGCGGTTCATGGTACTACCGATATTGCTATAAATGAAATCCATTTCGATTCGCGAAAAGTTTCTCCAAACGATGTTTTTGTAGCCATTCGTGGTACAGTTTCCAACGGACACGATTTTATAGAAAAAGCCATTCAGCTTGGTGCAAAAGTTATTGTTTGTGATACTTTTCCAAACGAGATTTTACCTTCAATTACTTACATTAAAGTTATTGATACCAATGCTGCCTTGGCATTTTTGGCTACCAATTTTTATGATAATCCATCATCAAAATTAAAATTAGTTGGTATTACAGGTACCAATGGCAAAACAACAATAGCCTCATTATTATATCAATTATTTAAAAAAGCTGGCTATAAAGTAGGATTGCTTTCTACAGTAAAAATCATGGTAGATGAGGTAGAGCACAAAACTACGCATACAACACCGGATTCTTTGACTTTAAATTTTTATTTAAACGAAATGATAGCCGCTGGTTGCGAATATTGTTTTATGGAAGTTAGTTCACACGGTGTTCACCAAAAACGCACCGAAGGTTTGCAGTTTGCTGGTGGCGCTTTTACCAATTTGTCGCACGATCATTTAGATTATCATGCAACATTTGCTGAATATCGAGATGTAAAGAAAACCTTCTTCGATCAGTTGCCAAAATCGGCTTTCGCATTAGTCAATATCGATGATAAAAACGGAGCGGTTATGCTTCAAAATACACAAGCAAGAAAACTATCGTATGCGCTAAAATCTTATGCCGATTACAGAGCGCAAATATTAGAAAATCAACTTTCGGGATTATTATTAAAAGTAAACGACCAAGAAGTTTGGGTAAAACTCATCGGAACATTTAATGCTTATAATTTATTAGCAATTTATGGTATCGCGGTTGAATTGGGCATCGAAAAGATAGAAGCATTGCGCTTGTTGTCGGAATTAGAAAGTGTATCGGGTAGATTTCAGTTTTTGGTTTCAAAAGATAAAATTACAGCGATTGTAGATTATGCTCATACTCCCGATGCACTCGAAAATGTCTTGGATACGATAGCTGATATTCGTACCAAAAACGAGCAACTCATAACAATTGTAGGTTGCGGCGGCGATAGAGACAGAACCAAAAGACCTATCATGGCGCGTATTGCAACCGAAATGAGCGATAAAGTTATCATCACTTCGGATAATCCACGAACCGAAAATCCGATGGCGATTATACAAGAAATGGAAGCAGGAGTAGAACCGCAAAATTTCAAAAAAACCGTTTCGATTGAAGATAGAAAACAAGCTATAAAAACCGCTTGTCAAATGGCAAATGCTGGCGATATTATTCTTATTGCCGGAAAAGGACACGAAACCTATCAGGAAATTATGGGTGTTCGCCACGATTTTGATGATTTTAAAATAGTAAAAGAGTTTTTAGAATTAATGAATAAATAAAAGAAACTTCAAAAAACAAATTCCAAACTCCAATAGTTGGGATTTGGAATTTAGTAATTGAAATTTAAAAAATAAAATATGTTATACTACTTATTTGATTACTTAGACAAAGCATTTGATGTTCCGGGAGCAGGAGTATTTCAATATATTACATTTCGTTCGGCAATGGCGCTTATCTTGTCGTTGTTGCTTTCTACAATTTACGGTAAACGTGTCATCGGCATTTTACGAAACAAACAAATGGGCGAAAGTATCCGAGAATTAGGACTCGACGGGCAAACGCAAAAAGCTGGTACACCAACCATGGGTGGTATCATCATTATTTTGGCGACACTTATACCGGTATTATTATTTGCTCGATTGAAAAATGTGTACATCGTATTATTAATAATCACCACCGTTTGGATGGGAATTATCGGTTTTATTGATGATTATCTCAAAATAAAAAAGAAAGATAAAGAAGGTTTAAAAGGAAAATTTAAAGTTTTCGGCCAAGTTACTTTAGGGCTTATTGTCGGTTCGGTATTGTATTTCAATCCGTATGTTACCATTCGCGAAAAATCATCGGCGCCAATCACTTACAACAATAAAACCGAAAATGTAATTTCGAAACCAGCCAAAGAAATAAAATCTACTGCCACTTCAATTCCATTTGTAAAAAACAACGAATTAGATTATGCTCAGATTTTAAAACCCTTTACAGATGATTATCAAAAATGGGCTTGGTTGGTGTTTATACCAATCGTAATTTTCATTATTACAGCCGTTTCAAACGGAGCCAATCTTACCGATGGTATCGATGGTTTAGCAGCTGGAACATCGGCTATATCCGTCATGGCGCTCGGAATTTTTGCCTTTATTTCGGGTAATGTTATTCTATCGAGTTATCTCAATGTAATGTATATTCCCAATACAGGAGAACTTGCCGTATTTGTGTCGGCTTTCGCTGGTGCATTGGTAGGATTTCTTTGGTACAATTCGTATCCGGCATCGGTTTTTATGGGAGATACAGGAAGTCTTACTATTGGTGGCGTTATCGCAGTATTGGCAATTTGTGTTAGAAAAGAATTGCTGTTGCCAGTACTATGTGCCATTTTCTTTGCCGAAAGCGCATCGGTTATTATTCAGGTAAGTTATTTTAAATATACAAAAAAACGATTTGGCGAAGGCCGTAGAATTTTCTTGATGTCGCCATTGCATCATCATTACCAGAAAAAGGGATATCACGAAAGTAAAATTGTAACTCGTTTCTGGATTGTAACCATTTTATTAGCCATCGTTGCTATTGTAACATTGAAGTTGAGATAAAAATGAAACGACTAATAGTTCTTGGCGGTGGCGAAAGCGGAGTAGGTACAGCTATTCTCGGATTAAAAAAAGGATACGAAGTATTTGTGTCCGATTTCGGGAAAATAACAGATAAATACAAAGATGTTCTTAATCAATATAACATTCAGTGGGAAGAAGAAAAACATACCGAAGACTTGATTCTTTCTGCCGATGTAGTAATGAAAAGTCCCGGCATTCCCGATAAAGCGCCTATTGTAAAAAAACTGATAGAGAAAGGCATTCCGGTAATTTCCGAAATTGAATTTGCAGCACCATTTACCAAGGCAACCATTGTTGGAATTACAGGGAGTAATGGCAAAACAACCACAACATTGCTTACCTATCATTTGCTAAAACAAGGTGGACTCAATGTAGGTTTAGGAGGTAATATCGGACAAAGTTTTGCATGGCAAGTGGCCGAAAAGGAATTCGATTATTATGTGCTTGAGCTGAGCAGTTTTCAATTAGACGGCATTATCAATTTCAAGCCACATATTGCAGTGCTTACCAATATAAGCCCAGATCATTTAGATCGATATGATTATAAATACGAAAATTATATCAACTCTAAATTTAGAATTACAATGAATCAATCCGAAGAAGACTTCTTTATTTATGATGCTGATGACGAAGCAAGCAGTAATTGGTTAAAACAAAATAAAATAAAAGCCGATATATACCCATTTTCAATTACAAATAAACAAAACAAAGGAGCATTTTTAAACGACAATACTATGGAATTCAACATCAACAACGAAGAATTTGCAATCGAAACCACAACCATTTCGCTTGAAGGAAAGCATAATTATAAAAATGCTATGGCGGCAGTTACTGTTGCCGAATTAATTAAAGTTCGCAAAAACACAATCCGCGAGAGTTTATCAAACTTTCAAGGAGCAGAACATCGACTCGAAAAAGTTCAAAAAATCGAAGGTGTTCAATATATTAATGATAGCAAAGCAACCAATGTAAACGCTGCTTTTTTTGCCCTCGAAAGCATGACAGCACCTACCGTTTGGATTGTAGGTGGCGTAGATAAAGGAAACGATTATGCAGAGTTGTTGCCATTAGTACACGAAAAAGTAAAAGCCATAATTTGTTTAGGAATAGATAATTCAAAAATTATCGAATCATTTGGCAATGTGGTAGATATGATGGTTGAAGTAGATAATATGAAAGATGCCGTAAACACTGCCAAGCATTTAGCCGAAAAAGGCGATGCAGTATTGTTAGCTCCGGCATGTGCCAGCTTCGATTTATTCAAAAATTACGAAGACCGCGGAACCCAATTTAAAGAAGCGGTTAGAAATTTATAAAGAAATAGCCATAAGCCGTAAGCAATAAGCTTATAGCCTACAGTTTAAAGCATATAGCAGAATATGAAAGAACTCATAAGCAGATTACACGGAGATAAAGTCATTTGGGCATTTGTTGCCCTGTTGGCGTTGTTTTCGTTTATGCCGGTATTTAGTGCCAGCAGTAATTTGGCTTATATTGGCAAAGGAACCGGAAATACTTTGGGTTATTTGGTAAAACATTTACTACATATAGCTATTGGGTTTTACATTATTTATAAAATCCATAAAATCCCATATCATTATTTCAAAGGAATAGCATGGGTGCTTATGCCTGTTATTTGGATATTACTCGCATACACCTTGTTTTTCGGAGTTGAAAAAGGAAACGCCAGTCGTTGGTTACAAATTCCATTTGTGGGTATTTCATTTCAAACATCAACCTTGGCATTTGTGGTGTTAATGATATTTGTAGCACGCTATTTGTCAAAAACAGATGTAGATAAACAAGAATTTAAAACCTCATTTCTACAGCTATGGTTACCTGTAGGAATAACGATTTTATTGATATTACCATCAAACTTTTCAACAGCAGCCTTTATGTTTGCCATGATTGTAATGCTGGTAGTTGTGGGGCAATATTCCATGAAATATACAACCATAGTAATAGGAATAGGATTGCTCTGTTTTGCATTGTTTGTAGGTGTTTCCAAAGTGGTAAACAAAGCCTATCCAAACAATCATATAAAATTATTTCAACGTGTTTCTACTTGGGAAGCAAGAGCCGAACGATTTTTTAATAAAGAAGAAAATCAAGATCCAGACGATATTTATCAAATTGAAAGAGCCAAAACAGCTATCGCTACAGGTGGAATTTCAGGATTAGGTCCAGGCAAAAGCGTACAAAAAAACTTTCTGCCACAATCATCTTCCGATTTTATTTTCGCCATCATTGTCGAAGAATACGGACTGGTTGGTGCCTTTTCCATCATCGGATTGTATTTGTTATTGTTATTCCGATTTATGGTAGCCGCACACAAATCCAATTCAATTTTTGGTAAATTATTAGTAATAGGTTTAGGCTTTCCGATTATTTTTCAGGCAATGATCAATATGGGCGTGGCGGTAGAATTACTTCCGGTTACAGGGCAAACCTTACCGCTTATTAGTTCAGGTGGAAGTTCTATTTGGATGACATGTATCGCGTTAGGGATTATTTTGAGTGTAACCAAAAAAGAAGAAGAAATTGCAGCCGAACTCAAACTTGCCGAAGCCGAAAAATTAGAAAGAGAAAAAAGAGAAGAAGCATTACAAAGAATTATTGATAGAGAATTAGATAATGATACGGAAACATTTGATGAAAATCAGGATAAGATAAATCAAATGAAAAAATCCATTCGCAAAAAAATAGAAGAAGAAGACGATGAGTTAAACAATATTACGATCAAAAGTTAATACATACCAAATGGCAAAACACAAATTCATATTATCAGGAGGCGGAACTGGCGGACATATTTATCCGGCGGTTGCCATTGCCAACGAACTCAAAAATCGTTTTCCAGATGCTGAAATATTGTTTGTGGGTGCCCAAGATAAAATGGAAATGCAAAAAGTGCCACAAGCGGGTTATAAAATCGAAGGTTTGTGGATTGCAGGAATTCAGCGCAAAATAACGTTGCAAAACATGATGTTTCCATTAAAATTGATAAGCAGTTTGTGGAAATCAAGAAAAATAATAAACAAGTTTAAACCCGATGTAGTTATAGGAACCGGAGGTTTTGCGAGCGGACCATTATTACAAATGGCAAACAGCAAAAAAATCCCAACCGTGATTCAAGAGCAAAATTCTTATCCAGGAATAACGAATAAAGTATTGAGTCGTCATGCACAAAAAATTTGTGTGGCATACGATAATTTAGAGCAATTTTTCCCGAAGGATAAAATTGTTTTCACAGGAAATCCGGTGCGACAAGATTTGTTGGATATTCATTCAAAAAGAGAAGAAGGCATTGCTTATTTCAATCTGAATCCGAATAAAAAAACACTGTTGGTTTTAGGCGGAAGTTTAGGAGCCAGAAGAATCAATCAATTAATAGAAAAAGAAATCGAGTTTATCACAAGTCAAAACATTCAAATTTTTTGGCAATGCGGTAAATTGTATCACGATGAATATCAAAAATACAACTCAAATTCAGTGCAAGTAGTTTCGTTTATAGATAGAATGGATTTGATTTATGCCGCTACCGATTTTGTGATTTCGCGCGCTGGTGCTTCATCGGTTTCAGAATTGTGTTTGGTAGGAAAACCAACGCTTTTTATTCCGTCGCCCAATGTAGCCGAAGATCATCAAACCAAAAATGCCGAAGCCATAGTAGATAAAAAAGGAGCATTGCTTATTAAGGAATCAGAATTAGACACCACTTTTGAAACGACTTTCAAAGAATTAATAACCAACCAAACCTTACAATACGAATTAAGCCAAAATATAAAAACATTAGCCAAGCCTAATGCAACCCAAGATATTGTTGATGAAATTGTAAAATTAATCGAAAATCAAAAAGTGTAAAGTCAAGCGGCTTTCAACTTTCAAACTTTCGACTTTAAGACTATAAAAAATGAATTTAAACCAAATACAAAACGTATATTTCATAGGAATCGGTGGTATCGGTATGAGTGCCTTGGCGCGTTATTTCCAATTCATTGGAAAAGACGTGGCGGGTTACGACAAAACACCAACGATGCTCACTGGCGAATTGGAACAAGCGGGTATGAAAATTCATTTTACAGATGATACAAACCAAATTCCAAAACATTTTACCAAAGACAATACTTTGGTTGTCATAACACCAGCGGTAAAAGAATTGTCAGAATGGATTTATTTCCAAGAACAAGGATTTGTAATTAAAAAACGCGCCGAAGTATTAGGAATAATTACCAAAGATACATTCTGTTTTGCAGTGGCTGGCACACACGGAAAAACCACAACATCGAGCATTTTAGGACATATTTTGTTCGATGCAGGATTAGATGTTACTGCATTTTTAGGCGGAATTGTAGAGAATTACCATTCCAATTTAATAGGAAAAGGCAAAACCATTTCGGTGGTAGAAGCTGATGAGTTCGATCGCTCGTTTTTACATCTGCACCCAGATATTGCGTGTGTAACATCAATGGACGCCGATCATTTGGATATTTATGGTGATAAAAATGCCATCGAAGATTCGTTTCGAGAATTTGCAGCCAAGGTTAAAGACAAAACAAAATTGTTTGTTCCAAAAGGTGTTCCGTTAGATGGTGTAGAGCTTTCCATCAGTAATTCAAACATTCCCTCTGTAGAGGTTTGGGGGCTTGTCGCTTTCAATATCCGAATCGAAAACAGTAAATATGTTTTTGATGTTCAAACGCCAACCGAAATTATAGAAAATGTAAAGTTTGGCTTGCCCGGACATCATAATTTAATGAATGCGCTTACGGCTTTGGCAATGGCTAAAGAATACGGTGTGTCCAATCAAAAAATAATCGATGCTTTAGCGAGTTTCAAAGGTGTTCAAAGACGATTTTCATATCAAATCCAAAGCGAAAAATTAGTTTATATCGATGATTATGCACATCATCCAACCGAAATAAATGCCGTGCACCAAGCCGTGCGTGAATTGTATCCGAATAAAAAAGTGTTGGCCGTTTTTCAGCCGCATTTATTTAGTCGTACACAAGATTTTGCCGATGATTTTGCTACGAGTTTAAGCCATTTTGATGAAGTTGTTTTGTTAGATATTTATCCGGCAAGAGAAAAACCAATTGAAGGCGTAACGTCGAGTTGGTTGTTAGATAAAATCGAAAATCATAACAAAAAATTAATCCAAAAAAATGAAGTTTTGGCTTATTTAAAAAATTCTGATGCTGATGTGATTGTAACCATTGGCGCGGGCGACATCGGCGAGATGGTTCCCAATTTAAAAAAAGAGTTAGAAAACAAATAGAAATGAAATTATTTAATTGGTCAAATATTAGATTATTGCTCATTATAGCTGCTATGGTTGGCTTGTATTCGTTTTCGGAATTTAAAAATTCGCAACGAAAATTAGTTACAACCGAGGTTATTTTCGAAAATCAAAACTCATTATTTATAAAACCCGAAACGGTTAATAAGTTGTTAATAGAAAATAGAACCGATGTTAAAAGCATAGCAAAAGACGAATTAAATTTGGAGAAATTGGAAAAAACTATCAACAAACATCCAATGGTTTCAAAATCAGAGGTGTTTGTGACAGTAGATGGTATGCTCAAAGCAAAAATAATACAAAAAAAGCCTTTGGCTAGATTTTTTGGGCAACAAGGTTCTTATTATATTGATGAAAATGGAAAGTGGATGCCGCTTTCTCCGGTGTATACAGCAAGAGTGCCCATCATACAAGGTGCTATTGAGGCAATAACCCACAAGAAGCTGGCAGAAGTGCTCAAGGCTATTGATAAAGATGTAATTCTGAAAGAAAATATCACAGGAATTACCATTGATAAAAGTGGCTTTATGAAAATGAAAAATCGAAATTTTGATTACAGTATCGATTTCGGAAAACCCATAAGCGTACAAAGGAAGTTTGACAACTATAAGGCTTTTTTACAAAAAACCGTCAATGATTCAGTTATTGACACATACAAAAAAGTCAATTTAGTTTTTACAACCCAAGTAGTATGCACAAAATAAAATTGCAAAAACAATATCAAATAGTTGGTATTATGAAGAACAAAGAAAACATAGGCGTAGGATTAGACATTGGTACCACCAAAATTGTCGCCGTAATTGGTAAAAAAAACGAATACGGAAAAATTGAGGTAATTGGCGTAGGAAAAGCCAAAAGCCTTGGCGTGGCTCGTGGTGTGGTAAATAATATTACCCAAACCATTCAGTCAATCCAGCAAGCCATTGCGTTAGCCGAAGAAGATTCTGGCTATAAAATAAACGATGCTGTAGTAGGTATTGCAGGACAACACATACGCAGTATTCAACATACAGATTATATCAGCAGAACCAATCCAGAAGAAGTGATTGATGACGAAGATATTCAGCTACTTGTTGAGCAAGTGAATAAATTAGCCATGCTTCCTGGTGAAGAAATTATACACGTGTTGCCACAAGAATTTAGAATTGATGGGCAAGCAGGTATCAAAGAACCAGAAGGTATGTGCGGCGGAAGACTCGAAGCGAGTTTTCACGTAGTAGTTGGGCAAGCTTCATCAATCCGAAATGTGGGTAGATGTGTGCAAAGTTCAGGTATCGAATTATCAGGGCTTACATTAGAGCCATTAGCTTCTTCAGATGCAGTTTTAAGTCAAGAAGAAAAAGAAGCAGGTGTAGCACTTATCGATATAGGTGGCGGCACTACCGATTTGGCAATATTCAAAGACGGAATTATTCGTCATACAGCAGTAATACCATTTGGAGGAAATGTAATAACCGAAGATATCAAAGAAGGTTGTTCGATTATCGAAAAACAAGCCGAATTGCTTAAAACCAAATTTGGTTCGGCATGGCCAGGTGAAAATAAAGACAATGAAATTGTTTCCATTCCAGGATTACGTGGAAGAGAACCAAAAGAAATTTCATTGAAAAATTTATCAAAAATCATCCACGCTCGTGTAGTTGAAATTATAGAGCAAGTATATGCAGAGATAAAAGCCTACGGACACGAAGATCCGCGCAAAAAACTCATTGCAGGCATTGTACTCACCGGTGGTGGTTCGCAATTATTGCATATCAAACAGTTGGTAGAATACATCACAGGTATGGATACTCGAATAGGTTATCCAAACGAGCATTTGGCAGGAAACTCGCCAGAAGACATCTCAAGTCCGCTTTATGCAACAGCTGTAGGTTTGGTGATGAACAGTATTAATAATAATACACACAGTGCTTACCAACTCGAAATGCAACAACAACAGCCCAAAATTGCAAGACCTATCGAAAGAGAAGTTGCGCCAGTGGTTGAAAATGTAGTAGAAGATACGGCGGTTGAGGAAACAAAACAGTCCGAAGCAGTACAAGAAACATCAAAGGATAAAATAAAAAAATCATTCTTTGATAAGTATGTAGATAGAATAAAAGAATTTTTAGATAACGCAGAATAATATAATCAGCAATAAATTATTTTTAAAAGAATAATTTATTGACAATAAATAAAAAAACTATGTCAAACAACTTAGAATTTGGAAACATTTCGTTTGATTTACCTAAAAGTCAGTCTAATGTTATTAAGGTAATTGGTGTAGGTGGCGGTGGTAGCAATGCCATAAACCACATGTTTAAACAAGGAATTAAAGGAGTAGATTTCATTGTTTGTAATACCGATTCTCAAGCGCTTCAAAACAGCTCTGTTCCTTTTAAAATTCAATTAGGAGCAAATCTTACCGAAGGGTTAGGAGCAGGTGCAAACCCAGAAGTTGGGCAACAAGCAGCTTTAGAAAGTATTCCCGAAATCGAAAAAATGCTCGACGGTAATACCAAAATGGTATTTATCACTGCGGGTATGGGAGGTGGTACCGGTACTGGAGCCGCTCCGGTTATTGCGCAACTTGCCAAAGAACGCGATATTCTTACAGTGGGAATCGTTACTGTGCCATTCCAATTCGAAGGGAAAATTCGTCATGAGCAAGCTATGAATGGTGTAGAAAAACTACGCAAACAAGTAGATTCTCTTATCGTAATTAATAACAATAAATTGCGTGAAGTGTATGGAAATCTTGGTTTCAAAGCCGGATTTTCTAAAGCCGATGAGGTGTTATCTACAGCTTCAAGAGGAATTGCCGAAGTAATTACGCACCACTATACACAAAATATCGATTTGAAAGATGCTAAAACTGTACTTTCAAACAGCGGAACAGCCATCATGGGTTCAGCAAAAGCAGTGGGAGAAAACAGAGCCAAAGAAGCAATCGAATCGGCTCTAGATTCACCATTGTTAAACGATAACAAAATTGCTGGTGCCAAAAATGTATTGTTGCTAGTAGTTTCAGGTACAAATGAAATTACTATCGACGAAATTGGTGAAATCAATGATTATATCCAAAGCGAAGCAGGATACAATGCCAATATCATCATGGGTGTTGGTGAAGACGAAACGCTCGAAGAAGCAATCGCAGTAACCATTATCGCTACGGGTTTTAATAGCGAGCAACAAAAAGAAATTGTAAATCTTGAGCCAAAAAGAATCATTCATTCGTTAGAAGAAGAACAAAGATTAGTACAAGATTTGTCGGCTTCAAATGCAACAAATATTCAAGTAAACGCCGAAACAGTTGCGCCACAAGAAACACCAATTGCCGAAGTTAAAGAAGAAAGAATTGTTTTCGATTTAATAGAAGCAGAACCTGTAGTAGCACAAGTAGAACCAGTGGTAGAGCCAATTGCTCCAGTTGTAATCAATGAAAATGAACTTATAGCAACAAGCGAGTTCATCAAAAATATCGATGTTACTTTTGAAATTGTTTCGCCATTAAAAGTAGAAGATTTAACAGTAACACAACAACCACAATCTCAAAATTTATTTACAGTGGCACAAGAGCCAGTGGCAGAAGTATCGCAACCTGTGGTAACCAATGAGAGTACCGTAGTTTTCGATTTGTCTGATGAAGTACGTCAAATAAAAGTAAATGATCCTGTTGAGTTTGTTCCGGTTACAGAAGTTGGAAACAACGGCGTAATTCGTTATTCGCTCGAGGAATATATGGAAATTGAAAATGCACTTTTAAATTCGCAACCCGAAGTTAAAAAAGCAGAACCAGTTGAGGAAGAGTTAAACTTCACGCTTAAAGTTGATGAAAATCAAACAGTAACAACTGAAAAAAAGCCAGAATATCCAATTTACAATAGTGGTGATGTTACTGAAATGACACTTGAAGAAGCTAATAAATTAAGAGCCGAAGAAAGAAGATTAAAACTAAAAGCTTTCAATCACAAATTTCATAATTCGCCTTCAAAAATAGATGAATTAGAAAACGAACCAGCTTACAAGCGTTCGGGTATCGAATTGAATAATGACGTGGCGCAAAACAACGCCTCACGTATGTCGTTAGGAACCGATAGTAACGATGATATACAACTTCGTTCAAACAATTCATTTTTACATGATAATGTAGATTAAGCATTCAATTAGCAGAAAAGAATTTTAGTAACGAACTAAATTTCTATTCATCTAATAATCTAAAATAACTAAAGAAAGAGCCCGAAAGAAACATCAAACTTTCGGGTTATTTTTTATAACTTTGCAACGTTTTTAAAAAGAAAAAATATGAGTTTGGAAACCCAAATCATGGACGAAATGAAAAGCGCCATGAAAGCAAAAGACGCTATCGCACTTGAGGCTCTAAGAGCTATTAAGTCGGCAATAATATTAGCAAAAACCGAAGCAGGTGCATCAGATACACTTTCTTCAGACGATGAAATAAAATTGTTGCAACGCATGGTAAAACAGCGTAAAGACAGTGCATCTATTTTTACAGAACAAGGCAGAAAAGATTTAGCCGAGCCCGAATTGGCGCAAATAGCAGTCATCGAAAAATTCTTACCAGCACAAATGAGCGAAGCCGAAGTAGAGGCAGAAGTTACAAAAATCATCGCCGAAGGAGGTTTTTCGGGCATGGCAGCTATGGGACAAGTTATGGGAATTGCTTCCAAAAATCTTGCCGGTAAGACCGATGGCAAAACCATTTCTACTATTGTCAAAAAATTATTGAATTAATATTAATTAGGAATTCATTTAACATTCATAATTCGTAATTCATAATTAAAAAAAAGGCTGCGTAGTTCAACTGGATAGAATATCAGATTTCGGCTCTGAGGGTTGGGGGTTCGAATCCCTTCGCGGTCACAAAAAGCTATACAATTAAGTATGGCTTTTTTGTTTATTTGAATGGATTAATGATTATATTTGAATATAAAAAGTAATTAATAATGGAAGAATCAATAACAATAGTTTTACTCTTATTATTTCTTTCATTTTTTATATTGTGGCTTATAGCCTATTTTTTGTTTGGTTTTTTTGTTGTTTTTGAATATTGCTACGGATTGGTTTTTCAAAAACCATTCTTTGTGCATGTATATCGAAATAAGTATTCATTATCTCAAACAGAAAGTAATTATTTAGCAACTCATTGTAGTTTTTACAGCAAATTATCATCAAAGCACAAAAAGTATTTTGAGCAAAGAGTAGCAGCATGTATCAAAAAATATGAGTTTGTTTTTCACGGTCAATTTGAAAACGAAAGCCAAATAAAGCTTGATATTGCAGCAACGTTTTGTACGCTTACTTTTGGTTTTCGTACCTATTTATTAGATAATTTAAAACGAATTATTATTTATCCTGATGTGTATTTGTCGAACACCACGGGCGAATGGCACAAAGGCGAGTTTAATCCTGCCATGCAAACTGTAGTATTTTCATGGAAAAATTTTCAAGAAGGAATGTCTAAAAACGACAATATCCATTTAGGTTTTCACGAATTTATGCATGTTTTACACCGTTATTCTGTGAGAACAGATAATATCAATGCAGAAATATTTAAGCGATATTTTGATAAACTTGGTAAACTTTTCGCAACTAATAATGTCAGACAATCTATAGAAAATAGTGGTTTGTTCCGTGAATATGCTTTCGAAAATCCTTACGAGTTTTCAGCCGTTTTAGCCGAACATTATTTTGAAAATCCACTTGAATTAAAACAGCGATTTCCAAAAATTTACCAGTATATGAGCATAATGCTCAATCACCCAAATTAGTTGGTTTCTTGTTTCAAATCGGTAATGGTTGCTTTTGGGTTTTGCGAACCAAAAACAAAACTTCCGGCAACCAGTACATCGGCTCCAGTATCGGCAAGTTTTTTGGCATTTTTATTGGTAACGCCACCATCAATTTCTATAACTGCCGAAGATTTTTTCTCAAGGATTAATTTTTTTAATCGTTCAATTTTCGAATACGTATTTTCTATAAAGGATTGACCGCCAAAGCCAGGATTCACACTCATCAATAATACCAAATCTAAATCCTGAATGATATCTTCTAAAACAGCTACCGATGTGTGCGGATTAAGCGCAACGCCAGCTTTCATTCCGCTGCTTTTTATAGCCTGAATGGTACGATGCAAATGCGTACAAGCTTCGTAATGCACCGTTAGAACATCGGCACCCAATTTCGCAAAAGTATTGATGTATTTATCAGGTTCCACAATCATTAAATGCACATCAAGTGGTTTGGTTGCGTGTTTTTTTATCGTTTCTAAAACTGGCATGCCAAAAGAAATATTAGGCACAAATACGCCGTCCATAATATCAACATGAAACCAATCGGCATCACTGTTGTTAATCATTTCAATGTCGCGTTGTAAGTTGCCAAAATCGGCCGAAAGTACAGATGGCGCAATAAGAGTGTTTTTCATTTGTAGTTGTTGTTTGTGTTGTTTTGAGTTGTAAAGATACTATAATTAGAAATATTAAATAAGGTCTAATTTTTTTCGAATGGCATCTAAAATGTAAAGATAATCTTTTTGGTTTTTTACAAAATCCATTTCGGTTACATCAATCACTAGTACATTCAAATCTTTTTGTGTTTTGATATAATCAAGATAACCATTGTTTATTTTTTCTAAATAATCTTCAGGAATTTCTTGCTCGTAGCTACGTCCACGTTTTTTGATATTGTGTAAAAGCCTTTCGGTTTTTTGATACAAATAAATGTACAGATCGGGTTTAGGGATATCTTTATAAATAATATCAAACATGGTTTTGTATAATCGAAACTCGTCTTCGCCCAACGTTACTTTAGCAAAAATTAGCGATTTAAAAATATGATAATCCGCCACCACAAAATCTTTAAACAAATCCAGTTGTGCCAAATCATCGTTTATCTGTTGGTAGCGATCGGCGAGAAAAGACATTTCCAACGGAAAAGCAAATCGCTGCTGGTCTTCGTAAAACTTAGGTAAAAACGGATTTTCGGCAAAGCGTTCCAAAACCAATTTGGCATTAAAATCTTCGGCAATTTTTGTGGCCAAAGTTGTTTTTCCGGCACCAATATTTCCTTCAATAGCAAAATAATTGTATTTAGAGAAATCTATAGAAGCCAAGGGTTTAGTAAGTTTTCCAATTTTATGACAACTATTTTTATCGGGCGATTGTTGTAATAATTCCAAAATACCGATTTGTTTTTCTGGATGCGAATAGTTTGGCATTATTTCCTGCAAAGGTTGTAGCACAAACAACCGATTGTGCATTTCCTTGTGCGGAATCGTAAGGTTGGAATGATCTATAATTTCGTTGTCAAAATCAATGATGTCGATATCAATTACTCGCGCTTGGTATTGGTCGCTTGTTTTTTGACGCCCAAGTTTTTTTTCAATTTTTTGTAACTTTTTATGAAGTTTTTTTGGCTGAAAAAAAGTATGAATAAGCAACACACAATTGTAAAAATCAAAGCTGTCAAAACCCCAAGATTTAGACTCATAAATCGAAGAAACTTGGATAACAGTTCCTGTTTTTTTGTGAATTAAATCTAAAGCATTTTGTAGGTTTTCTTGTTTGTTTCCAAGATTTGAACCTAAAGAAAGTAGTGCTTTGTGTTGCGTTTTCATAGCTTGCAAAGTAGCAAATAATACCGCATATTTTCAAACGAAAATACAGTAAATAAAAATTATTTTTTAACAATGTATGTAACATTTTTTGCTTATGTACTACCAATAGCTATTAATGTAATTAAATATGAATTTTCTAAAAAATGTATTTGCCACAGTAATTGGTATTTTTGTTTTTCTTCTGATTTTTTTCTTCGGAATTATTTTGATTGGTGCTATTGCTGGTAGCGGCGATTCAGAAACTGTAAGCGTTAGCGATAATTCGGTGATTGAACTGGATATGTCTAAAATTAATAACGATTATGCAGGAAAAACCTATTACACCGATATGGAGTTTTTGAATGGTAAAGAAAAACACGACGGATTATTTGATGTTGTAAACGCCATTGAATACGCCAAAACCGATGATAGAATCAAAGGAATTTCGATACTTAATAACGAAACAGAACTTGGAATAGAGCAAATAAAAACTTTGCGTAATGCCCTTGAAGATTTCAAAAAATCGGGTAAATTTATTTATTCGTATGCCAATTATTACACACAAAAAAGCTATTACCTCAATTCGGTTGCCAATACAATGTATGTAAATCCTGTTGGCGAAATTGACTTCAAAGGACTTGCAACCGAAGTCATGTTTTTCAAAAATTTTGAAGACCGTACAGGTTTAAAAATGGAAGTTATTCGTCATGGAAAATATAAAAGTGCCGTAGAGCCGTTTTTACAAAACGAAATGAGTGATGCCAACAGAGAACAACTTACAGAATTGTTAAGCTCTATTTGGAATGCTATTGCCAGCGATATTTCAAAATCAAGAAATATTCCAGAGGATAAACTCAACGAAATTGCCACACAACTTTCGGCAAGAACACCAGAAATGGCATTAAGCCAAAAAATGATCGACAAAATTGCCTACGAAGATGTATATCATAACGATATTAAAAAAGCTTTGAAAGTAGATAAAGACGAAGATTACGAATCTATTAAAATAGAGGATTATACCGAAAATGTTGCTACTGTAGCTCGAGATAATGATGCCAAAGATCAAATTGCTGTTATCTATGCGCAAGGTGAAATTGGAAACGGCGAAGGCGATATCAATATAATAGGCGAAGGCAGTATGCGTCGTGCGCTTAAAGATGCTCGCGAAGACGAAGATATTAAAGCTGTAGTTTTACGTGTGAATAGTCCAGGTGGAAATGCACTTACTTCAGAGCTTATTTGGAGAGAAGTAGAGCTTACCAAAAAAGTAAAACCAGTAGTAGTAAGTATGGGTAACTATGCGGCTTCTGGCGGATATTATATTTCTTGCAATGCCAACACTATTTTTGCCGAAGCTACAACCATCACGGGTTCGATAGGGGTTTTTGGAGCATTACCAAATTTTCACGAGGCAGCTACCAAATTAGGAATTACAACCCAAAAAGTAAGTACGCATGACAATCCTGGCGATTATTCTCCGTTTTTGCCTTTAACAGAAAAACAACGCACAGTAATGACCGAAGGCGTAGAGTCTATTTACAAAACCTTTATTACACGAGTTGCTGTTGGTAGAAAAATGAATACAGCCCAAGTAGATTCTATAGCACAAGGAAGAGTGTGGAGTGGTACCGATGCGCTAAAAATTGGATTGGTAGATAAAATTGGCGGTATGGATGATGCCCTAAAAGAAGCAGCAAAATTGGCAAAAATCACAAAATATCGAATTGTGAATTTCCCTGAATACGAAAAGAACTTCGATGATGTTTTGGCAAAATTCGGTTTGGCACAATCAAAAGAAGCTTTACTGAAAGAAGAACTTGGTCCAGAAAATTACGCAGCATTTCAACGCTTAAAACAATTACAACAATTAAAAGGAATACAAGCCCTAATGCCCTACGAATTGAATATAAAATAGAATGTAAGATTAGTTGTTAAAGAATCCGGTTTGCCAACCGGATTCTTTTTTTGGCTCAATTATTGCAGTTTTATGAAATCATTATAACTTTTTATCTGTCAAATCGTTACTTTTGCTTAGAAATTAAAAAGATTAAAAAATAAACTATGTTTAAGAAAATTTTAAAAATAACAGGAATTGTATTGGTAGTATTAATCGCTTCGGGTTTTGCTGTGCCGTACTTTTTTAAAGATCAAATAAAAGCTAAAATTCAACAAACAATCAATGAAAATCTCAACGCTAAAGTATCGTTTACTGATGCCGATGTAAGTTTGTTTAAAAGCTTTCCTAAAGCTACAGTTACCCTAAACAAGTTGGCAATAGTAAACAAAGCACCGTTTGAAGGCGATACGCTTGTGGCAACCCAACAACTCGATTTAAAAATGTCGTTAGGGCAACTTTTTAATGGCGAAAACGAGCCTATGACTATAGAAGGTGTTGATGTAGAAAATGCTTTGATAAACATTATCATTAATAAAGATGGTGTTGGAAACTACGATATCGCTCTGAAAGACAACGCAGAAGAAAGCAAGAGCGAAAGCAAACCCATGGCGCTAAAGCTCCAAAACTATAATATCGAAAACCTAAAATTTAAGTTTACCAACGAAGGAAGTAACATGAAGTTGGAACTCGATAGTATTTATCACACAGGAAAAGGCGATTTCACCAATGATGTGTTGGATCTTGATACTGAGACAAAAACGCAAGTTTCTTTCTCGATGGATAAAGCCAATTACATGAATCATGTTCCAGTTTCATTGGATGCCGTTTTAGGAATCGATTTAAAAAATAGCAAATATACTTTCAAAGAAAATGAAGCAAAAATCAATGCGCTTCCTTTAAAATTTAATGGTTTTTTACAGCTAAAAGAAAAAGGACAGCTATATGATTTAACTTTTGAAACGCCAACATCATCGTTCGAAAATTTCTTAAAACTCATTCCAGCCGATTATCAAAAAAGCCTTTCAGATGTAAAAACTACTGGAGATTTTACAGTAAAAGGTTTTGCCAAAGGCGAATTGACAGAAACTACCGTTCCGAAATTTAATATCGCTTTAGCTTCAAACAACGCATCGTTTAAATACGCTTCATTGCCAAAAACCGTTAAGAATATAGTAATCGACACCAAAGTTGTAAACGAAACTGGTAATGTAAATGATACCTATGTAGATTTAAACAAATTTTCGTTTGCCATAGATCAAGATGTGTTTAATGCCAAAGCCAATATCAAGAATTTAGCCCAAAATCCATTGGTTGATGCCGCATTAAAGGGTACGATTAATTTAGGGAATTTATCGCAAGCTTATCCTGTAAAATTAGACACACCACTTTCTGGAATTTTAAATGCCGATGCACAAACAAAATTCGACATGGCATCTATCGAAAAAGGCGATTATGCCAAGGTGTATAGCGCAGGTGTTATGAGTCTTAGTGGTTTCAAATATGTAGATGAAAACGGCAAAGCCATGAATATTAGTATTGCCCGAGTAAAATTCAATCCAAGTCAAGTAAACCTTGAAGAATTTAAAGCCAAAACAGGAAAAAGCGACATTGCAGTTACGGGTGTTATCAATCAGTTTTATGGGTATTTGTTCAAAAAACAAAATCTACAAGGAAACTTCAACATGACATCAAATCAAATTGCTGTTTCAGATTTTATGACCGAAGCCAAGCCAGCAACCGAAACCAAAAAAGCCACCAGTTCTGAGGCTATGAAAATTCCGGCTTTCTTAGATTGTACACTTTCGGCTAAAGCCAATACGGTTTTGTATGATAATTTAACCCTGAAAAATGTTGCCGGAAAACTTATTATCAAAGACGAAAAAGTAACACTTCAAAATGTTGCTACCGATATTTTTGATGGAAATATTGGATTAAATGGTTTTGTATCAACTAAAGAAAAAACGCCGGTTTTTGATATGAATCTTGGTTTGAACAAAGTAGATATTGCTCAAACTTGTACGCAACTGGATATGTTTAAAAAAATATTACCAATAGCAGGCATTATCAACGGTAAGTTAAATTCCAACATCAAACTCAAAGGGAATCTTGATGCTAAAGAAATGACACCGGTTGTAAATTCGCTTACTGGTGATTTGTTTGGTCAATTACTTTCTACGACTATTAATGAAAAAAATGCTACGTTAATTGGAAAATTAGACGACAAACTTGGATTTATCGATTTGAAAAAATTGAATCTAAACGATATAAAAGCGATGCTTACTTTTAATGACGGTAAAGTTACCATCAAACCATTTGATATAAAATATCAAGATATAAAAGTAACCGTTGGCGGAACACACGGTTTTGACCAAAGCATGGCGTATAACCTGAAATTTGATGTTCCGGCAAAATACTTAGGCAACGAAGTTGGAAATTTATTAGCAAAACTGACTCCTGCACAACAAGGAAAATTAGAGAATATTCCAATTAATGCAACCATGACAGGTTCGTTTTCAAATCCGAAAATTTCAACCGATGTAAAACAAGCCACAACGGCACTTGCTGCTAATATTGCCAAACAACAAAAAGATAAATATCTAAACCAAGGCGCAACCAAATTAGAAAGTGTGTTGAATAATTCTACCAAAGGAAAAGATTCTACCAAAGTAAAACAAACCGTAAATCAAGCTAAAGATTTATTGAACGGTTTATTTAAAAAGAAAAATCCATAAATTTTCTTAAAGTTATAAAGATTGTCGTTCCGAGCGCAGTCGAGGAAAAGGTTTCTAAACTTATACAAAAGTCCAAAGCCGAAAGAATTCACTTTCGGCTTTGGACTTTTCACTTTGGACTTTAAGACATTGGACTACAACTCAATATCCACCACATAACCTTCATACGTTCGAATGTTAAAAACCGTACCATCTTCAAACAGCAAATATTGTCCTTTTATACCAATCAATTTCCCTTGATAATGTGGTGTTTTTTCAAGATTTAAACTCATTACTTTTTTAGGATATTCTGCCACAGGATAATATAGTTGATACAAATCTTCTTTTTCTGGATAAAAATATTCCTGAACTTCTTTCGGCAGTATGAAGCGAGTACCAAAACGTTCTTTTACCAAATCGGCATCGGAAACTTCGTTTTTCAACATTTTTTGCCAATTGGTTTTATCCGAAAAATGTCCTTTGAGTGCCACTTCGGTAATGCCCGCCAAATACCGATTGGGCACTTCTACAATCGGAATTGCAGCCACAGCACCTTGGTCTATCCATCGGGTTGGGACTTGCGTTTTTCGGGTTACACCTACTTTTACTTCGCTCGAAAGAGCCAAATACACAACATGCGGTTGCAATTGTACTTTTTTCTCGTATTCCAAATCACGATCTTCAATATCCAAATGCGCGGTACTCAGTTCGGGTTTCATTATCCAATCGCCTGCCGAAGCACTTGCCATAAAACAATCATAACAAAAACCTTGTCGGAATATTTTTTTTGGTAATCCGCATTCCAAACACTGGTAACCCACATGGTCTATCGTGATATCGCGTCCGATAAGTTCATTAATATGAATAAAACTGCTTTCAAAAACCAAATAATATTGAATTGGATTTTGATATTCGGTTTGCATTTTGGTAAGCGTTCCGCGGTATTTCATAACTTTTTAACAGAATTATTTTTCAGTATTCTTTTTTCTAAAGAAATTAACTATTTTAGCGTAAAGATAAACAGTATAAATTTTAAACCAAGTAGGCTATGAAAAATCTAATAAAATTGGTTGCAATTACAGGAGTTTTTGTAATGTTATCATTTGTGTCAAAAAATAATGATAAACTAAAAGTTGTTATTGATGCAGGACACGGCGGGCACGATACAGGATTTGTAACAAATGAACTTCAAGAAAAAGAAATTACACAACAAATTGCCGATAAAATTAAAAACCTTTCGGACAATGATGTTGAAATTATTTTAACTCGTAGCCAAGATGATTTTTTGAGTTTACAAGAAAGGGTGAGTTTAATAAATGAAATGAAACCCGACTTGGTAATTTCATTACATATTAATGGGAATAAAAACGAATCGGCGAAGGGATTTGAGATTTTTATTTCGAAAGAAGAAGAAAAACAAAAGAATGTAAAACCACTTGCCGAAAAATTATCAACAACTATTCAAAACAATACAAGTTTAAAAAACAGAGGTATTAATACTGCCCCGTTTTTTATTTTAAAAAAATCAGAATGTCCAGCTATTATTCTTGAAATGGGATTTTTATCAAATGCAGAAGATAAAGAAGTTTTAACATCAGAAGCAGGACAAAATACAATGGCTCAAAGTATTTCGAATTTTATTTCAGATTTAAAATAATTCGTAATTAATAATTCATAATTAAATCATGCCTTTTCCGATTATCAATTCTATCGCTTCGTGGTTTTTGAAAAAAAGAATCCATCAAATAGAATTTTTCTTAAAATATCCGCATGAAGTGCAAGAAGAGTTATTGCTTGCTATGCTTCAGGATTGCGAAAACACGGTAATAGGCAACAAATACGATTTTAGTTCGATAAAAAGCTACAGCACATTTGCCGAGCGTGTGCCTGTATCGCAATACGAAGATTTGCAGCCTTTAATAGAGCAAACAAGGCAAGGTTACCAAAATGTATTTTGGCATTCGCCTATAAAATGGTTTGCCAAATCGAGCGGAACTACCAATGCCAAAAGTAAGTTTGTTCCTGTGAGTGCCGATGCCCTCGAAGATTGTCATTATAAAGGCAGCAAAGATTTGTTGTGTTTGTATCTCAACAACAACGAAGAATCGAATTTGTTTTTGGGAAAAAGTTTACGCTTGGGCGGAAGTTCCCAAATTTACGAAAACAACAATACTTATTTTGGCGATTTATCGGCCATTTTAATCGAGAATATGCCGCTTTGGGCAGAATTTAGCAGTACGCCCAGTAGCAAAATATCGTTGATGTCTGAGTGGGAAACCAAATTGGCAGCTATCATCAATGAAACCCGAAACGAAAATGTAACCAGTTTTGCTGGCGTTCCGTCGTGGATGTTGGTGTTGCTTAATAGGATTTTAAACGAAAACAGAAAAACCAATCTTTTTGATCTTTGGCCCAATTTGGAAGTGTACTTTCATGGTGGCGTGAGTTTTGAGCCATATCGCGAACAATTCAAACGGATTTTACCGAATCAGGATTTTAAATACTACGAAATTTACAATGCCAGCGAAGGATTTTTTGCCATTCAAGATTTGAATAATTCTTCAGATTTGTTGCTGATGTTGGATTACGGTATTTTCTACGAATTTATCCCGATGGATACTTTTGGTACGCCAAATCAAAAAACAATTCCGCTATCGCAGGTAGAAATTGGTAAAAATTATGCCATTGTTATTACGACCAATTCGGGTTTGTGGCGCTATCTAATTGGCGATACCGTTCGGTTTACTTCGATTAGCCCGTATCGCATTCGTATAACCGGACGAACCAAACATCATATTAATGTTTTTGGCGAAGAGTTGATGATTGAAAACACCGAAACTGCTTTGGCAAAAACGTGTGCGGTTCATGCTTGCGAAGTGAAAGATTATACTGTTGCGCCTATTTTTATGGAAGAAAATCAAAAAGGCGCACACGAATGGATTATCGAATTTACAAAGCAGCCAAATGACATTACTCATTTTCAGAAAACACTCGACGAAACACTTCAAACGTTAAATTCTGATTATGAGGCGAAACGCTACAATAATATGACGTTAAATCCGTTAGTTATAAATGTTGCCCGAGAGAATCTTTTTTATGATTGGTTGAAAGAAAACAACAAACTCGGCGGACAAAATAAAATCCCGCGGCTTTCTAACCAACGGGATTATTTAGAACAACTTTTAAAAATACAATAATGAAACGTTTTGTTGTTTTAGCGATTCTGGTTTTTACCATTGCCTCTTGCGGGCCAAAGCGTATGAAGTGCTACAACAAACGTTGTGTGGAGCAAAATTCTAAGAAGGTTCAAGCGTTAAGAGACACATAAAATTATTGTTTATATACCAATCCAAAGGCTATAGATTGCGAGCCAAATTTTGATTCAAACCCATCAATTACAGAAAATGGAGTATAACGATATTGTATTTTGACACCCATATTCTTGTGAATGAAACTTATTTCTGGAGCAAATAATCCAGTGGTGTTTTTAAAACCATTACCTTTTTTGTTATCACTTTCATCTGATTTTCGATTGGGAAAATTATAGCTCAAATAGTGAATTGCCAAGGTGTTTGATACTTCAATAGAATTGTTTTTTGAGAATTGTTTCTTCTTAGTAATTCTAAAACCAAAATCTATTCCATAGTTTTCCGAACTTATGTTGTATGTAGAATCTTGGGTTTTATATTGAATATTTTTGCCTTTGTTTAGAATTAAGAAAGCAATGCCTAAGCTTGCATAAATATCTCGGTTGGTTTTTTCTTTGACCCAAAACCCATACGATTGTGCATAATTAAACTTGTTTGATAATTTTCCTAAAGGAGCAATTATTGTAGCTTCAGCAGTTATATAATGTATTTCTTTTGTGTTTTGAGAAAAACATACGACCGAAAAAAAGAGAGTAAAAAATATTGTTTTCATATTTACCAATTTATTAATGGAAATGAACGCTTTTGATTTTTGTTCCAAATTCCTAATTGAAAAGATTTTGAAAATGATTTGTTGAATACCCCAATCTGCAAACCTTTGTTAGATTTTGCAAGATTATAAATCCCTATTTGAATCCCTTTTAATTCTTTTGAATGATTAAATAAACCTACCGAAAAACCATTTTGATAATTATTCATATTAAAAAGCCCTACACTTGCCCCGTTTTGTTTATTGGCTATCGTTCCCAAAACGGCTATCGATAATCCATTGAAATTTTTATAATAATTTCCAAGAGAAACATTTAAACCATTCATGCTATTCCTTTTGAAAAAGCAACCAGTAGAAATATTGACACCATTTAATTGTAATTCAGATTTACTTGTTAATTCTTTAACTTCATAAAAATAATTTGTCTTTCTTTTCATAATTCTTTCAGACTTGGTAGGTACATTCTGTTTGATAACTTCATCTGCATACATAAGTGCCATAAAGCCTATAAATGCACCTATTGCGGGTGCTGGATTGGCCTCGATATTCAATCCGTTTACAGTTTGTTTCTTTATATATTTGTTATCAAAATGTCCAAAACCAACAACTAAACCGTTTACCTTTTCGGTGTATTTAGACATTGGCGAAAGACTAAAAACCTGAGTTCTTAAAGTATCAACTTGAATTTCTCCGTTTTGAGAAAAACCATTTGTTGAAAGTAAAAGCAATACAAACAGCGAGATTACATAATTATGTAATGCTTTTCGCAAAATTTTATTAATAGTTTTTGAATAATTTTTCAAATCTGTTTTTGTATAAAAATTCCAATTTTTATACGAAGTTTTTGGTGTTGTCATAACTTTTCATTTTAAAATTACAAGTCAAAATTATTTCGATTACCACAAAATAATTGGTGCTTAATAATAAAATTTATTTATATATTTGTGAAAAACGCAAAAATGAATTTTCAAGAAACACTATTACAAGCAATACGAAGTAAAATCCAAAACGATTCGGTAAACGAAACAATAGCTGCTGTGCTTAATATAAGTTATGATGCGGCACATCGTAGAGTTTCTATGAAAAGCAAATTCTCGATTGAGGAAACGGTTTTGCTATGTCAATATTTTAAAATTTCGATGGATAAACTTTTTAGCAGATCCAATCAAATTATTGCCACTAAAACCGTTGAAATTAAATCACAACAAGATTTGTTACATTATTTTAAAGATTCATTAAATCATATCAAAGAATTCAAAAAGCCAAATTCTCGGTTTGTGTATTCGGCAAAAGATTTGCCTATTTTTTATACTATTGGCGGTACACTTTTGGCAAAATTTAAGTTGTTTGTTTGGCTTAATTTATTGTCAAACGAATCCAATACACCTTTTGAAAATTTTTATTTGGAAGAAAATATTCAAGAGTTTTCACATGAAATGATGGCAATTTACAACCAAGTACAAGTGCAAGAAATCTGGAATGACACTACAATAAACAGTACAATTCAGCAAATTATGTATTACTACCAAAGCGGACTGATTTCTCTCAAAAATGTTTTGCATTTGTATGATGATGTTGTAGCTGTTCTAAATAAAGTGGAAGAAAAAAGTACCAATAACCCAAATTTTCATTTGTATTATAACGAATTACTCATTTTGAATAATAATGTCTTGGTTGAAAATACCGAAACTGCAAAATTGTTTGTACCCTACACCATGTTGGGTTATTTTATTACTGAAGACAAACAGACTATCCAAAGCACACATGCGTTTTTAGAAAGTCAAATACGTAACTCCAAATCGCTCACGTTATCTGGAACTAAAGACCGAAAACAGTTTTTTAATAAAGCCAAAGAGAAAGTAACTTTTCTTAAAAGTAGAATAGAAAATGAAATTAATTTTTGATACTGTAACTTTTTTCAATTTGATTACGTATAACAATTCGAACACTTTAAAGTAAAGGAAAATAAATGAGACAACTCAAAATTACCAAACAGGTTACCAATCGTGAAACGGCGTCGTTAGACAAATATTTGCAAGAGATTGGAAAAGTAGATCTTATTACTGCCGATGAAGAAGTAGAATTGGCACAGCGTATTAAAGCTGGCGACCAACGTGCTTTAGAAAAACTTACCAAAGCCAATTTGCGTTTTGTGGTTTCGGTGGCAAAACAATATCAAAATCAAGGGCTTACGCTTCCAGATTTGATTAATGAAGGAAATTTAGGTTTGATAAAAGCTGCACAACGTTTTGACGAAACACGTGGTTTTAAATTTATATCGTACGCCGTTTGGTGGATTCGTCAATCTATATTACAAGCTTTGGCAGAACAATCAAGAATTGTGCGTTTACCATTAAACAAGATTGGTTCTATCAACAAAATCAATAAAATGTACGCCTTGTTAGAGCAATCAAATGAGCGTCCGCCAAGTGCCGAAGAAATCGCCAAAGAGTTGGATATGACGGTAAATGACGTTAAAGAATCGATGAAAAATTCGGGTCGCCATTTATCAATGGATGCGCCACTTGTAGAAGGTGAAGATTCAAATTTATACGATGTATTGCGTAGTGGCGAATCGCCAAATCCTGATAGAGATTTGATTCACGAATCATTACGTACCGAAATCGAGCGTTCGTTAGAAACACTTACACCAAGAGAAGCCGATGTGGTAAGATTATATTTTGGTTTAGGCGATCAACACCCAATGACATTAGAAGAAATTGGAGAAACTTTTGATTTAACTCGTGAACGTGTACGTCAGATTAAAGAAAAAGCAATCCGAAGATTAAAACATACTTCGAGAAGTAAAATTTTAAAAACCTATTTAGGATAATAATTGTTTCAGGTTTATAGTTTCAGGTTAATCATAACAACTTTAAACTTTAAACTTTTTTAACGCAACAAACAGTATCACAACTGTTCGTTTTTTGATTGATGATTGAAACTCCGGCTGATTACCGGAGTTTTGCTTTTTTAGGGGAAGCAAAACACACGGTCTGTTCGCTTCGCTCGAGTTTCCGGAGTTTTGCTTTTTTATATAGGTAATTTTTGAAATAAATCCCAAACAACAATTCCAGCACTTACCGAAATGTTGAGCGAATGTTTTGTTCCCAACTGCGGAATTTCAATCACGCCTTGGCAACTATTTATTACTTCTTGATTCACACCAAAAACTTCATTTCCAAAAATCAGCGCATATTTTTCGTTAGATTCAATTGTAAAATCATTCAACATAATTGAATTTTCTACTTGCTCAATGGCGTAGGTTTTAATGTTTTCTTGGTTAAGTTTTTTTACTACATCTAAACACGATTTTTCGTATTCCCAAGCAACGGTATCTGTGGCACCGAGCGCTGTCTTGTGTATTTCTTTGTTGGGCGGCGTTGCCGTAATGCCACACAAATAAATTTTTTCTATAAGAAAAGCATCGGCAGTTCTAAAAACCGAACCAATATTGTGTAAGCTCCTGATATCGTCAAGAACAATTATTATAGGTGTTTTTTGAGCTTGTTTAAAATCTTCAACCGATTTTCTTTCCAACTCACTATTTTGCAATTTTCTCATAGGGCAAAAATACAAATAAAAAAGCTCCCAAAAAATGAGAGCTTTTAAAACTATAATTGAATATAATTAGCTTTTTACTGGAGTTGCTTCTGGAGTAGGGCGTGGTGCGACAGTTCCTTTAATAGTTAAGACTTTTGGATCTTTACTTGCATTAGATTTTACTGTTACATTTTTAGTAAATGGTTGTCCAGCTCTTGTAGTGTCATATTTAACACCAATTACACCTCTTTCACCAGGAGCAATAGCTTTTTCTGGTTTTGTAGGTACAGTACAACCACAAGAACCTGTTGTGCTTTCAATAATCAAAGGCTCAGTTCCGTTGTTGATGAATGTAAATTCTCTTTTTCCGTCAGAATCTGCAGGAACAGTTCCGTAATCAATAGTTTCGCTATCAAAAAGAAGACCAGGTCCAGTTACTTTTGCAATTTCTACTTTTGGAGCTTCTGCTACTTTCTCGATTGTTGCTTTTGCTTTTTTAGCTTTTCTTGCTTTAGCTTTGGTTTGAGCTTGTGAAACTGTAACACTCATTAGTGCAACTACAGCCATTAGTACTATTTTTTTCATTTTATATTTGGTTTTTAAAATTTATAAAGCAAATGTATATCAAAAATATTTACCAAGTTTATAACAGCAATTAAAAAATATGTAAATGAATTGTTAATGATAAAAATTAAGTAGAAATATGTAACTTCGTAACCCCAAAAATAATCAAAATTCCCTTGGCAGCAAAAGAAAAAACACCCAAAGAAACACCGCTCATGAAGCAATACAACGAGATAAAGAACAAGTATCCCGATGCTTGTTTGTTGTTTCGTGTTGGCGATTTTTATGAAACTTTTGGCGAAGATGCTGTGCGTACTGCAAATATTCTCGGTATTGTTTTAACCAAACGAGGTGCAGGCTCCGAAACCGAAACCGCTTTGGCCGGATTTCCGCATCATTCTTTAAATACCTATTTGCCAAAATTAGTAAAAGCGGGTTTACGTGTAGCAATTTGCGATCAGCTCGAAGATCCTAAAATGACAAAGACGATTGTTAAACGTGGTGTTACCGAGCTTGTTACACCGGGTGTATCAATGAATGATGAGGTTTTGCAATCAAAGTCGAATAATTTTTTGGCATCAGTCTATTTTTCTAAAAAGAATATAGGAATAGCTTTTTTGGATATATCTACGGGTGAATTTTTGGTTTCGCAAGGCAATGAAGAATATATCGATAAGTTAATTCAGAATTTTCTGCCAAGCGAAATTTTAGTAGAAAAGAATAACAAGAATCAATTCAAATCAGTTTTTGGAGAGGATTTCAATACTTTTTTTCTGGAAGATTGGGTTTTTAAACACGATTATGCCGAAGAAAGTTTAACCAAACATTTTCAAACCAATTCACTCAAAGGCTTTGGTATTGAAGAACTTACAGAAGGAATTACGGCCGCCGGTGCTATTTTGTATTACCTTTCTGAAACGCAACACAATAAATTACAGCACATTACCAATGTGCATCGTATAGCCGAAGATGCTTATGTGTGGATGGATAAATTTACGATTCGCAATTTAGAGTTGTATCACAGTTATAACCCAAACGCAGTAACTTTACTCGATATTATTGATAAAACGCTTTCGCCAATGGGTGGACGAATGCTTAAGCGTTGGTTGGCTTTACCGCTTAAAGAAATTTCAAAAATTAAAAATCGGCACGAAGTTGTTGGTTTTTTAAAAGATAATGTAACCGAGTTACAAAAAATTCAAAGTCAGATTAAACAAATATCCGATTTAGAGCGACTCATTTCAAAAATCGCTACTGGCAAAATTTCGCCAAAAGAAGTTATTTATCTTAAAGATTCGCTTGATGCTATTATCCCAATAAAAGAATTGGCTTTGAAAAGCAGTCAAGAATCAATGCGGATTATAGGCGATAGTTTGCATGCCTGCGACTTGCTTCGCGAAAAGATTTCAAAAACCTTAAATCCAGAAGCGCCAGTTGCCATTACCAAAGGAAATGCTATTCTCGCTGGTGTCAATTCTGAACTCGATGAATTGCGAAATATTGCTTTTTCTGGCAAAGAATATTTAGAAGCGTTAGAAACTCGCGAAAGCGAAAAAACAGGTATTCAATCGCTTAAAATTTCATTCAATAATGTGTTTGGATATTATATCGAAGTGCGAAATACACACAAAGATAAAGTGCCAAGCGAATGGATTCGTAAGCAAACATTGGTCAATGCCGAGCGCTATATTACCGAAGAACTCAAAGAATACGAAACTAAAATTTTGGGTGCCGAGGAGCGAATTTATCAAATTGAATCTCAAATTTTCGAGCAGCTTACCACTTGGATTGCCTCGTATATCAAGCCAGTGCAGCACAATGCCAGTTTGGTGGCGCAGCTCGATTGTCTTTCGGCTTTCGCCCAATTAGCTATTGATAATAAATATGTGTGTCCAGAAATTGATGATTCATTTGAATTGGATATTACCAACGGACGACATCCGGTGATAGAAAAGCAACTTCCTGTAGGTACGCCGTATATCGCCAATGATGTTTTTCTGGATACCACTTCGCAACAAATAATTATGATTACCGGACCCAATATGTCGGGAAAATCGGCAATTTTGCGACAAACAGCGCTTATTGTTTTATTGGCTCAAATAGGAAGTTTTGTCCCAGCCGATGCAGTACGAATGGGTGTTGTAGATAAAATTTTCACCAGGGTAGGAGCTAGCGATAATATTTCGATGGGCGAGTCTACCTTTATGGTTGAGATGAACGAAACGGCTTCTATCTTAAATAATATTTCAGAAAGAAGTTTGGTTTTGTTAGACGAAATTGGTCGCGGCACCAGTACTTATGACGGAATCTCTATTGCTTGGGCAATCGCTGAATATTTACACGAAAATCCAGCCAAACCCAAAACGCTTTTTGCTACGCATTATCATGAATTAAACGAAATGGCGGAAGATTTCGCCCGAATTAAGAATTATAACGTATCGGTAAAAGAACTTAAAGATAATGTGCTTTTTATCCGGAAATTAGTTGCTGGCGGTAGTGCGCATAGTTTTGGTATTCATGTGGCTAAAATGGCAGGAATGCCACAGTTGGTTATTCAACGAGCACAAAAGATGTTGAAGAAATTAGAGAAAAACCATTCGAGCGATGCGCTGTCGGTAATCCAAAATCAACGTGATGAAATGCAATTAAGTTTTTTTAATCTCGATGATCCTTTATTAGAAGAAATAAAAGAAGAAATCACCAATCTTGATATTAATACGCTTACGCCTGTTGAGGCTTTGATGAAGTTAAATGAAATAAAAAGAATGTTATCGAAGAAATAACATAAAGAAAGACAAAGAATTAGAAAAAAGTAATAAAAAAATAAACAAAACCGTTTGCAGAATTAAAATTTAATATTACATTTGCAACCGCAATACAGCAAAAGTATTGAAGTTCTTAAAAAAAATTGCGAAAATAGCTCAGTTGGTAGAGCGCAACCTTGCCAAGGTTGAGGTCGCGGGTTCGAACCCCGTTTTTCGCTCTGATGATATCCATTATTAAAAGATAATGCTCGAGTGGTGGAATTGGTAGACACGCTGGACTTAAAATCCAGTGAACGTTTAGTTCGTGCGGGTTCAAGTCCCGCCTTGAGTACTTCAGAAAACCGTAAACAATTAATTATTAATCGTTTGCGGTTTTTTATTTTAATTTTTGCCCGACTATTACCCGACATTCTCTAAAAGTTCAATTTTTCTTCTGAGTAAATTAGCTTCAATAAGACAAAATTCATTAAATTTTCTATCATCAAAATTTATGTTGACTTGTAAAATTTTATTGAGCTCTTCGTTGAGTAAATCTGTTGTCCATTCGAAATTATTTTCGCTCGCTTTCAGTATAAGACCTTCTATAAACCCCTCTTCAGTTGCATTCCGTTTTCTTACTAAACTTTTGCAGTTAAGGTTAAGTTTATTATTTAAATCGTCAAAAATATTTTCATCATTATTTATTGATTCTATTTCTCCACCTGAAAAAACAGTTAGTTCTTCACAGTTTGGTTCACTTTGAGTAGGAAAAATTGAGAGAAATTGTTGAGAAGGCTTTAAATTTCCTCTCTTTGTATCACAATGAATTTCAGCATCAGTTATGCCAAGACAAACAGCAACCATATTATGATTGTTTAATTTTTCTTCTTCGGTACAGTTATGTCTTGGGTTTAAATGTTCAATTTTAATTGTCGTTAAAGAAATTGATTGCATACAATAGGCACAGATATATCCTTGCTCTTTTAAAAGATATTCTCTATAATCTCTTTTATATGGATTTTGAAATGAAGCCCAAGTATAGTTAATACCGTTGCTGTCTATTCTGTAATTTTGCAGTGCTTGAGGCTCAGTTTCTGACTTGTTAATTCTTTTCATGCATTAACTTAATAAGAACTTTAACTTGGTTGATAATCTAATATATTCAGAATCATTTTTATTTAATAAATTCAGTTTAGATTTGGCTTCTTTGAATTTTTTATTATCTATCAGTATTGAAATTTCCTCTATGATTTCATTCACTTCCTCCGGTCTAAATTCACTTCCCATATAATTTGATAAAATTGAATTAATGTCTCTTCCATAGTAGTCATCAGAATGATTAATAAGAGAACCTTCTTTCAAAATAAATAATTCACCTTCTTTTAAATTACTTACTAATTGAGGTGAGTGTGTTGTTATTAAAAATTGGCTTGTTGAAAACTCATCCTTATTATTTGATTCTATTAAATCACTTATAAAATCTATTTGCCATGAAGGATGTAGATAAGTGTCAGGTTCATCAAATAAAAACAGAGTATTTTCATTATTTACTAATTCAATCAATCCTCTCACAATTATCGCTTGCTGTTCACCTTCGCTAATTACATTAAATTGGCTACCTTCCTCGTTAAGAAAAACAAATTTAACTTCGGGACTAAATCCATCAATGATTAATGTGTTTAATACTTTAAAAAGTGTTTTCTCTTCAACGAAATGCTCTCTTATTTCAAAAAGTTTTTCTTGACTTATTATTGTTACAATTAAAGTGTCATCATTTAAATTTGATTCTATTATGATATTACCAGTTTTATTGTCAGAATTTGTTAATAATTCATCAATTACTAAGTTATTATTACTTTTTGAATTTAATAAATCTAAAAATTGTTTTACTTCTCCTTTAGCACCCCACCAACTGCTGCTTTTTCCTTTTCCCCAAGTTGGTTTTTTTATGCTTAATTGAATACTTTGTAATCCGTGAATTTTTACCCTGTCTTTTAGAAAAGTTGGAATATTTCCAAATTCATAGGAAAGTAGAGTTATTAATATTAGATTGAACAAAGGTGGTTCAAAATAAAAAAAAGGACGTTCAATTGAGTTTCCTCTTCTGTAATTTACTGATAACTTTTCGTCATGTGGTTGACAAATTTTTTTCATAATTTCGGCAAGACCTGAATAGTAGATAACAATATTACTTGGCAAGATCTTTTCAAAAAAACCGAATTGCTTCTCTATTTCAGATTCTTTAGTAATTTCTTTTGTTCCTAAAAAGACTTTAACAGAGGCATCTTCATTAGCATTTTCAGATTCAATTTGAACTTTTATGTATTCAGTTTTGAAATCGCTTGTTGTAGCAGTCTGCTCCAAGATTTCTTCTAACCTTAATTCATATTCCAAAAAGTACCCAAATTTAGATTTTTCTTTTAAAAATAAATCACTGAATATTAATGCGATACATTCGAGAATGGTTGATTTTCCGGAGCCATTAATACCTATAAAAATAGACACATCTTTTTTAAAGTCTATTTTAAACTCTTTTAATAGCTTATGTTTTTTAATGTAGAGTGAGTTTATTTGCATTTTTTATTTTTTAAAAATTGAGTTTTCAAATTCCTCTAAAGCTTTTTTTACATCCAATTCTTTCTTGTTATTTAACTTATCAATGACTTTTTTGTAATTACTTATTTTATCTATAATTGTTTCTTGGACGGTTAAATCAGGAAAAGGAATTTGAATTTTTAATATGTTTAAAACCCCTAATTCAGTTTGATTTGTTGATTGTGCGGACTTTAAATTTTCTATTTGTAACTGTCCGTATCTACTATTTATTAGAAATGTTAAGAATAATGGATTTATTAAATTATTATTTACCCTTAAGCAAATTATATGGCTATCAAATATTAGCCCTTTTGTTTTAGAAGTAACAATAGAGGATCTGCCAATAGTTCCTTCTCCGGTAGAATTAATCAATATATCTCCAACTTTTGTTAAATATTTATCTTCAATTTTTTTAAACCATTCATCATTTACTCCTTTAGAATACTCTGTTTCGATCTCATTCCATTTAATACATTTTTGGTTTAAAACTTTAAAATTAGAATCTTCTTCATAAATTGGACTTTTCCCTCTGAAACAATCTATAAGTAAATCATTTCTATTTTGAAGAGAAATTGTTTGATATTTTTTTGACTTGCTATTGTTGATATTTACAATTTTATTTAGTCCCCATTCATTTATGGATGAATACTTTACAAATTTAAGTCCTTTTGATTTGTTATTGTTTTCTTGAACTGAAATTGAAAGTTCATCAAATAGATAATCTTCTATTTCTTTTTCAGTATTATTTGCTTTAATTTCTAATCTATTTGCTGAAGAAATTTTCTTATTTAAATTTTCTATTAGTTCCGCTTGTGTTTTTATGTCGGGCAACGGGATTTCTAATGTCTTAAGTATTTCAAAAGTAAGATTCTGTCTAACCGATCCAGTTGTGTTATTATTAATAATTTCACTAAATTTATTTGTTTTGAATAATTGAAATAAATATTCTGGCATTAACTCATCATTACAGCTGAAAACTACATATGCGGGACTTATGTAGTCATATTTATTATTTACTCTTTTAATACCAATACTGCCTACATTTATTCTGTATGGATTGTATGCTATCCAATTCAGATTCATTTTTTTATATGATTGATTTATATCTTTTCCAAGTGTAGTATATGCGTCAAATACACCTATTTTGTTGCTAATACCGAGAATGCCAAATTCAGTTTCAGGGAAACTATTTAATTTAGTTCTATGACTTTCTTCAGTGATATATAAACCAAGTTTTTTGATGTCAAAATTTGATTCGACTTTGTTAGCAAAATATCTTTTTACATCCCAAAGATTTAAGTTCTTGTATGCAATAAACTTAATATAATTGTCTTTTAGTTTTAAATTTTCCATATCAATTATAAAAAGTCTCAGGATTAGTTTGAGATGTAAATCTTTTGAATTTATTTTCGATTATATCATACTGATAAGGACTATAATTACTACTCCATACTTTATTTTTTATTCTATATTTTTTAAATTCTTTAGAGACAGGAATCAATTCGTTTTCTATTTGACTTCCTGTAGAGCTAATTCCAGCTTTATCAACTTCAACAATAGGTATTTCATAGTCAAGCTTGTTTTTTATCTCAAGCTTAATCTCTTCTTCAATTTGAATGTTAATTTGTTTTATTCTATTTTTTACCTCATCCTTTTCCTCTTTTTTCAAACCTTTATCGTCAATTTTAGATTTAAGATTTGCTATTTCACTTTTATACTTTTCTTTTATTTCGATTGTAGTTTTTTCTGATATTTTTTTATAGTTCTCACTTTCCTTTTCAGTGAATTTTTTAAAAAATATTAAACTTGGTTTTACTGTAGCTCCTGATGCAATGAACACATCTTGAGGAATTGAGGTAATATTTATAATTTTTGCTTTACTTTCAACATATTCACGAACTTTGTTTAATTTAAAATTATTTAAAACACCATCTGGTAGGACGATTCCCATTCGACCACCAGGTTTAAGTAAATCAAGACATCTTTCAATAAAAAGAACTTCTGTCAGACTGCTAAAATTACCTGTATCAAATAAACTCAATACAGATTTTCCTTTTTCTTGATTTTTGCCATTGTCGTAATTCGCCCACTCTTTTAGTGGTTCGATTACAGTTTTTAAATAATCTTCACCGTACATATCAGAATATTTATTTATTTTTTCATCTGATGGAATATCGGAATAGTTAATTTTTAGCGATTTTTCAACTCTTGCTCCAAATGGGGGATTAGTAAGTATGATGTCAAACCTTCCTTTAAATATGCCATTAATATCAATAAGTCCATCATGATGGTGGACACCTCCATGTCCATCGCCATGCATTATCATATTCATTTTTGCAGTTCTTGCCATTCTTGGATTTGCATCTGTACCATAAATACATTTGTGTGATAACTCTCTTAATCTTCCTTTAGGGTTGTTAATGTCAAGTTCTTTGTTAAGTAAGTTTATTTGTTCGTTTACAATATTTTCAATTTCTCTTTGCTCTTCAATAGTGCTTTGTAAATAAGATTCATTAAAATATTTATCTTTTATCTTTTCTTTTGACTTCTGTATGTCATTTTCAATCTTGCTTCTAACATATTCAAAAGCTTTTATTAAAAAACCTCCACTTCCACAACAAGGATCGCATATTTTTTCTTTTTCTTCAGGATCAAGAATTTCAACCATATAATCAACAATGGTTCTTGGTGTGAAAAACTGCCCTAATTCACCTCTAAAGGTTCTACCTAAAAATTGTTCAAAAGCAATTCCTTTAACATCATCAGATGTAGTAGATAAGTTATAAATTTCTAATTCTTTTATTATGGCCTCGAAACTATTTTCTCTAATTTTGATTGTTTCATTCGGTTCAAATAATTCATCATTTTTTAGTTCCGCCTTTACATTTTCAAACAATTTGCGGTAAAAAGGCAGGTCGTTTTCGTTCATGTTTTTAATATGAACTCTTTTGTCTTCATTGTATTCATCAAGTCTGAAAATTTGTCCTTTTTCATTTTTCCTTTCATAAAGAGTTTTTATGAATAAAACTTTACTTATTTCGTCAAATGCTGCTTCAGGTGAAAGCTTGTCATTGTTTCTAATGATATTGTGACACTTAAATAAAAGCTTACTAAAAGCATCTCTTGCAAATTCTTTGGTTTGGTTTAATAATAGTTTTATTTCCTTCTCGTTAGTTGCATTATTTGCGTGTGGAATATTAATTATTTCTTCTAAATTAAAATCTGTTCCTTTCTTTTTAATTTTAAAAATTTTAGAAAATATCCTTGTTTCTTTTAAGTTCGTTGTAACAAAAAATTTTGCTCCAACTAATGAAGCAAAGTAAGCACCTCTATAATAATCTTCTTCTCTAATTGTTACTTGTTCTGCTTTACACTCTACAACTATTAGTGGTGATTTTTTATTATCACGATCCTCTTTATTACTCCAAACAATTATATCTGCATAAGCTTTAATTTTTGATTTTTTATCTTCATCATCGATACTTACATTTTCTTCGATTTGTTCAAGGCTAAAACCATAGTAGGTTACAAGACGATTTATATACTCTTGTCTTAAACTGTCCTTTGAAGTTAATTCCGATTGTTTCTTTATATTCTGTTGCATTACAATTGATTTTTTTTTGTTGATGTAATTAGTTCTCTTACATCAACACCTAATATTTTAGATATTAAAACGAGAGTTTCCATTGAGGGCTGTGTTTCATTAGTACACCAACGAGAAATTGTCGTCTCATTTTTGCTCAACTTTTCAGCAAGCCATTTGTTGGTTTTTCCTTGTTCAGCTAACACAGCTTTTAATCTGTTAATTGCTTCTTTTTTCATATCTATTAGCGTATTACGCAAATATATTGACTTTTTTAGTATTTTTTTGACTTTTATAAAAATAAAAAGCTATCAAAAATAACTCTTGATAGCTAAAAAAATATTTAGGTGTTAAATTAAAATGGCTGATTTAAATTGAATTTTTCATTAAATAGATTGTAATAGTCTATTAATACTTTAAAATGTTTTTGAAGTTTTTTTGTTCCTTCCGGTACATTTATTTCTACATATTTGTGCTCCCTTGAGTTTGTATATCTTATATTAAGTCCAGTTTCGTTATTTAACACGTATTTAATAAATGATTTTGCAGTTTCATTACTTGGTATATCAGAATACTCTGAAACCCCTTTATTCACGTCTTTATCAGTTTCATTGTCGTTTATCTTAAAAATAACTCCTTTACCTTCTTTAATCTCTTTCTTATTACCCAATAAATAGCTTATCTCATCAAAAAAAATCCAATCTCTATCTTTGTATCTATTTACTAATCTTATCGGTGTTATATATTGTTTTCCGTCTTTTACATACATCCCAAAATAAATTTGAATATAACTTACGGAATATGTATTGACTGTGAAATCTTTTGAAACTAAAGGGATTGGTTTTGATTTTATCCAAGAGATATTATTATGATAATCGTTTTCAACTTCAACACCTTTTAGTTTTATAGGATCTTCTTTAATTTCTTGTCCAAATGATGAGGTTGAAAGCATTATAATTATACTTAATAAAATTTTTTTCATAGTTGATTACTTTAATTGATTTATAAAAAAATTAGGCTCTTTTATGTTTTTAAAATTGTAAGTTGTTGAATATCCTAATGAAACTTCAATTTCATTGATTTTACTTTTTTTAAATATTTCAACATCATTTTCATTTAATAAAATTAAATGCACTTTTTTATTATTTATTTCATTAGAGATAGGAGTAAAAATGTTATAATCTAAACTTCTATTTTCTGACTCTAAATCGAAATGAAAACTAATTCCATTTGATGCGTCATAATCATTTGTATAAAGTTCTTCGTCTAAAACAATTTGTAGGAAAGTATAGTTTTCAACTTTAAGTATTTTTCCTTTAAAACTTATAAGATTTTTTGATGAAAAATACCCTATAATAGTGTAATCATTAGTTTTAGTTTCTACATCTTGACAAAAGATTAGATTAAAAGATAATAGTATTGCTAATTGAATTAATGCTTTTTTCATAGGTTCATTTTTAAGCATAAAAAAAGACGTGGAACTAAAACCATCGCCCTTAAAGTACCGCCAAGCACTCATTCGACAAATAGAAATAGCCCACGCCAGTAGCGTGAACGTATTACTATTACTTTTGTCGAATTGTTTTAAAAATTGGCGGTTTTAAAGGGACAAGTAAAGCAAACGCTTATTTTATATATTGTTAATTTTTATTTCATTTATTGTTTAATTGAATTACAAATTTACGATATTTTGCAATACGAGAAATATGCTTTAATTTTTTTGAAAGAGAGAACTTTCTTGAAGGAGGTCGGAAAAATCAATAAAATTTAATCAGAAATAATATTGTCTTATAATTTCTCTTTTTGATTGTGTAAAGATGTAAATCTATTTTTTTGATTTACCACCTGCTTTAAATCATTACATCTACATTTAATTTGGATAGTATTTACTCATTTCAATTTTCTTTTCTTGAATTTTTTTTAAGATTTCATCTTTAGTTCCTTTGCCAAATCTTTTAATTATTTTATTCATTTGGGATCTGTGATATTTGAAATTTTCAGGATGTAATTTTTCCCAAAAGTTAATGTTGTTGTATTTAAACTCATATTTAGTGTTTTTAAATACTTCTTTCTCAAAAAAGATAACCTCTTTCCATTTTTCAATTATTGAATCTGTTATTTTTTCAATACCAAAATTAACTAAGTCGTCGAGGGAAAATATATTATACTTTGACCTTAAATCTTGCATATTCTTGTATTTAACCTCAATTCTTAAAATTTCGGATTCTATATGGTAGTTTTGATTCCTATATTGTGTGGCTTTATCGTATAATTTAAAGATATATCTTTGATGCTCAGCTAAAATGTAATGCCCTTTTTTATTTGTTTTGCACCATTTAAACCTGGTTGTTTTGTGCATAATACAAGATGTTAAAAAAGTTTCTACAACAAAAGGTACAATAAGGTTTAGACCGATCTCAATTTGATTAATGTAACAATTTTTAGGCTCAATTCCGAATTCTTCTTTTAAGTTTTTTAAAACTGAAAATAAATTCATTATGCTGAAATCATTAAAATTATGACTCCCGTTATTCCAGTATTTATGTAGACTACCTTCCAAAATTATTCTGCCATACCATTGTTCAGAATCTTTTGCATAATATATTTTAAAAAACAAACCCTTGTATTTTGCCTCTTGATATTCTCCAATTTCTCCGGTTCTTGTTTCAACTTTATCAAAAAAAGAGAGTAGGGGATTATCGATTAATTGTTGCGGATTAATCTCTTTTAAAACAAATTTTACGTAATCAATCATATCTATAGTTTTATGATTGATTTTTCAATTTCCTCTCGCTTGTAGTAAACACGACCACCTATTCCATACGCTTTTAGTTTGCCTTTTTTAGTCCAATTATGAACACTTGAAAGGTCGATTTTGAGCATTTCAGCAACCTCATTCCGAGTTAAATATTCACTTGGTTGCTTAGGTTGAAAATCTTTTTTTAATTGTTCTAATTCGGTTTTTACTCCTTTTATTATTTCTTCTTGAAGTTGTTCAGGTGTTATCTGAATAAATTGAACTGTACGCATAATTTTAGTATTAAGATTATGGTACAAATTGACTTTATGATTTAGAGAGTGAGAAGACCAAAATTGGACTTTTTGCGGACTGAAATTAAGACTGATTATTAAACCATTCCAATGAAGTAGAGTAGTTCTTATTCCTGATGCCTTTTTGGTCAGTTACCTCGTTTAATGTTTTGATTTTTTCAAAATTTTCCTGATATGTTTGGCAAAACCAACTTTTAAAAGGTTCAGGACGTTGATGTATTAGTCGAGGAGTTTCTTGATACATGCGCCAATAGTAGTAGCTAATATCTGCATAGCGACCTCTGTCTTTAGCAATGTAGTTGTCTAATAAATAGCTAAATAATTCAAACCCATTGTTGGAAAAAATATGATTGTGCAAATTTTTTTTACTGTCTACAATTTCATTTATGGTTTTTTTTGCAGATAATTTTCTAAGTGCTTTTATTCTTTCTTTGTTTAAAATATAAATTTCTATTCTTTTTTTTCTGTAAATAGGATCGTTAAGTTTTAATTCATTTAAGTATGTTCTATCCATTGCTTTTTGAGCGTTGTCGATTTCATTTTTTAAATATCTTTCAAACTCTTCGTTTGTTAAAATTTCTTGCTTTTCGTGAGCTTGAAATAAGATTTGTTTTTTTATATAGCCTTCAGTTAATTCTATTAAAGGACAGCTTTTACAAAGTTGGGAAATATCCGTTTTAAATGTTTCGGAAGTGCAGTATGTATAAACTTTCATTTTAAGACACTTTTTTGCTGTTTTTTATTACTTTCAATTTTACCTCTTTGTCTCTATTTATTTTTTCATAGAACTCTCTGAATAAGTCAGCATTTGCATCTTTATCTTCGTTCTTATTAATATAGTTTAAAAATATACTTTCTTTTGTGTGTCCAGTAATATTCATCAATATTGGTGTAGGAATCCTTTTGTAATAATTTGTAGCGAAAGATCGTCTAAAGCAATGAGTTGTTATTAATTCGTGTTTCGGATAATTATCTATTTTTTTTCGTTTAGTGTCTTTATTAATCTTCTTGCCTTCTATAATATCATCAATTTTTGATATTTTACAAACTTCTTTAATATATTCGTTTAACTTTTGACTACTAATTTTGTATGGAAAATCATTTTCAATGATATTAATTATGTAGTCTTCAACAATAGGAATAGTTACAGGTTTTCCTGTTTTTTGTTGAATTATGTCTAAATAGATGCCTTTACTTGTGAAGCGAAAATCCTCTTTTTTGACAGCAAGTAAATCATTGCTTCTTTGTCCTATTTGACATCCCAATAAAATCCATTTACGGGCATTTATATGAGCCTTGTTAGCTAATTCTGTAGTTCTGATTTTTTCTAATTCTTCTTGAGATAGTGTTACGATTAATCTTTCTTCTGAACTTTCGCTAAAGCTATCAATGAATTTAATTTGGTTATTTATTGGTATTTCCATTTTTTCAGCATCTAAGCAAACTGTTTTAAGGTTATCAATTTGCTTTCCGGAATAATTAGTAGAATACTGCCTTGTGTTAATTAGCCAATTTGTAAATTTTTCGACAAAAGGCTTGTTAATGTCTAAAAAGTGTATTTGCTTTTTTATTATTTCCTGATAATCTTGAATTATTTTTTTGAAAGTTATATAGCCTTTAACTCGGTTTTCTGATAAACCTAATTTATTGCGTCCTTTTATCTTTCTTGTTTTTGCGTTATCGATTATATATTGTATATGATTAACGAGTAATCCTGTGTCGGTTTTTTCAATTCTATTGAAGCATTCGTTTATTTTATTCTCAAGCCAAAATTTATCTAATAAAACTCCTATTCCTAAATCTTGGTTTAGATTTTCAAATAAGAATGTTTCTAATTTTTTTAGATCATTAAATAAGCGTTTGTTTTCAGCTGTGTTTTGCTTGGGTTTGTTTGTAGATAAACTCCAGTCTTTTGGATTAATTGAAAAGCCTGTATTGCTTTCTATATCGTTGTTCCGACCTATTATTAATCTAACTTTAATAGATACATTTTTGTTAGCGTTACTTCTTATTCTGAATTGAATTGATGCCATACTTAATATTTTGAATTTCAAAAATATAAAATAAAAACATACATTTTAAATTTTGCCCGACATTTGCCCGACACTTTTTAAATATTATTAGATTCTATTAAATAATATTAAATTTCTAAAGCAATAGATAAACAGCTTGTTTTTATAGAATTTATTAGTATTTTTGCTGAAAGCTGAGGGCTTTTGTATGAAAGGATATTTTTCAAAATAGAAGGGGTTTTAGTCCCGCCTTGAGTACAAAAAAAATCCGTAAAGAAATTTACGGATTTTTTTGTTTTATCTATTTCAATAGAAATTAATCAAGAAATAAAAAATGTATAGAAATAATAAAGCCCCGAAATTTCGGGGCTTTATGCTTTAAATTAGAAATTTTAACCTCTAATTATTTTTTAGCTTCTTCTTTAGCAGGAGCAGCAGCTTCAGCTGGAGCAGCTTCAGTAGCTGTAGTATCAGCAGCAGCTTCAGTTGCAGTAGTATCAGCAGCAGGAGTTTCAACAGCAGTTGTGTCAGCTACAGCAGTAGTGTCAGCACCAGCGTCAGTTCCTTCAGCATTATTTTTACAAGATACAACAGTTAAAGTAGCGATTACAGCTAAGCTTAAAAATACTTTTTTCATTTTTTTAGATATAAAAGGTTAATTATTAATTCGATGCAAAGATATAAATTTTTTTATTAAGTAAAATAAAATTTACAATTTTTAAAAACTCATAAACTTGCATTTTTTTATTTACAAATACTGTGCCAAAAATTAATTAATATAAAAAATTATTTTTTTGAACTTGATTTAATGATTTTCAGTTCATTAATAATGTTTTTGGCTCCAGCAAATTTATCAATTATAAAAAGAACGTAACGGGAATCTACCATTATATTGCGACAAATTTCTGGCGAGTAATAAATATCACTCATAGTTCCTTCCCAAACTCTATCAAAATTTAAGCCAATTAAATTGCCATTGGCATCTAGGGCTGGACTTCCGGAGTTTCCGCCTGTGGTATGGTTGGTTGCAATAAAAGCTACAGGCATTTTTCCGGTTGCATTAGCATAATTTCCGTAGTCTTTTGTATTGTATAAATCGATTAATTTTTGTGGAACATCAAATTCATAATCGCCTGGAACATATTTTTCCATCACACCATCAAGTGTTGTAAAAGGTTCGTAATACACCGCATCGTTTGGTTTGTATCCTTTTACTTTACCATACGTTACACGCAATGTGCTATTAGCATCTGGAAATATGCGAGCCGATTTAGGACTCAATTCCGTAATGGCTTTCATATAGGTGCGTTGTGTAGCGATATTCTTAAGGTTTATTTCATCATACTTTGGTGCTACAGTTTTTATATAAGAATCAGCCATAGATTTTACAAGTTGGTAGCCAACATCGTTGTGAATTTTACCTAATGCAGTTTGTGTATCGCCATCTAACAAAGTTCGGAATTTATCTAAGGAAGTTAAACTCGAATTAGTATAAATACTTGTGGCAAGTTGTGTTGCATTCAAATTTTCTAATGTTGAAGGCAAAAATTGTTTCGGCATTTTATTAGTATAAATTGTAATGAGTTGCTCAAAAACATTTTTGTCTACATCATTATTATAGTCTTTATAAAAAGCATCGATGCCTTTTATTAAATTATTCTTTCTATCGGTAAAAGCTTGTTCTCCTTTAGAATTAAGGATTTGTTCTAATTGATATAGTTTGTAACCTGTTTGTAGTAACTCGGTATTACGCAATACAACTTCGCTAAACAAATCACGCGCTAAGGCATAGTCTTTTATTTCGGTATAATTTTTTTCGAAATCAGATAATAAATTACCATATTCGGTTTGTTTTCCGGCTTTAGCTATTTTTGAAGTTAAGTCTTTTTCAAATTGTTTTTTCACTGCAATAGCGTTCGATTTTTTTAAACCTTTGGTTTCGCCAATCCATTTTTTCCAATAATTGGCAACACTGGCATATTTTGATGCGTACTGGATTTTTATAGCTTGATCTTTACGCATATAACCATCTTGTACTTTTAGTGCAGCATCGCGTACTTCTATTTTCGCAGGATTTAAAGTGTTTACAATTTGCTCTACTGCAATCGATGGCAAATATTCTTGTGTTCTGCCCGGATATCCCATGACCATAGTAAAATCGTTTTCTTTGATTCCTTTTATGGATATTGGGAAAAAGTGTTTTGGTTTGTAGGGCACATTGTCTTTAGAATATTCGGCAGGACGGTTGTTTTTATCAGCATAAATTCTGAATAAAGAAAAATCGCCGGTATGACGAGGCCAAACCCAGTTATCGGTATCTGATCCAAATTTTCCGATAGAACTTGGAGGCGCACCAACTAAGCGAATATCTTTGAAAGTTTCGGTTACAAAACGAATGTATTGATTGCCATCATAAAAAGTTTTGATAAGATTTTCTTGCCAACTTTCTTTGGGTAATGATTTGGTTAAATCGCTAATATTTTGTTGAATTTTCTTTTGTTTATCGGATTCAGAAGTAAGCGCTGCTGTGCCTTCTAAAACTTTGTTGGTGATATCTTCAATGCTAACAATAAATGTTACAACCACGCCTTCGTTTGGTAGTTCTTCTTCCATTTTGTATGCCCAAAAACCATCGCGAAGGTAATCGTGTTCTACCGTAGAATGGCTCTGAATATTATCGTATCCGCAGTGATGATTGGTTAAAATCAATCCTTTACCGGAAATAACTTCGGCAGTACAACCTCCATCAAATTGTGGCACGGCATCTTTTAAACTCGATTTATTTACCGAATAAATTTGCTCGGCTGTAAGTTTCATTCCCAAGTTTTTCATTTCGGCTTCGCGATCGCCTTTCAGTAAATTGGGTAACCACATACCGCCTTGTTGAGCTTGCATTTGAAGTACAAATAGTAAAATAATTAATCGTAAATGTTTCATTATAAAATATTTATAGGGTTGTTTATTTGTTTTCTTTTAATAAATAGGTAACGTTGTCAAAATTATAATTGGTTTCGTTGGTGTACCAACTAATGGATTCAAAAAGAATTTTAACATGGTATTTATCAATATCGGTTTCAAGGGAAATTTCATCTAGAGTATTATCGCCAGAAGTATTTTTATATTTTTTAAGCAACTCATCTAAAAGTGGCGTAATGTCTTTTGTGGTATTATTTACCGTAATTTTTAGTGATGGATTTGAATTGTAGTTAGATGCTGCTTTAAAAGTTGTGCCATTCACTTTGGTTTCAACATCGCCATTGTAGCCACCCTTTATAAAGTATTGATACTCTTTAATTTCAAAATATTTCTTGTCGCTGTACAATCTTCTGTAATTATTATAATTGTCTGTAGACGTGGTAGTTATATTTTTAAAAAGTCCAGAATACCAATATTTATTTTCTTTAACTTCAGATTTGATTTTACTGTCTAAATAAGGCAAAAGCTGCGCTGTTTCATTTCTTTCTGATAAAAATTCAAATTTATCTTGAATGTTGTAGGCTATTGTATCAACAATTTTTTTATTAAAATCAATTTTGCCATTTACCAACAATTTGTTTTGTTCTAATAGTGATAAAAGTTCTTTTTGCTGACTTCTTTTCGAAACCGAAAATGCATTCATATAAGGAAAAATCAAAGCAAATAATCCAAAGGCAAATAACGATATTGGAATAAATTTGATAGTTGCTTTTTTGTTGAATATAAAATACAAAACAACGGTTGTTAGCCACAGCGAAATGAGTAAAACAAAGTAACGAGCTTCGGTGTAACCGTATTGTAAAACTCTTGTGAATATGGCTGTAAATAATAAGACAATCAGCGGAATAAGCGTGTAATAGAAAATTTTACTAAAGAAAAACACCCACGATTTTGCCTTTTCGTTTTTTAATGGATGAACCAAAAGCAAAGCTAAAATTCCAATTATCGAATAGGCTAAAACCAAATACGAAACCCAACCGCGTGGCAATTCCCAGTTTATTACAATTTTTATACTATAGAAATACAAGATTACAACATATATTAGCAATAATGGAATTAGAATAAATTGCGTAAAAAACTTTAAAACCACTGGATATTTTCCATCTCTTTCAAGATAATTTAAACCCGTTTCGTTGAAAAGTAAAAAGATACAAGTACTTCCAAAAATGGCTAAGGTTACAAAAACTTCGGGATAAATTTTATCATCAAAATCTACAGAAAAAAGTTCTTGAACGGCTACTATAGCCAATTCTATTCCGCCAGTTAAAACTCCAGTAAAAATAGCTGTTAAGAATAGATTAATGAATAAATTTTTGTTGTATTGCCAGAAACTTTCTTCCGAATTTTCTTTTTTGATAAAAGGTATAAATGCCACCAACAAATGCGATAAAATAAAAACCGGAACTATTATAAAAAAATAAGTTTCGTTAAAGTCATCTTCATTTTTTGGGAAAACAAAATAATAAATTGCTAAAAAAAGCACGCCAACTAATTGTATAAGAAAACCTTTGTTTAAGCGTTGCGAAAGCATTTTTAATGCAAAGAATAAAGAAATTCCAAGCGAAAAAGTTAAACCCATTCTTAGTAGCAAATATTCATCGTTGTCGTTTGGGTTTGTTTCGATGCCATGAATAATCACGAAAACGGTTGCTAATGATGCTAATAAAATCAACGGATAGTTTACAACCAAGTATTTTAATTTGAGTAGTAAATCGGAAAGTTTGTTTTTCATAGCTTATTTTTTTGAATAGAAGAAAGTATAATATCTGTAGCGCCTTTATTCATTTGTACAAAAGTATCGCAAATATGCCCTTTTTCATGGCGTTCGTCTTCATTATTTAACAAAAGATTAAATGCATCATGTAGCTGATTTTGAGTTGTAATCGAAATGCAACCGCCCAAATTTACCAATGCAGTTGCTTCTGCAAAATGCGAATAATTAGGACCAAGAATAATAGGAACTCCAAAAGTTGCCGGTTCTAACAAATTATGAACACCGGGATTTCCGAATCCACCACCAACATACGCAATGTCGGCATAGCTGTAAATTTTTGTCAAAATTCCGATGGTGTCAATGATAAACACATTGTATTCTGATAAATCTTGATTTTCTTTTTCAGAAAACAAAACTGTTTTTTTTGTTATTTGAGATTTGAGATTTGAGATTTGCTCTTGCTTGATGTTATGCGGAGCAATGATAAACTTTACATCATCAGCACTTTGATTGATGTAATCCACTAACAACTCTTCATCTTTTGGCCACGAACTCCCAATAACAACTGTTGTCACACCGAGCGCAGTCGAGGAGTTTTTCGTAAATTGTTCAATAAAATCCAAACGATTATCACGATTCAAAATAGCAACAACTCTATCAAATCGGGTATCGCCAGAAACGGTTACATTGTTGAAACCTAACTTTTGAACCAATTCTTTTGAAGTATTGTTTTGCACAAAAAAATGGGTGAAAGTAGTAAGCGCATTTCTATAAAAGCCGCCGTACCATTTAAAAAACGCTTGATTTTTTCTAAATATTCCAGAAACCAAATACGTGGGAATATTTTGTTTTTTTAATTGATTCAAATAATTTGGCCAATATTCATATTTAATAAAAAACACCATTTCCGGATGAACCGCTTTAATGAATTTTATTGCATTGGCTTTGGTGTCAAGCGGAAGGTAAACCGTTGCATCAGTTACTGTATTGTTTTTTCGTACTTCATAACCCGATGGCGAGAAAAAACTAACCACGATTTTATGATTCGGATATTTTTCTTTCATCGCTTCCATAACCGGAAGTCCTTGTTCGTATTCGCCTAAAGATGCTGCATGAAACCAAATAACTTTATCAGAAACTTTTATTTTACTTTGTAAAGTTGCGAAAACAGTTTTGCGTCCGTTTACAAAAAGTTTCATTTTTGGACTGAAAAGCGCTACAATTTTTAAAAGAAATTGTACGAAGTATTTGAGTATATTGTATAAAAACAGCATAAAAGCAAATTATGGGTTAAAAATACAAAAACTCACGACAATAGCAATATAACCCTGATTGAAGCGATACCGAAGTAAAGCGGAAAGCAGGAAAAAGGTTAGCAAAAAAGCCGAAACATTCGTTTCAAATAATAATAAATCGTTACTTTTGTTACGCAAATTTTTTAAACAATGAAAAAATTACAAATGGTTGACTTAAAAAGTCAATACGATAAAATAAAAGACGAAGTGAATGCTTCTATTCAAGAAGTTTTAGAAACTACAACGTATATAAACGGACCTTTGGTTCATCAATTTCAAGCTGATTTAGAAAAATATTTAGGAGTAAAACACGTAATACCGTGTGCCAATGGTACCGATGCATTGCAAATTGCCATGATGGGATTGGGTTTGCAACCCGGCGATGAAGTAATCACAGCCGACTTTACCTTTGCAGCTACTGTTGAAGTTATAGCACTGTTACAGCTCACACCGGTTTTGGTAGATGTGGATTTGGATACCATGAATATTTCTATTGATGCGATTAAAAAAGCGATTACTCCAAAAACAAAAGCAATTGTTCCGGTACATTTATTTGGTCGTGCGGCTAATATGGATGCGATTATGGAAATTGCCAACGAACACAATTTATATGTAATTGAAGATAATGCACAGGCAATTGGCGCAAACTACACATGGAATAATGGCAAAAAAGAAAAAGTTGGTGGAATTGGTCATGTAGGTGCTACGTCATTTTTCCCTTCTAAAAATTTAGGTTGTTATGGCGATGGTGGTGCTATTTTTACAAATGATGATGAATTGGCTCATGTTTTAAGAGGAATTGTAAACCACGGAATGTATATTCGTTATCATCACGATGTGGTGGGTGTCAATTCACGATTAGATAGTATTCAGGCTGGTGTTTTAAAAGCGAAATTACCGCATTTGGATGCTTATAATTTGGCAAGAAGAACGGCTGCAAAAAAATATAATGATGCGTTATCGAAAAGCGAAAACATTGTTGTTCCGGCTTTTGATTGGAATGGCGATGATCATGTTTATCATCAATATGTAATTCGTATTACAAACGGAAAACGTGATGGTTTGTTAGCGCATTTACAAGAAAAAGGAATTCCGTGTGCAATTTATTATCCAATTCCATTGCATAAGCAAAAAGCGTATTTAGACGAACGTTATAAAGAAACGGATTTCGTAATTACCAATCAATTGACTGATGAAGTAATTGCTTTACCAATGCACACAGAATTAGATGACGAACAAATTAAATTTATAATCGATTCGGTTTTAGAATATTTGCAATAAGAAAATAGATTCAAGATAAAAGAGGCAAGATTTATAATGTGTCTTTTATCTTGCTTCTTTATTCTATTATCCCATATACATGAAAATAGTAGTAACAGGAGGCTTAGGCTTTATTGGCTCGCATACCGTAGTTGAATTGCAAAACAAAGGTTTTGACGTAATTGTTATTGATGATTTGTCGAATTCGTCAATCGATGTGTTACAAGGAATTCAGCGAATTACTGGGAAAATGCCTTTGTTTGAACAAATTGATTTGCGAAACAAAAAAGATGTTCAAGATTTTTTTACTAAATATCAAGATATTACAGGTGTAATTCACTTTGCAGCGAGTAAAGCTGTAGGCGAAAGTGTTGAAAATCCGTTGTTGTACTACGAAAATAATATTAATGCGTTGGTGTATTTATTGCAACAGCTACAGGCGAAACCCAAGGCTCATTTTATTTTTAGTTCCTCGTGTACGGTTTACGGTCAAGCCGAAAAAATGCCAATTACTGAAAATGCCCCAGTACAACAAGCGATGTCGCCTTATGGAAATACAAAGCAAATTGGCGAAGAAATTATAACAGATGTGGCAAAAGTTTCGAATATCAATGCAATTTTATTGCGATATTTCAATCCGATTGGCGCGCATCCTTCTGCTGAAATTGGCGAATTACCTTTAGGAGTTCCTCAAAATTTAGTACCGTTTATTACACAAACTGCGGTTGGATTACGTCAGGAATTATCTGTTTTTGGAGATGATTATCCAACACCCGATGGCACTGCTATTCGCGATTATATTCATGTGGTTGATTTGGCGAAAGCGCATGTCGTAGCATTAGAACGTCTCTTAGAAAGCAAAAATGCTGACAAAGTCGAAACATTTAATGTGGGTACCGGAAAAGGAAGTTCGGTTTTGGAGGTAATTTCAACATTTGAAAAAGTTTCTAATACAAAATTGCCCTATAAAATTGTTGGCAGACGTGATGGTGATGTTACCGAAGCCTATGCTAATACTGATAAAGCTAACATTGTTTTAGGTTGGAAAGCTTTATCTTCACTAGAAGAAGCCTTAGCAAGTGCTTGGAAATGGGAACAGAAAATTAGAAATAATTAGTTCTCAAATAATCTGATAGTGCAAAATAACCCAAAACCCGATTTAAAATTAGTATTTTGTTTGCTTGTAGTTGCGCTTGTTTGGGGAACTACTTTCTTAGGAATTCGTGTAGCCGTAGAATCAATTCCGCCTTGGTTTGTAACTTCTATTCGCCAAGGAATTGCGGCGATTATTGTGCTACTAATTTTACTTTACAAAAAAGAGTTAACTTGGATTGGATGGAAAAATCTTAAATACCAGTTTATTCCTGCTGTATTAATGATTGTGTTAGCTAATGGTTTTACTACTGTTGCTGAACAAACACTTCCCAGCGGATTAACCTCAATTATTAGTGCACTATCTCCAATAGTAATTTTTATTGGAGGTGTGTTGTTTGGAATTGAAAAGCTAAGTATTAAAGGTGTTGTGGGTGTTTTATTAGGTTTTTTTGGTGTCCTTTTTATTTTTAGAAATGGTCTTAGCGATATTCTAAATCCTAATTTTAAATCAGGAATTTTATTTTTAAGCATCGCTATTTTGAGTTGGTCGGTTGGTACAATTTATTCAAAAAAACACACTCAAAAATCAAACAATATTGCACTAAATTTGTTTTATCAATTTAGTATTTCGTCTGTTATACAATTTGTATTAGCATTTATTTTTTCGTCAGAAACCGATTGGAATTCATGGAGTTTTAGAAGTATTTCAGCGATGGTGTATTTAGCTGTATTTGGTTCGGTTGCAGCATTTTTCTGTTATCATTATGCGCTTAAAAGAGTAACTGCTGTGCAGGTTTCTATCTTGAGTTATATCAATACTATAATTGCGGTTTTCTTAGGTTGGTTGTTGCTCGATGAAGTAATTACGATAGATTTTATTATCGCAACTTTTTTAATTATCGCAGGCGTTTTTATAATCAATTATAAGAAATCGATTAATTATAAAAAATAAAAAAACCCAATCTTATCTTCAAAGATTGGGCTTCATTCTTTTGGTTAAAAAAGATTATTTTTTAACTGCGTTTTTCACGTCATTAACACCAGCTTTAACACCAGCTTTTACGTCAGCAGCAGCACCTTTAGCAGCGTCTTTTACATCAGCAGCAGTTTCTTTAACACCAGCTTTAACGTCAGCAGCAGCACCTTTAGCAGCATCTTTAACATCAGTTGCAACATTTGTAGCAGCGTCTTTAGCTTCAGCACCAGCAGCTTCTACTCCTTCTTTAACTTCAGTTGTTGTAGAGTCGATAGCGTCACCAGCATTTTCCATACCAGCTTCAACTTCTGTTCCTACAGCTTCTGTAGCGTCTTCTACTTTGTCTTGTGTGTTTTCTTTACAAGATACTGTCATTAATGATGCAACAACAGCTAAACTCAAAAATACTTTTTTCATGTTTTTAAATTTTTAAAATTAATAATTGATTAAGTTTCATTTTTACATTAGCAAATTGAATGCCAAAAATTAAAATTCACGAAAAAAATATTATTTTTCTGCTTTTTCTTTAATTTTCTTTGCGCCTTTTTCTACTTTTTCGGCTGTGTATTTTAGGGCTTTCTTAGCCGATTTTTTCACTTTTGCCGTATCAATTACTTTTACTACTTTGTTTTCTACTTTCTTTGCATTGGTTTTTACATCGGTAGCTACAGCTTTTGATGCGTCTTTTACTTTTGATATAGTTTCTTCTTTACAAGATGCGAAGATTACAAAAGCAGCAAGAATGATTAATTTTTTCATAGTGTAATTTTTTATGCAGAAATAGTTTCTACTTCTTTATTAATTTTATTGATAAGCCCAACTAATACTTTTCCTGGTCCAACTTCGGTAAAGCTGGTAGCGCCATCGGCTATCATTTGTTGTACCGATTGTGTCCATCTTACCGCACCTGTAAGTTGTGCTATTAAATTTTTCTTTATTTCTTCGGGATCTGAAATTGCACTTGCCGTTACATTTTGATACACCGGACACGTAGGATTGTTGAATGCTGTGGCCTCGATTGCTGCGGCTAATTCTTCTCGCGCTGGTTCCATCATGGGTGAGTGAAATGCACCGCCAACTGGTAAAATTAAAGCGCGTTTTGCGCCAGCTTCTTTCATTTTTTCGCAAGCAGTTTCTACAGCTTTGTATTCGCCAGAAATAACTAATTGTCCTGGGCAGTTGTAATTAGCGGGAACTACAACCCCGTCTATAGATGCACAGATTTCTTCTACAATTTTATCGTCAAGATTTAAAACGGCAGCCATTGTAGAAGGTGTAATTTCGCAGGCTTTTTGCATTGCCATTGCACGTTGCGAAACCAATCTTAGTCCGTCTTCAAAAGATAGCGCTCCATTTACTACTAATGCCGAAAATTCGCCTAATGAATGCCCAGCAACCATATCGGGTTTTACATCTAAAACTTTGGCTAAAATTACCGAATGCAAGAATACAGCGGGTTGTGTAACTTTGGTTTCTTTGAGTTCTTCGGCTGTTCCTTCAAACATAATATCGGTTATTCTGAAGCCTAAGATATCGTTTGCTTTTTCGAATAATTCTTTGGCAAGAGCCGAATTTTCATAAAGATCTTTGCCCATTCCTGTAAATTGTGCGCCTTGACCGGGAAATACGTATGCTTTCATAAAAATTAATTTCAGGTTTAATGTTTCAATTTATTTGTTAAAAACAAAAATAGTGTTTTTTATAATGTAATGGTTTTGATAATCGTATCTAACTGATTTTTAAATTCCGGATTAATGATACCATTTACTATATCAAAATTTTCATAAAAACTTGGTAGCGAAAAACTGCCTTTGATGTTTGCGCCTTGAAACGGAAATCTTTTACTGGCGATTTCTAATACTGAATTTCCACCGCGAGCACCAGGTGATGTGGCTAGTAACAGCATTTCTTTTTCTTGGAATGTTTTTGCATTAATTCTTGAAGCCCAATCGAGTATGTTTTTAAAAGCCGCCGAAAAATTTCCGTTGTGTTCTGCTAATGATAAAACGATTAAATCTGCCTCTCCAAGTTTGTTGTAAAAGTTTTGAGCCTCTTCTGGTATTCCATTTTTTTCTTTGTCTACCGAGAATATTGGCATTTCATAATCGTTTAAATCTAAAACTTCAACTGTTGCATTTTCGAATAAATGGGCAGCATACGTTGCGAGTTGTTTGTTGATGGAGTTTTTGCTTGATGATGCTCCAAAAGCTATAATTTTTTTCATTTTGAAATTATGTGTTTGAGGGTAAAAATAAATAAAAAACCCAAACTTTTTGAAGGTTTGGGTTAAAGTTTTATAGCAAAATTATTAGTTTAATTTCTCTAATTTTCTTTTTGCTTTTTCGATGTCTTCATCGATTTCTTTAATTTTTATTTGTTGTTTGGTAATTTTTACCTTTTCTTTTTCAGCATCGATAGGGCTTAGTTTTCCTTTAGCCATTTTTTTATCGAATTTTTCTTGCATTTTGTCTAAATCTTTCTGAGCGTCTTCACGCTTTTTGTTGTATTTTTCAACATCATTTTGCGCATTTTGTAATTTTTTTGCCGCTTTTTCTTTCTCTTTTTGTTCTTTCTCTAAACGTTTTTGTTCTTTCTCTCTTTCTTTTTCAGCTCTTTCTCTCTCCTTTTGTAAACGTTCTTGTTCTTTTTGCGCTCTTTCTTGCTCTTTTTGCGCACGCTCTTGTTCTTTCTGAGCTCTTTCTTGCTCTTTTTGTGCTTTTTCTTGCTCTTTTATGGCTTGTTCTTTAGCTTTTTCGGCTTCTAAGGCTTGTTTTTGAGCGTCTAATTTTTGTTGTAATTGTTCTTTTTCAATTTGCAATGCTCTTTGTTTGATAGAATCGGTTACGGTTTGTGTTATAGTAGTGGTTTCTTGTGCAAAGAAAAATTGACAAGCAAATAAGGCTATTGCAGTAAGGGTAAGTTTGGTCTTCATAAATGTTAAATTTAATTTTAATATCAGTTGTAATAGCAAAAACTATTCCTTTTTTATAGGTGTAAAATTAGAAAATTGAGGAGCATTAATTCATTTTATTTTGTCTAATTATTTTGACAGATAAAACTACCATTCGTTTACTCTGTTGGCATCTAATTTAATAAAGATAAAAAGCAAAATAGTAAAACCCCATAAGCCCGAACCTCCGTATGAAAAGAATGGTAACGGTACACCAATAGTAGGAAAAACGCCTATAACCATTCCAATATTCACAAAGAAATGTATGAATAATATGGCTGCGACACAGTAGCCATATACTCTACTGAATTTTGTTTTTTGTCTTTCTGCCTTGAAGATAACTCGTAGTATTAATGTGAGAAATAATCCCATGACTACTACCGATCCTAAGAATCCCCATTCTTCTCCAACAGTTGTAAAGATATAATCGGTGTGTTGTTCGGGTACAAAACCACCTTTGGTTTGTGTGCCTTCGAGATACCCTTTGCCAAACCAGCCGCCACTTCCTATGGCAATTTCCGACTGATTGGTGTTATATCCCACACCTTTCATATCCACTTCTTTTCCTAAAATGATATTAAAACGGTCGCGATGGTGTTGTTTAAAAACATTGTTAAACACATAATTTACCGAAAATGAAAACGAAGTAACGATAATCAATAACAATAAACTTGCAATAATATTTCGCTCAATTTTTCGACTTCTAAAATAATTTATAGCCAATATTACAGCGGTGATAATAATGATTATGTACGGATTATTGAAAGCTAATGTTAGTATAAAAATTAGGATAGCCAACGAGCCTGTTAATAAATACCAGCCTGGTAAACCTTCGCGATAAAGTACCAAAAAGAAAGCACTATAAATAAGCGCACTTCCCGGATCGGGTTGCGGTAATATGAGCAATACTGGTAAAAACACAACGAGCATTGCTTGTACTTGATTGTTTACGTTTTTTAAATTTATTTGAATATCACTCAAATATTTTGCTAATGCTAAGGCAGTTGCAGCTTTGGCAAATTCAGATGGCTGCAAGGTAAAAGAACCAATGGCGTACCAACATCGCTGTCCTGCAATGGTTTTTCCAAAAATAAATAAACCTATAAGCGAGAGTAAGGCAATGATATAAATGACAAATGAAAATTTTTCAAAAAACTTGGCTTCAACCGTCATTACAATAGTGATGAGCGGAATGGTACACAAAATAAAAGCAAACTGTTTGCCGTAGGTTTGGGTAATATCAAATATCGAAGTTTCGCCCTCAACAGACGAAAGCGATGATGAATAGATATTAAGCCAACCCATAAGTACCAATACAATGTAAATGGTTACTAAAATCCAATCAATATTACCTCGTATGTTTTGATTTTTCATTGATTAAGGAGTTGGGTTGCCAATAGTATCTTTTGGAACATTGTTTTTAATATCGTCCAAATTAACTTTTATAGGTTTGAGTTTTCCGCTGATAGAATCTCGTATTCTTTTTTCTTTGGCAATACTATCTTTTATTTTTTTGTTTAATATAGCCAAACTGTCTTGGTGTTCCAGCGGATATAATCTATCGTATTGACTTTGAAGACTACCCGTTAGCATGCGTCTTTCAAAATCAACACGAGTTATTTTCTTTTTCAGATACTTTTCAATCATTAATGATGATATTGGACCAGCCCAACGTTTTCCCCAATAGCCGTTTTCTACAAATACTGCTATGGCAATTTTTGGATTGTCTTTTGGGGCAAAAGCTACAAATATAGAGTGGTCTTGCAGTTTGATTCTTTTGCCATTTACCTTCAAAAAGTTTTCGGCCGTACCTGTTTTTCCACAAAGTTCGATACCAGTAATTCCAAGCCCCGAAGCTGTTCCGCCTGGGCCATATACTGCGTTCATTCCAGAAATTATCGGGTCAAAATGTTTTCTGTCGATTGTTGTGTTGTGTTTTTCTCTAAATTTTTTGTCGATGGTTGCGCCTTTAATGCCTTTTACAATGTGAGGTGTATAATAATAACCTCTGTTGGCAATAGCAGCCATAAAGTTGGCAAGTTGCATTGGCGTCATCGAAACTTCGCCTTGCCCAATAGCATTTGATAAGATCGTTTTTCCGTCCCAACGCCAACCTTTGTATAGTTTGTCATATAATTTTCCGGAAGGAATTAAGCCCGGGCTACCAATAGGTAAATCATATCCCATATAATCTCCTAATCCGAAGGATTTTAAATGTTTTGCCCAATTATCTACGCCATATGAATGGTCTTCGTATTTATTAATTATCTTGATATAAGTATTAGAAAAATAGGTATTACACGATTGATAAATTGCTCGATGTAGTTGTACGGCACCACCACCACAGTGGCATCGCATGAATCTGCCTCGGGCGTAGCTAAATCCGTGATGACAGTTGTAACTTGTAGAATCGTTTATTACGCCTTCTTGTAAACCAATTAATCCTGTTAGTACTTTAAAGGGTGAGCCCGGCGGATATTGTGCCAGTAAGCCTCTGTCATACATGGGTTTGGCAATAACATCTTTGGTGATAAGGCTGTAATTTTTAGAACGTTGTCTGCCAACTAATAGGGCAGGGTTGTAGGTAGGAGAGGAGACTAAGGCTAATATCTCGCCCGTTTTAGGTTCAATAGCCACAATTCCGCCCCATTTATTAATCATTAATTCTTCGCCATATTTTTGTAACTCGGCATCAATAGTGAGCGTTATATCTTTTCCTTGCTTGGCGATGGTATCAAATTTTCCATCTTTATAAGAGCCAATTTCTCTATTGAATTTATCGCGAAGCATATAGCGTACACCTTTTTGGCCGCGGAGAACTTCCTCGTAACTTTTTTCTACACCTTGCATTCCTATAAGGTCGCCGCTTTTATAGTATTTGTTTTTTTTGATGACACCTTCATTTGCTTGAGCGATAAATCCAAAAATATTAGCGCCATAATCTACTTGATAATCGCGCAATGCTCTTTTTTGAATATAAAAACCAGAAAAATTTCGAATTTTTTCTTGAAAAGCAGCCGATTCTAATTTGGTGAGTTGCGACATAAACACCGAAGGAAGTAGCGGACTATACACTATGGCTTTTTTCATTCGCGACATGAAATATTCTTTATCGATGTCTAAAAGTTCGCAAAATTCGGTGGTGTCGAGGTTTTTTACATCTTTTGGAACAACCATAATATCATACGAAGGCTGATTGGCAATCAATAATTTGCCATTTCGGTCGTACACATAACCTCGTTCGGGATAATCGTATTTTATTTTTATTGCATTATTTTCAGATTGTGTGATAAACGAATCGTTAATTACCTGCAAATAAAAAATACGAATGAGTAGCAAGACACTTCCTGCAATGACAACAATCGGCAACAATGCTTTTCTCATCTTTTACTTGGCTTGAATAGATAAATGATAATAATACATAATATTATGGTAAATATCATACTGAATAAGGTTCGTAAAATGGTTCCCCAGATGTATTCTACCGAAAATATATCTAACAAAAATAGTATAAAATGATGAATAAATACTGCTATAAGTATAAATGAAAATCGTTCGGGTGTAAGTGAATCGTTTAGTTTAACTGTTTGGTATTCATAACTCAAACCAAAACTAAATTTAAAAATATAATCTCGTAAATAAGCCAAAACCAAACAAGCTGTGGCATGAATTCCTGCTGTATCCTGAAACATATCTACTATTAATCCTAATAGAAAAGCGCTTATTAGTAGCACATTTTTATTTCCGTTTACCGGATACAGAATTATGAATAAAATGTAAGGGTGCGGATTAATATAACCATTAAAGTTAAATTTATTGAATAGCAGTGCTTGTGCCGCAATCAAGACAATAAATCGAAGAATATTAACCAATACAATACTATTCATTATCTTTTTTCTTTGTCTTTTTCGGTTGTTTCTTCCAGTTTTTTAATCTCGTTTCTATCTACATTTTTTAAAACATATACGTGTCCTAAACTCGTCATGTCGTTAAAAAGTTTAATTTCCAACGTATAGTATGTAGTTTCGGTGTCAATATAAACTCGGTTTACCGTTCCGATATTAATGCCTTCAGGGAAAATAGTTGATTGATTTCCTGTTACTATCGTGTCGCCTTTTTTGACTGATGCCAATCGCGGAATATCAATAAGCTGTACATATCCAGTATTTTTTCCGTTCCAAATTAATGTTCCAAAATGATTGGTTTTTTTCATCTTAGCATTTATTCTGGAATTGATGTTTAAAATGCTCATTACAGTAGCATAATTATTGGATACATTATCAATTACACCTACAATCCCAAGGCTGTTTATTACACCCAAATCGTGTTCTAAACCTTCTTTTCTTCCGGCATCGATAGTAATGATGTTTTCTTGATCGGTGTAACAGTTTTTAATAACTTTGGCTATAACTAAATCGGTTTTTTTAACTTGATTTACCGAATCTAAATCTATTTTTATAGAGTCTTTTTGATTGAATAACAATTTTTTAAGTCGAGCATTTTCGAGTGCTAATTCTTCGTTTTTGGTTTTTAAATCAAAATAATCTTCTACTTTATGTGCTTGCGAATAGATGCTGCCCGAAACATAATTGGCAGAGTTTATCACTTTGCTTTTATGATACGAATGCGATTGTATGGCCAAACTTACTGAAATTATCAAAAGCAGCAAAAACAGCATACGGTAGCTGTTTTTTATAAGGAAACTTATTATTTGCTGCATAAAATAGTGGTAAAAGCAGGAATTATTTAATCAAAACAACTTTAAACTTAGGAATGTTTTTGAGTGCCATTCCGGTACCGCGTACTACAGCTTTCAACGGATCTTCTGCTATGTACACTGGTAAATCGGTTTTTTGAGAAATACGTTTGTCTAATCCGCGTAGTAACGAACCACCACCGGCTAAGTATATACCTGTGTTGTAAATATCGGCTGCGAGTTCTGGTGGTGTTTGCGAAAGTGTTTCCATAATAGCATCTTCAATTCGTTGGATAGATTTGTCTAATGCTTTGGCTACTTCTCTAAATGAAACATATACTTGTTTTGGCTTACCTGTAAGTAAATCTCTACCTTGTACTTCCATATCATCTGGTGGAGAATCTAAGTTATCAATAGCGGCTCCAACCGTAATTTTAATTTTTTCGGCAGTACTTTCTCCTACGAAAAGATTGTGTTGCATTCTCATGTAATAAACAATATCGTTTGTGAAAACGTCACCAGCAATTTTTACCGATTTATCGCACACAATACCGCCCAATGCAATTACTGCAATTTCGGTTGTACCACCACCTATATCCACAATCATGTTTCCTTTGGGTTGCATAATATCGATACCGATACCAATTGCAGCAGCCATAGGTTCATGAATCAAATACACTTCTTTACCATTTACGCGCTCACAACTTTCTTTTACAGCACGCATTTCCACTTCGGTAATTCCAGAAGGAATACAAACCACCATGCGCAATGCAGGTTGTAATAATTTCTTTTTAAGTGCTGGAATACTCTTTATGAAAATTTTGATCATTTCTTCAGAGGCAGCAAAATCGGCAATAACACCGTCTTTCAACGGTCGTATTGTTTTGATATTCTCGTGGGTTTTACCTTGCATGAGGTTTGCTTCTTTTCCCACAGCAATGATTTTGTTGGTAACTCTATCTCGTGCCACAATAGACGGGCTATCTATTACAACTTTATCATTGTGAATTATCAGGGTATTTGCAGTGCCAAGGTCAATGGCAATATCCTCGGTCATGAAATCAAAAAAAGCCATATTATATTTTTGGAATTAAATTTTTATAAAAATTTTTGCCTACAAAAGTAGTAAAATTAATCTTCAAAAAATAAATAAACGAACTTTATTTTGATGCCGATTTTTCTGGCTTTTTAATGCTTGAAATGACGAATTCCTGTAAAAACCATAGCCACGTTGTTTTCATTGCAATAATTAATGCTCAATTCGTCTTTGATAGAACCACCAGGTTGAATTACTGCCGAAATTCCTGCTTGATGCGCAATCTCAACACAATCAGGAAATGGGAAAAATGCATCGCTTGCCATAACACTTCCTTTTAAATCAAAATTAAAAGCGTTGGCTTTGTCTATGGCTTGGCGTAAAGCATCTACACGACTGGTTTGTCCTGTTCCGGAAGCAATAAGTTTTCCGTTTTTGGCTAATATGATGGTGTTTGATTTGGTGTGTTTACAAATTTTTGATGCAAAAAGTAAATCTTCAATTTCTTGCGATGTTGGGGCTTTTTCGGTTACGGTTTTTAAATGTTCAGCAGCATCGGTAATTAAATCTTTATCTTGAACTAAATAGCCATTGAGACAAGTTCTTATTTGTTTGCCCGAAATTTCAACATCTTTTTGTTCTAATAAAATTCTGTTTTTCTTTTCTTTTAAAATTTCGATGGCTTTTTCATCAAATTTTGGAGCAATGACTACTTCGCAGAATAAGTTGTTTATTTCTAATGCAGTTGCTTCATCAATACTGTTATTAGCAATCAAAACGCCACCAAATGCCGAAGTTGGGTCGCCAGCTAAAGCATCGAGATAGGCTTCTTTCATGGTGTTACGGGTGGCAAGACCACAGGTGTTGTTGTGTTTTAAAATGGCAAAAGTGGGCGCGTTATTCTTAAATTCTGAAATAAGATTTACGGCAGCATCTACATCGAGTAGGTTGTTATAAGACAATTCCTTACCATGAAGTTGTGTAAACATGGCTTCGAAATCGCCAAAGAAAAATCCTTTTTGATGTGGATTTTCGCCATAGCGCAATGTTTTATTTGTATTTGAACTTAATTTTAAATAGGCATCATCTGTATTAAAATAATTGAAAATAGCCGTATCGTAATGCGATGAAATATGAAAAGCACGTGTAGCAAAATGCAAACGTTGAGCCAAAGTTGTCGCTCCGTTTTGCATCACAAGAAGTTCTAAAAAAGGTGTGTAATCTTCTACAGATGGAATAATTACAGTATCATTAAAATTTTTGGCAGCAGCTCTAATAAGCGAAATACCACCGATGTCAATTTTTTCGATGATTTCTTGCTGCGATGCACCCGTGGCAACTGTTTTTTCGAACGGATATAAATCTACAATAACTAAATCTATTTGAGGAATTTGGTGTTGTTCCATTTCCTGAACATCGGTTGTGTTGTCTTGGCGGTTTAAAATTCCTCCAAAAATTTTAGGATGCAATGTTTTTACTCTTCCTCCCAAAATTTCTGGAAATTGTGTAATATCTTCCACAGAAATTACGGGTATTCCAAGATTTTTGATAAAAGTTTCAGTACCACCAGTAGAATAAATTGTAATGTTGTTTTTGTGAAGTTCTCTAACTACAGGTTCCAAACCGGTTTTGTCGAATACAGAAACCAAAGCCGTAGCCATGCTTTTTAAGGTTGTCATAAGTGTGTTGTGTTGTTGTTAATTTGGTTGCAAAAGTAACTTTTTTTAAATTTATTTCGTCAGAAAATAAATAGAGCTGTAACATTTTTTTTAGTTTCAAGTCAAATAAGAGTAAGATAAAAATTATGTTGGTATATTTAAGATTAGTAAAAGAAAGTTTTGGTTTTGCGGTAAATGCTTTACGTACCAACAAGTTGCGTACTTTTCTTTCGTTATTGGGCGTTACTATTGGTATTTTTTCGATTATTGCTGTTTTGGCTGCAGTTGATTCTTTGGATCGAAAATTCAAAAAAGATTTAAGCACGCTCGATAAGAATACCATTTTTGTTTGCAAATATTCTTTCGGGCCAACCGAAATTCCAGAATGGAAACGAGAACAATTTCCACAAGTAACCTATAGAGAGTACGAATATTTATTTGAAAATTTACCCGATGCCAAAAGTATGGCTTATCAATTTTTTGCAGGTACACAAAATGTAAAATACAACGATAAAACGGTGAGTAGCGCCAATATGGTGCCTGTTTCATCGAGCTATGAGCAAGTACAAGCGCTGGAATTCAGTAGCGGACGATTTTATAATGAATCTGAATCAAATTCTGGAGCTGCCGTAGCTGTGCTGGGTGACGAAATTGCAAAATCATTATTTGAAGATACCGACCCTATCGGGAAAAATATCCGTTTATACGGACAACGATTTACAGTAATTGGTGTGTTTAAAAAACAAGGACAATCGATGTTTGGGCCAAGCGATGACACGTCTATTTATATTCCAGCTAATTTTATTAGAAATAAATACGGTGATCACAACGATATTTTTACGCCTACGATTGTTATAAAACCGAATAAAGATATTGATGTTGATGCTTTTAAACAAGATATTTCGGTAAAAATGAAACAATTACGTGGCAAAAAACCAAGCGATGAAGACGATTTTTTTATCAATATTTTATCAGGATTAACCGGTATGATTGACCAGTTGATTGGGAGTTTGAATATTGGCGGTTGGGTTATTGCAGCATTTTCATTGTTAGTTGGCGGTTTTGGAATTGCCAATATTATGTTTGTTTCGGTAAAAGAACGTACCAACCTTATCGGAATTCAAAAATCATTAGGAGCCAAAAACAAATTTATATTATTTCAATTTTTATTCGAAGCTGTAATACTGTGTCTTATTGGTGGATTTGTAGGATTGTTTATGGTATGGCTTATTGCATTCGGACTAAGCAAAGCGCTCGATTTTGAATTTGTGCTTAGTTTTTCAAATATCTTATTAGGTAGTGGTTTGGCTATCATTATTGGATTAATATCAGGAATTATTCCAGCGGTACAAGCCTCAAAACTTGATCCTGTAGAAGCAATTAGAAGTGGTATGTAAAACAAAAAAGGTTCAAATCATTATGACAGAACCTTTTTTTTGTTTCAAAAATTAAGAATTACTCTTCTTTTTTTCTTTCGTATTTACAGCAATGATGTAAATTTTCATAATTTTCATCGGTTGCTTTTACTTCGTCGGTATCGTGTCCTACTTTGGCAATGTTTTTCTTTAAAGTAAGAACATTGGTTTTTTCCTCATTTAAAATAACGTGTAATGTGTTGTCATCTATATGATATTCGGCACTTTTTACACCTTTGGTTGCATAAGCTGCTTTTTCGATACGTTTTTTGCATTGATCACAATTTCCAGCTACTGGAATATCGTATTTTGCATTTTTGTTTTTCTTTTGTTGTGCATTTACTGTAAAAACAGTGAGTAATAAAATAAGAAGGCTAATTGCTTTTTTCATGATATTGTATTTTTTAAAATTATTTTTTTGTTTTTTATAATTTATATCGGATGCCTGCATAATACATTTGTCCAAAAACAGGAGCATAGATTACAGTAGCATCAAATTGAGTGCCAAACGGATTGTTTGCGCCCAATATGGCTTTGTTTTGACGGTAATTTGTTATGTTTTCGCCACCAGCATAAGCTTCAAATTTTTTAGAAAAAATGCGAGTTACTTGTACATTAACCGTTCCAAAAGGGTTTGAAAAATTTGGTAATTGTTCCGATGTGGTGTTTTGTGTTGTAGTCGGCAACTGCTGTTTGCCAAGCCAATTGTAAGTTGCGTCAAAGCGCCATTGCTTGTCGTTTATAATGTGAGTTTCGTATTCGGCGTTAGCAAAAAAACGATGTTGTGCTTGCAATGGTTTTTGATAAATACCTGTTGTATATTTTGTTTTTACATCAAAAAATTTGTACGAAGTACGAAAATTCAAATGTCTTTTTGGCGAAAAATTAAAATCGAGTTGCAAGCTATTTGCATACGATTTTCCATCTAAATTGTAGAAAGAAATGTCTCTTGCCGATTGCATAACATCTACCACAACTTGGTTTTGGAAATCGGTACGATAATAATCTAATGTTACATCGGCCGGCCTGTCAAACAAAGAAAAAGTTTGCGAAAAACTCAAGCCGTAATTCCAAGCAATTTCTGGGTTTAAACCGTAGATGTTTCCATTACTATTGGCAATATTCCAATTTCGGTTAGTAGCAAAATACAGTTGATTTTCGGCATAAATATTGGCAGCACGTTTTCCTCTACCAGCAGAAAGGCGTAGTACTGCTTTTTCCCAAGGATTGTAACGAATGTGTACTCTTGGTGTGGCAAAAACTCCCAAACGATTGTGGTAATCTACACGTCCGCCCAAAGTGAAACTCAAATTATTATTATTGTCATAACTGTATTCAAAAAAAGCTCCAGCCGAATTATCGATACGACTTACATCTACATTGTTTACATATTCTTGGTAGCGGTCGTACGTTAAAGTAAGACCAGTAGCAAATTTGTTGAGAGTGTTGTTAATAATAGAATTAAAAATAGTATTCGAATAAAAACTTTGTTGTTTGATATCGTAGGTTGTAAGTCCGAAATACGATTTTTGGTCGTGTTGGCTAAAAGCATTTTGGAAACCAATACTTTGAAATGGCATATCTTTAAACACATAACCAATTTTGCTCGACAAATCGAGGCGTTGTGTTTTTACTTCGCTTCCCCAATAGTTTGTAGTGAGTTTGTCTTTGTTTTTATCAAAATCAACTTGCCCAGAAACTTTATCATCGTCCAAAAATTTTAAATTAAAAAACGCAACCCAACCACTTTCGGGATTTGAGTATTGCCAACGATTGGTAAAATTTACTTGTTTCGCCAACGGATTATCAAGAAAACCATCATTGTTCATGTCGTTTTTCATAAATCTTGAATTGGTATGCAAGAAGAAACTGGTTCCCCATTTTTCATTAAATTTATGATTAACGTGTGTGTTTAACTCGGTTCGAGCGCCGCTATCTGCATAGGCATTTACAAAAAACGGAGCGTCTTTTAAAGGTTTTATGAGTTCGGTATTTATTTGTCCTGAGATACTTTCATAACCGTTTATGACACTACCGGCGCCTTTGGTAATTTGAATACTTTCTACCCAAGTTCCTGGCACAAAAGATAAACCATACACTTGCGATGCACCACGCACCATAGGAATATTTTCTTCGGTAATCATGATGTACGGCGAAGTAAGCCCTAACATTTTTATTTGCTTGGTTCCTGTGAGTGCATCAGGAAAATTTACATCGATTGACGGATTGGTTTCAAAACTTTCGGCTATATTACAACATGCCGCTTTTAGTAATTCTTTGCTGGTAACTATAGTTGTATTTGCAGTTTTGGTTAAGGATTTCTGCAATCCTTTTTTCTTGGCTGTTACTTTTACTGTTTCTAATGTTTTTTGAGAAAAAACGGTAGTTGCCGAAAGTAATAACAAGAAAAGAAGTCTTCTTTTCATGGTAAAATAATTTAATGTTTAGTAAATTTCTTTAAAAAATTAAAAACATTAAATTAGCTGTAAAAAATGAGGGAACAATACAGTTTGTAGAGCGGTGGCGCATTTGCCTGAACTGTTACAATAGGATTGTTTTTTTGATTATTTGCAATTTTAACAACAGGAAAAACAAGTGTAATTTCTTCTGGTAAAATGGCGACTGGAAAAGTATAGTTGAAATTTGTTATCGATTGTTTGTCAATAGTGTTATCAACTTTTATGGTTTTGTTGTCGCAACAATTAGTTTCTTTTTCGATCTCGCCACAACAATCTATTTCAGGATTGCTGTTTTTCTCAAAACCATTTGCTGTGATTGATTCGATTTTGTCATCACAAAAATGAACTGTAAACGCCATACCCAAATTGGAAACCAAAAAGGTAAGCACCAAAAACAGACTTATATGTTTTTTACAATTCACGATACAAAGATAATCAATATTTTAAAATGATTATTTATTTTTTTTCTGATAATAAAATCCTGGAATAAAAAGTAGTAAAAACAAAGGTTGAATAATGAATTTTCGGATATTGAAAAGCAACATTTTATGGTTTTCGCCAAAGGCTTTGTAGGTAAAAAAGAAAGTGATAAACAATATTGTTCCCAAAATTATATAAAGTAGAATAGAAAACGGAACAACATCTTTTTTAAATAATAAATACAAAATTCCTAACGAAATAATGGAGTTTAAATAATAACGAAATCCGTAACTGAAGAATAATTTAACAATAGAAAGTTTGGGTAATTTTGTGTGAACGAAATCGTTTTTAAAATATTCCAAGAGCGGGTCGTAAAAAAAAGTGTCTTCAAAAAAACGTATTAATGCCAAAAAAAACACCAATAATAGTAATAAAATAACTCTTTTTTTATTTTGAAGAATTTCTTTTAACATACGAAAATTTATTAATCCAGATTAGCCACATCAAAAATACAAATCCATAAATGAAAAGCGGAAACAAAACACCGTGAAGTAAATGCGTGTGTTCGGGATATTGATATATTAATATTGTAAGCAACGCAATACGCATTACATTGAAAATGTATATGAGCAATGAACCAATAAGTATAAATAGTAATGTGTGTTTAAAACTTCCTCTAAATGCAACGACAAAAGCTACAAACAAAATAATAATGGCCACAGCATTACAACCTTCTACCACACGAACTACACATTTACCTTGGTAAAATACATTATAACAAGGAAATTTATAGTTTTGCGTAAAGTGTGCTTGGGCATCAAAATTTTTTAAAACAGCAACCGTGTGTTGCGTAACGGTTTTTGTAATGGCATCTACTTCGTTTTTGTTGGCATCATACTTGCCCAAATACAAGTTGTAAACCAAAAGCAAAATACCATAAACACTAAAAAACCTAAGCAAAAACAATAAAAAAGGCTTGTACTCTTTCAAAACTTTTTTTGACAAAGGTATAAAAAGAATGTAATTTTGCCGACTAAATTACAACATTCGATAAAATGGATTTTCAAGAACTGAAAACAGCAGTTAGCGATATTGCAAAATCAAATAAAAATAGCGAGCAAAAGCTTCAAGAAATTTGTCAATTATTAAATAAAAATATTACATATTATAATTGGGTAGGGTTTTATTTTGCCAATCACGAAACCCAAACGTTACATTTAGGGCCGTATGTTGGTGAGGCTACCGATCATACTGTAATTCCTTTCGGAAAAGGTATTTGTGGGCAAGTTGCTGTTTCTAATCAAAATTTTGTAGTGCCCGATGTATCGGCGCAAGACAATTATATAGCCTGTAGTTTTACAGTAAAGTCAGAAATTGTGGTGCCAATATTTGTTGATGGAAAAAATATCGGACAAATAGATATTGATAGCCATACATTAGATGCTTTTAATAAAAATGACGAACAATTTTTAGAATTTGTTTGTGCTGAAGTTGCTAAGTTTTATTAGGATTTTGAAAAAAAGCATAAAAAAGTCCGGAATTTCCGGACTTAATTTTTTATTCTTTTTTTCCTGATAAAAGTTTTAATAATACGGGTGCTGTTGATACCAAGATGATACCAATCACTATATATTCGATATAATGTTTTAAATCGATATTGAATTGCGATAAGAATAATTCATATAAATAATGCCCGGCATATACTAAAACAAACGACCATAAAAACGAACCTAAAATATTAAAAAACATAAATTTTTTGCGTTCCATTTCTACAATTCCAGCAACCACTGGAGCAAAGGTGCGCACTATGGGTAAAAATCGAGCAAATACAATAGCTTTATCTCCATATTTATCAAAAAATTCTTTGGATTGGTATAAGTATTTTTTCTTAAACAAAAAATTATCTTCTTTTTTAAATAAATAACTACCGCTTTTTTTGCCAAACCAGTAGCCAACCATATTTCCAACTATCCCAGCAAGAGCAATAAATGTGGCTAAAAGCGTTACATTCAAAAAATCATTTCCTGTAGAAATATGTGTCATCATGGTTTCACTATAGATACCACTTAAGAACAGTAAACTATCGCCAGGCAGAAAAAAACCGGCCAATAAACCAGTTTCGGCAAATACAATAAACAAGACTACAAATAGCCCGATTTCAATTCCGTTTACTTGTAGTTTTATATAAAATTCGGGGTTGAATAACTGTTTCCAATCAAAATTTTCCATGCTAAAAAAAATCAGAGCGTGAAGATAATTAATTATTGTGGGAAGATTGCTATAAAAAATATATTTTAATAAAATTATAACTATTTTAAAATAAGAAAAGACTGGCTAAATGCCAGCCTTTTTGATAAAAAAACAATTAACTTTTAATTTATAAAAACTTGGTATTGAGCTATAAAAGCTCCTTTTCTTATTGTTAAATCAGCAGCTGTATCATACACCGGACGGTTTTGATACGACAATGTAAATTTTGAATTATGCCCTGCCAACAACCAATTTACGCCTACATCATAAAAATTCATAGCATCATTCAAACGTTCATAATCGGCGTGTTGCAAAGAAACATAGGGCATCAACGTGGTTTTTCCGATAAGGTTATCTTTAAATTTATAACCTGCTTGGGCATACAACACATTTCCGGTGCCATACATCGGGAAAGCATTTCCGGCAGCATTCATTAATGTATTTGTACTGGTAGTGCCCGTTGCAGGATTCATCACGCCGCTATTTCTTAAATAATTATGTCCAAAATCGTAATGTGTAAAATTTCCGTACAAAGAAATAGCTTCTCCTTTTTTGCCTACGGGCGCATCGTAATACACATCGCCAGCCACATGAAACATTGCATGATGGGTTGTGTTTCCAGCACTGTCAAGCAACCACATAGCATCTTTTTGGTAAATGAATCCAGTTCCAATATTGAAAACTTTTTTCTTCCCAAGATACGTTCCGGTTGTGTAAGGCGTAAGATTGTTTTCTTGATCTTTAAATTGATACATTACATACGCATTGGTTTGCATTTTTGGAGGTTCGGGCGAAAAAGCAGCCGTGGTTGTTGGTGGTGTTGCTGTGTAACCCGATGCTTTTTGGATAGACATAGGTTGCGCTAATGCAATTCTGTAATCGAGTTTTCTGAGTTTTCCTTTAGCAAAAACCGAGAATTTGCGCAGAAACTGATCGGTTACATCATTGGTGGTTTGCAGGAATAATGGCGCATCGATACCAAGAATAGAACCAGTAGAAGGTGATGAAAAACGCGACAATCCGCTCCAACCCGAAAGTCCTGTTCCTGTCGAAATGTACTTGTTAATGTCGTACTGGCCATAGGCATCGTGTACAAAAAATCCAGTTTTTCTATCCGAAATAGAATTGATATTATTCTCTCCAAATTGACTATAAAAGAAAACCTTGTCGGTGAGTTGGCTATATAATTGCACTCGGTAACGACGAATGCCTAAATCGGTTCCGGCGATTTTGTCGTAGCCTAAAACTTGCGATCCTGGATTGTAATCCATACTACGAACCCAACCTTGAAACAATCCTGTAATTTTGATATAATTACTTCCGCTTTCGTTTAAATTTAATTGTCTTGTTTTTGCAAAATCTTGCGCAAAAACTGTTTTGCTACTGGCAATCGCTAATGCCAATAATCCTATTTTTTTGATGTTTTTCATTATAAAATATTGAAAAAAACGTTGAATTTTTAAACAAAAAAGTTACAAAGTGTTTGAGTGCTTTGTAACTTTTTTAATAATTAAAACTCTTGATTAGTTTCTTACTTTTTGGTTTAAAATTAAATCGAGATATAAATTTATTTTGTCTTTCAATTCTTTGCGATGTGCAATAAAGTCAAGAAATCCGTGGTCTAATACAAATTCGGCTGTTTGAAAACCTTCGGGCAAATCTTTACCTGTAGTGTCGCGAACAACACGTGGGCCAGCAAAACCAATCAAAGCGCCAGGTTCCGATATGTTGATGTCGCCCAACATAGCATATGACGCTGTTGTTCCGCCCGTTGTTGGGTCGGTGCAAAGCGATATGTAAGGTATTTTTGCCTCTGCTAATAATGCTAATTTTGCTGAGGTTTTTGCTAACTGCATCAAAGATAAAGCGGCTTCCATCATACGAGCACCACCTGATTTTGAAATCATTACAAATGGAATATTGTGTTCGATAGCATAGTCAATTCCTCTCGAAATTTTTTCTCCAACAACACTTCCCATAGATCCGCCAATAAAAGCAAAATCCATACAACAAACTACCAAATCTTTTCCTTTAGATTTACCTACTGCTGTACGTACGGCATCTTTAAGTTTGGTTTTGTCCATAACTTCTTTCAAACGGTCGGAATATTTTTTGGTGTCCACAAATCCTAATGGGTCTTTAGATGTCATTTTAGCATCGAGTTCCTTGAATTCGTTATTGTCGAATAAAATTTCAAAATATTCGGCACTACCAATACGAACGTGAAAATCGTCTTCGGGCGAAACCCAAAGGTTTTTGGCAAGTTCTTCGGTATCTATAATTTTTCCGGTAGGCGATTTATACCAAAGTCCTTTTGGTACATCTTTTTTCTCTTCGGTAGGTGTTGTAATTCCTTTTTCTTTTCTTTTAAACCAAGCCATATATAATTATGAATTGTGAATTATGAATTATAAATTTATGTAATTTGCAATTCGTAATTCGTAATTTTTATAAAGTGTTTACGTTGTTTAAATCGGCAAATGCCTGTTCTAATCTTGTTATAAAAGTAAGTTCGCCTTCGCGTACCCATTTTCTTGGATCGTAATATTTTTTATTTGGCGATTCTGCGCCTTCTGGGTTACCAATTTGCGTTTTTAAATAATCGATATTCGAAACCATATAGTTTCTAATCCCTTCGGTGTAAGCAAATTGTAAATCGGTATCAATATTCATCTTGATAACGCCGTACGAAATTGCTTCTCGAATTTCTTCGAGCGTAGAACCACTACCACCGTGGAAAACAAAATCTACTGGATTGTGTCCTGTGTTGAATTTTTCTTGAACATAATCTTGCGAATTTTTTAGGATAATAGGGCGAAGTTTTACGTTTCCTGGTTTGTATACGCCGTGTACATTTCCGAAACTTGCAGCAATGGTAAAACGGTTGCTTATTTTCATTAATTCTTCGTAAGCATACGCAACTTCTGATGGTTGTGTGTATAGTTTTGATGAATCTACATCTGAATTGTCTACACCGTCTTCTTCGCCACCAGTTATACCTAATTCTATTTCGAGTGTCATGCCCATTTTACTCATTCGGGCAAGATAATTTTTACAAATTTCTAAATTTTCTTCTAATGATTCTTCAGATAAATCAATCATATGTGAAGAATATAACGGTTTACCAGTTTCGGCAAAATGTTTTTCTGAAGCATCAAGCAAACCATCTATCCATGGTAATAATTTTTTGGCACAATGGTCTGTATGTAAAATAACCGTAGCACCATAAGCTTCGGCAAGTGTGTGTATGTGTTTTGCTCCAGCAATGGCGCCTAAGATTGCCGATTTTTCGCCAGCATTAGACAATCCTTTTCCGGCATTAAATTGCGCACCACCATTCGAAAACTGAATAATAACAGGTGCATTAAGTTTTGCTGCTGTTTCAATCACTGCATTTATAGTGCTCGAACCTGTTACGTTTACTGCTGGTAGAGCAAATCCTTTTTCTTTTGCGTAAGCAAATATTGCTTGTACTTCATCGCCGGTTGCAACCCCCGGTTTAATATTATGCGACATAGTTTTGTTAATTTATTTTTGATTCACAAATGTAATAATAATTATTACTTGTCCTTGTTTTCTTTTTTAATTTTAAGTGAACTGATAAAATTTTCTTAAAAAAATACTGTTTTCCATTTTTGGCACGACTATTGGCTTATTCATATTAACAACAAAAAATATAAATACCATGAGAAAAATTACTTTATTGATTGCGTTATTCGGGATGATAATCTTTCAAAGTTGTACTGTGAATGATACTACAACGCCAACAAATTATACAGATAATGATACGATAAGCGAAGTTTGGGAATATAACCGTTCTTTTACAGCCACAAATAATTACAGTAACTTAATCACTTTTCTAAATCCAATTTATAGTTCTGATATGGTTTTGGTGTACCGTTTATCTGCCATAGATAATGGTGTTGATGTTTGGAAACAATTGCCAGAATCGTATTTTTTTAATGATGGAACGTTGGATTTTAGATACGATTTTGATTTTACTCGCTACGATGTTAATATATTTTTAGATGGCTATGCTTTAGATCAATTAAATGCAAATGTTCGCATCAATCAAATCTTTAGAGTTGTAGTAGTACCAGGATTTTTTGGAAATAAAAGCACCATGTATAAAGACGTAGATTTTTCTAACTACAACGATGTGGTAGCCAAATTAGGTGTTAAAACAATAAAGAAAATATAAATAAGTTTAGGTTGGTTTTTTTTAAAAGGCAGCTCCCAATTAAAAAACGGAGCTGCTTTTTTATTTTTCTAAAATTAATATTTCAACTCTACGATTTTCTTCTTCTTCAATAGCGTTTTTTTCAGGAATTGCATGCACAGGTCTCGATACGCCATAACCTTTAGAGGTTAGTCTTTTTCGGTCTATTTTGTTTCTAATCAAATAATTAAAAACAGCTTTGGCTCGAGCCGAAGAAATCTCATCGGGTTCATCGGGTCGTTTGCAACAAATGTGTCCTTGAATTTCTATTTTTAAAGTAGGATTGTCTTTTAATACACATAATAAATCATACAAAGCCGATTCTGATTTTGGTAAAACTCGTGCCGAATTATTAAAGAAATAAATATCGGGTAGTTTTATTAAATCGCCTTTTTTAGAATTTTTAAATGTTTCTTTTAGTTTTTCGTCGGCAGTTTTTTCTACAATTTGCGGTTTTGCTTCATCGAAAATAATGGTTACTCTGCGGTTTTCATCTTGATTGGGCGATTGTTCAAAATTTTCACCAAAGCCACGTATTTCTACATTTTTGGTTACTTTAATTTGGGCTTTTACCAAATAATCGTAAACAGTATTTACCCGATTCATTGCCAGCGTATCGTTGTACGAATTAGAACCTTTCCAATCACAAAAACCATAAAGTTTGGTTACTTGATAATCTTTGCCTTGCGCAATCCACGAATTGATTTTTTTTACGGCATTTTCGTTTAAATTGTATTTATCAAAATCAAAATAAATATCGAGTTTTTGTTGCGAAAAACCGAACTGAATTAAGAAAAGTAACAAGAAATATTTTGATTTAATCATGGAAATTAATTTTCTAAAATCATTATTTCTACCCTACGGTTTTGTGCTGCTTGGTCTTCGTTTTGTTCCGGAATGGCAAATTTGGGTTTGCTGGTGCCAAACCCTTTCACTTTTATTCGCGCTTGTTCGATGCCTTCGCTTACCAAAATCCGGCGTATTTGTTTGGCTCTATCTATTGATAAACTCCGAACATCTTTTTGCACACAACAAATATGCCCTTGAATTTCGATTTTCAACTTAGGGAATTTTGCCATAACATTTACCAATTCGTCGATGGCGTTTTTAGATTGCGGCACAACGGCAAAGGTGTTAAGGTAAAAATTGATATCTTTCAATCGGATTAAAGTTCCTTTTTTAGAAAGTACTATTTTTTCTTCTAAACTGGCGTTTTCAGGAAAATGCATCGCTTCTTCTTCGATTGGAATGATTTCTTCTGGTTGTGTTTGAATGATTTCTTTGGGTTTAATGCCAATAATTTCATTTTCTTTTGCCAAATCTTTTTCGAGTAAATAATGAATGGTTGCTTTTCTATTTAAGGCTTTGTTGGTTGCGGTTGCACCTTTTTCGCCAAGCGAAATGCTTTTAAAATCTTCACGAATTTTTACTTTATCTTTAATTTTAGAATATACAAAATCGACACGCTTTTGCGATAAAGTATCATTGTAACCTGTTGAGCCAACTTCATCGGTAGAACCCGTTATAGAAAGAATTTTTGATGTTTTGTTTGCCGAAATCCATTTATCGAATTTTGCTTGTTCTGTTTTGGTTAAGACGAATTTATTGTTGTCAAAATACACTGTAAAGTGTTCTTGAGCAAAAGATTTGCATGCAAATAAGAACAAGAAGAACGCAATTTTTTTCATATTTCAATTTTATTGAGAAATAAAAGTACAAAATTTATTCCATAAAAAAAGAAGTTGCCAATTTTCTTGACAACTTCTTACTATTTATAAGAGAAAATATTATCTCGTAAACAACAATTCTCTGTATTTGGTTAATGTCCAGATTTCGTCATCTACTAATAATTCTAATTTGTCGCAATGTTCGCGAATGATTTCGAAATAAGGTTTTACCTTGTCGCAATAAGCTTCTGCCATTTTTTCGGCAGTGTCTAAATTATTAGCTTTTTTGCGTTCTTCGGTCATATCATCAACATTTTTATTGATACCTTCGATGTGTAATGAAATTTCTTTGATAAGGCTAATTTGCTCTTTGGCAATTTTTTCAAAATCCTTTCCGAAAATTTCTTTCAAACCTTTTACGTTCTCTATCAATCGGTTTTGATATTTGATAGCCGTAGGAATTACGTGGTTTCTGGCAATATCGCCCAATACACGTCCTTCGATTTGAATTTTTTTCAAATATTCTTCCAATTCAATTTCATAACGCGCTTCAACTTCTACATGATTCATAACGCCCATTTCGCTAAATAATGCTAAGGCTTCTTTTGAAACTTTTGCTTTTAAAGCTTTTGGTGTTGTTTTGTGATTGCTTAAGCCACGTTTTTTGGCTTCTTTTTCCCACGCATCGCTATAGCCATCGCCTTCAAAAAGAATGGCTTTGGTTTCTTTGATGTATTCGCGTAAAATATTGAAAATAGCTTCGTCTTTTTTCAAGTCTTTTTTGGCGATTAAAGTATCCACTTCGTTTTTAAAATCTTTTAATTGCTTAGCAACAATTGTGTTTAAAGTTGTCATCGAAGTAGCGCAGTTAGCAGACGAACCTACTGCTCTAAATTCGAATTTATTACCAGTAAAGGCAAATGGCGAAGTTCTGTTTCTATCGGTATTATCCAACAATACATCTGGAATTTTACCAACAACATTTAGTTTTAAATCGGTTTTTTCTTCTGGCGAAAGTTTTCCTTTTGATACGCCTTCTAATTCTTCCAACACTTTAGTAAGTTGTTGCCCGATGAAAACCGAAATAATTGCCGGCGGCGCTTCATTGGCGCCCAAACGGTGGTCGTTACTTGCCGATGCAATAGAGGCTCTTAATAACTCTTCGTATTTATAAACAGCTTTTATTGTATTGATGAAAAACGTTAAAAACTGAAGGTTGCTCATTGGCGTTTTTCCTGGCGAAAGTAAGTTAATGCCAGTATCTGTAGCCAATGACCAGTTGTTGTGTTTTCCAGATCCGTTTACGCCTTTGAATGGTTTTTCGTGCAATAATACTTTGAACTCATGACGTTCAGCCACTTTGCTCATTACGTCCATCAAAAGGGAATTGTGATCTACCGCCAAATTGGTTTCTTCAAAAATAGGTGCTAACTCAAATTGGTTGGGTGCCACTTCGTTATGACGTGTTTTGACAGGAATTCCCAGCAACATACATTCGTTTTCTAAATCGCGCATGTAATTTAAAACGCGCGTTGGAATAGAACCAAAATAATGATCTTCTAATTGTTGGCCTTTGGCAGAAGTATGTCCTAAAAGTGTTCTTCCTGTTAAAAGAATATCCGGTCTTGAAGAAGCAAGTGCTTTATCAATCAAGAAATATTCTTGTTCCCAACCTAATGTTGGGGTTACTTTTTTTACATTTTTATCAAAATATTTTGCCACATCAGTAGCAGCAGCATCAATAGCGTGTAAGGCACGAAGCAAGGGTGCTTTGTTGTCTAAAGCTTCGCCTGTGTACGAAACAAAAACTGTAGGAATACACAAAGTTGTACCATAAATAAATGCAGGCGAAGTTGGATCCCAAGCGGTATAACCACGTGCTTCAAATGTATTTCTGATACCTCCGTTTGGAAACGAAGAAGCATCGGGTTCTTGTTGAACTAATTGGCTTCCGCCGAATTTTTCTACTGGATCGCTACCATCAAACGACGTTTCGAAGAATGCATCGTGTTTTTCGGCAGTAGTTCCTGTAAGTGGCTGAAACCAGTGTGTGTAGTGGGTAACACCTTTTGTTAATGCCCATTCTTTCATTCCCATAGCAATGTAATCGGCTAATCTTCGGTCTATTTTTGTGCCATGCTGTACTGCGCTCTGAACTGCTTTGTAAGCTTCTGGTGTTAAAAACTGACGCATTGCTTTGTCGTTAAACACATTGTTGCCAAAAATAACCGACTTCCTGTCGAGTTCTTTTACTTCAACTGGCTTTCTGCCTGAAGTTTCTTTTAATGCTTGAAAACGGAATGTAGACATTTTTAATTGTTTTAAGTTAATACCCCTAAATTTTCAGTGCAAATATATAATATTTTGTTTTGATTTTGCAGTAACCCCTATTTTTTTAGTATTAAAAATGTGTTAATTGTGTTTTTATCAAACAAAGCCCCTTTAGTTTTTTAATTTTTAACTTTTAAATAATGTTTTAATTATTAATTTTACCTTTGCAAAAAAATAATAGCTATGATTGTTTGGGTAAGTTTTCTTTCATTGATTCTTGTAATTCTTGCGTTAGACTTAGGTGTTTTTAATAGAACGCCGCATATTATCAGTTCTAAAGAAGCTGGAAAATGGACGGCTTTGTGGGTAACAGTTTCTTTTTTGTTTTCGGGGGTTATTTATTGGATTTATCAAAATCAGTATATGGCAAATCCTTCGGCGCTTACGCCAGTAGATGCTTCGCTGAAATTTATTACAGGTTATTTGATAGAATTGTCGCTAAGTATAGATAATATTTTTGTGATAGCTGTAATTTTTGCATCATTTAAAATTCCTCAGAAATACCAGCATCGAGTGTTGTTTTGGGGTATTATTGGCGCTATTGTTTTTAGAGGTTTGATGATTGGTTTTGGGGTTGTTATTATTAATAAATTTACTTGGACTACTTATTTATTTGGAGCGTTTTTGTTGTTTACGGCTTTTAAAATGCTTCTTGATAATAAAGATGATGAGGAAGAAGAAACCTTTGATCCGAAAAAATCATTTGTTTACAGAACTTTAGGAAAGATAATTCCGATTACTTCGGAGCGAGATGGCGAACGTTTTTTTGTTAAAACTCCAAAAGGAAATGCAGCCACGCCGTTGTTTGTGGCTTTGGTGGTTATAGAATTGATGGATGTTTTGTTTGCTATTGATAGTGTTCCTGCGATATTATCAATAACTTCAGATCCGTTTATTGTGTTTTCTTCCAATATTTTTGCAATACTTGGTTTGCGTTCGATGTTTTTCTTTTTAGCCAATATGCTCGAAAAATTCAAATATTTAGAATACAGTTTGGTAGTTATTTTGAGTTTTATCGGAATTAAAATGTTGTTGCATAGTTATTTCCATATTTCTGAATGGATTTCGTTATCATTCATAGCTTTGTGTTTGGTTTCGGGTGTAATATATTCTTTACATCGATCTAAGAAAGAGGAAGAAATGAAAGAGTCGGAATAAAAATCCCGACTCTAAACAAAATATAAATCAACCAACCTTCTATAAATAAATATTGAGAACCTGACCGTTTTTGGCTAATATTCTGGCGCTAAAACCTTCATTTTCATTTTTATTCATTTTAATTTTCGAAACTGTTTCTACATCAGTAGCGCTTTTGCCATCAATTGTTAATATAATACTTCCGGCAAGAATGTTTTCGTAACTTTTAAATCGTTCGTTGCTTACTTCTTTTATTTTCACACCGCCATTTATCCCGAATTTTTTCTTGTCATCGGCTGTGATATTTTCCAGAACTAAACCATTTAAATCAGTACTCAAAACATCATTTTTCATAATGGTAACAGGAACTGTCATTGTTTTTCCGTTTCTGAGTAAAGTCACATTTACTTTATCGTTCGGGCGTTTGGTGTTTATAAAACCACTCCATTCGGCATCATTGCTTATTTTTTGATTGTCTAATTTCTTGATAACATCGCCAACTTTTAATCCGGCTTTATCTGCTCCAGAATTTTTGTAAATCTTTCTTATGTAGTATCCGTCTGTTTCATCAGTGTTAAGTTGTTTTGAAACGCTACCCGTAAGCGCTGTACCTTCTACGCCTAAATTGCCGCGTTGTACACCGCCAAATTCGATAATGTCTTCTACAATTTTGCGTGCAATATTTGACGGAACAGCAAAGGAATATCCGGCATAACTTCCGGTAGGCGACGAAATCATCGTATTGATACCAATAAGATTGCCTTGGGTGTTTACCAATGCACCACCCGAATTCCCTGGGTTTACAGCAGCATCAGTTTGTATGAATGATTGAATGCCACGCGTATCCAAATTACGGGCTTTTGCCGATACAATTCCTGCAGTAACAGTTGAGTTTAGGTTGTACGGATTTCCGATAGCCAAAACCCATTCGCCTACTTTTACTCGATCTGAATCGGCAAACGAAGCAAACGGCAGTTTTTCGCCAGCATCAATTTTTAATAAAGCAATATCCATTTTAGTATCGGTTCCTATGAGTTTTGCTTTGTATGATTTGTTGTTGTTAAGGGTTACTTCGAGCTCTGTTGCATCTTGAATAACGTGATTGTTGGTTACAATGTAGCCATCTTCTGAAATGATAACACCGCTACCTGTACCAATTTGTTCTTGTTGTTGTGCACCGCCACGGCTTCCGTAGAAGAATTCAAAAATAGGATTGTAAACCGTGCGAACCGAAACGTTTTTTACGTGAACTACAGTGTGCACGCCTTTTTCAGCTGCTTGTGTAAAGTCGATGTTTTCAGCACCAAAGTTTGTGTTTTTAGCAAAATTAGGAGCAGCTGTTGTAGTAATGCCGTTTTTATTAAAATTTGAATTTTCTAAATACTTATATCCCACAAGTGTAGTTGCGCCACTTAACAGAGATATTGCAAATAATCCAAAAACCTTTTTCATATAATATCTTTTATTTAATTATTTAACAACAAAATTAAAATCAATTCATAATATTCACAAGTCGTTTAACGCTGGTTTAACATTGTTTAACTATTCATTAATAATAGTATATTTGTCTACAGTTAATTCAAATTATTTTATCTGAATTTTATAATGAAATTTTACAAATATCAAGGAACAGGAAACGATTTTGTGATGATTGATAATCGAGAAATGAAATTTCCCAAAAACAATACCAAACTCATAAACCAGTTATGCGACCGAAAATTTGGCATTGGTGCCGATGGTTTGCTACTGCTTGAAAATGACAATTCGGCAGATTTTAAAATGGTGTATTACAATGCCGACGGTAATGAGAGTACTATGTGTGGCAATGGCGGTAGATGTATCGTGGCGTTTGCGAAGAAACTCGGGATTATTACAACCGAAACTACTTTTATAGCTATTGATGGTTTGCATTTTGCTACTATTACTAATGAAGATTATGTGGCTCTGCAAATGATAGATGTTTCCGAAATTAAAAATACAGATAACTATGTGTTTTTGAATACAGGTTCGCCGCACCATGTAACCTTGGTTTCCAATTTAACGGAGTTTGATGTTAAAAACGAAGGTGCTACAATTCGTTATTCAGATTTGTACGGAAATGCAGGAAGTAATGTAAATTTTGTAGAACAAGTAGATGCCAATCATTTTGCATTACGCACCTACGAACGTGGCGTAGAAGACGAAACACTTTCTTGTGGCACTGGCGCAACAGCAGTGGCAATCGCTATGAATTATTTAGGCAAAACTTCGGCTACTTTAATCGATTTAGATGTAGAAGGCGGTACATTGCAAGTTGGTTTCGAAAGAAATGATGCTAATTATAGTCAAGTTTTTCTAAAAGGACCAGCAACTTTTGTATTTGAAGGAACGATTGTCGTTGCCTAATTTTCTTATATTTACACCAATAATAAAACAATAATGAAATTAAAATTTATAACACTTTTTACGGCAATGCTTTCGGGTGTTGCTTTTTCACAAGATTTTGCGACTATCGATAGTTATGCAGGAAATGTAAAATACAACGGCGATTTAAAACAACTTACTACCGATGTAACGGCTAAAAGCAATACACCAATTGAAAAAACAAGAGCTATTTATGATTGGATAGTTGAAAATATTTCTTACGATATTAAGGAATTCAATACTAATAAAAACGGACATAAAGTTGCTATCGATTGCAAAACACCAGCCGAATGTGATTTGAAAAAAATCCAAATCGATAATGAATATATAGAACAAGTGCTTAAGAAAAAAAGAGGTGTATGTTCGGGTTATGCTAAGTTGTTTAAAAGAATGTGTCAACTTGCCGACATAACTTGTTATGAAATTAACGGCTATACCAAAGACAAGCCCAACCAAGTTGGTAGAATGGGAACCCTTAATCATGCTTGGAACTCGGTGGTTATCGATAAAAAAATATATTATTTTGATTTAACTTGGGCGGCAGGGCAATGCGATACTGATGCCAATGGTGCATTGAAGGAATTTGTTAAAAAGCGTAACGATTTTTATTGGATGATTCCTTTAGAAAAATTAAGTATCGATCATTATCCAGAAAAACCCAATGATTTGGTAGGATTTAATATTTCAAAAGAAGAATACAGAGATCATGTTTTTATCGAAAAAAGTATTTTGCCAATAACCGAAGTTATGAAACCAGAAAGCGGAATTATAAAAGCAAAGTTGGGCGATACAATTAATTTCAAAGTAAAATATTCTGGAAAATTAGACAAATTACAAATCAATACCAATATCAAACGCAATCAAAGAATGTTTGATGCTGATGGCGCCACAATAGAACGCGCTGCTGCCAAACAAGAATATATTCCGTTTGTTAAAGAAGAAGAAATTTATTATTTCGATTATATCATTACAGACGAAAGAATAAAAAGCATCGAAGTTTTGTTTGATTATAATCTAAAGCTCAAATTTAATGTTGAAGCTGGGAAATAGATTTCGGTTGATAGTAGGTAGTTGTTAGTTGTCTGTATTCAGTTGTCAGTTGTCTGTATTCAGTTGTCTGTTTCAATAAAATCACAAATCAACAATCGTTAATCTAGAATCAAAAATCATCATTAAGAATGCTGCTTCAATCACAAAACCTGTATTTGCGGGCATTAGAACCCGAAGATTTGGATTTTATTTACACAATAGAAAACAACGAATCTGTTTGGGAAGTAAGCCATACGATTACGCCTTACAGCAGGTTTTTGATAAAGCAATATCTCGAAAATGCGCATCAAGATATTTATGAAGCCAAGCAACTTCGTTTGGTAATTTGTAGTAAAGTAACCCAAACCGCTATCGGACTTATTGATTTGTTTGATTTTGAGCCAATGCATCGTAGGGCGGGAATTGGTATTTTAATTCAAAATACCGATGACCGACACAAAGGGTATGGTAGCGAGGCATTGCAAATGCTCATTAATTACGCTTTTCAGATATTGCAACTGCACCAGCTTTATGCAAATATTAGTAGTAACAATGCAGTAAGTATCAAGCTTTTTACTACATTTGGTTTTGAAAAAATAGGCAATAAAAAAGATTGGAATTTCGTAAACGGAACCTATCAAGACGAGCTTCTGTATCAATTAATTAACGTTAAAGAAAAGTAACTTGAATCCAAAATTTAAAAAAATAGCAATAGGTATTGTAGCTGTAGGTTTTTTGGCAGCATTGGTAGTTTTTGTTAAATTTTTCACCAACAATACCCAATCCAAAGACGAGTTTTATGTAAAAATCCCAACGGGCGCTACCTATCAAGATGTTGAAAAAATACTAAAACCCTACGTTAAAAACTGGTCAGATTTTGAAACCATAGCCAAACTACGCAAATATCCAGACCATGTAAAGTCTGGACGATTTGTTTTCAAAAATGGCATGAGTGCTTTTCAGCAAGTTTCTTCCTTGCGACATAATATGCCGGTTCAGTTGGCTTTTAATAACCAAGAGCGTATGGAGAACATTGCGCAACGCATTGCTCAAGAAATTGAAGCCGATTCAACAAGCATTATGGCTGCTGTAAATGATAGTGTTTTTCTAAATAAAAATCATTTTACCAAAGAAACCGTTATGGCTATTTTTATTCCAAATTCGTATGAAATGTACTGGAATACTTCGGCTGTTAAGTTGCGCGATAAAATGCTCGACGAATATACTAAGTTTTGGAACACAGAACGATTGGCAAAAGCTAAAAAACTCAATCTCACACCGCAAGAAGTGGTAACCTTGGCCGCTATTGTTCACAAAGAATCGGTAAAGAAAGACGAAAGGCCCAAAATTGCCAGAGTGTACCTAAATCGCTTAGAACAAGGAATGCCGCTACAAGCCGACCCAACAGTTATTTATTCTGAAAAATTAAAAGATAACGATTTTAATCAAGTTATCAAACGAGTGATTCCAGAGATTTTGCGCAACAACACACCTTATAACACCTACGTGAATCTTGGGTTGCCACCCGGCCCCATAGCCATGCCCGACATTGATGCCATTGATGCCGTGCTAAACCCAGACGCAAACGACTATTTGTATTTTTGCGCCAGCGTAGACAGATTTGGCTACCACGATTTTGCTTCAACCTACGAGCAACACCAACTCAACGCAAAAAAATACACCGATTGGCTTAATCAACAAGGGATAAAAAAATAGTTTAAATAGCTAAATGCTTTTATTGTTAGCAAGTGTTATTGATAAAAGTCTTTATATAAATTATTGTTTACCTTAAAATAAATCTCTTTATTGGAATAGTCAATAATGATATTGTGTTTTTGTAAAAATAAGTTGCCAAAAAAACCTGCTATATTTTTTGAGGCATCTATTCCTTCTGAAGAATTAGATATTGTAATTGGTATTCTATAAAAGCATCTTTTACCTATAGTTATTTCGGGACAAAGCAAAATATCCATTTTGTAAGAAACGTTATTAGAGCCCGTAGCTGTTACGCTTCCCATTTTAGGCAATTTTTCTACTAATTTGTTTTCTCGTTGAAATGGTTCTGAAATGGTTAAAATATCATCTGCTCCTGTGTCTAATCCAAAAATACCCTTGTATTTTTTTCCATCAATGACAAGTGATGCTTTTATGAGAGTTGGGTATTCTTTGGATATGATAAGTTTGTTTTTAGTATAGTTTTTTAAATTTATTGTTTTGTCATTAATTGAGTAAAAATTGATTATATTTTTGTTGTAATCTATCTCAATAATATTATCCATCATTAAATTGGTGCCAATAATTCCGTCAAATTTATCTGTGTTAAATTGAATGATTGAAAATTCTACGTTTCGTTTAACAATACTTCCTAAGCAAATGATGTTATTTGATGAAGTTTTCACCATGTTTTTTCCGTTACTTCCAATGTTTTCCGCTTCCCCATCTATTTTTAATGAAATTTTCTTTAAAGCATTTTCATTTATGACCGACCCATCTGCTCCAGTATCAAAAAGTAATTTTAAACTGTCAGTTTCATTTATTTTACAATGAAAATATATACAGTTATTCTCAACTGTGAATGGAATACTTGTTAATGTTTGAGAAAAACAAATTTGAGAGATAATTAAAAATAATAATAGCGATTTATGCATTGGTTATAGTTGATTTATATATTTTATTTAGAGTTTTTTTTGAATATGTAGGGTTTTTTACAAAAGTGAGAAAATTTCGCAAGAAGTGCAAGTTTGCTTTTAAGACTTATTAACATGAATAAAACTTTGTTTTTTGAACAATTTCCAACACAAGTCTTTTGCTATATTTGTTTAAGATATAAAAAATTTTAGCTTGGCAGTAAAAGGAAAAAAACGATTATATTATGTAATTCTGTTTGGGTGCATTTGGTTTTTGGTTACAGTTTTTTCTACCAAAAGCAATAAAGCACACTATTTGCAATTGTCGCAAGACAAGGTGCGTTTTTATAATTTTCCAACAAAAAAATTGCAAGCGTATAATACGATTGGGATTCCGTATTTAGATAAATTCTTTGTTGGTTTTAAAGAAGCCATTGCCTTCAAAGAATCTCAAGGTAAATACAATAAAGTAAACACATCAGGTCATTTGGGTAAATATCAATTCGGAAAATCTACACTTTATGATTTAGGTGTGCACGATAGTGTAAATTTTATTGCTAACAAAGAACTACAAGAAAAAGCATTTTTAACACTTCTAAAACGCAACAAATGGCGTTTACGAAACACTATTAAAAACTTTAATGGCAAGACTATAGATGGTGTGCTCATCACCGAATCTGGGATTTTAGCTGCAGCGCATTTGGGTGGCGTGGGTTCGGTAAAAAAATATCTGTATTCGCGTGGTGTTCTGCATTCTAAAGATGCGTATGGCACTACCATAAAACATTATTTACAAGAATTTGCAGGTTATGAAACACAAAATATTCAGCCACAAAAAAATGCAACCGTAAAGAAATGATGATTTATGAATGATGATTAACGAATGATGATTAATGATTAACGATTAAGAATTATTTAACCGACAACCGACAACTGACAACCGACAACTGAGAACCGACAACCAACAACTGATAACCAATCACAAACGATGAATAATAAATATCGCCGGACGGTTTTGTAAATCGATTTTTTGTTTTTTCCAGTCTTTTACTTTGTAGGTTTTTATGTATTCGGTAGGCAATGTAATATCGGCTGCAATGCACAAATAAGTATCGGGTTGAAGGAACGCCAATAAATCTTCCATAAGTTTATTATTTCGATACGGCGTTTCTATAAATAGTTGCGATTGATTCTTGTCAAACGACCATTTTTCGTAGTTTTTAATAGCGGTTTTCTTCTCCGATTTGTCGATGGGTAAATAACCATTAAAGGCAAAACTTTGACCGTTCATACCGCTGCCCATCATCGCTAATAAAATAGAAGAAGGACCAACCAAAGGCACCACTTGTATCCCTTTTTCATGTGCTAATTTTACCACAGCCGCACCCGGATCGGCTACACCAGGGCAACCGGCTTCGCTCATCAATCCGATGTTTTTTCCTTCGAGACAAGGGTTGAGGTACGTTTTTATTTCGGCATTTTCAGTTCGCTTATTCAAAAGATTGATGTGCAACGTGTTTTGAACTTTATCTGGCGAAACTAGTTTAATAAAGCGTCGGGCTGTTTTTTCGTTTTCAACAACATAATCATCAATAAGAGAAATAGCTCTGGCAATAGTGTGAGGCAACACATCATTTGGGTCGCATTCGCCCATTGTTGTTGGGATAAGATACAGTTTTCCTTGTGTATTACTCATGGTTAGTGTCTTTTTAATTTGTCCGCCAAAAGGGTAGTGGCTTGGTCGAGCATTTGGTACACTTTTTCAAAACCATCAATTCCACCGTAATATGGGTCTGGTACATCTACATTTTCGTTAGGATAAAATTCGTTAAGAATAAGCGCTACTTTGTGCCGATGCGCATCGGTTTTGGCTAATTGTAGTACATCTTTTTTGTTGGAATTATCCATTACAAAAATATAATCAAAAGTATCAAAATCTGAAACTTTAAACTGACGAGCTCTTTGTTTTGAAATATCTACTCCGTGATTTTTAGCTGTAGCAATAGAGCGTTTGTCGGGCTGTTCGCCAGCGTGCCAACCGCCTGTTCCTGCCGAATCTACTAAGAATTTTTCTTTGGGTAATTTAGCTGCCAACAATCCTTCTGCCAAGGGTGATCGGCAAATGTTTCCCAAACATACCATTAAGATTTTGGTAATCATTAGGCTGTAAACTTCTTGTTGAGGTCATCAACAAATTTTTTGAATTGTTTATCGGTTGATACTAAATTGTCTACCGTTTTACAAGCATGAAGTACCGTAGCATGATCGCGATCGCCAATTTGTGAACCGATGTTTGCCAAGGAAGCCTTGGTATATTTTTTAGCGAAAAACATAGCCAACTGTCTGGCTTGCACCACATGACGCTTGCGAGTTTGGGATTGTAAGGTAAGGATATCAAGTTGAAAATAATCGGAAACTACTTTTTGAATGTAGTCTATAGATATTTCGCGTTTTACGTTTTTAACAAATTTCTCTACGATATTTTTTGCCAAATCTAATGTTACTTCTTTTTTGTTGAAAGAAGATTGGGCTATCAAAGAGATAATAGCTCCTTCTAACTCACGTACATTCGATTTGATGTTTTTGGCTACATATTCTATAATTTCTTCAGGCATATCAACACCATCTCTATAAAGTATGTTTTTTAATATCGAAATTCGGGTTTCGTAATCGGGTTGGTGTAATTCTGCCGAAAGCCCCCATTTGAAGCGCGATAACAAGCGTTGCTCTATATCTTGCATATCTACAGGTGCTTTGTCTGAAGTAAGAATTACTTGTTTGCCATTTTGATGTAAATAGTTGAAAATGTGGAAAAACACATCTTGCGTTCCTGATTTTCCTGAGAAAAACTGAACATCGTCTATTATCAAAACATCAATCAATTGATAAAAATGAATAAAGTCGTTACGAGTATTCTTTTTTACCGAGTCGATATATTGCTGTGTGAATACTTCTGCCGAGATATACAACACGGTTTTTTCTGGATATTTATCTTTTATTTCAACACCAATAGCGTGTGCTAAATGCGTTTTCCCTAATCCAACACCACCAAAAATCAACAACGGATTAAAAGAAGTTCCGCCCGGCTTGTTAGAAACTGCCATACCTGCCGAACGAGCCAATCGGTTAGAATCACCTTCTAAGAAATTGTCAAAACTGTAATTTGGATTAAGTTGCGATTCTATTTTTAAATTTCTAATTCCCGGAATTACAAATGGGTTTTTGAGTTCGGGATTTAGGTTTTTAAACGGAGCATCAACTTCTTGCGATTTTATAGGTGTACGATGCGCACTTGGCAATTGTTCCGTAAAAGGTTGTTTATTGCCATAAGTGTTTTCCATTTTAATTTTATAGAGTAACTTTGCGTTTTTTCCAAGTTCTTTTGTAAGCGCAACTTTGAGTAATTTTACATAGTGTTCTTCCAGCCATTCATAAAAAAATTTGCTGGGAACTTGTATGTAAAGTGCATTGTCGGTGAGCTCAACTGATTTGATAGGTTCAAACCATGTTTTGTAGGCTTGCTCCTGAATATTATCCTTGATAAAAGACAAACAGTTTTCCCATACCGATTGCGCAGTCTTACTCATAAATAATTATAAATTACGTGTTTATTAAACTTTGAAACATTCCAAAAAGCAAAATGGAATGCATTTCTTTCTGGTTAGCAAAAGTGTGGATAAAATTAATTAAAAAAAAATATTTTAGTATTGATTTTTAAAAAATATTGTTGTAAAGAAATAAAATTTAGAAAAAACAAGTCTATGGATAAACATCAAATTCAACTACGAGTACGATATAGCGAAACCGACCAAATGGGTGTGGTATATCACGGAAATTATGCGCCTTTTTTTGAAATGGGACGTGTAGAATGGTTAAGAAACAAAGGCATTTCTTATAAAAGTATGGAAGAAAGTGGTGTGATGCTGCCTGTAGTGTCGCTAACGATGAATTATAAAAAACCTGCACGTTACGATGATCTGCTTACTATCACTACCATTCTAAAAAGTCAGACCTCTGTGAAGATTGATTTTGACTACGAAATTCACAACGAACAGCAAGAGTTATTAACAACCGGAACTTCTACATTGGTATTTGTTGATATGAAAACCGGACGACCAACTTTACCGCCAGATTATATTAAAGAGTTGTTTGCTTGATTTCTTCAATCGCAATTTCAAACATCGTATTAAAAATGTCGAAAATAGTTTCGGCATTTTTTTTTCGGGTAGCAATTTCAATTTCGCAACTCAATTCCATTTTTTGAGAAACAATTTCGAGGTTTTTTTCTTTGATTACTCGCATTACCTTATTCATGTTTTTGTAATCAAATTTTATAAGATAATAAATGTTTATTGTTTTTTCTACAATATCAGAAATTTCCAAAGTCATTTGTGCTGCTGTTCTATATGCCGAAATCAAACCGCCAACACCCAACTTTACACCGCCAAAAAACCGAACAATAACCACCAAAACATTAGTAATACCAAAAGATTGTATCTGACCGTAAATAGGCATTCCAGCAGAATTGCTGGGTTCGCCATCATCATTTACTCTATAATAGATAGTGTTGGTGCCCGTTTGAAAAGCATAACACCAATGTACAGCGCCAATGTGTTGCTTGCGTAATTTTTCGAGAATTGGTTTCACTTCTTCCTCGGAAGTTATAGGATAAGCGTAACCGTAAAACTTACTGTTTTTTTCTTTAAAAAGTATTTCATCAGAAGGCGATGCTAATGTCTTATAGGTATCGTCCATTAAAGATTCAACTCCTTTTTATTAAATAAATCTACAACATCTTCTTTGCCTACTTGCAGATTCCAAACTTTGATACCTAATTGTGCAGCAGCATCGGTATTTTGTTTTTTATCATCGATGAAAAGTGTCGTTTTGGGCGAAAGATTGTGTTTGTTTAAAATAGAAGTAAAAATATTAGGATCGGGTTTGCGCATGCCCATTTCATAGGAATAAAACACTTGTTCAAAACATTGGTAAAAATCGCTATAAAAAGAAACGCCAACCTGTTCTTCAAAATGCGAAATATGTATACAATCGGTGTTGGTTAGCAAAAATAAGCGGTATTTTTTAGATACCATTTGCAACCAATCAAGACGATATTCTGGGAAATCGCCAATGATGGTGTTCCATGCATCTCGAATTTGATGAATAGGTGTATTGGGAATATATTTCAAAAAGGTTTCCAAGAATTCAAATTCCGAAATTTTCCCTTTTTCAAATAAATCGTTTTTTTCTAACAAATCGGCATTTGGACCTTCCAGCCCAAGTTCTTTAAAAGCATCGAGTTGTTTTTGTTTTTCAAGATTGATAAAAATATCACCAAAATCAAAGATAATTGCCTGTATCATACGTTTGTAATAGTTATCAGTTGGTTCTTTAAAATTTCTATCTTTTCACAGCTTTTATATTCAATTTTTGGAGCATTAACACCATTTTTCAGAACAATTTCGGTTTTAAATATCCGCGCTTCGTCCCAAATTTTGGCATCAATAAAGGTTTGAAGCGTTTGACTTCCACCTTCAATAATTACCGATTGTATTTGATGTTTTATCAAAATATTACAAATACTAATTGGTAGCAAAGCATCAAATTTACAATATTCATAAATAAGATGCTCGTTTGAAATGCAATTTTTTACTTCGGTTAGTATAATTGTCTTGGTTTGGTTGTCTTTCACAAAATAATTGGCATCTATTTTACCTGATTTATCCAAAACAACTCGCACCGGATTTTTACCAACCCAATCGCGTATATCAAGTTTTGGATTGTCGCTCAAAACGGTTTGTGTGCCTACCAAAATAGCTTGCTCTTCACTACGCCATTTGTGGACTAATTGTCTGGAAAATTCATTAGAAAGCCACACAGGTTTTTGTTCATCTTTAGTAGCAGGAGCAATAAAACCATCACAACTTTCTGCCCATTTCAAAATAATATACGGACGTTTTTTGTTATGAAAAGTGAAAAATCGCTTGTTAAGATCTTGGCATTCACTTTCTAGAACGCCAACTGTGACGTTTCTGCCAGCATTTTTGAGTTTTTCGATGCCCTTTCCTGATACTTCGCTAAAAGTATCTATGGTACCCACAACAATATTCGGAATGTTTTTTTCGATGATTAAATCGCTACACGGTGGAGTTTTCCCGAAATGACTACACGGCTCTAAACTTACATAAATAGTTGATTCAGAAAGTAATTCTTGGTTTTTAACCGATTGTATTGCAATCACTTCAGCATGTGGTTCGCCAGCTTTTCGGTGCCAACCTTCGCCAATAATTTGGTTCTCATGTACAATAACGCTTCCTACCATTGGGTTCGGATACGTTGTGCCCAAACCATTTTTGGCAAGAGCAATACAGCGTTTCATATAGTGTTCATGAATTGTCATTGCACAAAAATAAAATTTTTAAACGGTTAAATCGAAAAATAGTTACTTTTACTTTATGGAAGAAATTGAAGGTTATATTCAAAAATTAGAAACCGATTATCAAGAAATGGCTCGTTTACTTTTACAGATTATTCAAAACGAATTGCCTGATGCAGACGCAAAAGTTTGGCATGCGCATCCTGTTTGGTTTATAGACGGAAATCCGATTGTGGGTTTTAGTAAATTGAAAAATTGTATGCGATTGCTTTTTTGGAGCGGACAAACTTTTGATGAGAATTTAGAACCTGAAGGAAAATTTAAAGCTGCCGAGAAACGTTATACTAATGTCAATCAAGTTGTTGATGAAGATTTGATACGTTGGCTCAAAAAATCAAAAGAAATCCAATGGGATTATAAGAATATTGTAAAAAGAAAAGGGCAACTTCTCCGTTTAAAATAATGAGTATCAAGCAAATTAAAGAGTTGTTTTTTAATGAATTAACAGCTGTATTCGATAAAATTGAAGCCGAAAGTATTTTTTATATTTTGTTGGAAGAAATTCATAACATGAAACGAATAGATTTGGCGTTAGCACCAGATTTTGAATTGAATACAGAACAAACTAGTCGATGGGAATTTTATATAAAAGAATTACAATTACATAAACCGATACAATATATATTAGGAAAAACAGAATTTTTTGGTCTGCCATTTTTGGTAAATGAACACACACTAATTCCACGTCCAGAAACTGAAGAGTTGGTTGAATGGATTTTGAAAAGCGAGAGTCAAAAGTCAAAAGTCAAAAGTCAAAAGTCAAAAGAGTCCAACTTCCAACTTCCAACTTCCCGCATACTCGATATTGGAACAGGAACGGGTTGTATCGCTATTTCATTAGCTAAAAATCTTGAAAATTCAGAAGTTTTTGCGCTTGATGTTTCTGAAAACGCTTTGGAAATTGCTAAGAAGAACGCCCAAGAGAATGATGTAAAAGTTCAGTTTATACAGCAAAACATTTTGGAAGTTACTAATCCAATTTCCAATTTTCAACTGCCAACTTCTATCGATATTATAGTTTCAAATCCGCCGTATGTGCGCCATTTAGAGAAAGAAGAAATAAAACCAAACGTGTTGGAATACGAACCGCATTTGGCTCTTTTTGTCCCTAATGATGATGCGTTGCTTTTTTACAGAAAAATTGCAGAAATTGCCAAAGAAATTTTGGCACCAAACGGTCAGTTGTTTTTTGAAATCAATCAATATTTAGGGAAAGAAACGGTAGTGTTGCTCCAAAATCTTGGTTTCAAAAACATTGAATTGAAAAAAGATTTATACGGAAACGACAGAATGATTCGTTGCGAAAATCCTTAATAACTACAAACTACTTTTTATTAAATTCATCAAATCGGCTACAGAAACTTTGGTTTGTTCTCCCGAAGCAATGTTTTTTATAAGTAAATCATTATCTTCAAATCCACGAACTACATAGGTAATATTTTTGCGTTCGGCATATTTAAATTGCTTATCAATTTTAGCCGCATCAGGATATAATTCTGTTTTTATGTGATTGTTTCTCAGTGTGTTTACAGTTTTAAAAATACTGTTGAAATCACTATTCTCGAAATTTAAAAACAAAACTTGTGTTCCTTGTGTAACATTTGACGGAAAAAGATTGAGTTCTTCCAAAACCAAATAAATACGATCCAACCCGAAAGAAATACCAACACCACTCATGTTTTTTAAACCAAAAATACTGGTCAAATCGTCGTATCTACCGCCACCACCAATAGAACCCATGGCAATTCCTTGCGGAGGCGCCACTTCAAAAATAGCACCAGTGTAATAATTCAATCCGCGAGCAAGCGTAACATCAAGATCTAAAACAGAATCTTGCAAGCCAATAGTAGCAATGGTTTCGCAGATAAATTGCAATTCTTGAACCCCTTTTTTGCCTTCTTCAGAATCGGATAACAACGTACTAAGTTGTGCTAATTTTTCAGAAATTGTTCCCGAAAAATGAAACAAAGGTTGGATTTTTTGAATCGAATTTTCAGAAATTCCTTTATCGAGCATCTCTTTGGTAACGCCATCAATGCCAATTTTGTCTAATTTATCGAGAGCAACCGTAAAATCGATTAATTTATCGGATGCACCAATAACTTCGGCAATACCCGAAAGAATTTTTCGATTATTAATTTTGATGGTTACACCTTTTAAACCAAGTTCGCTAAAAATGGTATCGTAGAGTTGCACAAGTTCAACTTCTTGCAAAAGCGAAGTGCTGCCTACCACATCGGCATCGCACTGATAAAACTCTCTAAAGCGACCTTTTTGTGGTCTATCGGCACGCCAAACTGGTTGTATTTGGTAGCGCTTAAACGGAAAATCTATTTCGTTTTGGTGCATCACTACATAACGTGCAAAAGGCACAGTAAGGTCGTAACGTAGTGCTTTTTCTGAAATTTTCTTTGCTAAAAATTTTGATTTTATTGAAAATAATAAATTGTTATTTTTAACAAAATATTTTTCTAAAATATCTTTTGAAAGTTGATCAATAAAATGGAGGTTTTTGATCTTGACTAATTGATTTATTTTATAGTCGTATAACAATGAATTTAAATAATTATAAAAATCATTCTTTGTAACATCTAAATGCTTGTCTATTAGATTTATAATTTTATTTTGAGTCAAATTGTCAATATCTGTATATAATTTTTTTATGCTATTTATTTGAGTAATAAATGAAGCTATGTTCAATGAAAAATCAAGTCCGTAAATTTCTGACATGTCCTTTTTAGAAAGAAGTTTTTTATGAATATTTTTATCTTTCAGATTTTTGTATAAACATTTAATTTGGTGATAGTAAATTAATTGGAGATATTTACTCGCAAAAGAGTATTTTACAATGTCAAAATTAATTTTTTTGTAATAATCACCACTGTTCAAGATTTTAAAAATCAATCGATCGCCTTCTTCACCATACTTTCCCATTAAGGTGTCAGAGTTCTCGAAAGTTGGCGTTTCAATTGGTTGATAACCAAATTGCTCAAAGTGTTTTTTAATAACAGAAAAAATATAATTTCTTTTAAAAATTTCATTCGGAGAAAAATCTCTTGTGCCTTGAGGTATAGTTGGTTTTTGAGCCATTTGAATAATTTTTTAATTTTAATTTTAAGTTTCAGGTTTCAAGTTTCAGGTTTCAAGTTTCGAATTACGAACTTCCAACTTCCAACTTCTAACTTCTAACTTCTAACTTCTAACTTCTAACTTCTTTCTGCAAATATCTTAACAAATACAAGTATTAGCAAATTATTGTAACATTTTCATAAATATTTCTACTTATAAGGTATGAAATCAGGTTTAGTAATCGAAAATATTAAAATTGCCTTTGGCGCAATAAAATCGCAATTATTACGGGCAATACTTACCATTGTTATTATAGCATTTGGTATCTGGGCATTGGTAGGAATCTTAACTGTTGTAGCAGCTTTAGAAAACAAATTGAACTCTAATTTTGCTATGTTTGGTGCCAATACATTTTCTATAAATCAATATGAATTTTCAACACGAAGTCATGGTGGTAATGAGGAACAGAAAATAAATCCGATAATTACCTATTCTCAGGCAAAACTTTTTAAAGAAAAATATAAGTTTCCCAATGCCAAAACATCGCTATCTTTTACAGCAACCACCAAAGCCGAAGTAAAATATGATAATGATAAAACAGATCCAGAAATTCAAGTTTTGGGTGTTGATGAAAATTATGCAGAAAACTCTGGATTACAGTTGGCACAAGGTAGGAATTTCAATGATTTTGATGTAAAAAACAATTCATTTTTCTGTGTTGTTGGAAGTGATTTTGTAACCAAAGGAATTTTAAAAGATGTAAATCCGATTGATAAAGTTATATCGATTCGAGGTGCTAAATTTAAAATTATTGGAGTTTTAAAAGAAAAGGGTTCAACCTTTGGAAATAGCCAAGATTTAAGGGTATTAATCCCGATACAAGTTGCACGTTCTTTGTTTTCTGCACCTAATATCAATTATAATTTGAGTGTGATGGTGAACAAAAAAGAGATGATAAATTCTGCGATAGACCACGCAACTATTGTGTTTAGAAATATCCGAAAACTACATCCTGCCGAAGATTTGAATTTTGGAATTTTACGAAGTGATGACTTGATAAAAAGAATTTCTGAAATGACCGGAGTACTTACCATTTCGGCATGGATTATCGGAATTATTACCATTTTCGGATCATCAATAGCGTTGATGAATATTATGATTGTTTCTGTAACCGAAAGAACACGAGAAATTGGCGTGCGAAAATCATTAGGTGCCAAAAAATCAACCATAGCTTGGCAGTTTTTTACCGAAACTATTATTGTTGGGCAATTAGGTGGGATTTTAGGGATTATTTTAGGTGTAATTACCGGCTATATTGTAGCCAATTTGATGGATTTTTCCTTTGTAATTCCTTGGACAGCGATGATTTATGCAACAGTTGTAACCTTTGTTGTTGCTGTTATTTCGGGTTCTTTTCCTGCTATCAAAGCTTCAAAACTCGATCCTATCGAAGCATTGCGTTATGAATAATTTTATATTTGCAAAAAATTACAAATGATAAACCATAACGGAAATTTACTTCAAAACGAAGAATTTTATAACAATAATCGTGCTTTCTTATATGGAGATGCTGTATTTGAAACTTGTAAAATTGTAAATAACAAAGTTTTATTTTTAGAAGATCATTATTTCCGTTTGATGGCTTCGATGCGAATACTTCGTATGAAAATCCCAATGAATTTTACTTTGGAATTTTTTGAAAATCAATTACTTGAAACTGTTAAAGCAAATAACTTTTCTGTTGCGCGCGTGCGAATTACAGTGTATAGAAATTCGGGAGGAAAATATACACCAATAGATAATAGTGTTTCTTATAGTATTGACTGTGAGGCATTAGAAAATGACAAATATTTTCTTAATGATGGTAAATATGAAGTGGATTTGTATAAAGATTTTTATATAACCAAACAATTACTTTCCACTCTTAAAACGACTAACAGACTTATTAATATTACAGGAAGTATTTATGCGCAAGAAAACGATTTGCAAAATTGTATCTTGTTGAATAATGAAAAAAACGTGGTGGAATTTTTAAACGGAAATTTGTTTTTAGTAACTAACAATCAGATTGTTACACCGCCAGTTAGCGATGGTTGCCTTAACGGAATTTTACGTAAACAGCTTTTAAAAGTTATTTCAAAATTAGGGTTAGAATGTGTAGAAAGATCCATTTCTCCATTTGAATTGCAAAACGCCGACGAATTGTTTATAACCAATGTAATTCAAGGAATTGTAGCGGTTACAAACTATAAAAAGAAAGAATTTGTTGCTGAGGTTTCGCAAAAGTTAATCAATAAACTTAACGAAGAATTAGTTTAAAATAGGATTTTCGGGGGCATTTGTCCAAAGAAGATATTCGCCACCCATTTTGGCAATTTTATCTTTCCAAAGCTCAGAAGCAGGGACTTCAAAAATTTTGTTTTTGTGTAAATTATCAAAAACCAGCCAAGAGTTATTTTCAATTTCTTCTTCTAACTGTCCTTTGCTCCAGCCGCTGTATCCAAGAAAAAAACGTATTTGCGATTTATCGATTTTGTGTTGCTGTGAAAAAAGGTGTTTTACTTCTTCAAAATCGCCACCCCAATAAACTCCGTTAGAAATTTCGATACTGTTTGGAATAAGGTCGGGAAGTGTGTGAAGAAAGTAAAGATTATTTTGTTCTACTGGGCCGCCGTTGTAAACTTCAAAGTTGCATTCCAAATCAGGAACCAAATCATTTACTGTGTAGGTTAGTGGTTTATTGATTACAAAGCCCACCGTTCCAGATTCGTTGAAATCTGAAATTAAAATTACGGCTCTACCAAATACCATATCCATACCCAATGCAGGTTCGGCCACCAGTAACATTCCGTTTTTTAAATTTTTAATTGGACTCATAATTTATTAAAACAAAAAATCATTCTACAAAAAGATGTAGAATGATTTTTATGAGATTGAATATGAATTAGTTAACAGAGTTATCTAAATCGGCACCTGCTTTAAATTTAACTACATTTTTAGCTTTGATTTTGATAGATTTTCCAGTTTGAGGATTTCTTCCTTCTCTAGCAGCTCTTTTAGAAACTGACCATGATCCGAAACCTACTAAAGAAACTCTACCACCTTTTTTTAAGGTGCTACCTACGTTTCCTAAAAATGATTCTAATGCTAATTTTGCTGCTGCTTTTGTAATTCCAGCGTCTGCTGCAATTGCATCAATTAATTCCGATTTGTTCATAATTAAAAGTTATTAGTTGAAAATTTGGTTAAACAATTTTTTTATCCTAACAAATATAATAGAAAAATCTTTACAGACAATACTTTGTGGTAAAAATTGTTGATTTTGTTGAAAATTCAACGATTTTGTTAATAAATATTTTAAAAAACCAATGTGTTTTCCGAAAACTGAATGCCATTTAAGAGTTCGTGTGTTTTCATTCGCTTTTTTCCAGGAAATTGCAGTGATAAAATATTTATAAATCCATCATTTACTGCAACTTTTATTTCTTTTTTGGTGGTTATCCAACTTCCGGTTTCAAAAGTGTGATTTTCTGTAGTGAAATTAGCTTCGTATATTTTTACATTGTGTTCAGCTTCGTTGTCTTTTACCCAAGTCCAAGCAGTAGGGTAGGGAGAAAGTCCACGAATTTGATTGTAAATTTGCTGTCCAGATTTTGTCCAATCAATTTTACAGTTGTCTTTGTTGAGTTTGTAAGCGGTTTTTAAATCTTCATTTTCGGGTTGTTGTACAGTTTGTACATTTCCGTTTTCAATAAGTTTCAAAGTTTCGATAACCGTTTCTTTTCCAATTTCTAATAGCCTATCGTGGAGTTCTTCTACATTTTCATTTGGTTGTATCGGAGTTTCTTTTGCAAGAATCATAGCGCCCGTATCTATTTTATCATCAATAAAAAAAGTGGTAACACCCGTTTTGGTTTCTCCATTAATAATTGCCCAATTTATGGGAGCAGCACCCCTATAGTTTGGTAAAAGTGAAGCGTGTAAATTGAAAGTGCCTTTGCTTGGCATGCGCCAAACTACTTCGGGAAGCATTCTAAAAGCAACTACAACTTGCAGATTAGCGTTTAATGCACGCAATTCTGCTAAAAAACTTTCGTCTTTTAAATTGGTTGGTTGTAAAATTTTTAAATTGTGTTGTAAAGCATATTCTTTTACATCCGAAAATTTTACTTTTTGTCCGCGGCCAGCGGGCTTGTCGGGTGCTGTGATTACGCCAACAATGTCAAAATTATTTTTAAGTATTGCATCAAGAATACCTACGGCAAATTGAGGCGTTCCCATGAAAACTATGCGGAGTTTTTCCATTATTTTTTTATTGAATAAGTGTTATTTGGTTTTAAGAAAATGGTCTTGTTTTCTAATAAATTTTGCAATGCAAATATAGTTTCGTCTTTTGAAAGTTGTAATGTTTTTTGAATTTTTCTAGAATCGCAATCTTCATTTTGAAGCAAAGTTATAATTAAATACTCAACCGATTTGGGTTGTTTTGAACTGTTATTTTTTTGCAAACAAACACTGCAAATTTTGCAATCTTCTGTTTTTGTTTCACCAAAATAACGCAGCAACAATTTGCTTTTGCACGTTTCTTTTTCCTGAATATAATACAAAACCGATTTGAGTTGGTGTTTCTTGAGTTGGTTTTGCGATTCCAAAAATTTACTTACTCTATTAATAGTCTTATCATCTTCTCGAATTTCATTAAAAATAATTTGCGAGTCGTTGTTTTTTAAGGTTAATTCGATGATTTCTCTTGATGCCATTTTTTTTAGAATGGCCACTATTTCATCTTCAGTTTTTTTTGATTTCCTGGAAATAAGCGGAATATTTATATTAGCAGGCATTTCATAAATACCAGGATACGAGCGTAAAATTTCGGCAATTACAGGTTCATCGGTTGTATTAAGACTTACATATCGAATAACTTCTTTTGATGAAATAATAAATTGTACAATTGTTTTTTCTGAAAACTCTTGAATCATGGTAATGATACCTTGCCGATCTAAAAATTGCAAAGCATTAAAGGTTTTTAATGTTGGTAATTGGTATTTGGTACAAAACAAATTGAAGTTGAACAAAAACTGTTCGTTGATTCCTTCGCCATAAGCAATTTGAAAAAAACTACACAGTTTCGTGTATACTTTTTCTAAAAATGGTCTATCAATTAAATTGCTTAAAAATTGTGCTTCGGCATGTATTATGTCGTTTGGTGTGGCAAATAATGTAGCGGTTGTAGGACTGTCGTTTCTGCCGCCACGTCCGGCTTCTTGGTAATAATTCTCAAGATTTTGAGGGATTTGATAATGAATTACATTGGCAACATCGGGTTTGTCTATACCCATGCCAAAAGCATTGGTGGCAACCATCACTTGAACTTTGTTTTCGAGCCACAAATTCATGTGTTTTTCCTTTTCTTTCATCGAAAGTCCACCATGATAATAAGTTGCTGAAATGTTGATTTGATTGAGATTTTTGGCAATATCAATACTCGATTTTCTATTGGTAACATATACGATAGCCGGAGCCGTATTTTGTTTTAGGATAAGTTCGGTTTCGTAGCGTTTGTCTTCTTGCGAATTAATAATAAGACTTATGTTATCTCTTGCAAACGATTTTTTGAAAATTGCTGGATTTTTTAACTGAAGCTGTGTGATGACATCGGTTTCTACGCGTTGTGTAGCTGTTGCAGTGAGCGCTATAAATGGGATTTGTGTAAAATAAGTTTTGAGTTCGGCAATTTTTAAATAGGCTGGTCTAAAATCGTGTCCCCATTGCGATACACAATGCGCTTCATCAATAGCAATTAAATTTAGGGGTAAATTTTTTATCCGATCGAGAATCCATTGCGTTTGCAAGCGTTCGGGCGAAAGGTAAAGAAACTTATAATTCCCAAATTGGCAATTATCTAATAAATCGATAATTTCGTTTTCGTGGATACCACCTGTAAGCGCAATGGCTTTGATGTTTCTTTTTTCGAGTTGTGCCACTTGGTCTTTCATTAAAGCAATAAGTGGAGAAATTACCAAGCAAATTCCGGGTTTCATCATTGCTGGAACTTGATAGCAAATAGATTTTCCGCCACCAGTAGGCAATAGTGCAAAGGTATCGTTACCATCTAAAACCGATTGAATAATGGCTTCTTGTAGTTCGCGAAAGGCAGTATAATTCCAGTATTTTTTTAGAATTTCAAACAAATGATTTCAAGCAAATATTGGCTAAAATACAAATATATTATAAATGACCAATGATAAAATCTACGCGTTCATCTACAGTGCCTTTCGGAACTTCGATTAAATTGTAGTTAAAACTTTTGTAAGTTTCTAATAAGTGATTGTAAATCAGTGCGGCTTGTTCAAAATTTTCGTAGCGTGCGGCATCACTTTCGTAGATTTCTTCCCACGGTGGCAAAACAAATATTTTATCGTATGAATTTTCTACACAGGCTTCATAAAAAAACGCTGGATAACTATCGCCAATATAATGCATATAAGCCAAAATATCGGGAATACCACGATCTATAAAAACGGGTGAATGTGGTGTTTCGCATGCTTTTGCAAATTGTTTTTTTCTTCCTTCCAAAAGTAATTCGCTAAAAAGTAATGGTTTTTCTAAGAATAGTTGTTCGATACCTTTTTTCTGAGCTTCGTGGATTATTTCTCTCGAAATTTCGGGGAAACACACAAATCCTTTTTCGATAAGTTTATCGATAATAGTGGTTTTCCCAGTGCCCGGTCCGCCGGTGATAACAACAATTTCTTTTTTCAAAATTTTGAAATAAGGCGCAAATATAACAAGGAATGCTCTTTTTGCAAATTTATTCTACAGTATAATTTATTTTTGAAATTTCGGATAAATGAAAATAACCCAATGGATAGTTGGTTTCGTTTGTACTATTTACAATATTGCCTCGTAAAGTAACAGGTGGTGATGAAAACGGTCCTTGGCTATTACCTGCAATATTTATCAATTTATTCATATAATTATAGTATCGTTTTGAAATACCCGCAACCGACATATTTAAAACAGTACCCGCAAAAAGTTTGTCGTTTTCTGCAGTATAAAATCCAAACATTAAATTACCTTGAAAAAAAGTATCATCTTGAACACCGTATTCTGGAATAGCAAGATTTTGATTTTTTACTTTTAAGAGATAATAATTTTCTTCGTCTCCATTATCTTGATAAAAATATTTTACCTGAATCATATCACTACCAAAAACCGAAACTGTTTTTTGTTCGGTACTAAGAATGTCGGGCGTAGCCAAAAGTTTTTCGGTAGCGGTGTAAACTTGCCCGTCGTAAGCAACTGTAAGTGTATAAGTATCGCCAACTACTGGAGCAAAATTAGTACAAATATATTCTCCAGAATTTGGAACGGTTTCAACAAAATTAAAAACAGTATTCGCAGCATTGGTTATTTGCACCAAAGCACCCGAAACGGTTGGAATTTCTGTAGCAAAATAATTGGTAGTTGTAGTTAATTTTATCATTTGCTCGTTGCCTGTTGTTCCTTTTTCCCAAAAGATATTGGCATCGATAACCAATTTTGGAGCAGCCGTATCCAAAGGCACATCTACTTTGTCTTCGCAAGAAAACAAAAATAAAGCAGCTAAAAAGAAGATATATTTTTTCATGATTTTTTAAAATTTAAAATTATAAGTAACCGATGGTACCATACCGAAAATGGATAAACGAATAGCTTCGTTTTGTGCAGTATCTTGGTTTTGACGGAAGCTAATGTTGGCAGCATTTTTTCGATTATACAAATTGTAGATACTGAAAACCCATTCGCTTTTTAATTTTTTGGTTCGTTGGTTTTTTGGTGTCAAAGTTGCCGAAATATCTAAGTGATGATAGATTGGTAATCGATTTTCATTACGCAATCCATAACTCGGAATGGTGATTCCTTGATACACATATTGCGCGTTTGGATACGTTACGGGTTGCCCAGATTGTAGCACAAAATTGGCACCAAAAGTCCATTTGTTTGTAAATTTATAATTGGCAGTAACGGCTAAATTATGAAGTTTGTCGTATGCATTTTTATACCAATTTCCATTATTTATTCCGGTTTCCAAAGCATTTCTGCCAGGTGTTTTTTGTTCTGATCTCGATATGGTGTAGGAAATCCAACCTTTGAGTTTTCCTTCATTTTTTTTGAACATCATTTCCAATCCATACGAACGCATTTTTCCGTTTAGAATTACTTGTTCAATGGCTTCGTTGGCAATCAAATCGGCACCATCTATATAATCCATTCGGTTTTTTACGGTTTTGTAAAACGACTCAATTTCTATCGAATAATCATTTTTTAAATTATGAAAATATCCAACAGCAAACTGATCGCAAAGTTGTGGTTTAATATACTTATCGCTTGGTGTCCAAACATCAAGAGGCGTAGGCGATGCAGTATTCGAGATAAGGTGTAAATATTGCGCCATGCGGTTGTATCCAGCTTTTATCGATTGATTGTCATTAAGTTGATACGCCATCGAAAAACGAGGTTCTAAATTATTGTAACTGGCAATGGTTTTGTTACTGCCGTAGTGTTGCGTGCCTATGGGTGTTGCTTTTTCGTAGATTTGTAAGTCGGTGTCAAAAACAACCGGATTATCATTTTGATACAAGTTCATAGTGGAATTTCCTAATCGATAAAACAAACTGTAGCGAATGCCGTATTCGATGTTGAGTTTCTCTGAAATTTTTTGTTCAAAATCGAGATAAGCCGCAGGTTCAAACGCATACTTTTTTTCTAATTGTTTGAAATTGATTCCCGAATCGGCTTTTGATGGTTCAATAGTGCCGGGATTAAAATCATAGTAAATAGCGTTTGCACCAAAATTTAATTTCAAATTATCGGAAATATAATTTTTAAAATCGTATTTCAAATTGTAATTCTTAATGCCCGAATCCCAATTAAATCCAACAAAATCAAGGGTTAATCCATAATAATAATCGCTGTAAATCATCGATAAATTGGAAAATAATTTATCTGAAAACAAATGATTCCAACGCAAATTAACAATCGAATTTCCGTAGGTATTGGTAAAACTTTGGGCAATATCAAAAACATCACGACCAAAATATCCCGAAAGATACAAACTGTTGTTTTTGTTGAATTTGTAATTGATTTTGGTGTTTAAATCATAAAAATAAGCCGAGTTATTGTTGTTTGATAATTTTAGAAACAAATGCGCATACGAAGCTCTTCCGCCAAACAAAAACGAACCTTTGTTTTTTACGATTGGGCCTTCGGCTAATAATCTACTGGAAACCAATCCTATACCACCATTCATATGGAAAACTTTGTTGTTTCCTTCTTTTTGATAAATATCTAAAACCGATGAAACTCTGCCGCCGTATCTTGATGGAATGCCGCCTTTGTAAAGACGTAAATCTTTGATAGCATCAGGATTAAAAACCGAGAAAAATCCAAACAAATGTGATGAATTATAAATAGTTGCTTCGTCGAGCAAAATTAGATTTTGATCAACAGCGCCACCGCGTACATTAAACCCCGATTGCCCTTCGCCAGCATTGGTAACACCTGGCAAAAATAAAATCGATTTAATAATGTCGGCTTCGCCCAAAACCACAGGCATTTGCTTGATGGTTGCCACCGATAATTTGTTGAGCGAAATTTCGGGTTTGCGAATATTAGTTTTCTCGATGTTTGATTTTACAACCACTTCTTCCAAAACTTGCTGGTTTTCTTCAAGATAAATGTCTTTTTTGGAATTGCTATCTAAGGTTACAGAAACGGTTTCCAATTTGTAACCCATGTACGAAACGGTAATTTGATACGAACCTTTGGGTAAAGTAATCGAATAAAACCCGTATTCATTGGTCGAAGTTACAGTTTTATTGGTGGCAATCGTTGCGCCAATTATGGTTTCGTTATTTTTCTTGTCATACACAACACCGCTCAAAGTATATTTGTCTTGAGCAAAAGCGGTAATTGAAAAATAAAAACAAAGTATAGAAATTATGAGTTTATACATATAAAATTTTTGAAAGGCAAAAGTAAAGAAAATAATTTGTATCGATTTAGCTTGTTTATCCAAAGAAATAATAGGTTGATTTTGTTCCTGAAAAATAATTCAAAATTTATAATTCAAAATTTATAATTATTTATATCTTTGCACCCGAATTGAAAAATCAATTCATACATAATAATCATTTAAAATAATATTAGCATGTACTTAACTAAAGAAGTAAAAGAAGAAATCTTCGCAAAATTTGGCGGAGAAGCAAAGAACACAGGTTCTACAGAAGGACAAATTGCATTGTTCACACACAGAATCAATCACCTTACGGGTCACTTAAAAGCGAACCGTCACGATTACAACACCGAAAGAGCACTTGTAAAATTAGTAGGTAAAAGAAGAAGTCTTTTAGACTATTTAAAGAAGAAAGATGTTGTAAAATATCGTGAATTAATTAAAGAATTAAACATCAGAAAATAATTCTAAATAGAGGTGCGTTTGCGCCTCTTTTTGTTTTTATAAAAAAAAGAAAAGTTTCGGTTTTTCATTGGGTTACTACACAACAACACACAACAACACAACTAACCTAATAGTAAACAAAAAAATTATGATTCCAAAAGTAACCCAAGAAAGTATCGATTTGGGAGATGGAAGAACCATCACCATCGAAACCGGGAAATTGGCAAAACAAGCCGATGGTTCCGTTGTGGTTCGTTCAGGAAACTGTATGCTTTTAGCAACAGCTGTTTCTGCAAGAACTGCAAACCCAGGAGTAGATTTTCTACCCTTAACAGTTGATTACCGCGAAAAATTTGCAGCTTCAGGTCGTTTTCCTGGCGGATTTTTCAAAAGAGAAGCTCGCCCAAGCGATGCCGAAGTTTTAACTATGCGTTTGGTAGACCGCGTTTTGCGTCCGCTTTTCCCAGATGATTACCATGCCGAAACACAAGTAATGATTCAGTTAATGAGTCATGACGAAAATGTAATGCCCGATGCCTTAGCTGGTTTAGCAGCATCTGCGGCTTTAGCAGTTTCGGATATTCCTTTTTATAATTTAATTTCAGAAGTACGTGTTGCACGTGTAGATGGAAACTTCATCATCAATCCAAGTAAAGCCCAATTAGAGCAATCTGATATCGACATGATGATTGGTGCTTCTGCCGATTCAGTTTGTATGGTGGAAGGCGAGATGAAAGAAATTTCAGAAGCCGAAATGGTAGCTGCAATCAAATTTGCACACGATGCAATCAAAGTTCAAATTCAAGCACAAGAAAGATTAAGAGCAGCAGTTGGATCGCCAGCCTATAGAGAATATGAAGGCGAAAAAGAAGACAAAGCCGTTTACGAAAAAGTAAAAGCAGCTTCTTACGACAAATATTACGCAATAGCGCAAGAAGCATCGGCTAAAAGCGAAAGAGGCGAAAAATTTGCTGCGGTAAAAGAAGAAGTTAAAGCTTTATATACCGAAGAAGAATATGCCGAAAATTCAGATTTGGCAGAATTGGTAGGGAAGTACAATTACAAAACACAAAAAGAAGCAGTTCGTAATGTAATCTTAGAAAAAGGCATTCGTCTTGATGGTAGAAAAACAACCGAAATTCGTCCTATTTGGTGCGAAACAGATTATTTGCCATCAGTTCACGGTTCGTCATTGTTTACTCGTGGCGAAACTCAAGCGTTGGCTACAGTAACCTTAGGTACATCAAGAGAAGCAAACATCATCGATTTACCAAGCGAACAAGGCGAAGAACGTTTCTATTTACATTATAATTTTCCACCATTTTCAACAGGCGAGGCAAAACCATTACGTGGTACTTCGCGTCGTGAAGTTGGACACGGAAACTTAGCACAACGTGCGCTTAAAAACATGATTCCTGCCGATTGTCCTTATACAATCCGTGTAGTTTCAGAAGTATTAGAATCTAACGGTTCTTCTTCTATGGCAACGGTTTGTGCCGGAACTATGGCATTGATGGATGCTGGTGTGCAAATGACAAAACCCGTTTCGGGAATTGCCATGGGATTAATTACCGATGGTGAAAAATTTGCCGTTTTATCTGATATTTTAGGTGATGAAGATCACTTAGGAGATATGGACTTTAAAGTAACTGGTACTGCGGATGGTATTACAGCTTGTCAAATGGATATCAAAATTGATGGTCTTCGTTATGATATTATGGAACAAGCGCTTAACCAAGCGCGCGATGGTAGAATGCATATCTTAGGAAAATTAACCGAAACCATTGCAACACCAAGACCAGAAGTAAAAGCTTACGCTCCAAAAATTATTACCAGAACAATTCCTGGACAATACATTGGTGCTTTGATTGGACCTGGTGGAAAAGTAATTCAAGAATTACAAAAAGCTACAGGAACAACCATCGTAATTAACGAAGTAGATGAACAAGGTGTTGTTGAAATTTTAGGAACAAATCCAGATGGAGTTGCTGCTGTTTTAGCAAAAATAGATTCTATTGTGTTTAAACCAGTTGTTGGCGAAGCTTACGAAGTAAAAGTAATTAAAATGCTTGACTTTGGTGCTGTAGTAGAATACACTGCTGCGCCAGGAAACGAAGTGTTACTTCACGTTTCAGAATTGGCTTGGGAGCGCACAGAAAATGTATCTGATGTTGTGAATATGGGCGATGTATTTATGGTAAAATATTTAGGTATTGATCCAAAAACGCGCAAAGAAAAAGTTTCTCGCAAACAATTACTTCCTCGTCCGCCGAGAGAAGATAAACCAAGAGAAGATAGAAAACCTCAAGAATAATTGATAAAAAAAACGTCTCGAATTTCGAGACGTTTTTTTTTTGATTTAATATTTTCCTTCTTTCATATTCTGAAGTACATCTAAATAATTTTGTTTTTGATTTGGATCGTTTTTCACATTATCAACAGCCATTTGTTCGGTAGCTATCGCTTTTTGTCTGTCGCCATTCAAATAATAAAGTTGTGCTAAAGTATCCAAATAATAAGGATTATTCTTTTCTAATTGCAAGCTGGTTTCGCTCCAATGAATTGCATTTTGAAGTGCATCGTTTGTCAATCTATTTTCAACTACTTTCCATGCGGTGTTGTTTGCCAACGTTGCAAAAGAACTTTTATAAAACGACCATTCATTAGAATTACTATCTGTGTACGATTTGTCTAACGATTCAAAAAGATTACTGTTGTTTGGAATTACTTTTTCAAAATACGTGTTGTATTCGTTCAAGATGTAAGTAACATCTTTTTTGTTCTCTAATGCTGATAAGTAATCCTCAAAAACAGATGGTGTTGTGTTTATGTTTTTTACAAAATATTGATGTCTTTCTAATACAGTATCGGCGCTTAAATTGTTGTCTAAGAACTGATTGTTGTAGAATTGATTTAAACTATTAAGCGTTTTTTCATCATAATAAACATTTTCTTTTGTGTCTTCGTAGGTTTTTATTTCATTGTATTTTTTCTGAAGATAATCTACAATTTTTAAATCGTTTTTATTGGTAGTTGTTTTTTTGAAATAATTATCAATAAATGTATTGTTGATGATGGCTTTCTTGAAAACAGGAAGCAACAATGTGTCTAACGGTTTGTTTGCATACGAATCTACAAGTTCATACCATTTAGTGTAAACCACTTCTTTGGAAGATTTTAGCTTGTAAAAGTTTTTGCTATTTTCATAATCATCATATGCTGAAGTTGCTGTAGAGTCTACAACTTCAACCGCTGCAGCTTTTACTGCTCTTGCAGCTTCTTCTACTGTTTCTTGTACTTTTTCTTCAACTACAACACCTTGTTCTCTTGTTGGCATAGGTGGTGGTGGCGGAGCTATAGTATCTACTGCATAGCCTCGGTTGTAATAGTTTTCAGACGAAGTAGTATCTGTAAATGCTTTCTTAAAATCTTCGGTAGTTGCTTTTTTATTAGAAATTACTTTGTCAAATTTTTGAGCTACATTGGCATTTTTTAACTCTTGGTTAAAATAATAAGAATCTATAGGATTATCGTATGCTAACTTTTTTTCTTCCGAATAAAGCACAACTCCATCGGGATTGCACACAATAATACCTTCTTCTTTTAAATACGAGTTATATATTTTTTTGTCTTTGTTGGTTGCTTGATAAAAGTTGTAATTGTCTTTACTTTCGTCGTAGCCATCATACATACTGTATTTAGTTTCGGTTTGGTGTTTTTCTGTAATTTGTTTGAAAGTTTTATCATCACATTTTAACAATACTAAAAATTTGTTGTTCTTAGTGTCGGCAAGTGCTTCTTTATACGAGTTAAATTTTTTGAGTTTAAAATCGTAATAATTAGAATCAGAATAGTCGGTTGTTGTGCTATCTACTGCAACGGCAACATCATCTAAAGATTTTAAATTATATTTTTTTTGAAAATCATTTTCGGTGTAAACCGCCAACGGATTTATAGGTTGCGTTTCATCAGGAACATTAGTGTTTAATGTAAAAAGTACAGGGCTTCTGCCATTAGTTATGCTCAAATTGTTGTTTTCGTCTAAATGTCCGGTAAGATTTAATCCACCATAATTATGAGACAACTCTATATGATTTACACCATTCGGAATTTCAAATTTTGTAACTTCAGATTTATCATAATCAACATTTGCTAAGTACAAATATTTTGCTTTTTCAATCTCTATAGTTTTAATTTTGTCGTAGTTTTCATAGTAATTTTCGTTATCTTCTTCTGCCGGCAAATAGTCTGAAAATGATTTATAAACCAAAGCATCTTTTTCAGAATTTTGAAGTGCAATGAAGGTGCTATATCGCAAACGAGATTCGGTACGATAACTAAGGTCGATTTTTAATTTGGTAGACAAAGATTTATCTGCTACTTCTTGAATTGAATATTTTGATTGAAGTTTGTTGGCTTTTTTCCCGAAATAAATAGTGTCGTTTTCATACGTTATTTTTCCAGATAAAAAGATGAGGTCAAAATTTCCAGCATCATCAACTTTTAAATTGATGGTTTCGCCACCTTTTACATTGCTTCTGTAAACACCTTTTTCTAACTTTTTTGTTTGCGAAAAGCCAGCAGTGGCAATGGTTAATAATAGAATTGTAATCTTTTTCATTTTGTGATTTTTTATTGTATAAAGATATAACGTATCTTTGAATAATTTATTTTTTGACGAAGAAAAATTTTACAAAATGCTCATACAAATTGCTGCCATAGCCGAGAATAATGCCATAGGAAAAAACAACGAATTGCTTTGGCATTTGCCCGATGATTTCAAGCATTTCAAAGCGCTTACAACGGGGTATTACATTATAATGGGCAGAAAAACCTTTGAAAGTTTCCCAAAGCCTTTACCCAATCGTACGCATGTAATTATCAGTCGAAATAAAAAGTTTGATTTCGAAAATTGCATTACCGTAAAAAGCATCGAAGAAGCATTAAAAGTTATTCCAAAAAATCAAGATGCTTACATAATTGGCGGTGCCGAAATTTACAAACAAACTATAGCTTTGGCAGATAAACTCGAAATAACGCGCGTACATCACACTTTTGAAGCCGACGCTTTTTTTCCAGCAATAGATTCAAAAATTTGGAAATTAGAAAAAGAATCCTTTCACCCAAAAGATGAAAAACATCAATACAGCTTTACATTTCAAACCTATACAAGAAAATAATTTTATGATGCTCTAAATCGGATATTTAAAATTTAAAATCCTTAAATTTGCAAACCAATTTCTAAAAAGAATGTCCGAAAGCGTTACACCATACAAAGATTCCGAATTAGGAAAAAAAGAACAAATTACCCAAATGTTTGATACTATTTCTGGTAATTACGACGAGCTAAATCGTGTAATTTCTTTTGGAATAGATGTAAAATGGCGTAAAAAAGTGTTGGCTTTAGTACAAAGTAAAAATCCAGAAACCATTTTGGATATTGCTACAGGTACGGGCGATTTAGCAATTTTGATGGCAAACACCCAAGCCAAAAAAATTGTGGGTTTAGATATTTCGCAAGGAATGTTAGACGTAGGGAAAAAGAAAATTGCCGATAAAAAACTCGAAAACCGCATTGATATGATTTTGGGCGATAGCGAAAATATTCCGTTTGAAGACAATTATTTTGATGCTATTACGGTTTCGTTTGGGATTAGAAATTTTGAAACTCTCGAAAAAGGATTGTCCGAAATTTTGCGAGTTTTAAAACCCAACGGCATTTTTGTGATATTAGAAACATCGGTACCAACACAATTTCCGTACAAACAAGGATATGCTTTTTATACCAAATTTATTTTACCAACTATAGGAAAACTCTTCTCCAAAGACCGAGTTGCGTATGGTTATTTGTCGGAATCGGCAAAAAAGTTTCCTTTTGGCGAAGTTTTAAACAATATTTTGCGAAAAGTTGGGTTTATAGATGTAGAAGCTTTGCCTCAAACGATGGGCGTGGCTACAATTTATAAAGCATCAAAAAAATAATTGCATGAAAAAAATACTGGTTTTATTCCTTTTACTATCGCAGTTTATACATTCGCAACCAAGAAAACTTTTTGGTCGTGAGCCCATTATCAATATGGAAAATTGGGATAAGCAACGAGTGTATTGGGGATTTTATTTAGGCCTTAACAGCTACGATTTTAAAATAGATTATAAGTTGCCAGGAAAAGAAGTGGTTGTAAATTCTAAAACCAGTTTTGATGTTGGGCTTATTGGAAATTTACGATTGATGGAACACTTAGATTTGCGTTTCGAACCAGGCTTGTATTATGCACAACGCAATCTTACCTTTCCAGGATTAACAGCGCAAAAAGATTATTTACGAGAAGTAAAATCAACCTATATTCATTTGCCATTGTTATTGAAGTTTTCTTCAAAACGTATCGGAAACGCACGCCCTTTTTTGGTTGGCGGAGTATCGAGAACACTTAATTTAGCGAGTAATTCGGATGCTAAAGAAGATAACTACGAACGCCGTTTTCGAGTGCAAAAATGGACACAAAATTGGGAAGCCGGATTTGGGATTGATATTTATACCGAATATTTTGTTTTTTCGCCGTCTATTCGTGGAGTATTTTCGTTTAAAGATGAATTAATTCGCGATAACAACCCGGATAGTCCATGGACAGGAAATATCGATGCAATGAAAACCCGTGCGGTATTTATCAACTTTTCTTTTCATTAATCTATCGATTTCTACTAAATTCACTCAAGAAAATAGCAGTCGCTGTTGCCACGTTGAGGCTTTCGGTTTTTTGAATTTTTCCAAATCGAGGAATAGCAATTTTTTGCGAAACAAAAGCTTCAATTTTAGGAGAAATACCGTTGGCTTCATTTCCAAAAACTAATACGGAAGTTGTTGCAGGTGTAGTTTCATAAATAGAATTTCCGTCCATAAAAGTGCCGTAAATAGGAGAGGAGTATTGGCTTAAAAAAGCTTCTAAATCTTCGTAATTTACTTGCACCCGAACCACAGAACCCATAGATGCCATTACGGTTTTTGGGTTGTAAACATCTACAGTTTCTTTAGAACATACAATTTGCTGAATACCAAACCAATCGCACAAGCGAATAATGGCGCCCAAATTTCCCGGATCGCGAATATCATCAAGAACCACAGTTATACCTTCCTTAATAATAGGCTGTTCTGCTGGGATTTTAAACACCGCCAAACAAGGACTTGGCGTGCTTAAGCAACTCAGTTTTTTCATGTCATCTTCGGTGATAATTATTTTAGGAAAGCCTTCGAAAATAGCCGTTTGAGTTACAAAAAGATGTGCTAATTCAAGCCCAGCATCGATACATTCGCGCACTACTTTTTCGCTTTCGGCAATAAAAAGTTGGTGCTGTTTTCTATATTTCTTTAGCTGAAGTGCGTTTATCAGTTTAATTTGGTTTTTACTAACCATAAAAATTGTATTTTTGAAAAAAAAATTAATTGCGAGTTTCGTTTACAAAAATAGCATTTCTTTTTCTATGTTTCCTGCTGATTTTGGGTTGTGATTCTACCAAAAGAGTTCCGGCTGGAAAAAAGCTGTTGGTAAAAACCGATATTGTCACCAACGATAAAAAAACCATCGATGAAGATGTGTTGGTACAAGTATATCAAAAACCCAACAGCGCTTTACTCGGTAAACCATTACGACTTTATATTTATAATTGGGCAAAACCCAACAAAGATTCTTTGTACAACAACTGGCTGCAAAAATATCCCAAAACACACAAAAAACTCACCGCTTTGTTGTCTGAAAAACAAGTAGAACGATTAGGGAAATCGTTTTTGGTTTCGGGTATGGGAAAAATGTGGAAAGGAATGGGCGAACCACCTGTTATTTTGGATACAAACAGTACAAAAAAATCATTATTGCGTCTTAAAGCATATTATTTTAACAAAGGATATTTTGATGTAACGGGTAAATATAAAGTAGATACAATAGGGAAGAAAAAAGCGAGCATTAATTATGATATTACACTAAACAAACGTTTTTTGATTGATTCTGTTTCAAGAAATATCACTACTCCAGCTTTAGATTCGATGTATGTTGCCAATAATAGTAAAACAAAAATTGTAAGCAACAAACCTTTTGATATTGTAGATTTTGAAGATGAACGTAGCCGCATCACTTCGGATTTTAGGAATAATGGTGCTTTTGAGTTTCAGCCCAGCTATATCAATTATGATTTGGATACGATTGGCACCAATAAAAAAATAAACGTAAAAATTAAAATCAAAGACTTTGCTCAAGAAATTAAAGATACTTTGATAGAAAAACCATTTACTATTTATAAAATAAATAAAGTATCAATTTTTACCGATAGAAGTATTTCAAAAAACGATAATTACATTGCAAAAGACACAGTGTATTACAAAGGCTATACGCTTCTTAGCCAGAAAAAATTAAAGTACAAACCCAAATCAATTACCAATGCAATTTTTATAAATCCGGGTTCTTTATATTCTGATAATCGAACAACGCTAACTTCAAGATATTTGAGTAATTTAAATGTGTTTAATTATCCGAATATTGTGTACAAACAAGACGAAAAAGATCCAAGTAAACTTAATGCCGAAATCTATCTTTCGCCCAGAAAAAAATTCACATTCAACCCTTCGTTTGATTTAACACATTCAAATATTCAGGAATTTGGTATTTCGGGCAATGTTAATTTCAAAATCCGTAATGTTTTTAACGGAACCGAAACTTTCGATATAGGACTTCGTGGCAATTTGGGTTCGTCGAGCAAAGTGTCCAATCCGCTCGATAAGTTTTTTAATATTTCTGAATACGGTATTGATGCCCGATTAAATTTTCCACGAATATTTTTCCCGATTCCCACCGATAAAATCATTAGAAAACGAATGATTCCTTCTACTACTTGGAGTATGGGGTATTACAAACAACAAAATATTGGTCTCGATAAGCAAAATCTCACCAGTACTTTTGCGTATAATTGGTCTCCAAAAAAAAATACCACAGCTCGATTTGAATTGTTTAACATTCAATTTGTAAAAAATCTAAATGTTGGTAATTATTTTAATATTTACCAATCTTCTTATAACGCAATCAATGATTTGGCGGCAGCCTACGGAACATCTTCTGCCAATTTAGATACCAACGGAAATCTAACTATAGATAGCGGTGTAAATACATTTATTAATGATGTAATGACAAATCCGTTTAGTGTAAGCCAGCAAGATTTCAAAACTATATTGAGTATCGAAGAACGTCGCAAACGCCTCACCGAAAACAACTTTATATTGGCAAGTAATTTTAGCTACAACCACACCACGCGCGAAGGTACACAAGACAATACATTTTATTCCTATCGATTTAAGGCAGAATCGGCAGGAAATTTATTATCAATATTATCCAAAGCAAAACAAAAAGTAGCTAACCAAAACGATGCAATAAAAATATTTGATGTAGCCTATTCGCAATACCTAAAAGGCGAAGCCGAATTCATAAAACATTTTGATTTACGCGGAAACAAGATATTAGCCTTTAGAGCTTTTACCGGAATTGCTATTCCTTACGGAAATTCTACCAGTGTGCCATTTTCGCGTTCCTATTTTTCGGGCGGATCCAACGATAATCGAGCTTGGCAACCTTATAGTTTAGGGCCGGGTGTAGTGAGAAGTCTGAACGATTTTAACGAAGCCAATCTTAAAATTTCTGCAAATGCCGAATTCAGATTTTCGATTGTTGGCAAATTTAGAGGTGCATTATTTGCTGATGTAGGGAATATTTGGAATGTATCAGATAATGCTGTAAATGATGATGCTACTTTCAAAGGATTGAAATCGATACAAGAATTTGCTGTTGGAACCGGAACCGGTTTGCGCTACGACCAAGGACTGTTTGTGGTTCGGTTTGATTTAGGGTTTAAAACCTACAATCCGGCATTGCCCGAAAACCGACGTTGGTTTAAGGAACTAAATATGAGCCAAGCCATTCTTAATGTAGGGATTAATTATCCGTTTTAAACTAAAACGATTGCGTTGATAAGATTGTAGAATTTGTACTTTTAAGAAAGTATTTTTCAGTAATTTTGTGTCATAATCCATAATTCATAATTCATAATTCATAATGAGTATCATAGTAAAAGTTCATGCAAGACAAATATTGGATTCGCGCGGTAATCCAACTATAGAAGTAGATGTAATAACCGAAACTGGAATTTTGGGGCGTGCTGCTGTACCCAGTGGTGCATCGACAGGCGAACACGAAGCGGTAGAATTGCGCGATGGTGGCAAAGATTTTATGGGGAAAGGTGTACGAAAAGCGGTTGAGAACGTGAATACGATTATCGCACCCGAATTGCTTGGTGTATCGGTATTTGAGCAAAATTTGATTGATAAATTGATGATTGATTTAGATGGTACGGCAAACAAAGGAAACTTGGGCGCCAATGCTATTTTGGGCGTTTCATTAGCCACGGCAAAAGCTGCTGCTAACGAGCTTGGTTTGCCATTGTATCGCTATATTGGTGGTGTATCTGCCAATACGTTGCCTGTACCGATGATGAATATTATAAACGGAGGTTCGCATAGTGATGCGCCGATTGCTTTTCAGGAATTTATGATTATGCCGGTAAGCGCTAAAACATTTACCGAGGCTATGCAAATGGGAACCGAGATTTTTCATAACCTTAAAAAAGTATTGCACGACAGAAATCTTTCGACAGCCGTAGGTGATGAGGGTGGTTTTGCTCCTAATTTGGCAGGCGGAACCGAAGATGCTTTGGATTCTATAAAATTGGCTGTAGAAAAAGCAGGCTATGTGTTTGGTAAAGATGTGAAGATTGCTTTGGATTGTGCAGCATCGGAATTTTATGTAGACGGAAAATACGATTATACCAAATTTGAAGGCGCTACAGGAAAAGTACGCACTTCGGAAGAGCAAGTGGCTTATTTGGCAAAATTAGCAGCCAAATATCCTATTGTGTCGATAGAAGACGGTATGCAAGAAGACGATTGGACAGGCTGGAAATTACTAACAGAAGCTATTGGCGATACAGTGCAATTAGTAGGCGATGATTTGTTTGTAACCAATGTACAACGCTTAGCCAGAGGTATTGAAGAAGGCGTAGCCAATTCGATTTTGGTAAAAGTAAACCAAATAGGTACATTAAGCGAAACCATTGCTGCTGTAAACATGGCACACAATGCAGGATATACATCGGTAATGTCGCACCGTTCGGGAGAAACCGAAGACAACACCATTGCCGACTTGGCTGTTGCACTAAACTGCGGACAAATAAAAACCGGTTCGGCTTCGCGCTCAGACCGTATGGCAAAATACAACCAATTACTCCGTATAGAAGAAGAATTAGGTGATACGGCATATTTTCCGGGTGTAAGAGCTTTTAAGCAACGATAAAAGAAATAGTTTATGACAATAACCCTTTCAGAATTTATAACTCTGAAAGGGTTTTGTTTATTAAGAAACTTTTGATTTTTTTATTAAATCACATAATTTTCTAATTTGAGATACATTTCTTTTCGTTTTCAAATGAAATAATTACATTTGTTGGATAATACAAATTCAGGAAAATCTATTTATATCATGAATCTACACGAATATCAAGGAAAAGAAATCTTAGCAAGCTATGGCGTGCGTGTACAACGTGGCTATGTAGCAAACAATGCCGAAGAAGCTGTTGCCAAAGCAAAACAACTTACTGCCGAAACAGGTACAGGTTGGCATGTAATAAAAGCCCAAATCCATGCAGGTGGTAGAGGTAAAGGTGGCGGTGTAAAACTGGCTAAAAATTTACAACAAGTAGAAGAATTGGCAGAACAAATCATTGGAATGGATTTGATTACACCACAAACACCACCTACTGGTAAAAAAGTACACAAAGTTTTGGTTGCCGAAGATGTATACTATCCAGGTGAATCGGAAACCAAAGAATTCTACATGTCGGTGTTGTTAAATAGAGGCAAAGGAAGAAATATGATCATGTATTCTACCGAAGGCGGTATGGATATCGAAGAAGTTGCAGAACATACACCCCATCTTATTTTTACCGAAGAAATAGATCCGGCTGTAGGTTTGCAAGCGTTTCAAGCCAGAAGAATTGCATTTAATTTAGGTTGCGAAGGCGAAGCTTTTAAAGAAATGGTAAAGTTTGTAGATGCATTGTACAGAGCTTATATGGGTTCAGATTCTTCTATGTTCGAGATCAATCCTGTGCTTAAAACTTCAGACAACAAAATCATGGCTGTAGATGCTAAAGTGGTACTTGATGATAATGCACTTTTCCGTCATAAAGACTTAGCAGAAATGCGTGATATTCGTGAAGAAAATCCAATTGAAGTAGAAGCAAAAGCTGTAGGTTTAAATTACGTAGATCTTGACGGAACTGTAGGTTGTATGGTGAATGGTGCCGGACTTGCTATGGCAACAATGGATTTAATTAAATATGCAGGATATGAACCAGCTAACTTCTTAGATGTTGGTGGTACTGCCGATGCAAAACGTGTAGAAACTGCTTTTAGAATTATCTTAAAGGACCCAAATGTAAAAGCAATTTTGATTAATATCTTTGGAGGAATTGTTCGTTGCGACCGTGTTGCGCAAGGTGTAGTAGATGCTTATAAAAATATGGGCGATGCTATAAAAGTGCCAATTATTGTGCGTTTACAAGGAACCAATGCCGAAATCGCAAAAGAATTGATTGACAATTCTGGAATGCCAATTTTATCAGCAGTTCAATTCCAAGAAGCTGCAGACCAAGTTAAAGCTGCTTTGTCTTCAAATTAATAATAATAAAAATTATATCCGAAAGCCGTTTCAAAATGAAACGGCTTTCGCTTTTTAAATTAATTTAGGCAAGAGAATTTACTCATCAGTTTTTTGATCTAAGTGATGAGCCTTAATCATGTATTTTGTAATTGGGCGCAAATCTTTTCCAGTAATTGGGTGGTTTCCATCTTGGTTAAAATACTCTAACTTATTATTTTTTTTATGATACCAAACTTGCGGTTCGCCATAATCATTAAAAAACGTGGTAGTGTCGCAAGGATATATTCTCTTTAATGTAAAAACAGTTTCATTTATCGGATTTATTCGGGTTGTACTTAAAAATCCTTGTGGCTCACAATCGCAAGCTACAGTTTCGTAGTGGTCTTTGTTCCAATACATGCAATCTTTTTTTGGGACATAATTAGTGTATATACTGTTACCAACTCCAAATGCTCCTAAAACTCCAATCGCACCCAAAACCACTTTTTTCTTTATTGATGAGTTACTGTTTTTTATTTCTGTATTAGTATCAGAAATACTTTTTTTTACTTCATTATTAAGACTTTCTTTTTCTTTACTTATAACAGCTATTACTTCGTGCTGCTTTCTAAATTTAGCATAAGGTCTGTATGGATATGCAACCAATATTGCAGCAACTTCCACTCGCAAATTCATAGAAGCATCTGTTATTTGTTTTAAAAAGGCTATTATTGTTTTAAACTTATCGGTATTACAATTTTCTATTGATTTTTGTATGGGCATATTTTCTTTGGTTTCAAAGAAAGCTTTAAAAACTTCTTCATCAGATTTTGAAATGCCTTTCTCTACAATATACAAACACAAATCGCGAAGTTGTGCCGGCGACGGATTTATCAAAACGCTGGTGTTATCTTCCAAAACAACTTGCTGATAGTGTTGTTGAATTTGGAGTTTATAGTCTTCAAAAGTACTCATACTGAATTTGATTTTTGTTTTACATCAGATTTTTCGGAAATATCGGAAATATCGGAAGCCCATGTATAGCTTGGGTTTAAGCTACATTTCCTTTGCATCATGAATTAGGTCAAACAGCATTTTAATCCAAACAAATGTACAAAACCTATTCGTACTGTGATGCTGTACAGAACCCAATTTTTATTCGGGGAAGTATCATTTGAAGGTTCTGTAGCAGCGCACAACAACTTCCCAAAACCGAGTACTCGAAAATTTGGCTTTTGCCACAATCCAGCATGACTGGAGAAAAAAATCTATTGTAAAATTTTAAACTCATTAAGTATGAAAAAAGTTGTATTACTTTCTGTAATTTTTAGCGCTATTATAGCCACATCATGCGACACTGCTGCTGCCGATGAAGGCTTTAAAACCAATAATGAAGCTCAGGCTGTAGCCAAAGCTCAAGACAGTGTTCCGTCGGGAGATATTGGCGGACAAGGAGCCCAAACACCTATTAAACCATAAACAAAATTTCTATTTTGAAATATTGAATTATTCATTAATTTCGGGAAATGATACCACAAAAAGTATTTTCCCCGATTTTTATACTATTGGCTACACTATGTCTGTTGTTTTCTTGCACTACTGATGTGAAAAACAATCCTAAATACACTGTAGCATTAAACAAGGCTGAAACTTTTTATGCAAAGCAAGAATATGATTCGGCATTTTATTATTACAACAAAATAAAATCGCTATGTACTGAAGGAAATGACACTAAAAACATCATTTATCCTATGTTGCGTATGGGTGAAATAGAGGGTATAAAAGGCGATTTGCAAAACAGCGAAAAAACTTTTACAGAAGTGTTGCCCTTTCTAAAAGACAACCCTCGCGAAGACTTTTTGGTATCTGCAAACAATAATCTTGGTTTATTATATTTAGAACAACACAATTATAGGGAAGCCTTTAGGTACTTCAATAAAATGCTAGCTATTTCAACCGATACACTATCTAAATGTAATTTAAAAAACAACCTTGCCTATATTTATATCAAACAACAAAAGTATTCTAATGCCATAGCTATACTTAATCCGTTGCAGAATAACGACACATTAAGGAACCACCCTGTAGATTTGGCAAGAGTTTTGGATAATTTAGGAATTGCTTACCTTGAAAATTCTGATTTTATTCGGTCTAAAAAGTACTTAGACCAAGCAAAACAACTCAGAGAAGCAGCCCAAGATTCTGCTGACCTTACATCATCGTTTTATCATTTGGCAAAATATTATCAAAACAGCAATCAGTCTTTAGCTTTACAAAACGCAACTACTGCTTTGCAAACTGCTACCAAAGTTAAAAATGCAAACGACCAACTCGAAGTATTATCCTTTTTGATTGAAAACGAAACCGATAAAGAATCCAAAAAATACGCAATGCACTATTTAAAATTAAATGATAGTGTAAAAACTGCACAACAACAAGCCAAAAATCAATTTGCTAAAATTAAATACGACTCGCAACAAGCACTTAATGAAGCCAAAAAGCAAAAAACTATTAAAGAATATTTTATCTTGGGCTTGGTTGCTTTGTTGCTTATATCATTATATGGCTACTACACCATCAAAAAAAGAAATCAAAAAAAACTTCGCGAAGTCACCTATAGTACCGAAACCCGCATTGCCAAAAAACTGCACGACGAATTAGCCAATGATGTGCACAACACCATGACTTTTGCAGACACGCAAAACTTAGAAAAGCAAGAAAACAAAGAGCAATTATTGCAGAATTTAGAAACCATTTATAAACGCACCCGAAACTTATCCGCAGAAAATAGCGCAATAGAAACTGGTACAAAATATCTCGAAAATCTTAAAACAGTCTTAAAAATGTATGATACCGAAACGAGAAATATTATCATGCATTTTCAGAATTTTGTTCCTGATAAATTGAATTCCGAAATAAAAATTACTTTGTTTAGAATACTACAAGAACTGATGGTAAACATGCACAAACATAGCCAAGCCAGCGTAGTAGTACTCAAAATAGAAAACACAAAAAAACAATTACTAGTGTCCTATACAGACAATGGTGTGGGAACCGAGATAGAGAACTTTAAAAAAAATGGACTCCAAAATGCGGAAAACCGTATTTTTTCTTTAAACGGAACAATTACTTTTGAAACCAATTCTAACAAAGGATTTAAGTCGAATATCAAAATTCCGTTGTAGTATGTTCAAAAAAGTATTAGTAGCCGAAGACTTTGATAGCATCAATATAGCCTTGGTACAAACCCTACAGTCAATACATATAGACACCATCGATTATGCCAAATATTGCGATGATGCCTTACTCAAGTTCAAAAAAGCGTTGCAAACACAAGAACCTTACGAGTTGGTTATAACCGATTTATCATTTGTACAAGATTATAGAGAAGTAACCATAGCATCGGGTAAACAGCTTATTGACTCGCTCCAAGCGTTGGATGCTTCTGTAAAAATCATTGTATATTCGGTAGAAGATCGGGCGCATAGCATACAATCATTGTTTGAAACACAAAACATTAATGGCTATGTATATAAAGGGCGCAACAGTATAGCCCAACTCAAATCGGCTATCGAAGCAGTGCATCAAAACCAAGATTATATTTCGCCCGAACTCAAACACCTTTTAAACAACACCGCCACCAAAGAAATAGACCAGTACGATATAGAGCTTCTTACACAGCTTGCCACAGGCGTATCGCTTGATGATATGGAAACCGTGTTTAAAAACCTAAATATAAAACCCAACAGCAAAAGCTCTATCGAAAAAAGAGTAGCTCGGCTCAAAGACTATTTTAAGGCAAGCAACAATATCCATCTTATAGCTATTGCCAAAGACTTGGGCATTATTTAGCAACACTTCAGTTCCCCTCTTGAGAGGGGTTAGGGGTGTGTTATTTCAAAACTTTCTGTTTTTACGGAAATCCGTAAAAAATGTTTTTTTAAAAGTAGTACTCTTGTAGCATACTAAGACATTGAAAGAGAGTAAAAGCATCCCGGAATTTTATGCTAACATGAATTTGTAATTAAATTAAAAGGAAAATTAACAAAAAGCACTATACCTAATAATCTATAAAACATATTGCATTTTCCGGGGTTTTTTACGGATTGAAATAAAAGCACTTCACAAATCCAAATAGAACCGATTAAAAAAATAAACCCCTTACGGTTTTCCGTAAGGAATTAAAAATAAACAGAGGTATGTTTGGAGGAAATTTTAAATATAAGATATGAGAAAAATTATTTTTGGATTAATAGTTTTGAGTATTATTGGGTGTAATAATAATGAAAACTCTTTGAATTTAATACCTTTTAAACAGAAGGATAATTACGGTTATTTTGATTTAGAAGGCAAAATAGTGATAAATCCTCAATTTGGATACGCTACTCCTTTTGCAGAAAATTTGGCTTTAATTAAGACGTCTGGAGATAAAGGAAAGTGGGGGTACATTGATGAAAAAGGGAATTATTCAATAAATGCTATTTATAAAGATGCTACAATTTTTAATGAAGGAATTGCTTTTGTTGTAAAGGAAAATGATGCTCCTACTGCCATTGATAATGAAGGGAAAACTTTATTTGTGTTAAAGGATGTTGATAAGGTTGAAATTTTTCATGAATCATTAGCTGCATTTGCTATCTCTGATAGTACAAACTATAAATGGGGATTTATAAACAAAGATGGAGAAAAAACTATAAATAGCCAATTTTATGATGTTGGAGTTTTTTCTGATGGTAGATGTGCTGTCAAAAATAAAGAAGGGAAATGGGGGTTTATTGATAAAAATGGTAAACTCATAATTAACTATCAATTTGAAGGAGCAAGTAAATTCATTGAAGGAAAAGCTGTTGTTTATTTAGAAAAAAAAGCAGGAGTTATAGATTCAGAAGGGAAATATATTATCAATCCACAATTTGATGATGCAGAAATTGATAATAATAGTTTTCTTATAAAACAAAATGATAAATATGGTTGGTGTAATAATGAAGGGAAAATAGTAATAAATCCACAATTTGAAGAAGCTATAATTTTTGGTGAAAATAAAATTACTCCCGTTAAAAGTGGAGAAAGTTATGGCTATATAAATAATGAAGGTAAGTTTGTCATTAATCCTCAATTTGATGAAGCATATCCATTTTATAACGATTTGGCTATTGTAAAAACTGGGGATAAATACGGTTTAATAGATAAAGAAGGAAAATATAAAGTAAATCCTCAATTCGAAAATTTATCTTTTGATTTGTTTATCTATCTTAATACTAATGGTAGAATAAAATCTTTTCATACCAATATTGATAGCGATTATATTGATGCAAGCTCAATTACAAATGTTATTAATTTTGATAAGCCAGAAGGTGTTACATTTACAAATACATTCAAAGAAATAGCATTGAAATTTAATAAAAAAGCAGAAGATTTTAATGCCTATAATGAGATTAATTCATTGATTGATTATAAAAAAATCAATAATTATGCTAAATATTCCTTTGCAGCAATGGGTAAAGCTAAAGACTTAAATAATAATTATCAATACTATATTACAAGTAATACACCTAATATATTTGTTTATAAATTTGATTTAGAAAATCGAGCATTAGGTAAAGCAGAGAGTATAAGTAAGGCATTTGAGGCAAGTTTTAAATCTCTTAAAAAAATAAAAGAAGGCTATATTGAAGATTCCCATAATATTGTATATTCTAAAAGCAATTACAAAATAGTATTAAGTGTTGAAAATGAAAATACTATTATGGTTTATATAGTAAGTGATAAATTTGACCTTACAAACTATCTTTCAAAAATTAAACCTGAAAAGGCTATTGATTCTAAAAACATTTCAGATTATGATAAAACAGATGTAGATACTACTGCTGTAGAAGTTGATTCTGCTGCCGCAGCTTATACAGAAGATTATTAAAATTTTTATACAAATGAAAAAAATACTTTATTTAATGTTGTTTTTAACAAGCACCATTGCTTTTTCTCAATCAGATGAAGATTTCAGTTATGTAACATCTGATGTAAAAAATAACGATTATTATGTTTACATTGAAAAAACCAATTACTCTACTGTAGATGCATGGATAAAAAAAGTTGAACCAATAAAAACTATTAAGAACAAAAAAGGGAAAATAGTAAAAACAGGTGGAGGACACACACTTCAATTCATACAGATGAACTGTTCAGAGAGAGAATTTGATATAAAAGAAAGCATTACTTACAATAAAAATGGTGAAGTAGTGAGTAGTAATGATTATCCATCATATAACAACAAAGTAGTACCTGGTACAGTGATGGCTGGTATACTAAAAGCAATTTGTAATACCGATTAATAAAACTTTTAAACTTAGAATTATGAGTAACTCGGATAATAGTGGATGTCTTGCGATTTTTGTCATCATAATTTATATTGTTGCATGGGTAGGTTCAGGAACGTTAGCTTGGAATTGGGTAGACCCTAAAAGCTTCTTAGGAGCCGTGTTTTTTATTTTTGTATGGGGTATTTTGGGATATATAGCTCAAAGTATTGCTGCAGTTATTTTTGCCTTAATAACCAGCAACATGCATTAAAATGTTCAGTACTCTAAAATTGGTGCTTGCGGCACTACTACTTCTATGTTTGTTTGATTTTCCGTATGGGTATTATCAATTTGTACGGTTTTTCACAACTGCGGTTTTTTCTTATTTGGCATACTCAGCGAATCAAGAAAATAAGAAAAATGAGGTATTTGTATATGTTGCAATAGCAGTTTTGTTTCAGCCATTTATCAAAATTGCTTTGGGTAGAACACTTTGGAATATTGTAGATATAATTGTAGCTTTGGGCTTAATTATAAGCATCATTACTACTACACACAATCCAAAAGCCAAATGATTCCAAAGCAATACTATGTTGTTTTCTTACTACTTTTTCAATTATCTTTCTCCCAAGTCAAAATCCTTTCGTGGAATGTAGAAAATTTAGGCAAATCAAAATCCGATGAAACCATTGCCTACATAGCCCAAACAGTAAAAGACTACGACATTGTTGCTTTGCAAGAAGTTGTTGCGGGGTATGGCGGTGCCAAAGCTGTGGCTCGCTTAGCCGACGAACTCAACCGAACCGGTGTACAATGGGATTATATTGTAAGCAACCCAACCACAGGTAACAGTTACAAAACCGAACGCTATGCGTATCTATGGAAACCTTCAAAAGTAGTAAAAGAAGGAACGGCTTTTCTGGAAAATCATTACAGTTTAGAAATAGATCGCGAGCCTTATTTTTGTACGTTTAATTATCAAGGAAAAGCGTTTACGTTGGCTAATTTTCATGCCATTACCAAAAGCAAACAACCCGAAACCGAAATCAAATATTTTAAATTTCTCCCGGCATTATATACTGATAAGCGGTTGATTTTTATGGGTGATTTCAATTGCCCGCAGTCGCATACGGTGTTTAATCCGTTACGAAAAATGGGGTATCTTCCGGCTTTTGTTGGGCAAAAAACTTCCCTCAAACAAACCTGTCATTACGACCAATGTCTAGCTTCGGAATTTGACAATATTTGGTACAATTCCAATCAATTTTCTATTCAAAATCCGGTTGCCATACTTTTTTTCAAAGATTTTAATAACTTTACCGATGCAAGAAAAGTAACAGATCACATACCACTGGCACTTACATTAGAACTTAAGTAATGAAAAGTTTAAAAGTTATTAGGCGTTTTATTTTAAAGAATATTGCGTTCCAAAAAGAAGAACAAGAGGAAGAAACTTTTTCCGAAATATTAGACGGCACCTATTTTAAAGGCTACAACCTTTGGATTTTGGGTTGCGCCATGATTATAGCTTGTATCGGATTAAGTACAAATAACAGCGGAGCACTTGTGGGCGCCATGCTTATATCACCACTTATGGGGCCTATTGTGGGCTATGCCTTTTCGCTGGCAGTGAATAATAGAGAACTCAAAATAAAGTCTATTAGAAATTGGGTTTGGATGACCGTTGTAAGCCTTTTTGCATCGGTTTTATTTTTTCTCGTAACCCCTTTTGATAGAGATACGCAAGCCCTCCATTCATTTGAAAATGCTACCATTTTTGATATTTTCTTGGCTTTTTTTGGTGGTGTTGCGGGTTTTATTGGCATTGTAAAAAAAGATGGTGCAAAAATAATCGCCGGCGTAGCTATTGCCACTGCTTGTATGCCACCGCTTTGCACCGTTGGTTACGGACTATCGCAATTAAATTTATCGTTATTCTTAGGAGGATTATATTTTTATCTGATAAATTGTATGTTTATCGGATTAGGAACTTTTTTGATGTCGAAGTTTGCAGGATATAAAGCATTGAGTTCTGTAAATTCTCTACTCAATAAATTTGTCTGGGCTTTTTTAATCACAACTATGGTACTTCCTGGAACTTATATTGCATATAAAAAATGGCATGAAGAAAAGCGTAAAATAAACGAACCAAGTTTAGAGCAAAAAGTACTGCTTTTAGAAAAAAAAGTAGCAAAACTCGATTCAATTCTTAATAAAAAAAACAAAACCTCAAAATAAAACCAAATCCAAATAGTATCTTTGCACTACAACAAACTAAACAAAAATGAAAGAATTACTCAAAAAATTTGAAAATAAGGAACCTGAAATCATTTTTAACTGGAAAGACAGCGAAACCGACGCCGAAGGCTGGACAGTAATTAACTCACTACGTGGCGGTGCTGCCGGCGGCGGAACTCGTATGCGTAAAGGTCTTGATATGAACGAAGTATTGTCGCTTGCAAAAACCATGGAAGTAAAATTTTCGGTTTCAGGACCAGCCATTGGCGGCGCCAAATCGGGTATCAATTTCGATCCTGCCGATCCGAGAAAAGAAGGTGTTTTAAAACGATGGTACAAAGCTGTTTCGCCTTTACTAAAAAGTTATTACGGTACTGGTGGCGACCTCAATGTAGATGAAATTCACGAAGTTATTCCAATCACCGAAGAATGTGGTGTGTGGCATCCGCAAGAAGGAGTTTTTAACGGGCATTTCAAACCAACCGAAGCCGACAAGATTAATCGTATTGGGCAATTGCGTCAAGGTGTGATTAAAGTTATCGAAAATCCTAAATTTTCACCCGATGTATTGCACAAATACACTGTTGCCGACATGATTACGGGGTATGGTGTAGCCGAAGCGGTGCGTCATTTTTATGATATTTATGGTGGCGATTTTAAAGGAAAAAAAGCTATTGTACAAGGATTTGGAAATGTAGGTTCGGCTGCCGCTTTTTATCTGGCTGAAATGGGGGTGAAAGTGGTAGGAATCATTGATCGCGATGGTGGTGTTATTAACGAAAACGGATTTTCATTCGAAGAAATTAAAACGTTATTTTTAAATAAAGATGGAAACAAATTGGTTGCCGAAAATATGATTCCGTTTGAAGAAATCAATCAGAAAATATGGACATTGGGCGCACACATCTTTACACCTTGTGCCGCATCAAGATTAGTAACAAAAAACCAAGTAGATAGCATGATAGCTGCAGGTCTCGAAGTGATTTCTTGTGGTGCAAATGTACCTTTTGCTGATAAAGAAATTTTCTTTGGTCCAATTATGGAAGAAACCGATGGAAAAGTGAGTCTTATTCCCGACTTTATTTCCAACTGTGGTATGGCAAGAGTTTTCGCTTATTTTATGGAAAAGAAAGTGCAAATGACAGATGAAGCTATTTTTCATGACACATCAAATACTATCAAAAAAGCTATTCAAAAAGCTCATAATAAAAATAGTAGCAAAATGAATATTAGTGCTACTGCCTTCGAAATTGCTTTGGAACAATTAGTTTAAACTAATCTTTTGCAGATAAACAAAGAACCTCAAAATTTATTTTTTGAGGTTTTTTTGTTGTAATCGCTGATTTGCAAAACAATTTTTCATAATTTTATACGTTGTAATAAAAACAAGTCTTTACATGGTAACTTATAGTTTTTTACCGCTTATCATTTTAATACTATTGCTATTGGCAATAATCTTATATTTTTTACCAGTAACATTGCCAATTCCAGACAATGCAAAAAGCGTTATAAAAACATTGCATTCCTATGCCATATTATTAGCATTTAGTTTAACAATTCGCTTTTGGCCTCCATCGGGTTACGAAGCAGCTTTGCTCGAAGGCGGCGGCGGAGGTGGCGGTATGGAAATTAATTTTGGTGATAGCGATACTGGAGCTGGCGATAACTATAAAAGTGAAGTATTAGATGTTAAAAATGTCAATCAAGTAACACAAACAGCAGCATCAGAATCACCAGATGAAATTATATCTGATGATAATGAAAACACTACAGATGCAGTTGTGGCAAAAGTTACCAAATCAGAAAAAACAAAGCCAACAACCAAACCCAATGTAAAGCCAGTAGAAAATCCGAAACCTAAAGTAAATAACAATGCTAATGATGCGTTGTCGAGCATTTTAGGAGGAAAAAATAAAGGTGGTGATGGTGATGATAAATCGGGTGGAAATAAAGGTAAACCCAACGGAAACATCAATTCTAACGGCTATTATGGCGATGGTGGTAGCGGCGGAGGAACTGGCGGTGGCAATGGTTCTGGTAACGGGACAGGCTCTGGAAGTGGCAGCGGAAGCGGTTCTGGTGGAGGAAACGGAAGCGGAATAGGAAACGGTTCTGGTTATTCGCTTGGCAATAGAAAAGCACTCACAAAACCGCAACCCAATTATACTTGTAACGAGGAAGGGCGCGTTGTGGTAAAAATCACTGTGGACAGATCTGGTAATGTGGTTATAGCAGAACCTGGTTTTAAAGGAACAACCAATTCGGCTAAATGCTTGTTAGACGAAGCAAAAAAAGCGGCAATGCAAACCAAATGGCAACCCAATGCCGATGCTCCAGAGAAGCAAGTGGGTTCTATTACTTATAATTACAAACTGCGCGATTAGAACAAATCTAAAAGTCTTTCTAATGCCATGCCTCTACTTCCTTTTACGAGAAGATAGGAATCGTGTATTGGGTTGGAAGCTAAATATTCTTTTAAATTATCAAAAGTTTCATAGAAACTAAAGGTTTCATTTTTGCATTGATAAAAATAATTTCCTACCAAATAGCATTGTATTGTTTGAGCATTACTCTCTAAATAACTCACAATGTTTTGATGCTCTTGCAAACTTTCTTCTCCCAATTCGAACATGTCGCCTATAATAAGTGTTTTCTTTTTTGAAGTTGCAAGTTTTACAAAATTTTCAAGTGCCAAAAGCATACTACTTGGGTTGGCATTATAAGCATCAAGAATAATTTCGTTGCTGTTTTTTTGAATGATTTGCGAACGATTATTAGTTGGGAAATAATTCTCTATTGCCGCTTTACAATTCTCATCTGTAATAGAGAAAACCTGACCAAAACTCACAGCAGCGCAAATATTGATGGCATTATAAATACCAATTAAATTCGATTTTATTTCATTACTATTGAATGAAACTTTTGCTAAAGGTTCTGCCTCAATATTTGAAAATTGGTAATCGGCAGGATTGCCTTTCAATGAAAATGATGAAACAACAATCGCATTCGATTTTTCCACTTGTATCGCATCATCTATATTAATTAAAGCTTTTTTGTGGTTGTTTCGTAAATAAGTATATAGTTCACTTTTTCCTTTAATAACACCTTCAATACCACCAAAACCCTCAAGATGCGCTTTACCAAAATTGGTAATATAGCCATAATCTGGCTGGGTAATTTCACACAAAAATTCAATTTCCTTTTGATGATTGGCACCCATTTCCACGATTCCTATTTCGGTATCCGTATCAAAAGAAAGCATTGTAAGCGGCACACCAATATGATTGTTTAGGTTTCCGATAGTTGCTTTAACATTGTATTGCGTTGTTAATACTGCATTAATTAATTCTTTGGTTGTAGTTTTACCATTGCTTCCTGTAAGTGCAATGATAGGAATGTTGAGAAAATTTCTGTGATATTTTGCTAATTCTTGTAAGGTAGTGAGAACATCTGTTACAAGAATTGTTCTATCGTCTATAAAATATGTTTCTTCGTCAATTACTACATATTTTGCGCCAAGTTCCAAGGCTTGTTGTGTAAAAGTATTGGCATTAAATCGTTCGCCTTTTAAAGCAAAAAACATGGAATTTTGAGCGATTTTTCTGGTGTCGGTAGAAACCGAAGTGCAACTAATAAATAAGGAGTGTAATTTTTGAATATTCATAAATTATGACTAAAAATAAAAGCCCTAAAATTAGGGCTTTTATTGAAAAAAATTTAAACGATATTATCTTTTATTTCTTGCAGATTTTTTCTTGTCAGATTTAGCACCCACACGAGACATTGCGCATCTGAAACCAATATAATCGGTTGCCATATCTTGCGGGAAATATCTTCTTTGTGCAGGATCTAACCAGTATGCTCTATCTCTCCAAGAACCACCTTTGTAAACTCTTGAATCGTCATTTACTAATGTTGTTCTTTTAGAAGAGTGGTCATATTTTCTAATCATATTTCCTAAACTATCCACGGATACATTGTGTACAGGAGAATCGTACATTCTTTGGTTGTCTTTTAACTTACCATCGCCTTCTTCAGAATCTCCAAATTTAAACCATCTTGTAGATTGTTTATCACCATCACGATAGTTTTTTTCGTCAGATTTATCGAAGTTTTGTCTTAGATAGGTTTCGTTTTCATCTACTGGAATTTGTGCAATTTGACCAGGGAAATTACGAGCCAATACCTTTCCGTTTGGCATAGTATCCATTTTTTGGGTTTCGGCAGTTACTAACTCAACTTTTCCGTCTTCACCAATTTTATTTTTCATATATACGTTACCTCTATAGTAGTTGAAGTCGTTTCCTTCGTCATCAACCATGGGTCTGTAAACGTCTGCTACCCATTCAGAAACATTTCCTGCCATATCATATAATCCAAAGTCGTTTGCTGGGTATGATTTTACTTTGTTAGTAATATCAGCACCATCATCAGACCAGCCTGCTAATCCTCCGTAATCACCTTTGCCTTGTTTGAAGTTAGCCAATTGGTCGCCACGAATAGCACGTTTTCCAGATCTTGTATATCTACCAGACCACGGGTATTTCTTTTGTCCTTTGTAAGTATTGTATTCACGTTGTCCCACATCGGCAGCAGCGGCATATTCCCATTCTGCTTCGGTTGGAAGCCTGTATTCTGGTAAAATTAATCCAGAAGTACGTTGTGCATACACATTGGTTTTTGCAACACCGCCTCCAGCACCACCAGCATTGGCAGTATTTTTGCTTGCGCTACCTTTTTGACCTTTTTGTAAAACCACATCCGATTTTCCTCCAAAGGTTTGTGTAGGAGCAGCCAAGTAAGTGTCTGTGTCAAAATTTGCTTCGGCACTTACGTCTAATATTTTAGAATCCTTTTTCAAGAATTTTTCTCTTTCTAAGATGTTTTCGTTTACACGATTGGTTCTCCATTTAGAAAACTCGGTAGCTTGAATCCAGTTTACACCTACTACAGGATATTCTGCGTATGCTGGGTGACGAAGATAGTTGTTGGTCATAGTTTCGTTATAACCCAATCTATTTCTCCAAACTAAAGTGTCTGGTATTGCTCCGTCATAGATGTTTCTGTAATTTTCTTGATCTGGAGGGTATACTTTTTTGGTCCAATCCAAGTACTCCATATACATGAGGTTGGTAACTTCCGTTTCATCCATGTAAAATGACTGAACGTGTTGTTGGGTAGGCGTATTGTTCCAATCGTGCATTGGATCATCGGCTACTTTACCCATAGTAAAAGTTCCACCTTCTACTAATACCAAACCAGGTCCAGTTTCTTGCTTCTTGAATTTTGAAGCATATTGGAAACCTCCTTTTTTATCGTTGATTTTCCATCCTGTAGCTTTAGAAGCGTCTTTAGAGCTTCCTTTTTTGCTACAACTTGTAATACCAACTGCAAGTGCAAGTGCTACAAACACCTTTGCTGCAAGAACCTTGTTAACTTTCATTCTCATAAGTTAAGTACTAAATTTTAGAGGCGCAATATAATAAATTACTACTATACTGCAACATTTTTTTGAATTATTTTTTGTGCTTTGTATGAGTATAACGCACAATAAAAAAAAATATTGTACTAAAACATAAAAAAATATAATAATTTTGATTTTTGTACGTTTGCATACTGTATGAAAAAAGTAATTGTTTTTTTATTTTGTATTTGTTTGATGCCATTATGGGCTCAATTAAGTACTGCTGTTAAGGTAGATTGGAAACCGTTGCAAAATTATAGTTACGCCGAAAAATCAATGTATATTCCTGATTTTGAAGGAGTTGCTTTTTCGTATGATTATGATGAAAATAAATTAGAAGCTGTGAAATTGTTTCAAAATTCGGGATTTGTTGAAGAAACCGCTTTACAGATCTCTAATTTGATGACCGAAATCGTTCAGGAATCAGATTTAGGAGAATTAGATAAATCAAAAATTTCAGAGAAATTCACAGCAACGGTTCAAAATTCATTAGCAAGAAATGATCAAAATGTTATTTTGGTGTTTGAACCTTTTTTTAAGTTGAATAATGGATATCACAAAGTTATTTCGTTTGATATTTCTGCACCCAAAACTTCTGTTAGCAACAAACTGATGAATGTACAAGCATCTGCAAATGCCATTCAAAATTCGGTATTAGCCAGTGGTAGTTGGTATCGATTTTATGTTGAAAAATCAGGCGTTTATTATATTGATAAATCGTTTTTAAAATCTTTGGGTTTTAATACTGGTGTTGATCCAAGAAAAATAAAAATATTCGGAAATGGTGGCAGAATGTTGCCGATTTTAAACAGCACAACATATCCAATGGATTTAGCTGAAAATGCTATAGAATTTATAGGAGAAAGTGATGGTAGTTTTGATGATGGAGATTACATACTTATGTATTGCGAAGGCATGGATAATTGGAGTGCCGAGAATGAAACACATCTTAATTTATATTCTGATAAATCGTATTATTATGTAACCTACGATGGTTCGAATGGGAAGCGTATTCAAAGCACGATACAACCTACAGGTGCCGCTACAACTACAACAAGCGAATACAATGGCTACTATTTTCATGAAGAAGATAAATATAATATTGGCAAAATTGGAAAAGTTTGGTTTGGTGAAGAGTTTTATCTCGAAACCGAACAAGATTTTACTTTTGATATTCCAAATTTGGTTGCCAATTCTACTGCACGATTAGACTTACACGTAGGCGATGTTACTTTTGTGAACACCAAATTTATAGTAGCAGTAAATGGCAGCACTGCAACCGATGTAACTTTGCAACATATTTATGGAAATGAAACACGAAATTTAGACGATGCATCTTACACAACCAATTTCCCTGCAGCGAATAGTATAAATGTGAAATTAACATACAATAATAACGGTGTGCCAACAGCCAAAGGATATTTGGATTTTATCAAAATAAATACGGTAAATACACTCACAGGTTTTGGACAACAATATCGTTTTCAGAAGAACAATTTGCCATCATCTGGGATAATTGAATATCAATTTAGTAACGCCTCAAACATCAATCGGGTATGGGATATTACCGATATTTATAATGTAAATGCAATGGTTACAGGTAATAACCATAGCAATTTTTCTTTTAAAGAAAATTTAGGTGTTCAAAAAAAATATATCGCAATAGATGGTAGTAATTTGTACACACCATCAAAAGAAAAAGCTACGCAAGTAAGTAATCAAGATTTAAAAGGAACTATATTTCTCGATAATACATTTTTCTTTCAAGATATAGATTATCTCATCATTACGCCAAGTTTTCTTTCGGGACCAGCAAATAAATTGGCAACTTTTCATAAAAATTATTCTGGTTTGAATGTAAAAGTAGTGTATCTCGAAAATATCTACCAAGAGTTTGGAGGCGGCAAACAAGATATTGGAGCCATTAGAAACTTTATTAAATATGTATACCAAAATGCGTCTACACCATTACGACGAGTAAAATATGTAAACCTATTTGGCGACGCTTCCTTTGATTTTAAGAGTAGAATTCGGAATAATACTAATATTGTTCCTATTTTTCACGCAAAAAACAGTTATACCGATGGCGATGCAGCTTCGTTTTGTACCGATGATTTTTTTGTAATGCTTGATAATACCGATCCAAATCCTGAAAATGGGGTAAATGGTATTGATGTGGCTGTAGGTAGAATGATAGTTTCAACCGAATCGCAAGCCTATGAAATGGTAAATAAAGTAATAGAATATCACGATATAAAATCGTATGGAAATTGGCGTACCAATGCGGTTTTTATTGCAGATGATGCCGATAAAGCAAACGATGGAAGTTTACAAGCAGCACAAAATAATAATAGTGATAATTTATATAATATCAATAAATATATCAATTATAAAAAAGTGTTGCTCGATTCTTATCAACAACAAACCACTTCTGGAGGTGCTCGTTATCCTAAAGCCCGCACAGATATACGAAATGCATTTGAAAAAGGATCATTAGTGTTTAATTATATTGGACACGGTGGCGAAACAGGACTTACCCAAGAGCGCGTGTGGGATAGATACGACGGTTATGATTTTTATAATCAATACAAATATCCGCTATTTATAACTATAACTTGCGAGTTTTCTCGTTTTGATAATCCATTCACGCCAACAGCTGGCGAATACACGTATTGGAATGCAAAAGGCGGCGCTTTATCAATGCTTACCACAACCCGAAAAATAGGATATGAGTTTACTTTCAATTCAAAATTAACCGAAAAAGTTTTTAGTATTGGTGAAACCGATAGAATTACCATGGGCGAAGCATTACGAATTACCAAAAATCTTCTAAATACTGGGGCAAACAAAGTGGTTTCGCTAATTGGAGATCCGGCAGTATTTTTAGCATACCCGCAACCCAATGTGGTTTTAACCAAAATAAATGATGTTCCAATTACACAGCCAGTAGATGATTTAAAAGCATTAAATTATGTAAAGCTCACTGGGCAAGTGCAAGACGAAACAGGAAATTTGTTAAGCTCCTATAATGGCGATTTAGCCGTGCAAATTTTTGACAAAGATTATATAGCGGCAACACTTAATAATGATGGTTATGCAACACCAATGAATTTTACCAATCTCGGCGAAACTATTTTTAGAGGAAATGCAACGGTTGTAAATGGGCAGTTTGAGTTTGGTTTTGTTGTTCCGAAGGATATAAAAATTCCTGTTGGTAATGGTAGAATAAGTTTTTATGCCAAAAGAAATCAAACGCGGTTAGATAAAATAGGATATAATACCGATATTAGAATTGGAGGTATCAACCTCAATGCAGTTGCCGATACTACGCCACCACTTGTTAATTTATACATGAACGACGAAATTTTTGTTTCGGGAGGCATTACCAATCAGTCGCCCTATTTTTTAGTAAAACTAAGCGATGAACACGGAATTAACACAGCCAGCGGTATCGGACACGATTTAGTGGCAATTTTAGACGGCGATGAAAACAATCCCTACATATTAAATGATTATTACGAAACCGAGCCCAATAATTTTACCTTAGGGAAAATCCGTTATCCGTTCCGAAACTTAAGTCTTGGTAAACACACTATTTTGTTTAGAGGTTGGGATGTGTACAATAATTTGGTTACGGCTCAAATAGAATTTATTGTGGTGGGTGATGACGATGTTGCATTATCCAACGTTTTGAACTATCCAAATCCGTTTGTAAATTATACCGAGTTTTGGTTTTCGCACAACAAACCTTACGAAAACCTCGATGTACAAGTTCAGATTTTTACCATTACAGGAAAAATTGTAAAAACTATCAATCAAAAAGTTTCTACAGATGGGTTCACCTCACGAGGAATCACTTGGAACGGACTGGACGATTTTGGCGATAAAATAGGAAAAGGCGTATATGTTTACAAACTCACAGTGAAGTCTGAACTCACAGGAAAAAAAGCAGAAAAAACAGAAAAACTTGTAATACTATAATAAAATTATATATTTGTAAATTCATTAAAACCCAATATGAAAAAGATTTTAATATTAGCAATTACCCTTTTAGGGGTCAAGAACATTCAAGCACAAGAAAGAGTAATAACAACAGGAGTACCGTTTTTGTTGGTAGCTGCCGATGCTCGTGCTGCTGGTATGGCAGACCAAGGTGTAGCAACTTCACCAGACAACTATTCGCAACAATGGAACCCAGCAAAATTTGCCTTTGCAACAGATAGCCAAGGACTTTCTTTCAACTATACGCCATATCTTACACAATTAGTTAATGATATTGCGTTAGGGCAAGTTTCTTATTATAATAAGATTAACGAGCGTAGTGCTTTTGCAGCTTCGTTACGTTATTTTGGTTTAGGAGAAATCCAGCTTACAGATGCATCTGGACAAAACTTAAACATTGTAAAACCCAACGAAATGGCTTTTGACGGGTCGTATTCATTAAAATTAAGCGAAGGATTCTCAATGGCTGTAGCCGGACGCTACATTCGTTCAAATCTCAAAATAGCAAGCGAAAATACCGATGCAACACCAGGAAAATCTTTTTGTGTGGATATTGCAGGATATTTTCAAAGTGAAGAAAAAGCTTTTAGCGATTTTGACGGACGTTATCGTTTAGGATTCAATTTCCAAAACATGGGGCCAAAAATTAGCTACGACAACAATCCAGATATTAGCTCAAACTATTTACCAGCCAACATGCGTTTAGGTGGTGGTTTCGATTTTATTTTTGATGAATATAGTAAAGTTTCAACCTCTGTAGAAATTGCAAAATTATTAGTACCAACACCACAAGTAGGTAATTCTGGAAGTGGGTATACAGGTAAGGATATGAATGGCGATGGTGTTGTAGATGCAGTAGATTATACTTTAGCAAATGAAGAATACAGAAGCCAAAACTGGTTTTCTGGTATGATAAAGTCTTTCAACGATGCGCCAGGCGGAATGTCTGAAGAGTTAAGAGAACTAACCTATTCTGCAGGTGCCGAATATCAATACAAAGATTCGTTTGCTTTCCGTTTAGGATATTTTAATGAAAATCCACAAAAAGGAGCACGTAAATTTTTCTCATTAGGAGCAGGATTTAAGTATAATGTAGTACGAATCGATGTTTCTTATTTATTTTCTGCATCTAAAGTAAGAAACCCATTAGAGAATACATTGCGTTTCTCGCTGGCATTCAATTTTGGCGACAAATACGATAACAATTAATTATAAAATGAAGTAATAATCAAATCCAAATTTCTAAATTGAAATTTGGATTTTTTTTCCTACATACCACATGAAGAAAATTTCTATCGACACCAGTTTCACAGTTTTTGGTTCTATTAATGAATTGCCACAAGACATTCAATCACTTATGGAATTAGCTGTAGAAACAAGAAAAAATGCCTATGCGCCCTATTCAAAATTTAGAGTTGGTGCCGCTTTGCTGTTAGACAACGGAAAAACGGTAATAGGTTCCAATCAAGAAAACGCAGCTTATCCATCGGGTTTGTGTGCCGAGCGCGTTGCTATTTTTCAATCGGGTGCAGCCTATCCAAATGCCAAAGTGGTAAAGTTGGCAATTTCGGCAGCTTCAGATAATCATAACACCACAACGCCAATTCCGCCGTGTGGCGCATGCAGGCAAAGTCTTGCCGAATATGAGTTTAAACAAGAAACCGATATCGAAATTTATTTTATGGGTGAATCGGGCGAAATTTATATGTCAAATTCGGTAAAAAATATTTTGCCGCTTTCGTTTGATAAATCGTCTTTATAACTATAACGTTATAGTTTTGTTTAATAAAAAATTATGGTCATAAATTTTGAAATTCATGGCTTTTAATTTTCACATCTTTGCACAAAATCATATTTTTGCAGATTGAATACTGTTTTTATATTCTATAAATACCAACATGAAAGAAATAACTAAAGAAGTTTACCTAAAATGGTATGAAGAAATGCTGTTTTGGAGAAAGTTTGAAGACAAACTTGCCGAAGTTTATCTACAGCAAAAAGTAAGAGGTTTTTTGCATTTATATAATGGACAAGAAGCTGTATTAGCCGGAGCTATCCACGCAATGGATTTAGCTAACGATAAAATGATAACGGCATATCGTAATCACGTACAACCTATAGCAATGGGTGTAGACCCAAGAAAAGTAATGGCAGAACTTTACGGAAAAGTTACTGGTACTTCTAAAGGAATGGGTGGTTCTATGCACATTTTTTCTAAAGAGCACGGTTTTTACGGCGGACACGGTATTGTGGGAGCGCAAATTCCGGTAGGTGCAGGTATTGCTTTTGCCGATAAATATTTCGGAAGAACAGGCGTTACGCTTACCTATTTCGGAGATGGAGCTGCACGTCAAGGTTCGTTACACGAAGCTTTCAATATGGCTATGAACTGGAAATTGCCAGTAGTTTTTATCTGTGAAAACAACGGATATGCTATGGGTACATCTGTAGAAAGAACAGCAAATCATACCGATATTTGGAAATTAGGTTTAGGATATGAAATGCCTTGTGGTCCTGTAGATGGAATGAATCCTATCAAAGTTGCCGAAGCAATGCACGAAGCTATCGAAAGAGCGCGTCGTGGCGACGGACCAACTTTCTTAGAAATGAAAACGTATCGTTATCGAGGTCATTCGATGAGTGATGCTCAAAAATATAGAACGAAAGACGAAGTTGAAGAGTACAAAAAAATTGATCCAATAACACAAGTTCTTGATGTCATCAAAGAAAAAAATTACGCAACCGATGCCGAAATTGAAGCTATGAACGAGCGTGTAAAAAATTTAGTTGATGAATGCGAAAAATTTGCTGAAGAATCTCCATTCCCAGAAACGCAGCAAATGTATGATGTTGTTTACGACCAAGAGAATTATCCATTTATTCCTCATAGATTATAATTATGGCTACAGTAGTTACAATGCCGCGCCTTAGCGATACCATGACCGAAGGAACCGTTGCCAACTGGTTGAAAAAAGTTGGCGATTCTATAAAAGAAGGCGATATATTAGCAGAAATAGAAACCGATAAGGCAACTATGGAATTTGAATCGTTCAACTCGGGTACGCTTTTACATATTGGAATTGAAGCTGGACAATCTGCTCCTGTAGATTCACTTTTAGCCATTATTGGTAATCCTGGAGAAGATATTTCCGATTTGATAAAAGGCGGAAGTGCTCCTGAGCCAACGGCTGCTAAAGTCGAAGAAAAAGCGGTTGCCAAAGAAGAAACTCCTGCAGCTAATGTTCAACTTCCTGCAGATGTAAAAGTGGTTACAATGCCGCGTCTTAGCGATACTATGACAACTGGAACAGTAGCAAAATGGAATAAAAAAATTGGCGACACTGTAAAAGAAGGCGATATTATTGCCGAAATTGAAACCGATAAAGCTACCATGGAATTTGAATCATTCAATTCGGGAACTTTATTATATATAGGTGTAGAAGAAGGTGGTTCGGCTCCAGTAGATAGCATTTTAGCTATTTTAGGGCCTGCCGGCACAGATGTTTCGGGTGTAGTTTCTAATTTTAAAGTGGGCGAAACGGCTCCACAAACAGTAAAAGAAGAAATCAAAACCGAAGAAAAACAAGCGGCAAATTTCAGTAATGAAAATCAGCCAACAAATTCGGGAAGAATATTTGCATCGCCTTTGGCTAAACAAATTGCGAAAGATAAAGGTATCAACCTTAGTCAAGTAAAAGGAACTGGCGAAAACGGTAGAATTACCAAAAGCGATGTGGAAAACTTTGTTCCATCATCATCAAGCGCACCACAAACAGAAGTTGCTGCTGCTACGCAAGCTGTTGCTGCTGTAAAACCATTTGTTCCTGCGGGCGAAGTGTATCAAGAAGAAGTGAAAAATTCGCAAATGCGTAAAGTAATTGCTAAGCGTCTTTCGGAATCTAAATTCACAGCGCCGCATTATTATCTTACTATCGAATTGGATATGGATAATGCGATTGCTTCTCGTAATACGATTAATTCGTTGCCAGAAACCAAAGTTTCTTTTAACGATATGGTGATAAAAGCTTGTGCTATGGCACTTAAAAAACATCCACAGGTTAATTCGCAATGGCGCGATGATGCAACCATTATCAATCATCATGTAAATATTGGTGTGGCTGTGGCTGTAGAAGACGGACTTGTAGTACCGGTACTAAAATTTACAGACCAAATGAGTTTGTCTCAAATTGGAGTTTCTGTAAAAGATTTAGCAGGTAGAGCCAAATCCAAAAAGATTCAACCAGCCGAAATGGAAGGAAGTACTTTTACGATTTCTAATTTAGGTATGTTCGGAATTCAATCATTTACTTCGATAATTAATCAGCCAAATTCGGCTATATTATCGGTAGGTACAATAGTAGAAAAACCAGTGGTTAAAAACGGACAAATTGTTGTAGGAAATACAATGACTGTTACTTTAGCTTGCGACCACCGCACTGTAGATGGTGCAACTGGAGCGCAGTTTTTACAAACATTAAAAGCGTTTATGGAAAATCCGGTAACAATGTTGGCTTAAATTTTTCAAAATAAATAATAAGAAAGCAGTCTATATAAGGCTGCTTTTTTTGTAGAATAAATTTAACCTGTAAGAGATAATTTACTTTTAAAAATAAATTTATATATTTGATTTCAATCAATATTGACAAATGTTTTAAATGAAAAACTATCAATTACTAATAGCCCTATTTATTTTTACCTTTTTGAGTTGTAATTCGCAAACACAAAAATCAAAGAACGAAACTTCCATTTCGAATAAAGAAGAAAATAAGAATATCACACAATTTAATTCATCGATTAAAACAATCCATATTTTCGTTGCATTGTGCGATAATAAATACCAAGGAATAGTTCCTGTGCCAGTCAAAATAGGTAATGGACAAGATCCAAATAATAATTTGTATTGGGGTTGTGGTTTTGGAATTCGAACTTATTTTAAAAAAAGTAAAGATTGGAAGTTAGTTAAAACTCAAAAAATAGATTCTACAATTTTAGAGCGATTAATCTTTAAGCACACAACCAAGAATTGCTATTTAGTTGCCGATGCTTATAACGGAAAATATATTGAAAAATGCACTCAAGAGTTTTTAAAAAGTAGTGCAGGTATAGTAAAAGATACCTTGCAGATTGATAATAAAGCGATAGGAATTGCGGGTAATGCCAAGCTCATAGCTTACATTGGGCACGATGGACTTATGGATTTTAAACTAACCGACAGTTTTCAAAATAGCGATAAGGAAAAACGAGATGTGATAATTTTGGCTTGTTATAGCAAACGATTCTTTTCGCCACATTTGCAATCTGCCAATGTAAATCCGATGGTTTGGACAACAGGTTTGATGTGTCCCGAAGCATATACTGTGCACGATGCCATTACAGGTTATCTTAATAATGAAACCACCGAACAAATAAGATCTCGAGTAGCATTGGCTTATGCCAAATACCAAAAGTGTAGCAGCAAAGCTGCGAGAAATTTATTGGTTACGGGTTGGTAATTTATTTGGAACTACTGGTAGCCAACACAAATTTTAAATTATTCTTCACGCCAATTTGCAATACATCAACCAAATCTTGAATTTGCAAATTATATGGAATTCGTACCACAACAGTTTGTTGTTTTGATGGGTCGATTTGGCTAAGTAATGATTTTTCTAAATCTTCTAAGGCAACGGGTTGCTTATCGAGATAGAATTTTTTATCTTCGGTTACAGATAATGTGATGAGTTGCTTGTTGGTTTTTTCGTTTGATTTCGATTTTGGCAATGTCATTTTTATAACATTCGGATTTGCCAAAGTTGATATAATCAAGAAAAACAACAGCAAGAAAAACATAATATCGCTCAAAGACGATGTAGCTACTTCTGCATGAAATCGTTTATTTCGCTTTATTGCCATTTGGTCGTTGTATTATATTTACAAATTCTAACACCATTTTTTGAACATTCAACAGGAAGTGGTCAATCTTTCCGTTAAATAAGTGATATGCTGCATAGGCTATAATACCTACGATTAATCCAGCCCCAGAACTAATCATCTTTTCATATAATCCGCCGGATATGTTTCCTATAGAGATATCTTCGGTTTGCGAAATGCTATAAAAGATCTTAATTACACCCGAAATAGTTCCGATAAAACCAAGCGTAGGAGCAATACCAGCAATAAGACCGAGATGACCTAATTTTTTTTCCATCTCACCAATTTCTATGTTTGATGCTCTGTCCATATTGGCTTCAATTTCTGAAATTGGACGACCGATGGTTAAAATTCCTTCACGTATAATATTTCCAGCAGCCGAATTACTTCTATCAGCATTAGAAATTGCCATATCAATATTACCAGCGTTGAGATTATCGCGTACATCTCGCATTAAATTTCTATCGATTTTTGACATTTTATGAATGTAACTATAGCGTTCAAAAATTAGATAAAAAGTGTAGAACAACAAAATGGCGATAGGAATTAAGAAAATTCCACCTTTTAAAATAAATCCTAAAACAGATATTTCTTCGGTTTTTGGAGCAGCACCAGCTATTGTTTCGGCAGCTTTTGCCAAGGTGTCATTTTGTACTTGTAAAAAGAAATGCATCATGTGTGTAATAATAGTTTGATATTTGATAAAAATATAATTTCTTTACTTTATAAACTACAAATTTGTAAAATTATTTTGTAGTGAGCTATATTTTTACCTTTTAATTATGAATTACAAACAAACAATAGATTGGCTTTTCAATCAACTGCCTGTTTATCAAACGATTGGTTCTAAAGCCTATAAAGCAGATTTAGCCAATACTTTTTTATTGTTAAAACACTTACAAAATCCAGAAAAGAAACTAACTACCATTCATGTTGCTGGTACGAACGGAAAAGGTTCTACGGCGCATTTGCTGGCGTCTGTTTTTCAAGAAGCAGGTTATAAAGTTGGTTTGTTTACATCGCCACATCTAAAAGATTTTAGAGAACGCATTAAGATTAATGGAGAAGAAATTCCGAAAGATTATGTAGTAGATTTTGTTTCTACAAATAAAGATTTCTTTTTAGAAAATCAACTCAGTTTTTTTGAAATGACCGTTGGATTGGCTTTCGAGTATTTTGCAAAAGAAAAAACCGAAATAAATATTATTGAAGTTGGACTTGGTGGAAGACTCGATTCTACCAACGTGATTACGCCCGAAGTTTCGGTGATTACAAATATTGGAAAAGACCATACCGCTATTTTGGGAAATACATTAAAAGAAATTGCTTTCGAAAAGGCTGGAATTATAAAGAAGAATGTACCAGTGGTTATTGGCGAATATACTAAAGAAACTCTGGATGTTTTTGTGGATAAAGCAAAAGAAATGCCGGCGCCACTTTATTTTGCTTCCGATGAAATTTCAGATATAAAATATCCTTGCGGATTGCTTGGCGATTATCAACAGAAAAATTGTAAAACAGTTTTAAAAGTTTTGCAAATTTTACAAGAACAAAAACGCTTTTCTATTTCGGAAGAAAATATCAAAAACGGATTGATGTATGTTGTGAAAAACACCCGTTTGCAAGGAAGATGGCAACAAATTCATAAAAATCCAACTGCTATTTGCGACACCGGACACAATGCTCACGGATTGAAAATCGTTTTACAACAAGTTTTAAATCAGAAATACAATAACCTACGCATTGTTTTGGGTGTTGTAAACGATAAAGATTTAGACGAAATATTGCCACTTTTCCCAAAAAAGGCGCAGTATTATTTTTGTAAACCCAATGTACAACGCGGACTTTCTGCCGAAATTTTGCAACAAAATGCAGAAAAATTTGGCTTGATGGGCAGTAGTTTTACCAGTGTAAATGAAGCGTATAAAACTGCTATTCAGCAATCTGAAAAAGAGGATTTCATTTTTGTTGGTGGCAGTACCTTTGTCGTAGCCGAAATTATTTAAAAAATTATTTGCAAGTAATAATATTCGTTGTATATTTGCACTCGCAATAATCAACAAGGTTATTGAAGTTCATACAAATATCGGGCGATTAGCTCAGCTGGTTCAGAGCACCTCGTTTACACCGAGGGGGTCGGGGGTTCGAACCCCTCATCGCCCACAAGTTTTTATAACTTATTTTTAAATACCACCCAAGAGGGCGATTAGCTCAGCTGGTTCAGAGCACCTCGTTTACACCGAGGGGGTCGGGGGTTCGAACCCCTCATCGCCCACAGAAAACTTCAACAGAAATGTTGGAGTTTTTTTATGGCTTGTTTTTACTGGGGTTTACAAACACTTTTCAAACTTTACTTCACAAGCATAATTTAGGTGTACCCTCAAGTATTACCCTTTCTTTCAACAATAAAGGTACACCTAGAGGTACACCAATATATTAACTAGGTACACCCTCTTGGTACACCTAAAGGTACACCCAGATTCCATCAAGGTACACCCTAAAAATATCTGTAAAACTATGAATATAATCAACATAAAAATCCTATTCCTTTTAAATAAAGTCAAGTTAACTAGTCAAGGAAAAGCCCCTATAAGATGTAGAATTACATTTTTTGGAACTAGAAAAATATTCTCTACTGGATTATTTATAAATCCTAAGTATTGGGATAGCTCAAACCAAATAGCTAAACCTCCAAATGAAGAAAATAACCACATCAATACACAACTAAGCCTGATTAAAACTAAAATTAATCAGGCTTTTTTATTTCTACAAGTTCAAGAAAATGACTTTAGTGTAGAAGACATATATAATCAGTATGCAGGGGTTGCTTTAAATACTGACAAATCAATACTTGATGTGTTTGACTTGCACATTAAAAAGCAAGAAAAGCTTATAGGTATTGAGACTACAAAAGTTTCAGTAGCTAAATTTTACCAAACTAAAAAACACCTAACCTCCTTTATATGGCATCAACATAAAAAGAAAGATTACATGTTAAAAGACTTGAAAAGCTCCTTTATAACTGACTTTGAGTATTACCTAAAAGCAGAAAAAAAGTTTAAACCACACACCTACTACAAGACTTTACAAAGGTTTAAACAAATAATAAAAATTGCTGTAGCAAATGATTACATCTTTAAAGACCCATTTCTATTACACAAAAATCCTAAACCTAAAAAAGAGGTCATTTACCTAACTCCTAAAGAGCTAAAGGAATTAAAAGAACAAAAATTTGCTTCTAAAAGATTAGAACAAGTTAGAGATATGTTTGTGTTCTGCTGTTATACTGGGTTAGCTTATAATGAAATGGCAAAGCTAGAAGCTATACATATTGAAGATGGATTTGATGACTTTAATTGGATAAAGATGATTAGGGATAAAACCAACAAAGAAATAGCAATTCCTTTGCTACCTGATGCAACTAAAATTTTAGACAAATACAAGGATAGTAAAATTAAAGACAATAAGCTATTACCTATAATCTCTAATCAAAACTTTAATGCTTACATCAAAGAAGTTGCCGAAATTGTAGGTATTCAAAAGAACCTAACCCATCACTTGGCTAGAAAGACTTTTGCTACTTCAGTCCTACTCTACAATGATGTTCCTATGGAAATTGTTTCTGAATTACTTGGACACTCCGAAATGAGTATTACTCAAGCCTATTATGGGAAAGTAGTTAAAACTAAAGTTAGTGAACATATGAAAAAGTTGAGTAAAAAATTGAAAAGGTAGTTTTAAGCTACCTTTTCCCATCTTTCAAATTTTAGTGTTGGAGGAATCCCTATAGAGCCAAGTAATACTTTGTACAATACTTGATAAACATACTCTTCGTTACCTTCTGTTGTTATTATAGAATCGTGAAGAGTAAATATTGGTATATTAGGATTCTCTTCAGAAATAATTCTACAAGCAGTATGTAGAATCAATTTTGCTTCTAAATTCTGTAAGAGACAAGCCAAAGTCCTGTGTTCATTCTGTTTTATTAATCTATAAATCTCATAAACATCAGGAAAATTCTCTTTAAAAATAACCATAGCACTATTGTAAGAGATAGATTGATTAGGACTAAAAATAGAACTAAAAATAATAGTTTTTGCTTGTTTTCTTATAGAAGAAACATCATTCACTATTACACCTTTTTCCAAAAGAATTTTACCAAATTCCTCATATAATTGACCTGATTTTACAATTTCAACAAACCTCTTTATATTGTTGGAGTTTTGAGCATTTTCCACATTTTTACTAAGATAATAGGGTAAAGGGTTGGAAGTATCATTTGTTATATATGACTTGTTGTATAGTTGTATTAGTGTTTCTATTTTATTTTCTTGAAATTTTTCAAAATTAAACAAAACTGTAGATAAATAGGGTTGAGAATTTGTAATATCCACAGCAACTAAAAGTTTATTATCATATTTAACAAACTGTCTTAAATCTCCTTTAAGCTGAGTTAAAATTGTATGTAATCTTCCAGCAGTATTATCTATTGTAAAAGCAAACTCTTTTTTTTGCAATTTCAACAAAACAATTCTCCTTTTATTATACCTATTGACTGCATCACCTTTATTTATAAGACAAGACAAATCTTTATTATACAAATCTTTAAGATAATTATCTGCTCCTACAAAATCAACAACCAACTCATCATTAAACCATTTTACTAAGTAACTTAACTCCTCTGTTTTCTCTTCATTTAAATTACTATCATAACTATTATCTTCTAATTCAATAAATTTAATGATGCTTTTAATTAGGGTTGGTTTTGTTATTTCTACAGGTTTGATAAAAGTATTATACCTACTTGTAAATTTAAAAGATTTTGACTTCTTCCCTCTAATATATTGCCCATTTTCATGGAGAACACCATGTTTAACTAAATAATCAAGATACTTTCTATAATCCCTAACTCTTCTCTGTATTAATGGACTATAAAAAGGGACATAATCCATTTCAACATCTTTATTCCTTGAAGGAATATCAGTAATTAAATTTACCAAATAAATAAAGTTATCCCTATGAAACTTAAAGTCAGGAGGAAACTCTTTAGTTATTTTATCAATATCAAAGTTTTCAGGCACATAAAGCGTTAAAGACTTTTTTACCTTTTTTTTAGAAACTTGTGCTACTTTCTCACAAGTTTTCTCATCTGGATTATAGTGGATTAATGAAGTAGTATCCACTTTTGAAATGTTACTCATTATGCCTCTCTTGAGGCTACGGTACCTTTAGGGTGTTAATCCTAAGAGGGGCTTCATATATTAAAGCCAGTGAGTTTGTAAATCAATTTTATAAATGAAACAAGCTAATTCGACTAGCTATATACATTCCATTTATGCAATTGACATTTTATTTCAAAATATCAAATAACAAGAATGCTACCAAACTGAATTAAACTGACAAAATTTCAGTTACAGCATAAAATACTACCAAAATCTTCATCATAATTAATTACTTTATAAATCTTTAAAAAATATGGAATTAAAAAAATCAGAAAGAAAAAAAGCCAAGATAAAAATGGCTTTACAAGGACCAAGTGGTTCAGGCAAAACAATGAGTGCTTTATTACTTGCTCAAGGTTTAACAAATGGAAATCTAACCAAAGTTGGAGTAATTGACAGTGAAAGTGGCAGTAGTAACCTTTACTCTCATCTAGGTAATTACAATGTGCTTAAACTAGATAATCCACATTCCCCAGAAAGGTATATAGAAGCTATAGATGTTTGTCTAAAAGCAGGAATGGAAGTCATTATTTTAGATAGTATAAGCCATTGTTGGGATTACTTATTAGACTATCATTCAAGCCTACAAGGAAACTCATTTACAAATTGGGCAAAAATCAAGCCTTTAGAAAAAGCATTTGTAGATAAAATTTTGCAAAGTGATGTTCACATCATAGCAACAATGAGAGTTAAACAGGACTATGTATTGAGTGAAAGAAATGGTAAAATGGTTCCTGAAAAAGTTGGATTAAAAGCAATACAGAGAGATGAGATAAGCTACGAGTTTACAATTGTATTTGATATAGATAGTAAACATTTTGCTGTATCATCTAAAGATAGAACTTTACTCTTTGAAGGGAAACCACAGTTTGTAATTAATTCTCATACTGGAAAGAAAATTTTGGATTGGTGTAATAGCACTATGACTAAAGGAGAGTTACAAATTAAGGTTACAGAATGTAACAACATTAAAGAACTTACTGAATTGTATAATTCAAACCTAGATGTATCAAAAACTATTGAACAGGATTTTATTGCCAAAAGAGACCTTTTAAATAAATTAACTTCTAATATTACTACCAATGGAAATGGTTCTTACACCCATAAATAAGGAGAAAGATGCTCAAGTACCTGGAGAAAATAAAAGCATTATTAGTATTTTTAATCCTCCAGGTATAAACGAATCTATCACTAATACACAAAAATCTCCATTTATACAGGCTAACTCAGAAGAAGTTAGCCTTTCTTATTTAAAAGAGCAATGTGTTATTCCTGTCTTCACTAAAGACAATGAAATTACTATCTCCCATCAAGAGTTTATAGAAACTGCTTTGTCAGGTTTAAAGACAATTTTTGGTAATGAAAATTTTGATTATCCCGAAATTAGGGTAAGCCATCAAATCAAAGGAAGGACACCTGATGCTTTACATATACCCGCAAAGGATTTACAGGAGCATCAAAGAACAACATATTTTGAAAGAATGGCATTCATTATTAGAGTTCCAGGTATTTCAGAATCCATAAATGGAAACAAGTTGTCCTTGACTATTGGAGGAGTTAGAGCTTACAATTTAGAAAATCTTTACAATAAGAAAAGCTATGAAAAGTTCAAGTTTTTTATTGGATTTCAAAATATGGTATGTTGTAATCTTTGTGTTAGTACTGATGGCTTCCAAAGTGAAATTAGAGCTATGAGTACCCTAGACCTAGAAGATAAAATAATGCAAATCATTCAAGGCTACAATGCAAACAAGCATTTAACTGCTATGAAAAATTTGTTAGATTATACTTTAACAGAAAGAGATTTTGCTCAACTCATAGGAAAAGGTAGATTATATAATTATCTGCCTAAGAAAGAGAAATCTGCATTACCTGAACTACTTTTAAATGATGGTCATTTTTCTACAATAGCTAAAGACTATTACCAAGATAAAAGTTTCTGTAGAAATTCTAATGGAGACATTAATCTATGGGAATTTTATAACCTTTTAACAGGCTCAAATAAGTCCTCATATTTAGATACATTCCTTGACAGAGGAGTTAATGCCTTTGATTTTACTCAAGGTGTTTCAAAAGCACTAAGTGATAGTAATTCTAACTATTCTTGGTTTTTGAGTTAAATTATAGGGCTTTACATAAGCCCTATAATTCTACTTTATAAATCCAAATCCTTGAAATACCTTCACTAGTTTCTCTAGAATATTTTTTACTAAATGGAAAAATAATACTTACAGGCTCATCTATACATTCATTAATAAAATATAGAGTCATCCCCAAAGTATGAGCTTTTGTTGAAAGTGGGCATAAATATATATTAGTTAATTTGTTCTTCTTTTTTTCTTGAATAACAAACTCACTAATTAATTGTGCAGTAACAAATGGGTCATTTGCAGGGGCTAAAATAATATCTTCAGAATCAAGAGAAAACTGCCCCGAAGAAACATCTTCTTCTGCCTGATATGCTTTTAAAATATTCTCTTGAAACATATCTGCTTGTAAAGGAGGAAAACCTAAAATTTGAACTTTTTTTGTATCTGCTTTAAATTTAGCTATTTTGGAAATCATCTGATAATCGTATCCAGAACCTAAAATTAACAAATCATTAGTTGTCTCAGGATTATGACTATTTAAACAACCTTTAACTTCCCTAATTTCATAGTAATCCTCTGAAAACAATGTATCCTCCTTCTTCTTGTAATTAACTGGTTCTGAGTAAATAAAATCTACTTTTAATATGTTTTTAGCCTTTAACAAACGAATTAGATAGACTAAATGAGGTCTCAAAAAACCTGTAATATCTATACCTATTTTTTCAGAGCAAAACAATTCTTGATTTTTAGTAAAATAATCTAAAATTATCTCTCCTTCATCATCAGTTGAACTAAAATCTGTATAATTAAAAACCTTATCATCAAGATGAGAAACTTCAACCTCACTAAATCTATATTCTGGAAGAATTATCCAATGTTTATTCAAAGAATTAATTTTATTAAAGACCTTTGTTATTCTCTCACTTTCATTATAAGCTGAAATAAAAAAGTCAAAATTAAGTTCTTCAATTACAGAATCAATCTCAGAATTTTCATATTTTTTTTTATAATATATTGTATAATCCATAACTAGTCAAATAAACTTATGGTTCTTTTTTCAAAACCAAAAGGAGCATTATACTTAGATTTTGTAGAAAATATAAATTTTTTATAAATATCTTCGCTATCAGGATAAAAAATGTCTTTAATTTCTAAAAAATTTAAATCAACTATCCCTCTTCTGCTAATAGACAACTCCCATTCTGATGCTAACAACCCATTTATTTGAAAAGACACATTTCTAGAATTCTTATTTTTATCTCTTCTTCCCGTATCAAGTTTTATTAAATAAGAATATTGTTCTAGAAAATCTAAAATATTTGATATTTCTTTAGGTAAAACTTTGGTTTGGATAGAAATTGTAGAAATAGAGCATTCGGGAGGAATATCTGAAAATCTTAATTCTCTTAAATAGTCACATAACCTGAAAATACACTCCTTTATTTTATTACCATCTTTTCCAGGATGTCTAGAATCTTCAATAAACCAATTAGTTGTATCTGAAAGTGCATTTAACTGACTATCAACACTTATTTTAATATCATTTTTAACATCAAATATATTAACATCATAAAATTCATTCCATCTAAATATATGCTTCATTGTTATTAAAAAATGTCTTGGTATTCCATTTGAGATTTTAATAAGATTTTCAAATCCTGCATAAGTCGGTATTTTATGACTGTTCTCTCTGTACAATGTATCGATGATATCTCTCTTATGTTTGTCTATAACATTATAATGCTTCCCTTCATGCTTTCCATGTTTGAAGAATTCAATACAAGATAACTTTATTTCTTCTGATGCTTCTAGTAAGTTCCTTTTTTTATTCCACTCTCTATAAAATAGTAGAATGTTTATCCTTTCTAAAAAAACATCTTGTTTGAAAGTTAAGTTACTTATTATCCTAATTAGGATGCTTTTATCTACTATTTTTGACAGTTTGCTTGAGAGTAATTTTATATGTTTTCTTTCCTTATTCAATAACTCTTTTAGAAAAGCTTCATCATCTGATTTTAAAAATTTATTGGAAAGTTCTGAGGAACTAATTTGTATATCAGAGTTCTCTAATCTTTTTATACAAATATTTGTAATAAATTCAGTGTAAATTTTACTTTGTTCTCTAAAAATATCATCTAAATCAAACTCTTCAAATTCAGACCCAATTTTTATTTCCTCTCCTGCACTTAATGTTTCATATGTTCTTATCCCATATCTTCTGGCTCCAATTTTAAAACATGTTGGATTCTTTCTTTCTCTAATCAATGTATTGAAATATTTCTGTTGATTAGGACTAAAATTTTCGTATTCATCTAATAAATATAAAAATTTAATTTCTTTAAACATTTCAACTTGTTTAGACAAGACTTCTGGAATTCCAAAAATTAATTTACCTGCACTTACTAAGATTTTAACATCCTCAGATATTCTTTTATTAGTAAAAGCTCTGTTGTTTATTGAATAATCAATTTCTTTTTGTAAGTCATTAAGATATTTTGACAAGTGCGTCAAGCTTTTGATATTATTAGGTAACCCTTGAGCATCAAATAAATCTAATATTTCCAAAGTTACAAGATGTTCATTAATTTTTACATCTGTAGTTTCGATAAGCTTTATCAAGTTATTTAATAAAAGTTGACTTAACCATAGTTCCAAATAATAAGAGAAAATATCTTGCCAAATTTCTTCACTTTCCCCTCTTCCGCTAAATTTAAAACCATTTAGTCCTGAACATCTTAAATAAACACCAAAGTAGCCGTCTTCTAAAATGCCTTGTTTTATTTTTTCTTTCCATCTTATAAACTGCATACTAAAGGAAAAATGCTTCATTATATGAGTTTTACCACTACCCTTACTACCTAAAATTATCATAGGCATTTCTGATGTTGGTTTAATGATCCCTTTAAATCCTTTTTCAATGGGAAAATCAACCCAAAATTTATTTAATTCTTCATCAGAATAATCTACTGCTTTTGTTATATTAAACGGATTAATCATTGTATTTTTTATTTTTTCTAATAAATATTGGATTCCAATTTACATCTTTTTCATTATACCAAAGTATTGGTAGAGAATTATCTGGGGTGTTGTGATTAAAACCTAAAAGAAGTTGTCCATTTCCAAAACCTAGCTTATTGGAGTTAGCCCAATCTTCAATAAATGAATTAGGTTTATTTGGAAACATTATTTTTGCTATAGAAACCATTAAGTCTTTCCCATATTTACTACAAAATGACTCAATAAAGTTTGCATCAATACAACTATCTGAATTTTTAAAGATTCTTGAATTAACATCAAAGCACTTAAACGAATTATCTAAATCCATGACAGAATCCACATAATCAAATAAACTATTCATCTTAATATAATTTTTCCCTTCCTTTGTTGCCGCCAACATATAATAATGAATATTTGCTTCTGGAAAATAAGCCTTTATTAATGGGACTATTTTGTTTGAATATAAAACTGCTTGTGTTCCACTTCCACACATATCATCAATAAAGATAAACTCATCAATATCGTCTTTACAAGTTGTAATGTCATTGTCGGTGATAAAGTATTTCTTGGATAAATCATTTTCTTGCCTAAAGGAATACATCAAAAGAGAACTACTTTCAGAAGGATTGCCTAATGCTACAAAACGAGTTTTTTTTAAAATCTTATCAAATTCAATATTTATAAACTCAATGTTATCAGTATTATTATTGCTTTTTCTTATTTTTTCTATTTGAGAATACTTATAAAAATCTCTGTATATAGAAACTAGCATTTTTTTAATTTGATAATCTCCTATATAAATAAACTGTGTCAATAAGTATAAGGCATGAATCTTTTCATCTTCTAAAAAGTTATTTAACCAATTATTTAATTTCTTATTATTAGCTTTATTTTCCCATACTGTTTCATTAAGAAATTTTATTTTCTTTTTGAATTTACTAAATAACTCTTGAGTCATATTTTTTTTAGAATTAAAACCCATTCACAGGTTATTATACTTGCTGTTTTGTTTCTTTTTGTCATAAGACCATAAGACTTAATGTCATCTATTAATCTACACTCCGTAATAAAACCCTCTTGCTCAGCTATTACTCTTAAAAACTCTTGAGTTTCAAATTCAAGTCCACATACTTGATTATTTGCGGCTATTAAAACCATATACCTGTTTTTCTTTAAAACTCTTAAAGCTTCCTTTATAGCTTTTCTCATTTCTAATAGATAATTTGCTGCAATATGAGCCCTTAAAGGATTAACTTTGAAAATCTCCTTCAACAATATATCTGCTTTTTCAATTTTGGTAGATTTTAATTTACTGAACTCAGATTTATTATAATTTTCTCTGCCAATATTTTTTTTATCTAAATCTCTTAAACTATTTTTTTTTGACAATTCTGTCCAATATATATTTAGACTAGATGCCCTAATGTACTTTTGAGCACCAGCATATGGAGGTGATGTTATTATTAAATCTACTGAATCATTATTAAGCTTTTTTAATTTTTTTGCATCTTTAGAAACTATAGCTGATTCTTTAATACTCTGACCAATAATACTTTTTCTCTTAAATCTATTAATATTTTCTTCTATTATCTCAAAGAACTTATCAAAAACAAAATTAGGTTTCTCACTTATATTAAATAAAATCTTATTCGATTCTTGACCTTTTATTTTGACAGGAACTGAAATTTTTTGATCTGCTAGACTAACTTTTTTGACACAATTAGAAAAACATAAAATAAAAAAGTCTCTTGTTTTACGGTCCTTTATTTTCTTTAAATAATAAAGTATTGTGTTTAATTGCCCTTTTACAGAAGGGAGAAACCAAAAATCAATATTTACTACTTTAGGCAGACCAGCTAAAATAATATCGGATTTATAAATCGTTGATTTTAAATAATTACTTTTCTTAATTAACTCATCACAATTATACTCATAAGTTTTAACTCTTGAAATTAATGTTGCAAGAGGATTTGCATCACTTCCTAAAGCTCTTTTATTAGCAAGAATAGCCTCTAACAACACCGTTCCTGAGCCACAAAAGGGGTCTAGTACTACTTCATTTTCAACACTAAAATAAGTGTTGTTTAAAAAAAAATAAGGAATGTTAGGTAAAAGTTTAGCTGGATATGTATGAATTTGATGAGTAGCTCTGTCTTGCATTTTAAAACCTTTTGTCAACTCTTTGAAATTAACCTGTATTGGTTTTTTACTTTTAGAATATTTTTCTAAAAGTATTAAAACTTCATTTTTATAATCAACTTTTTCCTCTATCAAAACAACTAGTATTTTTTGTAAAAGTATAAAGAAATTTTTTCTATCTTCTATTTTTTTTTCAAGTCTCCATTTTAAGAGTGTGTCACACCCTCAGCAAATAGCCCCCACCCATTAAAACCAACTCAATACCCCCACCTATCAATAGCAATGCAAAAATTTATACCAGAGAAAACATAAGGTGATAGTTATTGTTTTTCTCTAGGTACTTGATTGTGTTTGCTGATTTTTAATGTTTAACTCAAAAACTTAAAGATATGGTAAGAATTGTTAACTATCAAAAAAGACAAGCAGAGGATGGAAAAGTATTCTTTGTTTTAGAACTTCAAGGTGGAATTGAAATGGTCAAATCCACAGAAACAGGTAAATTTTATATCACAGCTAGAAAAGCTTCAATTTCATCAACCTTTGATGAAGTAACTTGCCAAGCATTGATTGGAACAGAACTACCTGGAAAAATAGAAAAGGTAACTTGTGAACCTTATGATTACACAATCAAAGATACAGGAGAAGTAATTACATTAACTCATAGATATGAGTATGTAGAAGAAAGTACTATAAACCAAAAGGTAGAGAAAAGTAAAACTACAATTGAAGAGTTTATGAGCAATCCTCCTTCGGGAAATGCTTTCTCTACTAATGGTCATTATGCACATCAAGAATAACAAAATAGCCTATATCTAATTTTAAGGGTATAGGCTTATTTTTACTTCTTAACCTAAAATCTTTTTTTATGAATGAACTAGCAGAAATTAGAGTTTCCTATTCAACAAAGAATAATCAAAAACATAAAATTACCTCAAGCCTGAGAGCTTATGAAATCTTTCTAAATTTTTGGTCAAAAAAAACTATAGAACTACAGGAAGAATTTAAAGTTATGCTTTTAAACAATTCAAATGAAGTGCTTGGAATTTATCCTATGTCTAAAGGTGGAATTACAGGATGTGTTGTTGATGTTAGACTTGTGTTTGCTGTTGCTTTAAAATGTAATGCTACTGCTATAATATTGGCTCACAATCACCCATCAGGCAAGTTAAAACCTAGTGAACAAGACTTAACTATAACTCGTAAAATAAAAGCAAGTTCTAATCTTCTTGATATTTCATTACTTGACCATCTTATTATTACTAAAAATGGTTTTTATAGTTTTTCTGATGAGGGAAGCTTATAATAAAAGTGAGCTAATGTAAAGAAGTACATTTACAACATAAACCTAGAAAATGAATATATTAAAGATTTATATTAATAGATTTTATTTAATTTAGATGCTTATAAATACTAATCTGTAAACAAGTAAATTTTGAAATTTAAAGACCTAGATATTAAAGTTAGAGCAAACTTTGTAAAAGAAGTTTTGTTAGAATTTTACCCTTTTACAGAGGAGGATTTAGAAGACCTAGAGAGTAAATTAGACTTTAGAATAATATCTAAAAATCAAAGTATAGATTGGAACTCAACTATATTAAAAAAATATACTGATAAATGGGATTGGACAGAAATTGAAAACAATCCTATAATATGTAAAGAAGTTAATTTAGGTTTACTTTTTCCAGGTTTAGTTAAAATGTCAAAACCAGAGTGCAATTGTCATAAAGAATTAGACTATTGTAATATGGACAAGTATTGTAATGGGGTATATGATAGAGTTAAGATGAGAAGGAAACCAAGAAACCCTTTAAATCCAGACTTACAAGGTTACATTGAATTCTTAATAGATGAGAAGGTAATAAACAATGATGTTATGTCAAATATCATTCTCTATAATATGCTTATAAATTATGGGGGAGATAATGAAGTAAACCTAGAAAACAATTCTACAAAATCAACTAATGACTATGAGGATTTACCTTTTTGAAACTTAAATAATTCTGAAAGTGTGACATCTAAGCCTTTGGCTACTTTCTCCAATGTTGAAAGTTTTGGGTCTGTTCTACCAGCTTCTAACCTCGACAAATTGCTCTTCTCAAAGTTGCATTTAGCAGCCAAATCCTGTTGAGAAATGTTCTTCTCATTCCTGATTTCCTTGATGCGTTCACCTACCTTATATTTCAGAGCTTTTTCCAAATTTTAATTATCGTATTTGATAACTCAAAATTTGTGTTATTTTTGCCTAGTTGGTTATCACGCGTGACAACATTTAATTTAATATTTTACCTAATGAAAAACATAGAAAACAAAAAAATATCAATTTTAGCAATTATAATAGCTGTGATTTTAATTGCCTTTTTTAGTATAATAAAAGTAGACACAGAACTTACAGAAAAAATAAGTGGAGATACAATTATTACAACTACCTCTAAAATTATGTTATTTGGAGAAGAGTATAATTTTGAAAGTTCAATAGCTTTATGCTTTATCATTATCCTTGTTGCCGTAATAGCTTATTTTTTTACTGATGACAAAGAAATAGAAGATAAAGTAAAAGAGTTGAGAAGCAACACAATTAAATTGTTTACTACCATAGAAAACAAGCAAAATAGAAATAAATTAATTGGATTTATACTAGCTATTTCATTCATAATATTATGTTTCAAAGCATTATTTTACTATATAGAGTTGAAAGACCTAGAAAAAGACAACCCTTATTATGTTTACAATGCTTGGCAAGCAAGTTTTATGGGATTTATGAAAGTTGGACAATTTGCATTACCAATTTCGGTTCTTTATATATTGATAGGTACAAAAAAAAGGAAAAAATAATATGAACACACAATACAATAATAATAATGATAATATATTTCTCAAACTCTTTCTCTATTATGTTAGTAAAAAAACAAAATAGGCATACTATTAGGCATACCCTAAAAAATAAATCCTGTAACTTAATGCAAATTAATACAATACACATATAGGTTCGAACCCCTCATCGCCCACAAGAAACTTCAACAGAAATGTTGGAGTTTTTTTTATGGTTGCTATTTTGTAGCTTTGAAGAATGAAACAATACATTTTCGCACTTCTTATTCTGCTAATTACTTCATGTTCTAAAAGCAGTCCTGAAAATACTAATGTGATTGATACACCTACCGATACTTTTATTCGAGCGGCTGATATGTCCTATTTACCTGATGCCGAGAGAAATAATGCTTTGTATAAATATAATAATGTAGCGCAGGATCCACTACTTACTTTAAAAAATGCAGGTTGCAATACTGTACGGGTTCGCCTTTGGAAGAATCCTACTACAGCTGCTTCCAGTTTCGCAGAAGTAAAACTATTTACGCAACGTATAAAACAAGCTGGACTAAAGGTTTGGCTTACGGTTCACTATTCAGATACTTGGGCAGATCCAGGAAACCAAACCAAACCGCAAGAATGGAATTCACTTTCTTTTGCCAATCTAAAACAAGAAGCAGTTCTTTATACACAATCTATTTTATCCGAAATAAATCCGGATATTATACAAATTGGAAATGAAACCAATGATGGTTTTTTGTTTCCTGATGGACGGCTTTCGGTTAATCAATCACAATATTTAGAATTAATTCAAGGGATAAGTAATATAATTAGAACGCAAGCTCCTAATACCAAGATTATGTTGCATTATGCAGGATTGAGCGGTGCCGATTATTTCTTTAATAAAGTAATGAATATCGATTATGATTATATCGGAATTTCGTATTACCCAATTTGGCACGGTAAAGATTTGAATCTGCTGCAACAAACCTTAACTTCATTAAGCGCAACTTATAATAAAGAAATCATCATTGCAGAAACGGCATATCCGTTTACTTTAGGTTGGAATGATTGGACAAATAACAATGTGGGGCTTAGTAATCAATTAATTACAGAATATCCGGCAACACCGCAAGGGCAAAAAGATTTTGTTTTGCAAATAAAATCTATAGTAAAACAAATACCCAAAGGAAATGGATTTTGCTATTGGGGCGCCGAGTGGATTTCGTATAGAGGCGCACAAGCTACTGATGGTTCTTCTTGGGAAAACCAAGCAATGTGGGATTTTGGCAACAATGCATTGCCCGTTTTAGATGCTTTTGTAAAAGAATAATTATCCGTGAACGGTTTCTTTGTTTCCGTAATTTGCAATTAGTTCGCCTTCAAATTCGAGCCATTCTTTCCATCGTTTGTCTACATCTACGCGTTCCGAAAATTTTCGGGCAAATCCTAAAAATGTGGTGTAATGATTGGCTTCGCTTATCATCAATTCTCTATAAAAAGTGGCTAATTCTTGATCTTTTATGTTTTCTGATAAAACCTTAAAACGCTCACAACTTCGGGCTTCAATCATGGCGGCAAATAATAAGCGTTCTATCAAAGCATCGTTTCTGGAGCCATCTTTTTTGCTAAATTTTACTAATTGATTTACATAATCATCCTTACGCTCACGGCCAAATTCGTAGCCACGAGCTTTTATAATATCATGAACCATCTGAAAATGTTGCATTTCTTCGATAGCAATACGCGTCATTTCGGTTACGAGTTCTTCGTTTTCCGAATTATTTACAATGATATACATTGCATTCGAAGCCGCTTTTTGTTCGCACCAGCAATGGTCTGTTAAGATTTCTTCAAGGTTAGACTCGGCAATATTTGCCCATCTTGGATCGGTTTTAAGTTTTAAACCCAACATAATATCACTTTTTTGTATTGCAAAAATACACCTAAAATCTCGAATGTTAAATTTTTATTTCTGTGAAGAATCGATAGAAAAAGTTTCAAAATTTAAGATTTGTGTATCTTCGCAGCAGTGAAAAAATTACTTGTCATAGGATTTGTTTTGCCCGAGCCAAAATCTTCGGCGGCAGGCACACGTATGTTACAACTCATTTCAATGTTTTCGGATGCGGGTTATCAAATAACTTTTGCCACTACGGCACAAAATATTCAGTTTTCCGAAGATTTGACTTCGATGGAAATAGATGTTGTTTCAATTCAGTTAAATTCGAGTACGTTTGATGTTTTTGTATCGAATCTAAATCCAGATGTTGTTTTGTTTGATCGATTTATGACAGAGGAACAATTTGGCTGGCGCGTTTCGGAGAATTGCCCTAACGCTTTGAAAGTTTTGGACACCGAAGATTTACATTTTCTTCGTATTGCCCGACAACAAGCTCTAAAAGAAAAGCGAGAGTTTAAAATTGAGGATTTGTTTTCAGAAACTGCCAAGCGCGAAGTAGCTGCAATTTTGCGTTGTGATAGTACGCTTTTGGTTTCAGAATTTGAAAAAGAATTATTGGAAAAGCAGTTTAAGATTAATCCCAAAATTTTGGTTTATCTGCCTATTTTTGCAGAAAATATTCCAAATGTTCCAAGTTTTGAGGGCCGAAAAGATTTTGTATTTATTGGGAATTTCTTGCACGAACCTAATTTTGATGCGGTAAAATATCTCAAAACTCAAATTTGGAATAAAGTTAAAACCAAATTACCCAATGTTTCTTTACAGATATATGGAGCTTATACGACACAAATAGTTTTTGATTTGCAAAATAAAACCGATAGATTTTTGGTAAACGGTAGGGCAGAAGATGCTTTAACTGTAATTCAAAATGCCCGGGTTATGTTGGCACCGTTGCGTTTTGGCGCTGGTATCAAAGGAAAATTACTCGAAGCTATGCAGTGCGGAACGCCAAGTGTAACTACATCAATTGGTAGCGAAAGTATGTGCGGTGATATGCCTTGGAATGGATTTGTATCGGATGATATTGATGTATTCGTAGAAAAAGCAATTCTCCTATATAATACTAAAGAGTTGTGGCAACAAGCGCAATCTAATGGATATTCTATAATTAAAAACAGATATTCCAGAAGACAATTTGTAGATTTGTTTTTCAATCATATATATAAGGTAACAGAGAATCTACAGAAATTTAGAAATCAAAATTTTATTGGACAACTACTGCAACATCATCATCACGCCAGTACCAAGTTTATGAGTAAATGGATTGAAGAGAAAAATAAATAGTTTACAAAATATGTTTCTCGGCATGATAGCTTGAGCGTACCAAAGCGCCACTTTCTACATGCAAAAACCCAAGTTCTTTTCCTATTTGTTCGTAATGGGCAAATTCCTCTGGTGTTACATAATATTTCACAGGTAAATGTTTTTTGCTTGGCTGCAAATATTGTCCTATAGTAATAATGTCTACATTTTGCTTGCGAATGTCGTGCATGGTTTCGATAATTTCGTCTTGAGTTTCGCCTAATCCCAGCATAATCCCCGATTTGGTTCTGCGTATGCCTTGATCTTTCAAGTATTTTAAAACTTCAAGACTTCTGTCGTATTTAGCCTGAATGCGAACTTCGCGAGTAAGACGACGTACAGTTTCCATATTGTGCGAAACCACTTCCGGATTCGCTGCTACTATTCTGTCGATATGTCGATGGATTCCTTGAAAATCGGGAATCAAAGTTTCTAAAGTGGTTTCAGGATTCATTCTGCGAATAGCGTGAACAGTTTCTTCCCAAATAATAGATCCCATATCTTTTAAATCATCTCTATCAACACTGGTAATTACCGCGTGTTTTATTTTCATTAACTTGATAGAACGAGCTACTTTCTCAGGTTCGTCCCAATCCACATCTTCAGGTCTTCCAGTTTTTACGCCACAAAAACCACACGAACGAGTACAAATATTTCCTAATATCATGAAAGTTGCTGTGCCTTCGCCCCAACATTCGCCCATATTCGGACAACTACCCGAAGTACAAATAGTGTTGAGTTTGTATTTATCAACCAAGCCACGAAGTTCAGTGTATTTTTCGCCAATAGGTAATTTTACTTTTAACCATTTTGGTTTGTTTTGTGGAGGAAAAACATTTTGTTCCATATATAGTATAGTAATCGGCAAAAACGGCCAATCAAATTTTTAAAGTTTATATAAATATAATGCAAAGATAAATATTAAGATTATAAAATCATTAAAGCACAAAATATTGTTTCATAATGATACATTATATATAGTGTATTGGTGTAAAACTGTTTTTGATACTATTGTTGTTTATAGAGCTAAAAATTTTCAAAAAAAACTTTTCACTCTAAATGCTTTTAAAATAGGGATTTAGGAAAAAGGGGTAAAAAAAGATTAAAAAAAGATTGCAAAAAGTTTGGAGGAATAAAAAAAGTTAGTACTTTTGCACCCGCTAAGAAGGAGATGACTTAGCGAAAAAGAAGAAACAAGTTCATAGACATATTGAGT
>Ga0209792_1000077_pt1 | contig 162441 bp, 120 predicted proteins | sample EBPBio142005_DNA_FD_185860 | JGI IMG/M metagenome (GOLD analysis project Ga0209792, IMG submission 185860) | Wastewater treatment Type I Accumulibacter community from EBPR Bioreactor in Madison, WI, USA - Reactor 1_6/14/2005_ DNA (SPAdes)... | ecosystem: Engineered > Bioreactor > EBPR >...
TGCTCAAAGACTTCAAAGGGATTGGGCCCTGCACGCAAGCGAGTTTGATGGGGGCGTTGCCCGAATTGGGACAACTCTCGCATGCGCAAATTGGCAAGCTGGTCGGTGTCGCACCATTGAACGCGGACAGCGGTCGCCACAAGGGCAAACGCATCACCTGGGGTGGTCGAACAGCCGTACGTAGCGCGCTATACATGGCCGCCTTGAGTGCCGTCCGTTACAACCCCGTGATCAAGGCGTTTCATCAGCGCCTGATCGCCAAGGGAAAGCCAAAAAAAGTTGCGCTGGTCGCTTGCATGCACAAGATCCTCACGATCTTAAATGCCATAGTCAAATCGGGTAGCCCTTGGAACCCAGAGCATCACAAATGCGCCTGAGAACGCTTGACGCCGAACACAGTTGCTCTTCAACCGCATCCTTGATGTCAGACATATCCACCCCCTAACCACGATTGCAGGAACAGTCCCGAAACGACACCGGCTGGCAGCACCTGGCCCCGGTGCGCTGTCGCCGCCTTGGCCGCGCCGACGAGGCAGCGCGCGGCCGCTCCGGCAAGCGACGTGAATACTACCCCACTCCGCCACGCGCTCGCACGGCTCAGGGCGGCTACGGACTCGTACGCTGGCTGCTGTGGTAAGAATCACCCCGTACGACCAACCGGCATCACGGCAATTCCAGAATCGGCTAGGGCAGGGCTTGAATTCTTTGATCCTCGACGCTATTATTAGCACTCGTTAGCCTTGAGTGCTAACAGACCCAGAGCAGTCTAGCGACCCATGGCTGTTGGACCTGTGGATCACAGTTCTTTTTTGCTCTTAACCCAAGGAGAAGCTACATGAAAATTCGCCCGTTGCATGATCGCGTGATTGTCAAACGCCTCGAAGAAGAGCGCAAAACCGCATCAGGTATCGTCATCCCCGACACCGCCGCGGAAAAACCTGACCAAGGCGAGATTCGCGCGGTCGGGAATGGCAAGATACTCGAAGATGGCAGCGTCCGCGCGCTCGCCGTAAAGGTCGGCGACCGCGTCCTCTTTGGCAAGTACGCTGGTCAGACCGTGAAGGTTGACGGGGATGAGTTGCTGGTCATGCGCGAGGAAGACATCATGGGCGTCATCGAGGCCTAGGCGCCCCGTCATCCCCGCCATCCGTTTTCTGTTTTACGACTAAATCACTAAAGAAATCTAGGAGTTATCTCTATGGCAGCTAAAGACGTCAAGTTCGGCGACACCGCACGCGCTCGCATGGTCGAAGGCGTAAATATCCTTGCCGATGCGGTCAAGATCACCCTCGGCCCGAAGGGTCGCAACGTTGTGCTCGAGCGCTCGTACGGCGCTCCGACCGTCACCAAGGATGGTGTCTCCGTAGCCAAGGAAATCGAGCTGAAGGACAAGTTCGCCAACATGGGCGCCCAGATGCTCAAGGAGGTCGCCTCGAAGACCTCCGACATCGCCGGTGACGGGACGACCACCGCAACCGTGCTGGCCCAGTCCATCGTCCGCGAGGGCATGAAGTACGTTGCCGCCGGCATGAATCCGATGGATCTGAAGCGTGGGATCGACAAAGCGGTGATCGCTACCGTCGAGGAGTTGAAGAAACTCTCGAAGCCGTGTTCGACCAGCAAGGAGATCGCCCAGGTCGGTTCGATCTCGGCCAACGCCGACGCCGACATCGGCGACATCATCGCCAAGGCGATGGACAAGGTGGGCAAGGAAGGCGTCATCACCGTCGAGGACGGCAAGTCCCTGAACAACGAACTCGACGTGGTCGAGGGAATGCAGTTTGATCGCGGCTACCTGAGCCCGTACTTCATCAACAACAACGAGAAACAGAATGCGATCCTGGAGAGCCCGTATATCCTGATCTTCGACAAGAAGATCTCGAACATCCGCGACCTCCTGCCGATCCTCGAGCAGGTCGCCAAGTCCAGCCGTCCGCTGTTGATCGTCGCCGAGGATGTCGACGGCGAGGCTCTCGCGACCCTGGTGGTGAACAACATCCGCGGGATTCTGAAGACCTGTGCCGTCAAGGCCCCGGGTTTCGGCGATCGCCGGAAAGCAATGCTCGAGGACATCGCCATCCTGACCGGAGGCCAGGTTATCGCCGAAGAAGTCGGCCTGACGCTCGAGAAAGCCACCCTCGCCGACCTCGGCCAGGCGAAGCGTATCGAAATCGGCAAAGAGAACACTACGATTATCGACGGCGCTGGCGTTACCGCTAGTATTGAAGCCCGCGTCAAGCAGATCCGGGCGCAGATCGAGACGGCGACCAGCGACTACGACAAGGAAAAGCTGCAGGAGCGGGTCGCCAAGCTGGCTGGTGGCGTTGCCCTGATTAAAGTTGGCGCAGCCACCGAAGTCGAAATGAAAGAGAAGAAGGCGCGCGTCGAAGACGCGCTGCATGCGACCCGCGCAGCCGTTGAGGAAGGAATCGTTCCCGGCGGTGGCGTCGCGCTGCTGCGTGCCCGCGTGGGCCTGGCAACCTTGAAGGGCGACAACGCCGACCAGGAGGCCGGCATCAAGATCGTGCTGCGGGCCATGGAGCAACCGCTGCGCGAAATCGTTGCCAATGCCGGCGACGAGCCCTCCGTCGTCGTCAACGCCGTGCTGCAAGGCACCGGCAACTTCGGTTACAACGCCGCGACCAGCGAGTACGGCGACTTGGTGGAAATGGGCGTACTTGATCCGACCAAGGTCACGCGCACCGCACTGCAGAACGCTGCGTCGATCGCCGGCCTGATGCTCACCACCGATTGCATGGTCGCCGAACTGGCTGAAGAAAAACCAGCTATGGGCGGTGGCGGCATGGGCGGCATGGGCGGCATGGGTGGCATGGGCGGCATGGACATGTAAGCTCTGCAATCCCGGCCGCTCTGCCGGGCACACAAAACCCCGCTACGGCGGGGTTTTTTTTGTTGTGCTGCCAGTCGAGGGGAACGCAGACTCCTAACGTTCCTTGCTCTCGAGCGCCGACTTGTTGATATCGATTTTGTAACGGAGCCGCAAACCCGCAAGATAGGCAGCGAAGTCCTCTTGAGCGAGGATCGTTTCCTGCTCCCGTTGGAGTGCTGCACGCCTCTTGTCGTCGACCTTCTCAGGGTGGCTTACGCGCATGATCTTGTACAGCACGTAGTTGCCACCGCCCACTTCAGCGCCGGCGTACGCAGGCAGCTTGCCAACATTCGCCTTGAAGATCGCTTTCAGCGCTACCGCCGGCAACTGCCGAGACTCGATCCGGGAAACCTCCCTTGCCGGGCCCCAGGCGACCTTGCTCTCAGCGCCTTGCTGCAACTGGCCGAGTTGCGCCTCACCAGCCTTGCGCGCCAATGCCGCCGCCTCCTGAGTCTTCAGGCTAGCCTCGATCTCCGTCTTGACGGTATCGAACGGTCTGACGGTCGCCGGTCGATGCTCGATGACACGTGCCGCCAGAAGCGTGTTCGGCGCGATCTCCACCGCTTCCGTGTTGCGCCTGTTCTTCAGCGAGTCCTCGGAAAACAGTGCGGCGAGAACCTTCGGGCTATTCAGCTGGCCGAGCGCCGGCAGAGCCTCTACAGGCGGGTTGCGCGGCAGCCAGCCAGACTGCTGGATTGTCACCTTGAAGCGATCGGCTGCCGGCTGCAGGCTGTCCGGCTGCTCATAAACCAGATTGCTGAAAGCCTCGGCCGCTTCTGCGAACTGCCGCGATGCTGCCTGGCGCTTGAGTTCCGCTTCGATCTCCGGACGCACGTCGACCAACGCACGCTGCGTGCCAACCTTGATGCCCGTCACCTTGATGATGTGGTAGCCGAATTCCGACTGTACCAGCCCGGACACCTCATTCTCCTGGGCCTTGAAGACGGTATCTTCAAACGCCTTGACCATCATGCCGCGGCCAAAGAAACCAAGATCGCCCCCTTTCTCCGCCGAGCCAGGATCCTGGGAGTGCTGCTTGGCCAATTCGGCAAATCTGCCCGGCGACTTCTGGATCTCCTTCAGCACCTCTTCCGCTTTCGCCCTCGCCTTCTCTCTATCCACGTCCGCGTTGGCCAGGATCAGAATGTGGCTAGCACGCCTTTCCTCGGGTTGCTGGTAGCGATCCTTGTGGCTTTCATACCAACCCGTCACTTCCGCATCGCTGACCTTGGCTTTCTCAAGCAGACCATCGAGAGACAGCACGACGAACTCGGCCTTTGCCTGCTCGGCAATTTCAAAGCGGTTCGCATTGTCGTCATAGAACTTCCGCACGGCGGCCGGATCGACTTGCACCCGCTCGAGAAACTGATCGGGAGAAAATCGCAACTCCGCAACCTGTCGCTCCTCGGATTGTATGCGCAGCATCGCGTCGGCCGTGGTCGTGCTGGCGATGCCCGTATCACCAATCGCCGCCACCAACTGCTGGAGCGTGAGATCCTGACGAACCTGTGCCTCGAACTGCGACTGCGACATGCCCTGCGCGGCCAGCACCGCCCGGTAGCGAGCCAGCGAGAACTGTCCGTTCTCCTGCAAGGCCGGGATCTTGCCGATCACTTCACGCAATAGATCGTCGCCTACGGCGAGTCGATCTTTCGCCGCCTCGATCAACAAAAGGCGCTGATCCACCAAGGAGTTGAGGACCGCCAGTTTGGCTTCCGGGGTATTCATCGACTCGGGCCGGAAATTGGCACCGAGCACTTGCCGCATGCGATCCTGCTGAACCCGCCAGGCCTGATCGAACTGCGGCCGCGTGATCTTGGAATCGCCGACACTCGCCAGATCGGTTCCCGCCCCACTGTTGCGCACGTACGAGTCAACGCCCCAGAAGGCAAAGGGTAAGGTAATCAGGGCAAGAAATACCTGGACAACTCTCTTGTTGTTGCGAACGGCATCAAAGAACATGGTGGTAGCCCGCTGACTCACTGTAACAGTGAAGCTGAAACAAAAAAGGCGAACTTGCGTTCGCCTTGCGGCAGTGGCGGAGTGGACGGGACTCGAACCCGCGACCCCCGGCGTGACAGGCCGGTATTCTAACCAACTGAACTACCACTCCCAAACGCGTTTCGGAACGCTGGTCACCGGTTCTGGTGGGTGCTGACGGGCTCGAACCGCCGACATCCAGCTTGTAAGGCTAGCGCTCTACCAACTGAGCTAAGCACCCGAGCGTGACCAAAGCACGAGAGACGCGAGTCTAGCGCATCCCTTGCCACTTGGCCAGAGTCAGCGACCGGCAGGTCCTGTCCGCCTGGTCTCCGGCCACCTCATGTGCTCACTCAATGAGTGATCACCGCCTGCCCGCCAACGCCTTCCGCGACGCCGGCAGCCGCCGGAGGCGGGGCAATCGCCTCGACCGACAGCGGCTCCGGCTTGCGTTCGAGCGCTAACTCGAGCACCTGATCAATCCAGCGCACCGGAATGATCTCCAGCTTGTTCTTGATGTTATCGGGAATCTCGGCCAGATCCCGAACATTCTCCTCCGGGATCAGCACCCTCGCCAGACCACCACGAACGGCCGCCAGGAGCTTTTCCTTGAGCCCGCCAATCGGCAACACCTCGCCTCGCAGGGTGATTTCCCCGGTCATCGCGACATCGCAGCAGACCGGTATGCCGGTCAGCACCGAAACCAGTGCCGTGCAAATACCGACACCGGCCGACGGTCCGTCCTTGGGAATCGCGCCCTCCGGAAGATGGATGTGGATATCGCTCTTCTGGTAGAACTCATGATCGATCCCCAGTGACTGGGCACGCTTCCGCACTACCGAAAGCGCCGCCTGGACCGACTCCTGCATCACTTCGCCGAGCTTGCCCGTGGTCGTCGTCTTGCCCTTGCCCGGCAACACCACCGCCTCGATGGTCAACAACTCGCCGCCAACTTCGGTCCACGCCAGACCCGTCACCTGCCCCACCTGATTCTCGCGCTCGGCAACGCCGAAATTGTAGCGCCTCACACCGAGAAACTTGTCGAGGTTGCGCGCACTGACCGCCACTTTGGTCTGGCTCTTCCTCAACAGCAGCGTTTTCACCACCTTGCGGCAAATCTTGGAGATGTCGCGTTCGAGCGACCGTACGCCTGCTTCACGCGTGTAGTAGCGAACAATGTCGCGCAGCGCGCTCTCCGCCACCGTCAGTTCAGTGGTCCTCAGCCCATTGTTCTTCATCTGCTTTGGCAGCAGGTAGCGCTGGGCGATATTGACCTTCTCGTCTTCCGTATAGCCCGACAGGCGAATCACTTCCATGCGATCAAGAAGCGGCGCCGGAATATTCAGCGTGTTCGCCGTGGCGACGAACATGATTTCCGAAAGGTCGTATTCAACCTCGACGTAGTGATCGACGAAGGTCGAATTCTGCTCGGGATCGAGCACTTCAAGCAGCGCCGAACTCGGGTCGCCGCGGAAATCCTGTCCCATCTTGTCGACTTCATCGAGCAGGAAAAGCGGGTTCTTGACGCCAATCTTGCTCATGTTCTGCAGGATCTTGCCGGGCATCGAGCCGATGTAGGTCCGCCGATGGCCGCGAATTTCGGCCTCGTCGCGCACGCCGCCCAAACTCATGCGCACGAACTTGCGACCGGTGGCGCGCGCTATCGACTGGCCGAGCGAAGTCTTGCCGACGCCGGGAGGACCGACCAGGCAAAGAATCGGCGCCTTGAGACGGTCGACACGTTGCTGCACGGCGAGGTACTCGATGATCCGTTCCTTGACCTTCTCCAGACCCCAGTGATCCGCATCCAGGATCTTCCCGGCCGCTGCCAGGTCCTTGCTGGTTCGCGTACGTTTGCGCCACGGCAGGCCGCTCAGCGTTTCAATGAAATTACGCACCACGGTTGCTTCGGCGGACATCGGAGACATCAGCCGAAGCTTCCTGAGTTCGGCCTGCACCTTGGCGAGCCCCTCCTTGCTCATGCCGGCCGCCTTGACCTTCTTCTCGAGTTCGTCAAGGTCGGCGCCGTCCTCACCTTCGCCGAGTTCCTTCTGGATGGCCTTGACCTGCTCGTTCAGGTAGTACTCGCGCTGACTCTTTTCCATCTGCCGCTTGACACGGCCGCGGATGCGCTTCTCCACCTGCAGGATATCGATCTCGGCTTCGAGCTGAGTGAGCAAGCGTTCGATGCGCGCCCGGATATCGAACATCTCGAGGATTTCCTGCTTTTGATCGAGCTTCAGCGGCAGGTGGGCGGCGATCGTGTCGGCCAGACGTCCCGCCTCCTCGATGCCCGCGATCGACGTCAGGATCTCCGGTGGAATCTTCTTGTTGAGCTTCACGTACTGATCGAACTGGGCGATGACCGCGCGCCGCAAGGCTTCGACCTCATGATTGACACCGTCTTCAGCCGCAACCGGCCGCGCGCGCGCGAAAAACATCTCATCGCGTGCGTCGATCGCTTCGAGACGCGCGCGCTGCGCACCTTCGACCAGCACCTTCACCGTGCCATCGGGCAGCTTCAACATCTGCAGGATATTGGCCACACAGCCCACCCCGTACAGATCGTCCGCCTCGGGGTCGTCCTTGACGGCGGACTTTTGGGCGACAAGGAGAATGCTCTTGCCCGCCTCCATTGCCACCTCGAGAGCCTTGATCGACTTCGGCCGTCCGACAAACAATGGAATCACCATATGCGGAAAGACAACGACGTCGCGTAGTGGCAGCAGCGGCAGTTCGACTGGCTCGCTAGCCAGCTTGGGGGTTGCAGACATTGATTGTGCCCTTCAGGTAAGAGTCCATGCCCGCAAATGGTGGCATGAACCAGTATTTCAAGCCGCGAGGCGCGGCTAGCACATCAGTTGCCGCCAGAAACTTTTGGCTGACCAGCGTAGATGAGAAGCGGTTGCGCGTCGCCGATGATGACGTTCTCGTCGATTATCACTTCTGAGACATTCTCCATTCCGGGGAGTTCGTACATGGTGTCGAGCAACACCGACTCGAGGATCGACCGCAGGCCGCGTGCGCCGGTCTTCCGCTCCAGCGCCTTGCGGGCAATTGCCAGCATCGCCGCCTGGCGTATCTCCAGCGCCACGCCTTCCATGCCGAACAACTTCTGGTACTGTTTGACCAGTGCATTCTTCGGCTCGATGAGGATCTGCACCAACGCCGCGGCGGAGAGTTCCTCGAGGGTGGCAATCACCGGCAGCCGACCGATCAACTCGGGGATCAGGCCGAACTTGATCAGGTCTTCCGGTTCGACGCCACGCAGCACTTCACCGATCGCCTTGCTGTTGTCCTTGCTCTTGACCTCGGCGCCAAAACCGATACCACCGCGATCGGAACGGTTGCGAATGACTTTTTCCAGGCCGTCGAACGCCCCGCCACAAATGAACAGGATGTTGGTGGTGTCCACCTGGACGAAGTCCTGGTTGGGATGCTTGCGCCCGCCCTGCGGTGGCACGGAAGCGACGGTGCCCTCGATGATCTTCAGCAGCGCCTGCTGCACACCCTCGCCCGAAACGTCGCGCGTAATCGATGGATTGTCGGACTTGCGGGAGATCTTGTCGATCTCATCAATATAGACGATCCCGCGCTGCGCCTTCTCGGTGTCGTAATCCGCTTTCTGCAGCAGTTTCTGGATGATGTTCTCGACGTCTTCGCCGACGTAACCGGCCTCGGTCAGCGTCGTCGCATCGGCCATCACGAAGGGAACGTCGAGCATGCGCGCCAGCGTCTGCGCCAGCAAGGTCTTGCCCGAACCGGTCGGACCAATGAGCAGAATGTTGCTCTTGGCAAGTTCGATGTCGTCACCCGCGCGACCGTGATGACGCAGCCGCTTGTAGTGATTGTAGACCGCCACCGACAGAATCCGCTTGGCCTGATCCTGACCGATCACATATTGGTCGAGAAGCGCGGAGATTTCCTTCGGAGTCGGCAGGTCGCCCTTGGCGCCTTTGGCGCCCTGGTCACCGGCAATCTCGTCGCGAACGATATCGTTGCACAGCTCGATGCACTCGTCGCAGATGAACACCGAAGGCCCGGCGATGAGCTTCTTCACCTCATGCTGGCTCTTGCCACAGAACGAGCAGTAGAGCAGTTTCTCGCTGCCACTCTTCTTTTCCGTCATGTCGACCTACCTTCTTCTCAAGCCGTGGGGAGACTGCCTGGAAACGGGATCAAATCGGGCACCAACTCAGGGATCAAATCGCCTCCCGATTGGCCAGCACCTTGTCGATCAGTCCGTATTCTGCCGCTTCCTGGGCCGAAAGGAAATTGTCACGATCCGTATCGCGCTCGATACGTTCGATCTCCTGCCCGGTGTGGAGAGCCATCAGCTCGTTGAGTTTGGCGCGCAGGGAGAGGATTTCCTTGGCGTGAATGGCGATGTCCGAAGCCTGGCCCTGAAACCCGCCCATCGGCTGGTGGATCATCACCCGCGAGTTGGGCAACGCGAAGCGCTTGCCACGCGTGCCGGCAGCCAACAGAAACGCCCCCATCGAGCAGGCCTGTCCCATGCACAGGGTGGATACATCCGGCTTGATGAACTGCATCGTGTCATAGACCGAGAGCCCGGCCGACACCGAGCCGCCCGGCGAGTTGATATAGAAATGTATGTCCTTGTCCGGGTTCTCTGCTTCCAGAAAAAGGAGTTGCGCGACGACCAGATTGGCCGTGACATCATTGACCGGGCCCACCAGAAAAACCACTCGCTCCTTGAGCAGTCGCGAGTAGATATCGTAGGCCCGTTCGCCACGACCGCTCTGCTCGATAACCATCGGGACCAAGCCCAGTGCCTGTGGATTCCAGTTGCTTGCGTGCTCGATGTGCATTTCGCGTCCTCGTTTCGACAATCTTGCCTGCTCAGGGGTTCTGCCCCATCAACTCACCAAAAGCGACGGGCTTTTCAACCCCCTGCACCTGCGTCAGGACCCAGTCCACCACGTTGGCCTCGACCGCCGCGCCTTCGAACTCGGCGAGGCGCTCCGGCTGTGCATAGTACCAGCGCACGACCTCTTCGGGATGCTCGTAACTTTGCGCCGCGTCGACGACCATCGCCCGCACCTGTTGCGGCTTCGCCTCCAGGCCGTGCACCCTGACGACTTCCGCCATAATCAGACCCAGACTGACTCGACGCCGTGCCTGATCGGCAAACCACTCGGGTTGCATCGGCAGATCCTTGACCTTCATGCCGCGCTGTTCCATGTCCTGGCGAGCCACCTGCATCAAGCGCTCGACCTCCCTGTCGACCAGCGCGGAGGGCACGTCAATCGGATTGGCCTGCAGCAGCGAGTCCATCACCTGTCCAGTCACCTTTGCCTGCAAGCGCCGCTTCACCTCACGCTTCAGATTGGCCTCGATCTCGGCACGCATCTTCACGATATCGCCGTCCTCGACACCCAGCCCCTTGGCGAAGTCGGCATCTGCCTCCGGCAGGATCGGCGCGCCGACCTCCTTGACCGTGATATCGAAGGTGACCGACTGTCCGGCCAGATCCTTGGCAAAGTACTCTGCCGGGAAGGTCATCTCGAAGGACTTGGACTCCCCTGCCGAGGTGCCAATGACCGCGTTCTCGAAGTCGGAAAGCATCTTGCCCTCGCCGAGCACAAAGCGGTAGTCCGTCCCCTGGCCGCCCGGGAACGGCTCACCGGCCTTCTTTCCGAGAAAGTCGATGGTCACGCGATCGGCTGTTGCCGCAGCCCGATCCACGGGTTCATAACGCACGCGCTGCTTGCGCAGGATTTCGATCGTGCCGTCGATCTCCGCGGGACCCACCTCGAGCAGCGGGCGCTCGATCGTCACGCCGGTCAGATCATTCAATGCGATCTCTGGATAGACCTCGAAGACCGCCGAGAATTCGATGTGCGTCGTGCTGCCGGTGTTCCTGCTCTCGATCCTCGGCCCGCCCGCAACCCGCAACTGCTGCGCCGTGATGGCTTCGCTGAACAAACGCCCAAGTGCGTCGCCGAGCGCCTCGTGGCGAGCCTGTTCGCCATGCTGCTGGCGGACGATGCCGGCCGGCACCTTGCCTGGCCGGAAGCCCGCCATCTTCATGTTCTTGCCAAGGCGCTTCAGGCGCTGGTCGACTTCCTTGTCGAGTTCCGCGAGGTCAACCGACAGATCAAGACGACGCTCAAGAGCGTTCGTCGCGGGTGCGTCAGAATCCATCGCTGGTGCGTCAGAATTAACGGCGTTAGTTTCCATTAAGAATCCTTGTGATACGAGCAAAAAGGTGACCGGACCCCGGCTTCGTCAAGAGAGCCCGCACTGCCGAGCAAGCAAGCTGCACCGGCAGCCAGTTCGAAGGCACGCGAACATCGTTCCTCGCGGGCCGGGCAGACGCCCGAACCGGAGGAGCCGCAAAGCAAGCGGTCTCGGCAGAACTTGCGAGCCTCAAAGGCCCACCCAGGCGCTGCCATTACCACCCGCCGAGACTCCGCGCCCGCATCGTGCTTGCGCCTCGACGCGAACGAAAAGGGCACAATTCTACAGCAATCTTGCCAGCGTCGGAACCCGTGCGGCGCGAGGCCGGCGCGAAGCGGCGAGCCGGCGGCGTCCCGGTCTCGAGGCGTCTGCAGGCACCGGTTGCAGCGCGCTTGCCCGGGCGAGCGCCGGCGAAGCCACCGATCACAGGACGTAACAGAGGATTGCCACATAATGCGCCGCACTACCCGCCATCACGAACAGGTGCCAGACACCGTGCGCGTGCGTCAATCGCGTGTCCAGCGCGTAGAAGACGATGCCGCTGGTGTAGAACACGCCGCCTGCCGCCAGCCACAAGAAGCCGGCGGTCCCCAGCGTCTGCAACAGCGGTACGAGCGCGACCACGACCACCCACCCCATCAGCAGGTAGATGACCAGGGAGAGGATCCTGGCCTTGCCCATCGGCCACATTTCCTGTAGACCACCGATTACGGCCAGTGCCCAGACCACTCCGAAAAGCGACCATCCCCAGGGGCCACGCAGGGTGACCAGACAGAACGGTGTGTAACTACCGGCAATGAGCAGGTAGATTCCCTGGTGATCCAGAGCGCGCAGGATGTCCTTGGCACGCCCGCGAAAGCTGTGGTAGAGCGCCGAAAAACTGTACAGAAGAACCAGCGTCAAGCCGTAGATGGAGACGCTGACCACCTTCCACGGATCACCGTCGAGCGTTGCCCGTACGACAAGGACGATCGCCCCGGCAACCGCCAGCACGGCGCCGACCAGATGAGTCCAAGCGTTGAGTTTTTCCCCATAATACATGTCTGTGAGCGGTATCGAGTGCGTTGACGGCCCAGCTCGACCAGGAAGCCGTGCCCAGGAAACACCGGCAATGGCTGGCCGAGCGCGCCGACCATTGTGACACGGAATCGGCGACGGTCGCTCAGTGACCGATCGACACCGGCGAGCTAACGCCGCCGCCAGCGCAAGCAGCGCGGCGTGCGTCCGCCAGCCGCCACCGGTTGCCACTCACCCTTCTTCCGGACATCGCGATGCCCCCATCCAGCCAGTCAGAGCACACACCAGACACCCACCCCGGGCAGTGCGACAGCGCCAAGCCCACCATCCCGCATGCCTGGCGAGCGAGTGGCGTGTGGAGAATCGTCCGCCTGTTGACCGTGGCGCTTGCCCTTCTGCCCTGGTCAACCCAGGCCGCACGCTTGCCCCTCGAACGTATCAGTTTGCCGTCAGGCTTCGCGATCGAGGTCTGGGCGCAGGTAGACAACGCCAGGCAAATGGCGCTCGGGGCGCACGATGCCAAGGGAGGCACGCTTTTCGTCGGGTCGATGCGCGCCGGCAAGGTGCATGCGGTGAGCTTCGACGCCAGCTTCAAAGCCCAGCGGGTCACCGTCATTGCCAGCGGTCTGCAACTGCCCGTCGGCGTGGCCTACCGGGCGGGCAGTCTCTACGTCTCGGCGGTGAGCCGCATCCTGCGTTACGACGATATCGAGCGACGCCTGGAGCATCCGCCGACACCAGCGGTCGTCACCGACCGGCTGCCCGGCGAGACCCACCACGGGTGGAAATTCATGGCCTTTGGCCCGGACGGCAAACTCTACGTACCGGTGGGCGCGCCGTGCAACATCTGCGAACCCGACCCCCAGCGCTACGCCAATATCATGCGCATGGCGCCCGACGGCAGCCGTATCGAAACCTTTGCCAGCGGCGTGCGCAACAGCGTCGGCTTCGACTGGCATCCGCAGACCGGCGAACTCTGGTTCACCGACAACGGTCGCGACATGCTCGGCGACGACCTGCCCGCCGACGAGCTCAACCATGCACCACGCGGCGGCATGCACTTCGGCTATCCCTACTGCCACGGCGGCGACCTGCCCGATCCGGAGTTCGGCGCCAGACGCAACTGCCGGGAGTTTGCCGCGCCGGCGCAGCAACTGGGAGCGCATGTCGCCGCCCTGGGAATGCGCTTCTACACCGGCAGGATGTTCCCGCCAGAGTACCGCAACCAGATCTTCATCGCCGAACACGGTTCGTGGAACCGCTCGCGCAAGATCGGCTACCGGGTTGCGCTGGTGCGTCTGCAGGGCAACCGGGCCGTTGCGTACGAGACCTTTGCCAGTGGCTGGCTGCAGGGCGAGACCGCTTGGGGGCGCCCGGCCGACGTGCTGGTGCTGCCGGACGGATCGCTCCTGGTCGCCGACGATCACGCGGGCGCCATCTATCGCATTCTCTACCGGGGCGACTGACCCGGCGACTGGCGTTTCCCGTACGCACCGGAAAAGCGGCAAGGCCTCGACGGCTCACGCGGACGCTCGAACGCACCCGGCCTCGGCCCGGCGTACCGAGTCGTTCAGAATCAGGGGGCTGGATCAAGCGGCTTGACCGCTGGGCCCCTTTCTTACAACAATCCGGCTCTCCAACCCGGAAAGACGCTCATGATCGACCAGACCGTAGACGACTTCAGCCTGCCCGCGACAGGTGGCCAGACCTTCACGCTCTCGTCCTGCCGGGGCAGCACCGTCGTCCTCTATTTCTACCCCAAGGACAGCACGCCCGGATGCACTACCGAGGCGCAGGAATTCCGCGACCTGCATGCCGAGTTCGTCAAGACCGGGGCCATCGTGGTCGGCATCTCGCGTGACAGCATCAAGTCGCACGACAACTTCAAGGCGCGGCAGAACCTGCCTTTCGATCTCCTCTCCGACAGCGCGGAAGAGCTCTGCACGCGCTTCGCCGTGATCAAGCTGAAGTCCATGTACGGCAAGCAGGTGCGTGGCATCGAACGCAGCACCTTCGTCATCGACGGCAAGGGCGTCTTGCGGCACGAATGGCGGGGCGTCAAGGTCGCTGGCCACGCGCAAACGGTCCTCGACTGCGTCATGCAGCTTCGCGCTGCCTCCACTGTGGTCTGACCGGCATGCACAAGCCAGGCACCGCGAGGATCAAGGCCCTCAGCGCTGGGCCGCTGCCCCGCCGCCCTCTCCCGCCCGCGGGCGAGGAACAGATCCTCAGTTCCTGAAGTGACCCTCACCACAACCCAGGGAAACCACCCAGAATGGCCCGCAAACCTGCCGTCAGTGCCGACCCGGACGCTGCCGCAAAGTCGACCAAGCTCTTCGTCCTCGACACCAATGTGCTGATGCACGACCCGACCAGTGTCTACCGATTCGAGGAGCACGACGTCTTCCTGCCGATCATGACCCTGGAAGAGCTCGACGACCACAAGAAGGGCATGTCCGAGATCGCCCGCAATGCTCGCCAGGTGACGCGTACGCTCGACGCCATCGTCAACAGCGTCGACGACGCTATCGACCAGGGCATCGCGCTCTACGGCCCTTCCCGGCAACTCGCCAGCGGCCGCCTGTTCCTGCAGACCGAGGCGATCAGCAGCGAGTTGCCGGCGGGCTTGCCAACGGCCAAGGTCGACAACCAGATTCTCGCCGTCGTCATCCACCTCCAGCGGCGGCATCCGGAGCGTCCGGTGATCCTCGTCTCCAAGGACATCAACATGCGCATCAAGGCCCGCACCCTCGGGCTGCAGGCGCAGGACTACTTCAACGACAAGGTGCTGGAAGACACCGACCTGCTGTACACCGGCATGCGCGAGCTGACGCCCGCCTTCTGGGACGATTGCGGCCAGGGCATCGAGTCCGCGAAGAAGGAGGCGCGTACCGTGTACCGCCTGAGGGGGCCGGTGTGCTCGCAACTGCTGGTCAATCAGTTCCTGTTCCAGGAAGGAGAACGGCCCCTGCGTGCCATCGTCCGCCAGGTATCCGGGACGACGGCCGAGATCGAGACGCTCATCGACTACACGCATGCCAAGAATGGCGTCTGGGGAATCACGGCGCGCAACCGCGAGCAGAACTTCGCCCTCAACCTGCTGATGAATCCCGAGATCGACTTTGTCACCCTGCTCGGCCAGGCCGGCACCGGCAAGACGCTGCTCACCCTGGCGGCAGGGCTCACCCAGGTGCTCGAAAACCGACGCTACAGCGAGATCATCATGACCCGGGTGACGGTGCCGGTCGGCGAGGACATCGGCTTTCTGCCGGGAACCGAAGAAGAAAAGATGGGACCGTGGATGGGTGCCCTGGAAGACAACCTCGAGGTGCTCAACAAGAGCGACGAAACTGCCGGCGATTGGGGCCGTGCGGCCACCAGCGACCTGCTTCGCAACCGCATCCGGATCAAGTCGCTGAACTTCATGCGCGGCCGCACCTTCCTCAGCAAGTTCCTGATCATCGACGAAGCGCAGAACCTGACGCCGAAGCAGATGAAGACGCTGATCACCCGCGCCGGCCCCGGCACCAAGGTAATCTGCCTCGGCAACATCGCGCAGATCGACACGCCTTACCTCACCGAAGGCAGTTCCGGCCTCACTTACGTCGTCGACCGCTTCAAGGGCTGGCAGCACGCCGGCCATATCACCCTGCAGCGGGGCGAGCGCTCGCGCCTCGCGGACCACGCCGCCGAAGTGCTATAATTTTCGCTTTCGGGCCGTGTCTTCTGACACGGCCCGGTCGTTTTCTAGCCACCGATCCATGCTCCCAGCTCCGTGCGATAAGGATCAAGCGCTTACCGGAGAGTCGATTGAAACGACGTCATTTCCTCGCTGCTTCAGCGATGCTTTCGCTCTTGGCTCCGTCGTCGGTACTGGCCGCCAACCGGAAGAAGACCGGCTCGGAGGCTGCCGCCAAATCGGCAGCCAAGCCCGGTAGCCAAGCAAGCGGCAGGAGCAGCGGCAAAGCCAGCGGCAAGAGCAGCGCGAAGGCCGAGGCAAGAGGCAGCGGCCGGGCCGGCAGCCGCAAAGGCGGCCGGCACGCTTACCGGCCGGTCGTCGAAACGCCCGCGCCAGCCGCCGCCACCCCTCCCCCGCCGGTAGCGATCGAACCACGCAACGCCATCAGCCTGCCGGACGAACCGCTGCCGCAGTGGCGCACCTATGACGTCACCTCGGTCATGACACTCGCCAACGTCAAGGGCAGGGTGCGCCTGTGGCTGCCGCTGGCGCAGTACAAGGACACCCCCTGGCAACGCACGCTGAGCCACAACTGGCAAGGCAACTTCGAGAGCGCCGGCATCTATCGCGACCCGGTGGCCGAGATGGAAGTCTTCTACGCCGACTGGAAGGAAGGTGTCGCCGCTCCGCACCTCCAGATCGTCAGCCAGGTGGCCAAGCAGGAACGCCATTTCGACATCACCCGGCGCGGGAGTATCGCCGAACGCAACGAAGTGCTGCGCCGCTGCCTGCAATCCACCCACCTGATCCCCACCGACGGACTCGTCCGCCGCACCGCGGAACGTGCGATCGGCCGGATCAAGGATCCGGTCGCACAGGGCAAGGCGATCTACGACTGGGTGGTCGAAAACACCACTTTCGATCCATCAGCCAGCGGCATCGGTCGTGGCGACATCGAAGCGATGCTCGACAGTGGTCAACTGAGCGGCAGAAGTGCCGACATCTCGCTGCTCTTCGTCGCCCTTTGCCGATCCATGGGACTTCCGGCGCGCCCGGTTTTCGGGCTGCGCATCGACAGTTCGCGCCTGTTTACCGGTCTTGGCGCCGTTGGCAACCTGCGCGCCGCGCAGCACTGCCGCGCCGAGTTCTATACGCCCGGTTACGGCTGGATTCCAGTCGATCCGGCCGACGTTCGCAAGTCTATCCACGACGAACGCCTGACCTATGGCGATGCCAAGCTGGTCGTCCTCAGAAAGCTGCTGTTCGGCTTTTGGGAAATGAACTGGATCGCCTTCAACGCCGCCCTGGACGTCAAGCTGCAGGGCGCCAGCGGCAGGACGCTGCCCTTCCTGGTCTTCCCGCAGGCAGAAGCTGCCGGAGTCCGCTTCGACAGCAACGACGCCACTCGCTTCAGCTATACCGTCACCGCCAGCCGCGTCGACGGCTGAACCTGGCGGGGCCCGGCGCACCGCCAGATCAGTAGGCACCCGGACTGGCGAAATTCTCGAAGCGCGTGTACTCGCCCAGAAAAGTCAGGCGCACGGTACCGATCGGCCCGTTCCGTTGTTTGCCGATGATGATCTCGGCAATCCCCTTGTCGGGCGTATCCGGACTGTAGACCTCGTCGCGATAGATGAACATGATCACGTCTGCATCCTGCTCGATGGCGCCCGACTCACGCAGATCCGACATTACCGGCCGCTTGTTCGGCCGTTGCTCGAGCGAACGATTAAGCTGCGAGAGCGCCATCAGGGGAACGCCCAGTTCCTTGGCCAGGCCCTTCAGTGAGCGCGAAATTTCCGAGATTTCGGTAGCCCGGTTCTCACCGTGCGACGTCGCCGACATCAACTGCAGATAGTCCACAACGATCAGCCCGAGCTGGCCGCATTGGCGGTGCAGACGGCGCGCGCGCGCGCGCAGGTCGATCGGATTGAGCGCCGGCGTCTCGTCGATATAGATCGGCGCCTCGTGCATCTTGCCCAGCGCAAAGGACAAGCGCGACCATTCATCGTCGTTGAGGCGACCGGTACGCACACGATGCGCATCGAGCCGCCCCACCGAAGAGAGCATCCGCATGGCCAACTGCGTGCCGCCCATCTCCATCGAAAAAATGGCCACCGGCAGCCCCACTTCGATCGCCACATGCTCGGCGATGTTCAGCGCGAACGAGGTCTTGCCCATCGACGGACGCCCGGCAACGATCAGCAGGTCGCCCCCCTGCAGGCCGGAGGTCTTGCCGTCGAGGTCGTGATAGCCGCTCGGCACGCCGGTGATGTCCGACGGATTGTCGCGATCGTGCAGTTCCTGAATGCGCTCGACCACTTGCGTGAGCAGCGGATTGATGTGCACAAAGCCGCTCTGGTGGCGAAAACCACCTTCGGCAATCGCGAAAACCTTCGCCTCGGCCTCGTCGAGCAGCGTCTTCGGGTCGCGACCCAGCGGGTTCAGCGCACTCCCGGCGATCTCGTCGCCGGCGGTCACCAATTGCCGCAGAATCGCCCGTTCGCGAACGATCTCGGCGTAGCGCCGGATGTTCGCCGCCGACGGCGTATTGGCCGCCAGTTCACCCAGGTAGGCCAGGCCCCCGGTCTCCTTGCCCTCGCCTGCCTGCTCGAGACTCTCGGCAACCGTCACCGCATCGGCCGGCTTGCCGCGCTCGAGCAGCTTGCGAATCTGGCGGTAAATCCGCCTGTGCTCGTCGCGGTAGAAATCGCCCTCCGCGATCAGATCGGCGATCTTGTCGAAAGCGGCATTGTCGAGCAGCAAGCCACCGAGGACCGACTGCTCGGCTTCCAGCGAGTGCGGTGGCACGCGCAACTCGGAAAGCACCGAGTCCGCTTGTGGACCGCGCTCGCGCCGCCCCGTGCGATTGTTCGCGCGCTGCCCGTCCTCGGAGAGGGATGAATCGAACGACCTGGCCATGAAGAATCCGCTAGCTGAAACGAGACGAGCAAGCGCGCAAGTTTACCCCGCGCGCGTACCTTGCTGACACCCGGACGCAAAAAAGCCTTGCCCGCGGGCAAGGCTTTCGTCCCGGCACCGGCAGGCGGCGCCCGATCGGCGAACTACAGCTTCATTTGTTCGGCAACAACCGCCACCGTGATCGTCGCCGTCACGTCGCCGTGCAGGGCAACCGCCAACTGGCTCTCGCCAATCGTCTTGAGCGGGCCAGCGGGCATGCGCACGGACGACTTCTCGACCTCGAAACCGAGCGCGCGCAGGCCGTCGGAGACGTCGAAGTTGGTCACCGAGCCGAACAAACGGCCATCGACGCCGGCCTTGCGGGCGATCCTGACGACGACACCGGCCAGTTCCTCGGCACGCGCCTGGGCGGCAGCCAGTTTGTCGCCGGCCGCCTTTTCAAGGTCGGCGCGCTTGGCCTCGAATTCCTTGAGGGCCACCGGCGTCGCCCGCTTGGCCTTACCCGTAGGAATCAGGAAATTGCGCGCGTAGCCGTCCTTGACCTTGATCAGATCGCCCAGGTTGCCGAGGTTGCCGACCTTTTCCATCAGAATAATTTGCATCGTCCTGTCCTCGCTTACTGGTGATTGTCGGTGTACGGCAGCAGCGCCAGGAAGCGAGCGCGCTTGATCGCCACCGACAACATCCGCTGATAACCGGCCTTGGTGCCGGTCAGGCGCGCGGGCATGATCTTGGCGTTCTCGGCCACATACTCCTTGAACAGATCGACATCCTTGTAGTCGATCTCCTCCATCTTCTCCGCGGTGAAGCGGCAGAACTTGCGCCGCTTGAACAGACCGCTACCACGTTTCTTGACGTTCTTGTCATCCTTCTTCTTGAAGAACCTTGCCATCTTGATTTCCTTCGACAAATTCAATCGTAATTACATGCAGTCTTGGCTGCTTGCTGTTGCGGCTCCTGGCAGCGAGAAAACCCGTCAGCTGGAGCGCGGCCCCCGGGGTCGCCGCCTGCAGCCAGCGCGCCGTCGGACCCAAGGCAATCGCCTGGACTTCACACTCGACACGCCGTGGGCTACCCGCTTCGATCTGCTCTGATTGATGCCCGATAAGGCATTCCGTGACTGGTACGCCGGCCGGCGTAAAGCGCAAAGCCTTGCGCTCGATCAGGATCCCACTGAGCTCGACGCGGTTCAGCAGAGCCTCGAGAATCAGGCGGCCGGCTGCGCAGCAGGTTCAGCCGGCGCCGGCTCGCGGACTTCCAGCATCGACTTCGACTTCTCGTCCTTCATCATCGGCGAAGGCGTCGTGACCGCGCGCTTGGTCTTGATCGTCAGGTGACGGAGGATGGCGTCGTTGAACTTGAAGCCGTGCTCGAGTTCCGCCAGCGTCGTGTTGTCGCACTCGATGTTGAGCAGGACGTAATGCGCCTTGTGCAGCTTCTGGATCGGATAGGCCAACTGGCGCCGACCCCAGTCCTCGAGACGGTGAATCTGTCCGGCACGCGAAGCGATGAGCGTCTTGTACCGGTCGATCATCGCCGGCACCTGTTCGCTCTGGTCCGGATGGACGATCAGAACAATTTCGTAATGGCGCATGAACACTCCCTATGGTTGAAGCCCCCCGGCATGCGAACGGTGGAGCAAGGTGGAAAAAGCCGAGCATTATAGCCGCCTACTGCTTTCTCGGGCAATCGGTATTCGCTTCCGGTTCGCTCCGCACTGAATTGACCGGCATCGACGGATAGGGGGTGCTGTCGAGAAAACACCGCCTGTCGGAACCCAGTCGCAATCGAAAGCGAGTTGGTGATAGAGGTGTGAGCGGAGCGCCGCTGGCGATCCAGGAGGCGCGATTCCACGCTGAAGTCAGGAATTGGAAGGCGGGCAAGGACGGGCGCGAGCGTTGGATACGGCTGCTCGCCAACGCAGTTCAGGAAACCGACGAGACCGGGCTGCACTGACACTCACCGCGCGACAAGCCGAGCATCTGGCAGCGCGAGCGACATGACATCCGGAGCTTTGAGGTGATCGCAGAAAATCGGCAAAGCGGGCTCCACCCTCAGCCCGTCGCGCACCTCGAAGCCCGGATCATCGACCCGCTTGTGCAATGCCTGTCCACGCTCAGTGAGAAGGTTGTCCTCGAACACCCGCTCGAAGTGGATCCAGGGGCACTGACGCGGGCAGTAGCTCCACTGCTGCAGGGCGGAAATCTCAGTCGGCTCGAGCGGCTCGGCGAGCATTGGCTTCGCGCTGGATACGGCATCGCCAAAGTGCATGAGTTAGCATTGCAGCAAGCACACTGGAGGATCGAATCATGATTGCCTCACCCCTTGAAGACATTGAAGCCGCGGCCTTGCAACTGGCTACCGCCGACCGCGTCCATCTCGCTGAACGCCTGCTCGCCAGCCTCGCGGAGGACGACGAAATCCTGGCCGCGTGGCAGGAAGAACTCGAGCGCAGAGCCGACGCTTTCGACCGCGGTGAGATTGGCACCGTTGATATCGACGAAGCCATTGCGCAGACCCGCGCCAGAATCGCCAGCCACCGGCCGACATGAAAATCGTCATCCTGCCGCCGGCGCTGGCCGAACTCGACGAGGCCGCGATCTACTACAGCGAACGCGGCAGGCCCCGCAGCGCCTAAGCATCTCTCGACGACTTCGGGCACGCCCGGGGCCTATCCCCGCTGACGCGGGGGAAACTGTAGGTCAGCCGGGGGCGAGACTGTCGCCCGGGGCCTATCCCCGCTAACGCGGGGGAAACGGTGCGGTATACGCCAAGCCCTCGACCCTTGGCGGCCTATCCCCGCTGACGCGGGGGAAACCCCATACTGCCGAATCCCACAAGCCGGACGACGGGCCTATCCCCGCTGACGCGGGGGAAACCTCGCAGCGCTGCGAGCCCTGCCCGTGCTGCGGGGCCTATCCCCGCTGACGCGGGGGAAACGCAACGGCCGCGAGTCGCGAATCTCGCCCACCGGGCCTATCCCCGCTGACGCGGGGGAAACACTGTTCGACCAGGCGCTGGCCGTCGTCGATGGGGCCTATCCCCGCTGACGCGGGGGAAACTGCCACCCGAGATATACCCCGCAGTGGCCACACGGCCTATCCCCGCTGACGCGGGGGAAACACCATTCGGCGCTACATCGCCGACCTTCGGCACGGCCTATCCCCGCTGACGCGGGGGAAACACGCGCCGGCCTGGCGTGGCCTGGCCTACATCGGGCCTATCCCCGCTGACGCGGGGGAAACCGGAGAAGTGGATAGACTGCCCGGACGGGTCGGGGCCTATCCCCGCTGACGCGGGGGAAACGCTTGCCCGGTATGTCCTGAACTTCCGTCACCGGGCCTATCCCCGCTGACGCGGGGGAAACTTGGGCACGTCCTGCGTGGCTGGCCACTGCTGGGGCCTATCCCCGCTGACGCGGGGGAAACGCAGAATTGTGCCCTTCGAGAATGCCGACCTCGGGCCTATCCCCGCTGACGCGGGGGAAACATCAGCGTCGACAGCGTCTGGTCGGTGTAGAGGGGCCTATCCCCGCTGACGCGGGGGAAACACGCGCGCGGATTTCCCAAGCTGCTCCTGCTGGGGCCTATCCCCGCTGACGCGGGGGAAACACGGCCGCGTGGGCCGCTGGCCGCGCCACCTTGGGCCTATCCCCGCTGACGCGGGGGAAACGGCTTTAAGCGCAGCTTTGCGAGATGCCTCGTGGGCCTATCCCCGCTGACGCGGGGGAAACAGAGCGGCAATCATTTTTGGCTGGGTCATTTTGGGCCTATCCCCGCTGACGCGGGGGAAACCCTGGCTACCTGCACTTCCCCGCAGACCCGGCGGGCCTATCCCCGCTGACGCGGGGGAAACTCTCGCACGTAGTGCGCGCGCCGGATGCGTTCGGGCCTATCCCCGCTGACGCGGGGGAAACTGCCGCACCAGGTGCGCCAGGCGCTCGGCGGTGGGCCTATCCCCGCTGACGCGGGGGAAACCAGCCTGGTTGCTTGCGCAGGTAGCCAGAGAGGGCCTATCCCCGCTGACGCGGGGGAAACGAGCAGCCTTGTCCGGTAGCGATCGCCAGGCCGGGCCTATCCCCGCTGACGCGGGGGAAACGGCTCCAGCGGCTCAGTGTGCTCGGCGATCATGGGCCTATCCCCGCTGACGCGGGGGAAACGAGAGCTTGGCGGCGTACTGCAGGCGCCCCAGGGGCCTATCCCCGCTGACGCGGGGGAAACTCAACTTGCTCTGGAGTCAGGTAATTATGCCGCGGCCTATCCCCGCTGACGCGGGGGAAACATTTCGTCGGCACGACGAGGAAGAGGAGGCGCGGGCCTATCCCCGCTGACGCGGGGGAAACAGCACCTAGCGGGGCTTGCCGGTTACTTCTACGGGCCTATCCCCGCTGACGCGGGGGAAACCCTTGGGCATGACGTGTTCCTCTGAGTGCACAAGGCCTATCCCCGCTGACGCGGGGGAAACGCCAAGCCGGATGGGCCGGTGTCGTAGAAGTAGGGCCTATCCCCGCTGACGCGGGGGAAACGCCAAGCCGAACGGGCCGGTGTCGTAGAAGTAGGGCCTATCCCCGCTGACGCGGGGGAAACACCGTCGTCCACGTCTCGCCAAGGTCGGTCGATGGCCTATCCCCGCTGACGCGGGGGAAACCAGTCGGCCAAGGAGGCCACCGCCAATGCGCTGGGCCTATCCCCGCTGACGCGGGGGAAACCGGCGGAGATGACACCGCCCAGCGAGAAGGCGGGGCCTATCCCCGCTGACGCGGGGGAAACCGCTGGGCGGTGTCATCTCCGCCGCCGGCTTGAGGCCTATCCCCGCTGACGCGGGGGAAACGCGCGGATCGGCCGAATTGAGGCTGTGTGCGAGGGCCTATCCCCGCTGACGCGGGGGAAACCACTCTATACCGTGGTCACTAATGCATCAGGAGGGCCTATCCCCGCTGACGCGGGGGAAACGCCGGCGTCGTACTCGCGGCCGTAGTCGAGGTGGGCCTATCCCCGCTGACGCGGGGGAAACAGCCCGTCGACGCTGCTGATCCACTCGGTGCCGGGCCTATCCCCGCTGACGCGGGGGAAACGATGCGAGCGTGACGAGATTCAGCGTGACGTGGGGCCTATCCCCGCTGACGCGGGGGAAACGTGTGTCAAGCCCTGATCCACTTCCCAGGCACCGGCCTATCCCCGCTGACGCGGGGGAAACTTTCGCTGCCGGTCTGGTGCCCGGCAGCACGACGGCCTATCCCCGCTGACGCGGGGGAAACCCTCGCCAATGTGCGGACGGCACAGCCGCCCCGGGCCTATCCCCGCTGACGCGGGGGAAACGCCATGGCCAGCAGGACGCGCCGCTGCTTATCGGGCCTATCCCCGCTGACGCGGGGGAAACCCAAGCTCGGCGACCTCGAGAAGCTCCGCGCCGGGCCTATCCCCGCTGACGCGGGGGAAACTCGAAAATCTCGACGGCCGTCGGGTGCAGTTCGGGCCTATCCCCGCTGACGCGGGGGAAACTCAAAAATCGAGTCTAACGCGCCTTTTTTTCGGGGCCTATCCCCGCTGACGCGGGGGAAACGTCCGGCGCGTGGTCGAAGTAAGTCCCGAGTTGGGCCTATCCCCGCTGACGCGGGGGAAACGCCGATCCGCCATTTACTGACTCGCCGCCGAAGGGCCTATCCCCGCTGACGCGGGGGAAACGATTGGGTCAAGGGGCGTCTATCGGTCCTGCCGGGCCTATCCCCGCTGACGCGGGGGAAACCAGCAGGGCGACATGGTGGTGTTATGCCCCTGGGGCCTATCCCCGCTGACGCGGGGGAAACGCAGATGGAATAGACGCCCGGAGGGTAGGGCCGGGCCTATCCCCGCTGACGCGGGGGAAACTCTTGGCTGCCGGTGTCGGAGGCTGATGCACCGGGCCTATCCCCGCTGACGCGGGGGAAACGTCCTTGTCGCAAGTGTGGAACCAGCACTCTTGGGCCTATCCCCGCTGACGCGGGGGAAACCAAATGTGGTGTATGGGCGTTTCGCGTCGGACGGGCCTATCCCCGCTGACGCGGGGGAAACGCGCCCTTCTTGACCACCGGCGCCACGCTGGTGGGCCTATCCCCGCTGACGCGGGGGAAACACGGAAACCACGACCGACCTCGTGCCGGCCGGGGGCCTATCCCCGCTGACGCGGGGGAAACTTGCGGTCGAGAGGGTTTAGCGCGTGGTCGCTGGGCCTATCCCCGCTGACGCGGGGGAAACAGCTGGTAGATTTTGAGGTACAGCGTCGTCTGGGGCCTATCCCCGCTGACGCGGGGGAAACGGTCCGTGTCGGTGCTGATGTCGCGATCGACGGGGCCTATCCCCGCTGACGCGGGGGAAACCGCTGGCGTGGTCGTCGCGATCGGCGCCAGCGGGGCCTATCCCCGCTGACGCGGGGGAAACTTTCGGGGCGTCGGCGAGGCGCCATTGCAGTATGGCCTATCCCCGCTGACGCGGGGGAAACACCCTGAGCGTATCGACTACGATGTATCCCGAGGGCCTATCCCCGCTGACGCGGGGGAAACTGTCGGCGGCGCAGCGCGTGCAGGTGTCCGCAAGGCCTATCCCCGCTGACGCGGGGGAAACCTCGATATATATCCAGCACCCCCGACCGTACAGGGCCTATCCCCGCTGACGCGGGGGAAACGCCGGGCGTGCCGACGCGATGATCCCGCAGCAGGGCCTATCCCCGCTGACGCGGGGGAAACGCTGCGCTCTGGACAGATACCGATATGGGCGAGGGCCTATCCCCGCTGACGCGGGGGAAACGGCCGTAGTAAGCTGGTGTCGTCGTGGTGCGGGGGCCTATCCCCGCTGACGCGGGGGAAACAACCCCGCCGGGATACCTGAGCACCTTGCATGGGGCCTATCCCCGCTGACGCGGGGGAAACTCTGGCCTGGCAAATACACCACGACAGCCGCCGGGCCTATCCCCGCTGACGCGGGGGAAACGCCGTGCCCGTGGCTTGCAGCAATATCGCCTCGGGCCTATCCCCGCTGACGCGGGGGAAACCCCGGGAGGTGGCGGCATTTCTACGCTGTGGAGGGCCTATCCCCGCTGACGCGGGGGAAACCCCCGCGCTTTGATACGCCGCGATGCTCGGACGGGCCTATCCCCGCTGACGCGGGGGAAACCCGATCTGCGCCTCGATCGCCTCGATGGCGTCGGGCCTATCCCCGCTGACGCGGGGGAAACAGGGCAGACTCCAGATTGCGGTCCAGCTCGAGGGGCCTATCCCCGCTGACGCGGGGGAAACTTGCGTCGCCAAACCCTTTCAGCATTCCTTCGGGGCCTATCCCCGCTGACGCGGGGGAAACGTGTCGGGCGGGTCAAAGGTGGATCGGCGGCGGGGCCTATCCCCGCTGACGCGGGGGAAACTGCCGGGTATGGTGACATCGTCCGCTGGATACGGGCCTATCCCCGCTGACGCGGGGGAAACTTGGTGCCTGAACTTGTCGGATAGACGGTCGCGGGCCTATCCCCGCTGACGCGGGGGAAACGACCGAGCGATTCGGGCTGGAGGCAGTCGTAAGGGCCTATCCCCGCTGACGCGGGGGAAACTTGGTCGACGGCTTGGTCGGGGGCAATATTCTGGGCCTATCCCCGCTGACGCGGGGGAAACTGGGCCGGAGTAAATCATTACGCCTCCGCATGGGGCCTATCCCCGCTGACGCGGGGGAAACGCTCTTCGTCTTCGGTCGGCGCGACCCATGTCGGGCCTATCCCCGCTGACGCGGGGGAAACTTCCACGGCATGGAGGGGGATGGCCTGGAATGGGGCCTATCCCCGCTGACGCGGGGGAAACGGCAACCATCAAGTCGATTCGCCCTGTCGCGTGGGCCTATCCCCGCTGACGCGGGGGAAACATCTGCAGGCGAATGCCGGCGGAGCCAAGCACGGGCCTATCCCCGCTGACGCGGGGGAAACGCGCTGACGTTTTCCAGGTAGCGGAACGGGCGGGGCCTATCCCCGCTGACGCGGGGGAAACAAATCCTGCCGAATCTCGACCGCCGCAATCCAGGGCCTATCCCCGCTGACGCGGGGGAAACCGCATTCCGCACCACCTTAGCCCACATCGCCGCGGCCTATCCCCGCTGACGCGGGGGAAACATGGCGTCGACAACAGCGTATGCACCAATCGGGGGCCTATCCCCGCTGACGCGGGGGAAACTTGAAGGCGGCGGCCAGGTCGAGAGCCACCTCGGGCCTATCCCCGCTGACGCGGGGGAAACTACGCGCGAGCCGCGGATGCGCTTGACCAAATGGGCCTATCCCCGCTGACGCGGGGGAAACCACTTGCAAGAGCGCGGAGAGTGGCCGCACCCGGGCCTATCCCCGCTGACGCGGGGGAAACGCTGTCGGCACCGACTATGTGCCGCGCGACATGGGCCTATCCCCGCTGACGCGGGGGAAACTCGAGTGCGAGACCGAGCACTTTGCAGCAGCCGGGCCTATCCCCGCTGACGCGGGGGAAACGGCGGCCCGATCCGAGTCTGGCGTCAACGTCACGGCCTATCCCCGCTGACGCGGGGGAAACTCCTTTCCAGGCGCAAGGCCGGTTACGCCAGCGGGCCTATCCCCGCTGACGCGGGGGAAACAGTAGCGCAGACCGCTGACGTAACCGGCTTTGCGGCCTATCCCCGCTGACGCGGGGGAAACACCAAATAGTGGTGCAGCGCTTCGCGTCCGCCGGGCCTATCCCCGCTGACGCGGGGGAAACGTTAACGGGGTTTTCGTCAGTGTTGAGGGCGAGGGCCTATCCCCGCTGACGCGGGGGAAACAGGCTGGTGGCTGGTGGCGGAAGTGCGGCGAGGGGCCTATCCCCGCTGACGCGGGGGAAACGGATTCGTCAAAGTCGCATCTGGATCGCCAAAGGGCCTATCCCCGCTGACGCGGGGGAAACGGGTTGTCCGGGGCCTGTGCGGGCGCCGTCTTGGGCCTATCCCCGCTGACGCGGGGGAAACGGCGCCGGCATCGCTGCGGCTTCGACAATCTCGGGCCTATCCCCGCTGACGCGGGGGAAACGTCTTGTCTTTACTCTGACGCTTACGGTAAGCGGGCCTATCCCCGCTGACGCGGGGGAAACCATCGCCATCTCGTTCTCCTGTCTCGCCCCAGGGGCCTATCCCCGCTGACGCGGGGGAAACTTGTCCTCGAGCGCGGCAATCTGCGCCTTGAGGGGCCTATCCCCGCTGACGCGGGGGAAACCCGTATGAGCAGCGCGTCGGGCGGCCGGACTCGGGCCTATCCCCGCTGACGCGGGGGAAACTGGATATTCTGCGCGGCAGACTTGGCGAACTCGGGCCTATCCCCGCTGACGCGGGGGAAACCGACATACTCGGCAGTCGTGAGCGGCCTATCCGGGCCTATCCCCGCTGACGCGGGGGAAACGAGTATCTCAAACGGGAAAGACTAGACCGGGTGGGCCTATCCCCGCTGACGCGGGGGAAACGACGACGGATTGCGGATTTGCTCCCAAGAGATGGGCCTATCCCCGCTGACGCGGGGGAAACGAGTGCGACGGGCACATCAGCCTGCTACGGCGGGGCCTATCCCCGCTGACGCGGGGGAAACCTGAACTGCTGCACTCATCACGTAGACTCCTGGGGCCTATCCCCGCTGACGCGGGGGAAACTGGTCGGTGCGCAAGCGCGAAAGCAATGGTAAGGGCCTATCCCCGCTGACGCGGGGGAAACCAGCTTGACGCGTAGCCAGCCCGGTCCCCGTTCGGCCTATCCCCGCTGACGCGGGGGAAACGTATGGGCCTCGCGCATCGTGGCCGTCTATCGGGGCCTATCCCCGCTGACGCGGGGGAAACTGTTCAGGCACGGGTAGCCTGACGCTTCGCAAAGGCCTATCCCCGCTGACGCGGGGGAAACTCCATCTGCCCGTCTTCGCTGTTCATGGGGCGGGGCCTATCCCCGCTGACGCGGGGGAAACCGGGCCTATGTGTCGGACCGCACAGCGGCCCCGGGCCTATCCCCGCTGACGCGGGGGAAACAACCGCCACCACCACCACCGGCGGCCGGTCTGGGGCCTATCCCCGCTGACGCGGGGGAAACGCGAAGAAGGATTTTCGGCTGATGGGCTACGGGGGCCTATCCCCGCTGACGCGGGGGAAACCTGAGATCACCTGCTGCGCCACGCGCTGCATGCGGCCTATCCCCGCTGACGCGGGGGAAACGGCGCAAGCTGTTGGAGTGGGTTGGCTTGGCTGGGCCTATCCCCGCTGACGCGGGGGAAACCAACGACTGATAGCGTAGGAAGCATCCCACTCGGGCCTATCCCCGCTGACGCGGGGGAAACTCTGGCGGAGATCGCGACCTTCCCGCCAGAGCGGGCCTATCCCCGCTGACGCGGGGGAAACAATGCCATCAAGGAAACCTTGAGCTACCGCCAGGGCCTATCCCCGCTGACGCGGGGGAAACCGCGCAAGCTCGCCACCTTGGGGCAGTGGTAAGGGCCTATCCCCGCTGACGCGGGGGAAACTGCCCGAATAACACCCATAGCTAACGGGCGCCGGGCCTATCCCCGCTGACGCGGGGGAAACGCCGTCATCGACGACGCCAGCATGGGAACCTCGGGCCTATCCCCGCTGACGCGGGGGAAACTTTCAATAATTCGCTCATCTCGTTCTCCTGTGGGGCCTATCCCCGCTGACGCGGGGGAAACGAACACGCCGGTTACTCGTGGAGGCTTCGCGAAGGCCTATCCCCGCTGACGCGGGGGAAACTCGGTATGCTGCCCGCCCCGGTCGTCGCCGTGGGGCCTATCCCCGCTGACGCGGGGGAAACTGGATATTCATTCATCTGAGTCGCTTTCATGTGGGCCTATCCCCGCTGACGCGGGGGAAACTAGCCCGGCCGCTTTGCGCGCGGAAATAATCTGGGCCTATCCCCGCTGACGCGGGGGAAACCACCAGCCGACAAACGCCCGCTTGCACAGGATGGGCCTATCCCCGCTGACGCGGGGGAAACTATCCAAATGTGAGCCCGGATTGCTCCGGGCGGGCCTATCCCCGCTGACGCGGGGGAAACCCGTCCGCAAGCGGCCGGCCACTTAGCTCTGCGGGCCTATCCCCGCTGACGCGGGGGAAACCGGGGAGTCGGCACAGCAGCCCATCAGCCTTGGGGCCTATCCCCGCTGACGCGGGGGAAACCATCCGAGACACACCAACGTGCACCGCCCGAGGGGCCTATCCCCGCTGACGCGGGGGAAACCCGCCAAGCCCATGCGCCAGGCCATGCCGCGCGGGCCTATCCCCGCTGACGCGGGGGAAACAGGTAAAGCGTCGCCTCCATTCCGGCGGCCCAGGGCCTATCCCCGCTGACGCGGGGGAAACACTTCTCGTTCGGCGTCATCCTTGCGCCCAAAGGGCCTATCCCCGCTGACGCGGGGGAAACCAATCGGGTCGTCGGTGCGCTCGTAGGGGCTGAGGCCTATCCCCGCTGACGCGGGGGAAACCTTGCCGTGCAAGGCCAGGAAGTGATCGAAAAGGGCCTATCCCCGCTGACGCGGGGGAAACCTAGTCAGGTGCCGACGACATGCGCCGGGAAGGGGCCTATCCCCGCTGACGCGGGGGAAACCCTACCAAGGGCGTCACCGGTATGGGCCGCCCGGGCCTATCCCCGCTGACGCGGGGGAAACCCGAGCCCGATGCGCAAGGCCAGCCGGCAGGCGGGCCTATCCCCGCTGACGCGGGGGAAACCGAGCGCAAGACCATTGAATTCGAACACGCCGGGGCCTATCCCCGCTGACGCGGGGGAAACCCGGGTGGCCGTCAGAAAAGATTGTGGCTTTGCGGCCTATCCCCGCTGACGCGGGGGAAACGCCAATGGGCTGCGACTTCACGCGCCAGCACAGGGCCTATCCCCGCTGACGCGGGGGAAACGGCGGCAAGACCACCGAATTCGATGGCCGCGTGGGCCTATCCCCGCTGACGCGGGGGAAACCGCCGCTTGCGGCGTGTCGCCTGGAGCGATGGGGGCCTATCCCCGCTGACGCGGGGGAAACCCGCCAAGCCCATGCGCCAGGCCATGCCGCGCGGGCCTATCCCCGCTGACGCGGGGGAAACCATTTCGTGATCAGCCCTTCCGTCACGGCGTGGGGCCTATCCCCGCTGACGCGGGGGAAACTCTTGTAGGTAGCCCTATGAACTACAAGAGAAAACCTCAACATCGATTCATTTTGTTAAAGAGCACTTTATACCATCCGTTTCACCAGCCAGAGGCCGTCAACCTCGACAAGCTCCTTCGACGGCTCACCCAGCGTCTTGATCCCAACACCCCCGGTTTCATTCAGATCGCGCCAGACAACGACGACACTACCTTGCGGCTCGGCCGAGAACCAGCTCGACAAGGTGTCCCAAACGCGGCCCCTGACTGCCGGACTCATACGGGGCGAGATGTACACGGCTGGCGCGACCTCGAGCATAACCGACGCCAGGAAGCCTCGGTATCGATAGGCAACATCACGCGTCACTATTACTACCAGTGCCATCGTTTTCCTCCGTCCGTAGTACGAGCTTGATCTTGTCGATCATGCTGGCGATGACATCTTGCTTGCGAAATACGGTGGACGCCTCCCGGCGGACAAGGCGGTCGATGGTGGTTTCGTCGCCATTGATAGATTTCTTCGCCGCGGTGAAGGCGATGTGAAGGGTGACCGTGTCCCGAAAAAGATCGGCGATGTCAAGCACAAATGCCTGTCCTGAATCCTCATGGACGAAACCAAGTTGAGGAATCGCAGCCAATGCCTGCACGGCTATGGCTGCTGCGCCCTGCACCGCGGTTGCCGCATGATTGATGCCTTGATTTGGCATGTCTGCCGCTCCCGGGTTGTTGCGGTCGTAGTGCCTGCCTTCCCAGGAAATGCCATATTTCTCCGCCATCAGACGATAGATCGCCTTGACTCTGGCACCTTCGATTCCTCGCAAGGTGTCCAGATCACGGTGCGGGAGAACCTCGCCCAAACGCAGCGCATACATGTGCCGGGCAACGCTGATGCGTCGGCGGGGGCTTCCCCACAGTTCAGCCTGGCGCCTGGCGACATCGGAGCGATCCGGCAACAATGGGGGGGCGGTATAGGTTCGAACTCCATCCTGCCCCACTGCCGCCATCAAGGTGCCATGCCGCGCGAGCAAGCGCAGGGCATCGTGGGTGACGCTGCTGCCCGGCCCGAGCAGGATCATGGATACGGCCTGATGTGGCACCTGCAGGATGTAGGGAGTCAGCGAGTCCTTGCCGGCCATGAAATGCAGGCAGCCATCGATGACGCAGAGTTCGCCGCGCTCAAGCCAGATCAGGCCGTGCCGGTCGACATGCGGAACACGGGCCGTTTCCAGCCCGAGCCGTCCCTTCAGCATGACCCGGCCGGCCTAAGCAGCAACATGCCGAAGCCGAAAGCCCTGTGCCGACCGATTCCTCGTCCCAGCAGACGGTTGAAGGCTGGCGGGTCTCTCACCTGCAAGTGACCCTTGAAGACGACATCCGGGCCGGCGTTGTTCGTCGTCTTCCGCTTGCCGTTTTCGCCGCTCCCCGCTTTACGCAGAACGCGAGTGAGCCGGAAGGAGTCGAGGTGCGCTTCCGCAATCTGCGCAGCGCCATCGAACGCAAACTGCGCTGCCAGCCAGTCACTGTAGATCGCGGTGCGCTCGGCGATGCTGCCGTCTACACCGACTTGCCCGGTGTCGACCGTGCCCTCCACAGCATGTAGATAGGCATCCCTCTCTCGCCCATCCTTGCCACGCACCACCGGACGAACCCGCGCCTCGAAACCCAACCGCTGTCCTGTCCGCCAAGCTGTAGGAAACGGGCGTGCATCCAGATGATCCAACCCGAGTGCCCGAGCCACGTCCGGTGGTGCGAGGCTGGCGTTCAGGCGCAGCATCTCCAGGTCGGCCGCGGTGTAAGCCAGCAAACCTTGCCGCCCGCCCAGATAATGGAAGGGCTTCGGCGCCAGATCGCCAAAAGCTTCGCTGAGCAAGGCATGCAAGGCATAGCCGAAATCGCCATCCGGCGACAACAGCCGACAGCGGGTGGCCCAAAGGGCCAAGGCAGTGGGAGCCGGCTGCAGACGCAATAGCTGAAGGCTCATGTCGGGGATCCCGGCAAGACGAAGTGACCTTCGCGCACAGGCCGCCAACCGCCATGGACGCCGCTCATCCAGTTGCGCTCGTCGCACAGGTCCAGAGAGCGATCGCCGGCAAGGATGCCCTCGCCTTCCGGCCACTGCACCCGCAGGTGCTTGGCCTTGTCGGGCAACTGCGCCGTTTGCAGGGCAGCGAGGACGCTTTCGGCTTCATGCCAGCCAGCGAAGACGCGTCGACTGGGCAGGCAGGTCTTGCGGCCAATGAAAAGCGGGCGAGCCGGATGATCGAGAGCCTGCGCCAGATCATCGAGCGTCGGGGATTCGGCAGCAGGCTCGAGGCGCAGGGCGACGAGGACATTCAGGCTGGCGTGGTAGTCGCGGTAGCGGAGATGAGGCGATTTGTAGGAATCTGCCCCTCCGCGACGCTCCTCGGCAACTCCCCAGGTCGTCCAGCCTTTGTCATCCTTGCCCAGTTGCGCGGTCTGAAAATCGGTCAGCCGCTGCACGTCACCATCCAGCCGTGCGCCCACCAGCAAACGGGCCTGCAAACGATCGTGCGATTCGCTTTCTTCCCGCCGATAGCCCAGAGCATTGGCCAACAGACCCGTGGCCATGGACAGCGCGGGAAAATCGCGAATCACCCCGTAGTTGTCGATGGTCTCACCGCCAAAGGCCATCAACGGTGACTCCAGTCGCATCAAGAGATGGCGAGGCATTTCAGCACGCCCCTTGTTCGATGATTTCCTTTGCCCAATCTGCCAGGCTGGCCAAATTCAGTCGCTCGGCGCCGGGGACTTGCACCTCTTGGTCAATGGCAAGAAAACGGCGTGACAGAGGCGCCCCATACGCATCGTCCATGGCGGCGATTTCCTTGGTCAGACGGTCGACAGTTCGCTCGCGAATGGTGCCGCCACTCCCACTGAGCGGCAGTGCATCATGGAAGGCTCCGGCCAGACTGCGGGGCTGCCAGTCGCCGGCTTCAACGAGCATGAACTTGGCCCAGTCGAAAGGCGCGGTGGAACCGCGTTTGGCACCTGGGCTGACGGTAGCGATCAAATGCAGCAGATGCTGTACGACCTGCCCGGCAAGGACACGACGATCGGCTGGGGTGCCGGATGCGAAGCATTCGTTGAAGTCCTCGCCTTCCAAGTTCTGAACGAGTTGCGGCACATCCACTACGACATAGCCATAGTAAAGGCCAGAGGCGAGTTCGGTGTCGAAGATGCCCGCTGAGCCCAATTCCCCGGCATCCTGCAGAAGATCGTCCACCACCGTGAAATAGTCGTTCTCCACCTGCGCCTGGTGGACGGTGAAGGCATGCGCGACGTAAACGGCTGCCTCGCGACTGGTCAGCACGTCCGATGTCACCATGCGACCAAACAGGGCGGACTCCAGACCACTGCCGTGCTTGAGGGCCTCGATATTTCTCTTTTCGTCTTTGCCCTTCAGCCATAGGGTGATCAATTCCTTGAACCCTTTTTCTTCGACGCCATCACTCGCAAGATCGACGCAGCGCCTAACGAGATAGTCGATTTCAGGCTTGCCCAGCAACACTGCTTGGCCGGTTTTCAAAGCGTCGTCGCCCTTCTTTTCCTTGCCCCCCTTGTCCAGCAAACCAGCATCCCGCATGGCTTCGGCGGCGGCCTGAGCCATGGTCTCCGAGACCCCGCTTTCCTGAATCCGTTTGCTGATCAATTCCAGGGTGCCACGCGAGCGAATCGCCATCGGCACGTCCAGGCAAGACAGGGCGAACCGGTCTTCCACTACCCGCCAATGTCGCTTCAGGCACTGCGAAGAGATCCGGGTACGGACGGCGTTGCCCAATGGCAGACGTTTGGCAAGCCCTGCATCGTCACGATTGAGGAGTGCGGCCGGGTAGGTGTGCAAGGTGTGAATCTGAATGAAACGCGGGGTTGGCATGGTCAGGCTCCAGTGAGTGAATCAGTGTTTGGGTTTCTTGGCTTCGGCAGAGAAGAAACTGCCGGCGATTCTCAGGCGGATCTTCTCGGCAGTTTGCTCATCGCGGCCCTGGTTGAGGATCAGGTCGCCGAGATCAAACCAGTTGGGTGCCTGCGCTTCCTTGCTGGCCAGCAGTCGCAGCAAACGCGGAACGAGTTGCCTAAAAGCATCGCCACGTGCAGTCAGCAACTTGGTCACTCGCGACTCCGAAACTCCCGCCGCGCTGAGTTGCTGCCCCAGGCGCCGACTGCCATCGTGGCCGGCCAATGCCATTCCATGGGCAATCATCGCCCAACGCCGCCAGGTATCAGCTTGCCAGTTTTCGGGTGCGAGGTCGGCATAGACCAGTGCACGGGACAGGGCAGCGATTTGATGGGGACGAAACTCGGCGTCCGGGTCGAGACGTGCCAAAGCAGCATGCTCGCCGTTGTCCAGTCCATGTGCATCCCCCTTGAAGCGGGCAGCCTGGGTAATGATTCTCGCCAGTCTGGCAATCGGGTTTTCCTGCTTTGGAGATAAGTTTTCAGCAGCCGGGGGCTGGCTCGGCGCATCGGCATCATGGGCGCTCATGGAAGTTCCTTGTCAATGGACAGTTGGCGAAGATGGTTGGCCAGGTCTGGCAGCGTCTTGGGGTTTCGCAAACCACTGTGGAATCGGGATAAGGCCGCGGCCTGAGCGCGGTAGCGCTGCTCGCCGCATTGCGGGCCGGCGGTGAATGCATGCTTGAGGATAGATTCGGCAGCATCTGCCATCGATACCAGCCATTGCAGGCGCTCGTTGTCGGGTTGCTCGGACTCTATTTCTTCGTTCAGGGCGATGAAAAAACGGGCGTCTTCGGCTTGCTCTAAGGGCTTGCTGAAGTCGCTTGCCTTGTTCTTTGCGCTATCCGAGAACTTGTCCTTGGCAGAGCCCTTATCAAACAATGCAGCAAGCGCAGTCCAGAGCACGGATCGTACTTGGCCAATGGCACTCACGCGGTCAGATGCCACCTTTGCCAGTCGGTCAGTGTGCTCTTGCAACATGAACTGGCGAACTTTGGGTGAGATGGGTATGTGCCGTTCGTGGTAGCCCTCTGTCTTTCCTTGCCCCCTGGTGACACCTTGAGTCAGTACAACAAGGCTGTGTGGTCCATCGTCGGCGCTGACAATTTGCGCAACCGGGCGGGAAAACTTGTTGCCGAAAAGCAACTCGACAGCAAGTCGATAATGGAACCCTTCAGCGCTTATTGTCAGGGCCTTCTCGGCGGCTAGATCAATTGGCATCCACGGGTCGCCTGTCAGACCATTGCGGCTCTTGGCGTCAATCCGGGAAGCCTTGCTTCCGGTGGTGATGGCATACGTGGCAGAAATCTCTGCGCGAAATAACAGACGGATTCGGCGACAGATTTCTATGTACCAAGGGTCCAACGCACCAAAAGGCAGGCTAGCTTCACCGTCCCAAGGTTGCAGCCACACGAGGCAGATGCCTCCTGCGTCCTTCAGCCCTTGCTGGTCAACGATGGCCTCGCGATGGGTCAAGAGGACGCTGACATCTCTTGCCCAACGCTGGCCCCAGTGTCCTGTTGGCACCACGCCGATCGCCGGGCGGCTGGCGAACCCACCATTCATGCGAGAGATGCCGTAGTTTCCCGCGCCCAGAAAGCCTTCCTGCGTTTGCAGGCTGATCAGGGCCATTATCCAATCGTCAACTTCGGCGCGACGCATTCGGGCAGCTTTCAGGTCGTGGTTCTTCGAGGTCACCAACATGTCCAGCTCGTCAGCGGCGCGAAGGGTATTTTTCCAGCCGTCGATTTGCCCGCCTGGCACCGGCGCCTGCATGAACGCCGGTCGGTCGTGCGGCGCAATCAGGCACCAAGCCGCACCATCCGGATGTTCGGGCGTGAGATCCAGCAGGGCTTGTCTCCAGGCCGCTTCACTGTCAAAAAGCTCGCTTCGCCCGGCACGATGCAGGGCAATCGCCGCCAGTTGCACGAGAAAGGCATGCCACGGGTGGCGTTGATGGGGGCGCAGAGCGGGAAAGTCCCTTACCGCGTCCTGCCTCAACGCAAGAAACAGGCTGGGCAGGCTGAAGGACTTGGGTTGCCCGCCGGCCACAAGCCGGGTTCGGATCAGGGGTTCATCGAGAAGGTTGTAGCGCAGCGTCACGGCTAATCTCCGGCAATGGGTCATTGGTCCTTGAGACTTTCCAGCCCCAGGCGGCTGTAGCGAAAAAGAGCTTCGCCCAAGCGGAAAGTGGTGCAGTTCTCGTGGTGCGTGACTGCGCTGGGTTCGACATCCAGCGGCAAGTCCTTGGGCAGCAGATGGTGGCGGATAGGAAGGGCCTTGAGCGGTTCGCCAAAGGGACCGGGCTGTTCCGCATCAAAGCGCACTACTCGGTCCTGCGCGCCGAGCCGGGTGCCAACCTGAACGCCGGTGGGGAACTCCTCCTCGCCAAATCGTTGTTGCACGTCCAGCGTATGCAGATGGCCGATGGTTTTTTCCGCGCTCGTGTCTCCTTCGAGCTTTGCTGCGAGGCTTTGCCACGCCTCGCCGAGTTCAGCTTGCAAGGCTTCAAGCCGCTCTGGATGCGTCGCTGCCTCCACCAGATAGCGGTTGTCGTCGGGAATGTTAACTACCGGCTTATCGGCCAGCAATCGGCGTGTCGCTTCGAGGACGCGCAGGTCGTCATACACACCGCCGCCGTTCCGGTGGCGCCCGAGCCCGTTTTTCGGGCGGGTAAGCAGCGGCGTCAGGTCATTCCCTGTCGGTGTCAGAATCACGACCTGAGCAATGTGGTAAGGCTCGGGACGCTCGTTGGCGTGGCGATGCAGACGACCGATGCGCTGCAGTAGGACGTCCATAGGGCACAGGTCGGTGATCAGGAAATCGGCGTCGATATCGAGACTCTGTTCAAGGGTCTGGGTGCCGACGACGATCAAGGCGCCGCTTGACCGGTTCTTGCCCAAGCGTTCTTCGATCGCGGCATCGAGTATCGGTCTGTCCTGGCGACTGAAACGGCTGTGATGCAGCGTGACCACGCCGTTTATCTGGAACAGCCACGCACGGTCTGGCACCTTGGCTTCCAGTGCCGCGACGGTGGCGATCGCGGCCGGCACGGTGTTGCGAACGATCAGCACCTTGGCTCCCTGAGCGGCAGCCGCCAGCGCCAGTTCGACAATGTGCTCAGGCGAGTCAATGATGTCGCGCGCTGTCCAACGTACGCACTTGCACTGCCCAGTTCCCGCTACCGCGCACAGGCTCTGGTTGTCCGAAATCGCTGGATAGGGCACCTGACAGGCATCGGCGAAGGGCATCGCTGCGAGCAGCGAAGAAGTCCGGCTTTCTGCGTTCAGCGCGAGGTAACGGTTGCGAGCCCTGGAGCCCAGCGTCGCAGAGAGCAACACGGCGTGCCCACCGCAGTTCAGGTGCGCCTTCAGCAACTGTTCAAGCAGCACCGTCATGTAGGCATCGGAAGCGTGCACTTCATCGACCACCAGCAGGCTGCGAGCCAAGGTGGCGTGGCGCAGGTGGGCATGGGCAACCTGCAGGGCGCCGAGCAGTGCCTGGTCGATGGTGCCGACGGCAATCGGGGCGGCGAGAAAACGCTTGGCGTTCTCGCCGGCCCAGCGGTGTGGAGCCGCCTGATCATTCAGGTCATCACTCCACAGCACCTTGAAATCGGGCAAAGCCTTGGCTTCTTGGCCATCGGCAGCGACGTAGCCGGGCAAAGCGCGCAAGGCCAGCGGTGGATTCTCCGGCCAAAGGCGATCAAGAGTGTCCTGCACCCGTTTGTAGAGCTGGCCCGCGGCGACTCGTGTTGGCAAGGCAAAGTAGAGACTATCCACTTCTCCTGCGCGAAAAAGCTGCAGATAGCGCCAGAGCGCGGCCTCGGTCTTGCCGCTGCCGGTTTCGGATTCAAGGATAACCAGCGGCCCAAGAGTGTCGTCGCCCATGGCGGCCTGGATGGGGTGTGGTGGGAATCCGCCAAAGGTCCTGGCAAAGTCCTGCTTGGTCGCGATGAGTCGCTCGCGCCAGTCTTCGGCGTCCAGACCGAGGGTGGTGATGGCCCGGTCGGCGAGGTCCGTTGCTCTTGCCGCCCTCGCCTCCCCCGGACCGGAAAACTCAAAGAAGCGGGTGTCCGATCCCAGCCAGTCGGCCAGTTGGACGAGACCGGCGAACAGATGCCCGAACGCTGAGGCATCTGGCAAGTCCTCCCCGCCAGACTCGAAGGCCAGCGGATACAGGCACAAAGCGCTCTCGGCGATTGCTCTAAGTACTGAGGCTGGATCGTACGCTCCGGTTTGCGTCTTCCAAAAGAGGAGGCTGCTGCCGGGGCTGTCCTTTATTGGTCGCCCGTGGTGACTGATACTGGCAATCAACAGTGGGTCAGAGGCCGTGCCCCAGGAACAGACTTGCTCGATCAGTGGCTGCACTGCTGCTGCAGCCGTTGGCACGTCGAAGAGTTTGAAGGCCTCAGGACCGTGCCCCGCGGAGATCCTTACCGGCCAAGCTACAGGTATCCGATCCCGCCAGCGCTTGGCCTGGAATCCGCTGTTTGCCTTGCCGATGTCGTGCAGGAAGGCCAGCACCGCCAAACGGGTAACATCCTGATCTGTGAGTTGCCGCCCAGCGCTCCTTTCCATCGCGCGTCGGATTGAACGACAACCCGCCAGTCGGCAAAAGCACGCCGCCACGTCGATCATGTGATCAATCAGAGGGTGTGAGCGAAGAACGTTTCCATCTGCACCACGCTCCAGCTTCCCAAATGCCTCACTGTCTTTCAAGGGCTTCTCCTCACTCATCGCGATACCTCCCCACCGCCTCCCCCAGCAACCCCCTCACCTTCTCCCGCAACTCCACCGGCTCGACCACTTGGCAATCCGGCCCGTACTTCAGAATGTCCATGACCAACTCCGGGTCGTTGCTGTAAGGCACGCGCAATTGATAGCTGCCATCGTCCAGGAAGTGGCCTTCCTGCTGCGCGTGCCAGTTCTCGGCGGCGACCCAACGGGCGCGTTCGGCGGTGAAGACGAGCGTCGCCCAGCGGACGTCGCTGCCGGCGAAGATGCCGTAGCCGGCAGCTAGCGCGGCATCGAGTTCGGGGTCGGCGATGTCGATGGCTGGAGCTTCGGCGGGCTTGACAGTCTTGATGGCGTCGACGGCGAAGCTGCGCAGCTCGTCGCGCAGGTGACACCAGGCGTCGAGGTACCAGTTGTCGCGGTAGTGCGTCAGGCGCTGGGGCGAGATCTCTCGCTGGCTGGTTGCGCCGTTGCTGCGCGCACGGTAGTCGATGTGGAGCCGCCGACGCTCCATGAGGGCGGCGGCGATCGTCGGGAAATGTTGGGGGGTGCAAGGCCTGGCAGCCGCGCTGAGAAGGCGAATGCGCCGGACGATGTTGTCGGCGGAATACTGGCCGACGTCGAGCATGCTGGCCAGGCGTTCGCGCAACGGGGCAATGTGTTCGGCGAGAATTCCCCCGGTGTCGAGGGCGGCAAGCAGTTGCTGCATGCTGAGCAAGGCGTGGATTTCCCCGGCGGAGAACCACACCCCGGGGAGTGGGTAGCGTTCGACGCTGCGGTCGATGCGGTAGCTGCCGGTGGTGCCGTCGCGGATGACGGGAACACCCATCCGGTCGCGCAAGTCGCGCAGATCGCGAAACAGGGTGGCGCGCGACACGCCGAGTCGATCCTGCAGATCGGCAAAGCCAACGCTGCCGCGCGCCAGCAGCAGCCGTTCGATGATGCCGAAGCGCTCGGCCTGGGTCATGTCATCCTCTTCTTGTTGTCCGTCATCATAACCGCATCCCGTTCATGCGGATATTCGACGTCCGGGGCCTTGCAGGGGGACACCGTCGGCCACAGTGCCACCGATCACGGGTCGGCAAGATTGGTAGCAACGAGGGTGTTCGGCAGGGTGCACGGCGGGGTCCACGGCTGTCTCCAGACGGCGTTCGACGCGAGTTTGCGCCGACCCGGTCGCATGGCGTAAGACTACGTGCGCCGCAGCGAGAAAATTCCAGATTCGGGCCATGGCTGCCGACGCGGTAAGTCCCTTACAATCATGGCCTGCAAGACCAAGCAGGTATCGATGGGCAGGAGACGGCCATCGGGACGTTGCACCCGAGTGTGTGGCCGACCAGCGAGGCCGCTCCTGGCCGGGACCTGCGATTCAATGGGGAGGGACGCCGGTTGGTTTTCAACCTGCTGCGCGAGTCTGCGCGGATCGGCTGCCCGGTGGTTTCATCAAGAAGAAAGGAGCAAACATGTCTTATTCGGCTTTCGTCCAGGCACGCGATTTCCTTCAGGCGCACCGCACGGACTACGAGACCGCGTATCGGGATTACCAGCCGCCGCAGTTGACCGAGTTCAACTGGGCGCTGGACTACTTCGACGTGATGGCGAAGGGCAACGACCGGCCGGCGCTGTGGGTGGTGAACGAGGACGGCTCGGAACAGAAGATGTCCTATTCGCAAATGTCGCAGCGCTCGAACCAGGTCGCCAACTGGCTGCGCGGCCAGGGCGTCAAGCGTGGCGATCGCATCCTGATGATGCTCGGCAACGAAGTACCGCTGTGGGACACGATGCTGGCGGCGATCAAGCTCGGCGCGGTATTGACGCCGGCAACGACGCTGCTCGCTCCCGACGACCTGCGCGACCGCCTCGACCGGGGTCAGGTGCGGCACGTGATCATCGGCCACACGCACACCGATAAATTTACCAGCCTGCCGGGCGACTACACGCGCACGACGGTCGGCGGGGCAGTGGCGGGCTGGCAGCAGCTCGAACAGGCCTACCAGGAGTCGACCGACTTCGCCCCCGACGGGCCGACGCTGGCTACCGATCCGCAACTCCTGTACTTCACCTCGGGCACCACCTCGAAGCCGAAACTGGTGCTGCACAGCCAGCAGAGCTATCCGGTCGGGCACCTGTCGACGATGTACTGGCTGGGGCTGCAACCCGGCGACGTGCACTGGAACATCAGCTCGCCGGGCTGGGCCAAGCATGCGTGGAGCTGCTTTTTCGCGCCCTGGAACGCCGGTGCGACGATCTTCATTTTCAACTACTCGCGCTTCACGGCGGCGGCAATCCTCGAGACGCTGGTCCGCTGCTCGGTGACGACGCTGTGCGCGCCGCCGACGGTGTGGCGGATGCTGATCCAGGAAGACCTGCGCAAGTATCCGGTCAAGGTGCGCGAACTGATCGGCGCCGGTGAGCCGCTCAATCCGGAAGTCATCGACCAGGTCAAGGAAGCATGGGGAATCACCTTGCGCGACGGTTTCGGGCAGACCGAAACGACGGCACAGGTCGGCAACTCGCCTGGCCAGCCAGTCAAGCTCGGTTCGATGGGTCGGCCGATGCCGGGCTATCAGGTGCGCCTGGTGGACATGGACGGCCATGTTGCCGAGGAAGGTGAAATCTGTCTCGACCTCGCGTCGCGGCCGATCGGACTGATGATTTCCTATGCCGACGATCCCGAAAAGACCGCCGAGGTGATGCGGGACGGCTTCTATCACACCGGCGATACCGCGGCGATCGACGCCGATGGCTACATCACCTATGTCGGACGCGCCGACGATGTCTTCAAGGCTTCCGACTATCGCATCAGCCCGTTCGAACTCGAAAGCGTGCTGATCGAGCACGAAGCGGTTGCGGAAGCCGCCGTCGTGCCGAGTCCGGACGCCCTGCGCCTGGCGGTCCCGAAGGCCTTCCTCACCCTGCGCGCCGGCTACGAGCCGAGCCGCGAACTGGCGCGCGACATCTTCGTCTTCCTGCGCAGCCGTCTGTCGCCTTACAAACGCGTGCGGCGACTGGAGTTCGGCGAACTGCCGAAGACCATCTCGGGCAAGATTCGCCGCGTCGAACTACGCAAGGGAGAGCAGGACCGTGGTGCCGCACCGCGTGGCGCGCTCGAGTTCTACGAGGAAGACTTCGAGTTCTGAGCCGGATGGCGACGCTTCCGCGCCGGGTCCTCGATTGCCGAGGACGCGGCCCGGGCAAGCCGGCCATGCCGCCTGCGGGCGGCATGGCTTTTTTGTGCGGGCGGCACCGCTACGCGTGCCCGTTCAGCCAGCCGGGATGGGACACCGCCCTCCCCCCGCGGCGCCGACAACGGCCGGCCGCCGTCACAGCCCTGCGGACCTGCCCGTCCGGCTTACCTCGTCACCTGCAACATGGCCGGCGCAAAGTTTACCCGCCGCGTCTCGACGATGCGCTTCGCATCGACCTTCCCTTCGACGATTTCGTAGCCCATCAGGGCAAACACGCGTCCGCGCACGAACAGCGGCCGCGAGTTGCCGTACCAATCAACGCACGAGGCACGGCAGCCGTCGTTGCGGTCGCCGGCCGATGGCCGCGCCTTCAGGGTACCGAGTTCGCTCAACGACAGACCGCGGTTGCGCAGGAAGAGCAAGGCCGCTGACTCGGCCTGGAGCTGGCGCGTGCCGGGCTCGCTGCCGCCGACGATCGGCAGGCCGAGCAGGCCGTCGAACTCGCTCTCGGCCTTGTAGAAAAAGCCGTGGCTGCGCGTTTCGCCCTGCGCGGCGTCCTTGCGCGTGTAGCGGTCGGCGGTCACTGGCAAACGCGCCAGACGCAGGCTGGTCAGGTGCAGATCCTTGCCATCGCTACCGACGACTAGGCCGTTGCTGCCCAACGCTTCGAGGCGGTCTACCGAGTGCGGCAGCGGCAGTTCGTAGACATCGCCCTGCGCGTAGCGCACCGCATACACCTGCGACTGGGTCGTCGGCTGTGGCGCGTGCCAGCCGGTGCCGGCGCCGTACAGCAGATACGGACCGATATAGCGACTCTGCAGCGCCTGACCGGCGGCTTTCGGCAACCGGCGGTAGGCGTCGACGGGCGCGCTGTCACGGCCATCGGAGAAACTCGCCAGCGGCACGCGCAACAAGGCCAGGTCGCCATAATTGACTTCGGCTGCCCACATGCCCTCGCCACGGCCGTTGGCCCGCAGCAGCACGTTCAGCATCCCGCTGTCGTCCTCGTGGAAGGAAAACTGGTCGATCGGGCTGCCGAGCGTCTTCAGCGCACTCGGTGCCGAGCCATCGAGCGGAATGCGGAAGACGGCGGAAAGCGGAGCAGTCGCCTGTGGTCCACCCCGGCCAGCCGTCGTCCACACGAAGACCGAATTCGGCGAAACGTAGAAAACGCGCCCCGGCGGCCCCAGCACGGCCGTGCTCTGGCAGTCCATCTCGGGCTTGGCGAGGTCGCAGATCGAGACACTGTGCAGGGCGACACCGGCGAACGGGTCGAGCGCCTCGTCGGTACGGTAGATCCGTGTCGCCGGGGTAATCCGCCGAAAATCGGCCGGCAGCGCCCCCGGGCGCCAGCGACGCATGGCCGGGAACGCCGCCCAGGGATCGCCCCACGGACTGAGCACATGCGGCGAGTAGACGATCAGCTTGCTGCCGATCAGCCGACTGGCGTAGTTGCGCGACGAGTAGTAGTCGTTCGAGCGCAGGTGATAGGTCGCCCGATAGGTGAGTTGCCCCGCGCGCGAGATGTCGAAGACGCCGATCTCGGTGCCGCCGCGCGCGTAGCTGTAGCCGATGACGACAATGGTGTTGCCGGCGATCAGCATTTCGTCGTACCAGGCGCCGCCCGGGTCGACGTCGCTGCCGAAGGCATCGACCGCGGAAACCGGGCGCAGATCCTCGCCACCGATGTTGACCGTGAACAGGCGGCCACGCCGCAGGATCACCAGATGGTCCCCGTGCAGCTTGACGATGCCGCCTTCATCGACACCCGCGTGCTGGACGTTGGTCACCGAGTCGGCCTTTCCGGCCGCGGCTTCCTTGGCCACCGACGCTGCCGCGGGGGCCGCCGTCGGCGCCGGCGAAGGTGGAACCTGTTGGCCGAGTGCACCACTGGCGGCCTGTTCGCGGCGCGCCCGTTGCTGCTCCTCGCGCCGCCGCTGCGCTTCGTCGGCCCAGCGCTTGAAGAGGCCGGTCAGATCCTGTTCGCTGGCGAAGGCGGCGAGGGTCTTGCGCGCAACGGTCGGCTCGGCGGGTGCGGCCGCCGATGCCGGCCGCCAGGTCGCGGCAGTCAACAGGAGAGTGGTCAGACAGGCGAGAACGATGCGCGGCATGGCAGTCCTTTCGTTGAGGGTGGGCTCAAGGCAGTAAACGGTCGACACGTGCAAAAAGGGTCAGGAGTCGTCGGAACAACGACTGGCGCGCACGCGCAGCGCGCCAGGCGGGCGGCCATGCCGATCAGCGGTTCTCGAAGCGGTTGTAGTCGAGGAGCCCGGCACTGATCGGCGCCTGCTTGAGATGGGCCGACTGAATCTCGTCGCTGTACTCCCAGAATGCCGGGTCGGTACGGCGTACCGCATGGCGATCGGCCAGCGCACGGTAATCGTCTTCCGAAGACAGCTCGCCAATCGCCTTGGCCAGGGTCCGGATCTCGGAGCGTGGTACGCGGTAGATCGCGTTCGGGTAAGCGCCGATGAAACCTTGCACCACCGTCAGCGTGTTCTCTGCCGGCAGCAGTTCGCGGCCTTCGCGCAGCAGGCTCGAAACGTTGCTATGGCCGGTGTTGCGCAACAGCGTGAAATGGCGCGGCGTGCGCGGCGGGTCATCGACGCGCAGGACGACCACCTCCGGCAGCCACGACAGCGAGGGTCCACGCACGCCGGCGAGAGCGGCGAGATCGCTGCGCAAGGCGGCATCGCTCACTTGCGCGAGGTCGTAGCGACGCTCGAGGGCCGGTGCCAGGTGCTTCTGCAGCAGGGCGTAGAACTCCTGCACGGGCTCCCGGGTGCGGAACTTGATCCCGCTGTCCACCTCGAAGTGCGCCAGCGTTCCGTACACGTGGTTCTTGACGTCCTCGTCGGCACCCCGGTACCAGTAGTCACGCACGGCCTTGCGCTGGTCGAGCGGCAGGAAGGCGAGGAAGTTGAACTCGCCCTCCATGCGCATGAAATCCATGTAAAGCCGCGACAGCAGTTGATGCCCGACGTTGCCATAGACGTCGAAGCCGGCGACCAGAAGATAATGGATGCGTTCGAGCAATGGGTAGCCGATTACCCAGGCCGTTTTCGGCGGCTCACCGACCAGCCCCTTGACGACCGATGCGCTGTCGAAGTGGCGAAAGACGGTCAGGCCGGCGTTCGGGTTCCGGCCGTCACCGTTCCAGATCCATTGTAGGTCGGGCGGCCGCCGGGTGACCGCGTAGCGCGTCAGGGCATCCGACTTGGCCTGCAGGTACTCGGCTTCCCGCTTTGCGTACTTGCGCCAGGGCCCGACGATACCGGCATCACTGCCCTCTGCTGTCGGCAATTCCAGGAGTCTGGCTTCGCGAGACAGAAACGCCTCGGCTTCTTGCGGCGAGTTGCCGTTGGCCAGGAAGAACACCCAGAAGCGATCGTTGATGACGTTGAGCGCGACCTGCCCGCGACAGACCGGACCCTTGATGAAGCCCATGATGGTGAACTCCGCCTCGTCGAGCATGAACTGATAGCGCGCGTTGGTCGGCAACGCCGCGAAGGCGACGAAGGGGTTGGAGGCCACGTCCGGCGCGTACGACGGCAGTCCGTCCACGCGATAGTCGGGCTTCAGGAACAACTCCCGCCAGCGCGCCATGCGCTTCTGGCCGAGCGCGTAGGGCATGTGTGTCTTGTCGACGATCGTTTCGCGCTCGCGCTCAAGTCGGTAATACACCCGCTCGACACCCGGATCGTCATACGGCCGGCGGCTGACGACCAGATCGACCGGCTGACCCGGCGGGGTGCGCGAGCGGATCAGGCGGAAATAGTGGTGCTCGGGGTCGCTGTCGAAGTGGAGATGCGCCAGGAACAGGTGCTCGAAGATGTAGCGGCTGACCAGGCGTTGTTTCAGCGAGTCACCGTTGAGAAACGCTTCCCAGTCGGCAATCTGTTTCTCGACCGACGCCGGAAGCGGCGGCAAGCCCTCGAACGGGGCTCCCTGTTCCAGCCAGCGGCTGAGCGTGCTCATTTCGGCAGAATCCAGGCCTGGCAGGCCGAAGGGCATTCCCCACCAGGGATTCTTGTCCTCGAAGTGGTCGAACTCTTCAATGCGCGGGCACTGCTGCACGCGATCGAGAGAAAAGTCGAAGGATTTGGGCAGGATTGCCGTCTCGGGCAGGGGGTGGCTTTCCTTGAGCCGCAGCGCCCGGTACATGACGCTCGCCGCGAGGTTGGCCGCCGGGGTCTGGTCGCGTTCGTTGAGGACAGGCGAGAAGCCCCTGGCCCGCCAGTCCGACGCCTTCTGCGCGTCGGTAAACAGGCGCGAGGGCGGCGCCTCATCCAGACGACCGCCGTCGTACACCAGATCCTTGCTCAAGCCGCGGGCAATTCCCTCCCAGGCAGTGAGCTTCAGTTGGCACGGCGCGTCATAACAGGCATGGCAGACCACGCAACGCCGCTCGAGGATCGGCTGCACATCGGCACGGTAGGACAATCCGCGGACCGGAGCGCGTGGAGTATCGAAGCGCGCCGGATCTGCCTTGCCGAACTGCTCGTCGAGCGTCTGCCGGGTGAGCGCCGCACAGCCGCTCAACACGATGATGGAGAGCAGCACCAGCGTCTTCTTGATGGTCAAACGAGTGTCCTCAGGTTTGCGCAGCCCTGGCGAGATCCGCGCGACGGTTCAAACCGGAAAAACCCGAAGGATACCGATTTCAGGGGCCCCGGCGCCAGTCCCCAATCTCACTTCCTGTCCAACGGACGACACGCAAGGTCGCGCCACCGGGAGACACGCATCAAGGGTGTCACTCGCGCCTTGCGCTCTGCAGATCCTGACTCTTGAACTCCACCTTGATGATCATCCGGCTCTTGACCGCCTCGCCACCTCGGCGTCCCGGGGAAAACGGCGCGAAGCGAAACGCCGCCAGCGCCGCGTCTTCAAATTCGCCCGGAGGGCTGCCTTCGAGTACCTCCAGATGCCGAATCTGGCCAGTTTCATCGATCATCAGCAACAAGCGAACCCAGCCCTCGATTTCGTTGAGCAAGGCGTGAGGCGGATAGGACGGCGCTACCGATGTCAGCGGGTACGGCTGCTGGTCGAGATCTGACGACCTGAAATACAATTCGTCGATGGGCAGCTCAATCGCCGGCGATGTGTCAGGCGTATCAGACGCTAGCTGACTGTCCGCCTTCGCGGTCCCCGCCGGCGCCTGATGGCTGGCTTCAGCAATGTCGCCGGACGGAGATTCCGGCTCGCTGGCACCGTTTTCGGTTGGCGTCGCGGGCTGGGCAAGCACGGTATCGGGAGAACCGTGGATTCGGATCTCCAGGCGGGTAGCCACAGTGGACGGGCTTGGGGCCCTCGCGGGCCCCAAGCTTGACAGAAGAGCAGCGTGCAGCGCGGCTGACAACAGCAGGCAGGGCGCCAGTCGTCGTGTCAGCAGCGACGCCTCTCCTGCCGGTAGCGGGACCTACCCGCAATCATCCCTCAGGTTCCTGGAACCAGTAGACGCGTTGCCCCGCTCCGACTTTGCCAATGGGCACTAAACGGCAGGGACCATCACTACAGTCCATGTGAAAGATCGTCGTGTCGTCGCCGCCGCCGCTGCCGAGTCCGAGTCCACCGCCTCCACCGCCTCCACCGCCTCCACCGCCTCCACCGCCTCCACCGCCACCGCCTCCAGCGCCGGGGGTTTTCTTAAAAACCAGCGTGTCGTCGGAGCCAAAGCCTTTTGAGACGTCCGGCGAAGAGCGCGAGTCGCTGGTCGTGACCACGCCATCATGGTTGGTGTCGGTGACGATACGCCCATCGAGCGCGCTCATCGAATAATTCGTCCCCTTGCCGGGCGGCACACAGGCCGATGCCGAGGCCAGCGGGCTGTAGGTGGCGAAGCGCAGGACGTTGAAGAAGACTGACGGCGCATTGACCACCTTTTCCCCGGCAACTCCGCCGGTCTCCAGCCTTACGAACCAGCCTGCCGTATCCTTGATCGCCTGCCGGGCCGTCTCCTTTTCGGCCGCCGAACCAAACTGGACCAGATTGGCAGTCAGATCGTAGAAGTTGGTCGCGCCAGTGCCCGCGCTGAAAACGACCGGAGAGGTCCGACTCGACGTCAAGCCAGTCTCGAAATCCTTGATCATGACCATCATGTCGACGTTGTCACTACGCAAGGGATTCTCGCGGTCGCCGGTGCCGACGTATATCGCGTCGAATCGCTGGCCGAGGAACTCCTGCTTCACCGTAGCCGGCGGGAAGAAGATCTTCCGCCGCGGGATCGCGCCGTTGGTCAGGTCGGCAAACTTGACCGCTGTCCAGGCGGTCGGCGAGGCACTGTCGATATCGAAGCGCCAGACGTTGCCTCCCAGATCACCCAGATAGAGGCGATCGACGTAACCCCCTGAGTCGAGGTCGACGTTTACCGGCGTAGCATCCGAGGGGATGCTGAAGTCCATCCCCGAAACCTGAGTGTTGTCCCCGGCACTGGCCGCGGGGGTGAAGCTCCTGACCAAAGCGCCAGTGCGGGCATTCACGAAAAACACGCCACGGCCCATGTTGGCAGCCCGATTGCTCTCGACCCTCACGTTCCCGGTCGCCGGTGAGGCGGGCGAGCCTGTCACCGTAAAGGTAAAGCTTCGCGCGCCGGTCACCGTGATTGTCTTGGTACCGTTGTACGGTGCTTCGCGGGCGCCCGTTATGCTGACCTCTTCACCCGTGGCGTAACCGTGATCTATAGGCGTCGTTACTGTTCCGGTCGTTCCCGAGCGGATCAGCGTTACCGTCAACTGGTCATTGGCCACCGGATCGTAGCCGGCACCGAAGACCGCTACCGGGTCCGCGCTGGCGCGCATGCGGGAAAACGCCGGTACAGACCAAGTCTCGCCTAGCTCCTCAAACCCCGTCGTGGTGTTGTCAACCTTCCACATGAAACGGGGTCTGTCCCTGTCCGAGATATCAAGCGCGTAGACCACCCGGCCGCCACGGCGCATACCGAAAACGAGGTACGCCTTGTCGCCCGCCGTTATCCTGCCATCTCCATCCACGTCGTTAGCGTAAATCTTCGGACTACCATCGCCGGCGATGAGATGCTCGCCGACCGCGTTCTCTCGCATCGCTGCGAGTCTGCCGATGTTCTCTTCCGGCATGAAAGCCCACTTCTCCACCCCCGTAGCCGTTTCCACGGCATGCAACAGACCGTCGTTCGACATGTAGAACATGTAGAGCAGCGGATCGACTGTCGCGGCAGCACCGTCAACGTCCTTCTCGTAACGCAGGGCGGCGGGGTTGGAATGCAGCACGTCGCCATGCGGCCAGGCTCGCCAGGCGGAGCAAGCGGTGCCCGAATCCGCGTCGCTGCACCCCGCATTCGCCGGATCGCCGCCGCGCGCGTAGTTGAGGAGCGTTGCCCGCACCTCATCGGTCATCGACGCGTTGCCCAGCAAGGTCTTGGTAAGCGTATCATTGGCCTCCGACAGTTTGTTGACGTCTGCAGTCAAGTCCGTCTCACCGCTGCTCGAGAGATGCGTGTAAACGTTGCGCAAGGCTGGCGTGGAACCGGCTGCGGTCTTCAGCACATGGCCCGTGCCGCCCTTGTTCGGCTTTCCACCGTCCGGATTCAGCGGATCACTCCAGTAGCTCACCGCGTTATCGCGCACCCTCGCCGTTCGCGCCAAAGTGGTCGGGTCTATGAAGTATTCCACCACGTTCTTCAAGCCACTGCCGAAGTCAGTTTGCCCAGTCAGGCACAGCGGGATGGTCGCGCCGTCGAGATCGGTTCCACATTCCGTCGCATCGTTGCTGAGTTTGAACTTCTTGACCGTGCCATCCCAACACTTCTGCAACACCGGGCCAAAGAACGCCAGGTAGACATCGTCCGAACTCACCGAGGAATCGATGGGAGATACGGGCACAAGCGGGACAGCGACCGTCGGATTCCAGTCGCGAATCGCGATGATCGCGTCCTTGAGCGCCCTCGCCAACCCGCTGCTGTCCTCTGCCAGGTAGTTGGCACCTCGGCCGCGAGCGGCAGCATTGACGAGCACCGGCGAATTGCCGCCGGCAAAACCGATCGTGTACGTGCTGACCGTCTGAACACCGGCAAGCGCGTCAGTGGCGGAGGCGCCACCGGGCGACATATCACCGTTGGCCATGAAGTGGGTCAGCTCATCCAGCCAGATGTAGTTCGTGCTGTAGACAATGTCGGTCGGACCATACGGTACGCCAGCGTCTTCGAACTGCTGCGTCGGTGTTGCCTGCTGCGTACTGACCGTGGCCGCAATAAACGGCGGATCCTGGCTGAGCGCGCGCACCCGGGTGTCCGCCTGATTGTCGTTCTCGGGACCGCCATCGGAAACCAGGACGACATAGTTCTTCTGGCACGTCGCTGGCGTCGTACTGTTGGGGTTACTCATCATTGGCGAAACATACTTGCCATCGGCGCCAATGGCTGACGCGTCTCGGCCTGCCGAGACCTGACCGCCGCCGACCGCGGTCGTGGTGTTGGTGCCGAAAACTGGCGTCTCCCCACGGAAGTACAGGTACGCCTCGTACATCACTTCCGTCAGTGGCGTCGTGCCAGTGGCTACCACGCCATTGATGGCGGCGGAGAGTGTTACGCGATTGCCGTAATCCGAGTCTATGCTGCTCACGCCCATGCGACGGATCGCATAGGCCACGTTGCCGCCCTGGCTGCCCTCGGTGAGCTTAACGCCAACATCGCTGGGCATTTTGTTGTAGACGGTCAGCCCGAAGCGAACGCCGTCCGTGGTCGCGACCAGATCCGTCAAGGCATCCTTGGCGATCTGCAAGCGTGTCTTGCGGCCGATCGGGGCGCCCGTAGGTCCTTTTGGCCCAAACTTCCAGTTGAGGTAGTTGACCGAGTACATGTCGACCGTCGGGTAGCTGGCCGACGGGTCGGTCGGCGTGTAGGAGGCTACTGTTCCCGCGGCGGAATTCGTCGAGTTCCACGCCTGACCGAAGGTGCGGTTGGAAGCGGTGGTCAGGAAGCCGTTGCTCGGGTTGCCGGCCGTGCCGTTATCAGCCTTGCAGTCGTGCTCGAGGTAGTCCGTCTTGGCCGCGAACGGATAGACGGTGTAATCATCTGTTCCGGCGACGGAAGTGGTGGAGCTTGTCGTCGGATTGAGACACGTGTTGGTCGAGCCGACATAGCGGCAACCGACGGAACCCTCACGCGCCTCGCAGGTGGCAGTCGTGTCGGCCTTGTCCGTGCACCCGGTCGTCGAGCCATCGCCGCTGGAAAGCGCAGCATTCGGATAGACCGTGGAGCCGATGGTGAGATCGGGAAGGGTTTCGCTGCAGTAGGCAGCGCTGCTCGCACCGGATGGGCAGTCGCTCGCGCCCAGGCCGAAACCCTGCCCACGGCAGGAACCGCTGCACGTACCGCCATAGTAGTAAGTGCCGACGCCCTCAACATAGATCGAGCTGCGCCCGGACCATTTGCAAGCGGTGTTGTTGATCGTGGTGTAGGAATTGCTAAGGCTGGGAATCCCGGCGCAGGCGTCGGGCGCCGTGCTGCAATCGCTGCCGGTGACACTGGTGCTGACGCAGGTGGCGCCACTCTTGACCCAATACTTCGTATTGTTGCCTCCATCCTTCGGCGGGTCTCCGGAATCGTGCGCCTTGAAGACCGCATCCTTGCCCGCCACACCCGGATCGGCATCGATCTCGCAGGTGCGGGTGCACAGCGTCGTGGTGACCGCAACACCCGATGGCACTTTCAGGAGCGACCCCGGGAAATCGTAATAGGCCGGTGTCCCGGTCATCTTGCCGAAGGCCGGCGGCGTGGCATCGTCGCGATTGCCTTTCCACGCCTTGTGCTTGGCGGTCGTGGTATCGGCGACGATGTCGTAGAGACCCAGCAGATTGACCAGTTGCGTCGAATTGAGGCCGTTGACGTAGCTCTGGAAGTTGAAGCCTCCCAGATCGGCCTTGAGGTCGGTCCACCCGGAACGGGAGGTTCCGCTCGCAGTACGAATGGGCTGGCCCTGGTCGCCAATGTCGGTGACGCTGCCAAACGAGGTGATCAAGGTTGGCGGAGTGGCGCCGGAGAAGCGCGGATAGCTGTCGCGCACCGGGTAAGGCGCCACGCCACCGGGGGTTCCCATGAACTCGCTGCGCGCCCGGATGTTGCTGCCGATCGCGCCAACCACGCTGCCGGCTAGGATCGGCAGAGTGGCCGTGGCGCTGGGAACCTGCGTGGCGCCAAGCGTGGTCGGGTAGGTAGTATCGCCGTCGGCTACCCGCCCTTTGACCAGATCCAGATGCCGCTCCCAGCGTTGCCACTGCTGGTTGAGGTACTTGCCGGTGTTACGCGGATAGGGCGTCGGCGCGAAGACGGTGGAGGGCAGCAGCTTCTCCAGCGAATCGTTGCACTTGTTGTAGGAACGCCAGTCACTGGTGCTCCCGTAGTCCACCCCACCGCGAACCTGCGCCGGGAAGCTGCTCTGGAGAACCCCCCCGGCCCAACGGTTGAAAGCGTTCGACCACAGGCGCTTGTCGGCCTCGTCGGTTCCGGCCGGCAGCCAGAAGATCCAGTTGGCGTTGTTGTAATTGCGATAGGTGTTGCGTGCGCCGGGATCGCCCGGCTCGCTGGCGTTGGCGTAGGCCTTTGCCGCATTCCACAGCGCCTGACGCTGCGCCAGGGTCTCCCCCGCCCACGATCCGTACTTCGTCAACACCGGCACCGCCGCCGTGGTAATCCTGTCGGCATGCGCTGTCGTTTGCTCGGTATCACGAATGATGCCAATGTCGTTCCACAGATACTCGACATGCGAATCATAGGCACCTGGGTACTCACGCCATCCTTCGGTTGCGTTCATCGAATCCGAGGTGTCGAGAATCAGCATGATCGCCGGCTCTGCGGTACTGCCCGCATAGGTCGTGGACAGGTAGATGTCGGTATCTCGCGCCGCGACAGCGGACGAGTACAGAGAGAGCGGCAGCACGGTCGCCGGGTTGGCCAGCGCCGCAATCAGGGTCCACGCCACGCGCCGTTGCCAGGGCTTGAGGGCAGGCTGTGTTTGGTCGGTGACTAGCATGATCGAGCCTCGCTTCCAGTCTAGGTAGTGCAAATCAGGGGCCGCAACTTTTCAAGAGCGCCCGAACGCCTTGGTGAACGATCGTTCGGCCAGCGAAAACCCCGTCGCGTGCATCGGCCCGAACGTCAAAATAGACCGCCTGCGGAGACTTCTCTCCCGTCATGTTGCCCTCTCCGACGCCGGCGGCTGCGCCACACGCTAGTTCGTTGGCGGTCAAGGTGACCTCCCTCAGGTGTTGGAACTGCGGAAGGCTAAAGTCATAATCATCGCTGAGATCGACGTCCATCGCAGCGCCATGGACGAACCCCGTGCGGTTGTTGGGGGCGTTCATGAAGGCCCAGATCGCGGCCTCCGCGTTGGCAAGATTTTGAGCGGCAATCTGGCTGGCTCCCCCTATCTTCAGCTCAATGACGCTGGTGCGCACCAACGACACGACGAGCAGCGTCATCATGACCAGCATGATCAGGCTGGTCACGAGCACCACGCCCGTTTGCGACTTGACTGTTCTCTTCATAGTGTCTTCATCATGGCAATGCAAGCCGTTGTGCGATATTGCGCACCTGGAACGACTGTGTGAAAACATGTCGATGATAGTTGCAGGGAAGCCCGTCATCAGTGCAGTTCAACTCGGCAACACCATCGCCATTCAGATCGTAGTCCCTGCTGTCATCGTTGTACCCATTGGTCGGCTTGGGCGAACGAACCAGGACCGAAACCCGCGCCGTCACCACTTGCGTAAACTGAATCTCGGTCGGTGCCTCCATGTACCTGTCTGGCGTACCGTTGCCGTCATTGTCGACACCATAGACAATCCGTACGGCCTCGATACCCTCGGCGACAGCCCGCTCGGCCATCGTCGTTGTACCCGCAACGTCGACAAGTTCCTGGCGAACCAGGGTAGGGATCGGCTGGTTGCCGTCATCGGTTGCCAGACAGACCGTACCACCGCTGCCGGTCGGACGACTACAGGGTCGCAGATAGTAGGCCCTTGCTTGATATGGGTAGATTGGAGCCTCGCCACCACCGAGAACGGTTCGCCTGGGCGGCGTTGCAAGAGCGGCGTACTGGTCACCTCGGAAAAGGATCCCGGTGGTCGGATCCGATTGCACATAAAGCGAGCCCGCCGCGAGTGCGGCAGACGGGACCGCGCCCCCCGTGGCGCCACGGACGATGAGAATGAAGCTTGGGCGGCCAGCCGCGCCGTCAATGAAGTTGCTGGCATTGATGCATGTGAGGGCGGTGTGCGCGGCGCTGGGAGTCACACCATGGAAGCCGGAGAGCGGTTGCGCAACATTGGTTGCCCAGCCTGCCGCGCAATCGCCGGTAACGGCAATGGCGACCGGCATCTTTACGTCGAAGGACGCGATATGGCCATAAAAGCCGGCCTGTCGGAGATCGGATCCAATGGCGTTAAGTGCATAGGTCCCGTTCTCCTGCATGCGAGCGAAATCGTCATTGACCTTGAAAACGCGCGTGGAATTGGCGAACAGCGTACCCAGGGCAAGCAGCAGGATGATGCCGATGGTCATCGCGACCATGACTTCGACCAGCGTCAGACCACGCTGCCGGGAGTTGGCGCCAGGTCGACGGGAGTGGCGCATTGTCATCAGCATCCCGGGCCACCAGGCAGACAAGTGGCGACGCGGAGCGTGACCAGACGGCGACGCGCGGCCGTCCCGTAGAGACCTGCGCCGCAGGCGGAGGCCGTCGCGTCCGGCGCGACCGTGTCACCTTCACCCTGCCAAGCAACGCTGACCCAGAAAATCGGCTGCGTCGCATCAGGGCGTTCGACACATCCGCGGGCGCCGATGATGCCGCCGACACGATTTGTCGCCGCATCCTTGGTTTCCGACGCCCCGACAAGCACACCATCCCAGGTTGCCAAGTGATTCTGCGCCATGTTGGCAGCGTCACAATCGGCGGTCCAACATTTCCCGGCATCGGAAAGCGCTTGGTAGGTGGCGAACCGTCCTCCCCGCCCCGGCATGTTGGGACCATCGGTCGTCCCCGTCACGTAGGCGGCTACCGCTCCCTGATTGGAGCGGATCTTCTCGGCCATCTCCTGCGCCATGGCCAGTGCCTGCTGCCGCTGATAGCCCTCGAACGAGGCGCGCTGCCCCTTGAGCATCAGGACGGCTATGCCGAGCAAACCAATCAGCAGGATAAGCAGGGATATCAGCACCTCGAGGAGGGTGAAGCCACGCTGGGAGCGATGAGCGGGTTTCATTCGCGGGGCCTCAGGGGCAAGCGGCCACACCCGCCGAAACGACCGCGACCCGGCCGGTCGGACTGAACTCCAGTTGACGCGCCGGCACACCGGCGGACGTGAACGTGGAACTGACCGTGATCCGCGGGATCGCGGCCAACAGCGCACCCGCATTGTAGGCGCGCACAGCACCATCGGCGCCGAACGTCAGGACGTCGAACGCGGTGTCGGCGCTGCAAACGTTGACCGTGGCGTCGAGGGCCGGACGCGAGGCAAGAACACACTCTTCCCCCGCTTCACACAGTCCATCGCCGTCAGTCTCGGGATCGAAAGTACCGTCCCGGTCGACGTCGTCGAACACCACCCAGCCTCCCACCCAAGCCGCTGTCGTGCGCGCGACGCCGACGCGACTGCTGCGCTTGATGGCTTCGACGCGCGCCAGCGCGAAGTCTGCCACCACATCCGACGTCACCGATCGCAGGCGCTGATTCGCCATCATTTCCCGGAACGGCAGCCACGCCATCCGCATCAGAATCCCCAGTATGGCGATGACGACCAGCAACTCAAGCAGGCTGAAACCGCCGTTCGCGTGGGGCTTTCCAAAACCTACCATGGCTTGTCTGTACCCGCCGTGTAGGCGTTGTCGCCGTTGGTGTCACGCCATTTCTGAGTCGCGTTATTGATCACCAGGTTGCCGTCGCCAGACATCTTGCCCGCTTTCGGCGACATGAACAGCAGGAAGGCTGGCGGCGTCGCGGCATTATTGACACCGGTGAAATCGGGATTGTTATAGTAGGGAGAGATGTCCGCCGGGAAGGTCATGTCCAGCTCGCCAGCCCCAAGTGGCGCTCCTGCCGTCCTCAAGGCCGTGGCGTACTGCCGATTGTCAAGCAGATACTGCTCCTGACGTTGCGCCACATCGAGTAGAAACTGCTGGGCGGCAGCGCGATGCGCTCGCCGTATGTATTCACTGTAGGCCGGTACGGCAATCGACATCAGGATGCCGAGAATCGCCACGACGATCAGCACCTCGATCAGGGTAAAGCCCGAATTCTTCTTGTCAGAGCGCTGGTCCATCGAAAAAACCTACTCTATCAGGTGTGGAAAGTCAAGGAAACGGCGATACGACTCTCTGCTCCCGGCAACGGCAGCCAATCGCGAATTGAATCATACGCCTACCTGCCCGCCGTGCAAGGACCGCGTGGGGCAGCGAACCCGTGTATGCGGACTCCGAGGGCCGGCCGCAGCGCTCGCTCAGGCGCCGTGCTCTTCCTGCCGACGGGGCCGGCCGTACCGCTCGAGCGCCACCAGCAGGGCCTGCGCAACGCGTGGCGAATAGAGCATCGCGAGGTGGCCAACCCCGCCGACCACGCGACTTTCCGTGCCAGGCAACTCGAGGCAGGCCTGTGGCATGACGAAGTTGTCGTGCGGACTGTAGATCACCGTGGTCTCGACCACCGCGGGCGGACGCGCCACGCTCTGCAGCCAGGGACTGCCCGGGCGCATCTGACGCGCATTCTCGCCGAAGCCGAGGAAGGCCAGGCGACTTCCCTGATGCGGCGTTCCCAGGGTCACCAGTCCGGCGACTCGCGCTCCGCCGAACCGCTGCAGATAGGCGCGCGCGACCAGACCGCCCATGCTGTGCCCGACGAGGATCAGTCTCTCGGCACCCGCCTCGCCAAGAACGGCATCGATGCGCCGGACCAAGGGATCGATGTAGTCGTCGATGCTCGCGTAGACGGGTTCGAGGTTGAGTGTCGCCACTGTCCAGCCGGCAGCCTCCAGCCTGGGGCGAAGCCACCACCACCCGGCGCGCGAGCAGCCATAGCCGTGAATCAGCAGTACCGGCGGGCGCCGATGCCGCGGCGCGCCGACGCTTCCGATAGCGCCTGCAGGGTGCGGCTGCAGCCGGTCCGCCCCCATCCACCAGCGTTCGAAGGGAAAGACGATGACAAAACTGCGGACAAAGGCAGCGTATTCGCCAAGGACCATTACCAGCGCTTGCGCCGCCGAGAGGCGCGGCGCCGGCGAGCGCCATGTCCAGGCACAAGCGTAGATCAGCGCCACCAGGGCGGCACGCAAGCTGAGCACGCCGAACAGCGCCACCAGGACCGCCACCCCGGAGGAAGCGTCGAAACCGTACTTGGCAAGCGCCAGATAGAGCAGCACTTCGAGCAACAGAGACAGACGTAGCGCGCGCGCCAGCATGGCAGCGAACCTCCCTCAGGGAATGAGCGGCGCTGGCCTGCCGGCCAGTTCGGCGGCGAGCAGGCTGGCATTGCGGGCGACCAGGCCGTAGATCGAAAGCTGCGGGTTGACGCCCAGGCTGGTCGGAAAGACCGAGCCGTCGTGGACTGACAGATTGCCCAGCCAGAAGTGCCGGCCACGGTGATCGACGACGCCACGCGGCGGGGCGTCGGCCATCGCGCAGCCGCCCATCACGTGCGCGCTCACCACCCGGCAGATGAGCGGCTTCAGCGGCAACAGGGCGATCCCCTTGCGCGCCTCAGCCCAACTCGTATAGCCGGGTGCCGCCTCATGAACCGGCGTGACCCAGCGCGCACCGGCGGCGAACTGAATCTCGGCCATCGCCAGCAGCGCGCGGCGGGCGGCTTCCCAGATCACGTCGCCGAGCGGGTAGTCGAGCACCGGCAGACGGTCGGCGCCGAGACGCACCTGACCGCCGCGACTTTGCGGATTGAAACCGTCGCGCAGCAGGGCCAGCAGGACGCTGGCACTGGTGAATTCGCGCATCAGGCGCGCATGCGCCTCGCCGTAACCCTGCAGCGTCGTCGAAAAGAGGACCGGGTGCAGCGGCGCCGCTTCGAGCTTGAAGCCCAGCGGCCCGTCGATCGGCGCCTGATGGAGGAAGTGATCCGAGTACATCGACTGCGGTGCGCCGGCGTAGCCATCGACGCGCTCGGGCATCAGCGCCGAAGAGATCACGACCGGGTGCAGGAAGGTCCGCTTGCCCAGCAGGCGGTGCGGGTCGGGAACGCCGCTGCGCATCAGCAGTGCAGGACTGCCGATGGCTCCGGCAGCGACAACGAAGTGGCGAGCGCGAAAATGTACCACCTTGCCGGAAGGGAAGATGCCGTCAGGCTTCAGCGCCAGGCAGTCGAGGCCGGTGACGCGACTGCCGGCAAAGCGCAGACGGTCGGCGCGCAGCCGGGTGTACAGTGTCGCACCGCGGCCCAGCGCCGCCGGAATGGTGGTCAGCAGCATCGACTGCTTGGCATTGGTCGGGCAGCCCATGCCGCAGTACCCGAGGTTCCAGCATCCCTTGACGTTGCGCTTGATGTGCCCGATGTCGATGCCGAGCTTCTCGCCGCCGCTGGCGAGTACCTTGTTGTTCGCGTTGGGCGGAGTGTCCCACGCACGCACCCAAAGCTTATGTTCCATCACGGCAAACCACGAACTCATCGCATTGACCGTCAGTTGCCGCAAGCCGAACTGCCGCTGCCAGAAGTCGAGGACTTCCGGTGGCGTGCGAAAGCTGCTGGTCCAGTTTACCGTCGTCGAGCCGCCGACACAGCGGCCCTGCAGGATGTTGATCGCCTTGTCCGCGGTCTTGCGTGCTCCCGACTCCTGATACAACTGCGGATAGGCGTCCGCTTCGCGCATCGTGAAGTCACTCGACGAGCGCAGCGGCCCCTCTTCGACCAGAACGACGCGCAGGCCGGCGTCACTGAGAATGTCGGCGCTCACCCCACCGCCGGCCCCGGTACCGACGATGATCACATCCGCCTCGATCGTCTGGCTCCTGGCCAGCGTCGAAGCATCCACGTGCTTCCAGCCGGAAGCGAGGCCAGTCTTGATCGGATCCAGCATCAGAAGTACCCCTTGGGTGGGCCGGGATAGCCAATGGCTTCCCAGGTATCGGGACGCGCATACCAGGCGCCGAAGGTCAGATCGTGCAGCGCCGCGTAGGCGCCCTGCAGCAGGCCCAAGCGGCTTGTCCGCCAGGATTCGAGGAACTCGCCGACATCGGCGACGCTCGCCTCACGCCATGGCTTGCCGACACCGGCGAGAAGCATTCTTGCGGGCGCCACGACCAGCAGGCCGAACAACTCGCCTACCTCCCGTTGCGTTGCCGGGGCAAGACCAGCGACTTCGCTGGCAATGCCATCGACGGTCAGCGCCACCAAGCGGCGCCGCGGCTCGCCAGCGGCGGGCAGCGCACCATCGAGCATCGCATTGCTCACGGCGCCGAGCATTTCGCGCTCGGCGGTGGTGAGAGGACGGGCACCAGCGGCGTTGAGCCAGCCGGCGAAGGTCAGCAACAGGCTGCCGCCGAGGCCGGTCCTGATGAACTGCCGACGGGAAGGTATCATCGCAGCAGGATCCTCGTCAGACGCTCGAAGACGGCCCCGTAAGGCGGCTTGAACAGGCCGATGGCGGAGAGGCGAGATTGTCGGAAGACCGCCTTCTTTACCGAGAACGTTTCGAAGCCCGCGAAACCGTGGTAACAGCCCATGCCGCTCGGGCCGACACCACCGAATGGCAGATCGTCCTGCGCGATGTGCAGAATCGTGTCGTTGACGGTCACGCCGCCGGCGACGGTTTCATTGAGCACGCGCTCGATGTTGGCGTTCTCGCGGTCGAAGTAGTACAGCGCGAGCGGCCGCGGCCGGCTGTTGACAAAGCGAATAGCCTCATCGAGATCGCGGTAGGGCAGCACCGGCAACAGCGGCCCGAAGATTTCCTCCTGCATTACGCGCAGACTGTCGCTGAGGTCGAGCAGCGCCAGCGGCGGCAGCCGGCGGGTCGCCGAATCGGCAACCGCGCCGGGCGCCAGATCGATGATCTTCGCGTTTCCCGCACGCGCTTCCTCCACGTACGCGCAGAGGCGAGCGAACTGGCGTTGATCGACGATCGTCGAGTAGTCGGTGTTGCTCTCGATGGCCGGATAGCAGTCGGCGACCACCTGCCGGGCGTGCTCGATGAACGCCTGCTCCTGGCCAACCGGAAGCAGCACGTAGTCGGGGGCAATACAGGTCTGTCCGGCGTTCATGCATTTGCCGATGATGATGCGCTCGACCGCTCGGGCAAAGTGGCCACTCGCGGCAAGCCGCGGCCCGATGATCGCCGGCGACTTGCCGCCGAGTTCAAGAGTCACTGGCGTCAGGCTGTCGGCCGCTGCGCGCATCACCTGCCGGCCGACCGGCGTCGAACCGGTGAACAAAAGATGATCGAAGGGTAGTCGCGCGAACTCCTGGGCCACGCCCACATCGCCTTCGACCACCGACAGTTCATCGTCGGCGAAGTATCTGGCGACGAGTTCGGCGAACAGGGAAGCAGTAGCCGGCGTGTTTTCCGACATCTTCACCAGTGCCCGGTTGCCGGCAGCCAGCGCCGCGGCGAGCGGTGCCGCGGCGAGAAAGATCGGGTAATTCCACGGGACGATGATGCCGACCGCACCCAGCGGCTGGTAGCGCACCTCGGCGCGACCCGGTTGAAACCACAGCGAAACCGAGCGCGCTCGTGGCCGCATCCAGCGCCGCAGGTGCCGGCGTGCATGGCCGATGGCCGCATGGCTGGGAAACAGTTCGAGCAAGCGTGTCTCGGCCACCGAGCGGTGGCCGAAATCACGACGAACCGCGTCGGCAAGCGCGGGCTCATTATCCAGGAGCAAGCGGTCGAGGGTCAGCAAGCGACGCTCGCGCACCGCCCGATCGGGATTCGAATCGCCACGCGCGGCTAGCTGCAGCCGCGTAAAGCGGCTCGCGAGCGGATCGGGATGGGGCATGCGCTGCTCCTTTCTGGGCTGATTTCCGGATCCAGTGTATGCGGTGCCGCGCGTTCGCGTTAGGGGTTGCCCTCTAAACGGGGTCGGGCGAACGATGCATAATCCGTCACCATGGACGATGCGACGGCTTTCACCGAAAAGCAGCAGAGCGCCGAGGCGCTGCGCCGACACCTGAAGACAGCCAGGGGCCTGCGCGAGCGGGCCAGCTTCGCGCCTGCCGCAGCGCAGGCCCGCCTGCGCCTGCGCGAATGGCAGGCCGCGCGCCTCGCGCGTACGCACGCCGACCTGCTGGCCAGCCCGAGATTCGGTCAGGCGGCGCAGTTCTTCCTTTCCGACCTGTACGGCCCAAGAGACTTCAGTGGCCGCGACGAGGAAGTCGAACGTATCCTGCCGATGCTGATCAAGATGCTGCCAGGCTCGGCGCTGCGTACGATCGCCCTCGCCGTAGAAGTCGACGCGCTGACCGAGCAACTGGATTCGGCCATGATCGCCGAACTTTGCCGGGCTGGCCGGATCGAGTGCATTGACGAAAGCGCGTACGCAGCGGCGTACCGCAGTGTCGGTTGCCGCCCGGAACGCGAGCACCAGATTGCACTGATTCGCCAGACCGGCGAAGCGCTCGACCGGGTCGCCAGAAAGCCGCTCTTGAGCGGCCTGCTCAGGTTGATGCGCGGCCCCGCACATCTGGCCGGACTGGGCGACCTGCACAGCTTTCTGGACTGCGGCTTCAACGCCTTCCGTGGCATGGGCTCGGCGCGCGAGTTTCTCGACGCGATCGACAGCAAGGAGCGCCAACTGCTGATCGACCTGTTCTCGGGAACGGCCGACCCATTTGCAGCGTAGCGCGGCGCGCGCAGGCTGCCGGTGACAACCGCCACGCTCTGACACGCCGCCTGTCAGAGCGCTTTACACACTGTCACACAAGGGGACAGAGACACCACAGACGTACCCCGATCCGACGACTAGTATTCGCACTGTCGCCGGGACGTTCCCCCTCCCCCCCTCCCCCTCGGGAGCGCCCTGTCGAAGCAGCACGGACCCGTCCAGCCCCCCTCTGGACGGGTCTTTTTTTGCCTCCGATGCCAGCGTGGCGTGCTCGAGGGTCGGCGCAACGCCCATACACGCCACATAGTCTGCGGAATGCTTACAATGCGCAGCGAGCCTTGGCATCGCCGCATCGAACGTAAGGACTACCATGACCAGCAAAGAGCAAACCTCCGGCTTTACCAGCCCGCACCTGGCGGCGCCCCAACTCGGCATTCTTGGCCGCTTGTTGACCATGGCCGCGGCTGCGGCCTTGCTCGTTGCCGTCTTCATGTTCTCCCTGCTGGCACTCGGCGTCCTTCTCGTCGTCGGGCTGCTTGGCTTCGCCTACCTCAAATGGAAGACGCGCCACCTGAGCAGTTTCCTGCGCCAAGGGATGCCCCGTCAGCCGAACCCGCACGACGGACAGGCGAGTCCTGGCGGCTACGTGATCGAGGGAGAGGTGATCGGCGACGCCGAATACGAGACGCACCGCTCGTCGTCGGCCACCGGCAAACCGACAACTGACGCGCCGACGCGCCAACAGCGTATGACGACGACGGACAGCGATTGCTGACTCCAGCGTACGGCCAGCCCACTTCTTGCGGCCCCCTGCGGTGGCCCCTCTGCCAGCCAAGTCGTTTGCCAACCCCTCGCCCGTGAGTCCCCAGCCATGAAAGACGCCTGCCTCGCCCTGTCCCTATCCCTGTCCCTGTCCCTGCTCCTGACGATCGGCGGCGAGGCCGTCGCCGCACAAGAGGCGGTTCCGGCCGACCGCTTTTCATCCTGCATGAGCACGCTGCGCGGCGAAGCCGCGTCCAAGGGTGTGTCGGCGGCGTCCTTCGACCGCTTGACGAAGGGCCTGGCGCCCGATCTGAGCGTCCTCGAGTTCCTCGACTATCAGCCGGAGTTCCGGACGCCGATCTGGGATTACCTGGCCGGACTCGTCGATGACGAACGCGTCGCCGATGCTCTCGCCATGCGCGAGAAGTGGCTCGGCCCACTTGCCGCCGCCGGCGAACGCTATCAGGTCGATCAGGACACGGTGCTCGCCGTCTGGGGAGTCGAAAGCAACTTCGGTCGCAACTTCGGCAAGCGGCCACTGCTCACCTCGCTTGGCACGCTGGCCTGTTTCGGGCGCCGCCAGGGCTATTTCCGCGGCGAGTTCCTGAGCGCGCTGAAGATCCTTGACACCGGCGACATCGCGCCCGAGCGTTTGGTCGGTTCATGGGCCGGCGCGTTCGGCCATACCCAGTTCATGCCTTCCACGTTCCTCCGGCTGGCGGTCGATGGCGATGGCGACGGCAGGCGCGACCTGATGGACAGTGTCCCGGATGCGCTTGCCTCGACCGCCAACTTCCTCCACCGCGCCGGCTGGCGGACAGGTGAGCCCTGGGGCTACGAGGTCGTGTTGCCGGCCGGCTTCGACACCAGCATCGCCGGGCGCAGCAACAAGCGCCCGCTCGCGCAGTGGAACGCGCGTGGCGTCCGCCGCGCCGACGGCCAGCCGATCGCCGCCTCGGACGCTGCCGCCGGTCTGCTCCTGCCCGCCGGCCCGCGCGGGCCGGCATTTCTCGTCTTCCGGAACTTCGACGTCATCTACGGCTACAACGCCGCCGAGAGCTATGCCCTGGCCATCGCCCATCTCAGCGACCGGATCAAGGGGGGCAAGCCTTTCGTCACGCCCTGGCCGACGGACGACCCTGGCCTGTCGCGGCGCGAGCGCCGCGAACTGCAGACGCTCCTCGCCGCCCGCGGCTACCCGATCGGCGAAATCGACGGCATGATCGGCGCCAACTCGCGGCAGGCGATCCAGGCCGAGCAGAAGCGTCTGGGTGTGGCCGCCGACGGTCGCCCCGGGCAGAAGCTGTTGAACACCTTGCGAGCAGATCCGCCAAGCCGCTAGGCTTGGCCGACTTCGCCAGCGCCCCGCCAGAGCCCGAAGCCTTTGCCTGCTGCCGGTTATCCGGCAGACTGTTCCATGATGACCCTGGCCAGGCACCACCTGCCCAGCGCCAATTTGCGTAAAAGGAACGAATTTGTCGGGATCTGCCGACGACGTGACACCCAATGCGGGCGAGATCTCCATCGACGCATCCCAACTGCGTCCGGGCGTCCACGTCCGCCTGCCGGTGCCCTGGATGGAGCACGAGTTCATGTTCAGCTCCTTTGTCATTGCCGATGAAGAACAGGCACGGCTGATCGCGGCGATGCACCTGCCGCAACTGTTCTGCGACCCGACACGCTGCAAAGTCCCGCCGCTGCCCTTGCGGCCAGCGACATCGGCGGCCGAGGCAGCCGTAACACCCGAGCAGGAAGCGGAAATAGCACGACTGGCAACCCTGGCCGCCACCCACATGGCCCAAAAGCGCGAGCGCTTGCTGGCCATGAACGAACTCCGGAGCGAGCTGAGAAAGCGGCTCAACAACACACGCCGGTACTACCTAGGGGCTGCCAAGACGGTTGGCGGCGCGCTCCGCGGCTTCGCCACGAGCGCTCGCGAGGCCATGAATCAGTTCGTTACGGTCAGCGAGGAATCCACGACGGCATTACTCGCCGACCCGGACAGCGCCATCATGCTGATTGCCGACATGGCGAACAACGATGGCCACGCCGCGCACGCGCTGTCCGTAATGACCCTGGCGCTATTGCTCGGCAAGAAGGCGGAACTGCCGGAAGTGTCCTTGCGAGCGCTCGCCGTCGGCGCTCTCTTGCACGACATCGGCAAGCTGTCGATCAGTCCGGCAATCCTGCGCAGCAGCGAACGTAACCGGCACGAGGCAACGATCTATCGGACGCACTGCCGCAGCGGCTACGACGAGGCCTTGCGCGCCGGCACCGTGTCACAGGCGATGCTCGAGGCAATCCTGTCCCATCACGAACGCTTCGATGGCAGCGGTTTCCCCGACCACCTCAGCGGTAGAGAGATCCCCCTGGCGGCGCGGATAGTGGCGATTGCCAACCGCTTCGACAACCTCGTCAATCCGGTCGACTACCGCCACGCGCTGTCCCCTTCGGAGGCTCTGGCAACGATGTGGGCGCGCGAAAAGATGAGGTTCGACCCGGGTCTGCTGGGACTGTTCGTACGGGCAATGGGCGTTTATCCGCCGGGATCCATCGTGCAACTCAGCGACGGCCGGATCGGCGCCGTCGCCGGATCGGCGCCTGACGCCAAGCCACTCAGCCCGCTGGTCACCATCTATGCACCGGAGGTCCCGCGCCAGCAGGCAATCCTCGTCGATCTGGCGAACGACGAAGGGCTCGTCATCGAACGTTCGCTGCGCCTGCCGCATCGCTCGCCGGATGAGCTCGATTACCTGCTGCCGCGCCGCCAGATGAAGTGGTCCTACATGGCTGCGCCGGAGAGAGCCAGTTCGCGCGTGGCCGGTGCCGTCTCGGCGGCCGTCGCAGGTAGCGATGCCGAATAGTTCCTGTCCAATGCTCGCCGTTGCCGACCTCGCGAAGCGCTACGCCGATGTCGGCCGACCCCTCTTCAGCGGTATCGATTTCGCGGTGGCTGCCGGCGAGATCGTTGCCCTGGTTGGTGAATCGGGAATTGGCAAGAGCACCCTCCTCAACTGCATCGCCGGCCTCGAGACTGCCGACTGCGGATCGGTCCATATCGGCCCGCACGCACTCGACATGGTTCGGCTCGATGAAGCGGCGCGGGCCGCGCTGCGCGCGCGCAACATCGGCTTCGTCTTCCAGGCCTTTCACGTGCTGCCGACGCTGACCGTAGCACAGAACATCATCGTACCGTTGCTGCTCGCGCGCGTACCCAGCGGCGAGCACGCCACGCGCACGCAGGCGCTGCTCGAGCGCGTCGGCCTGGCCGGCTTCGCGGACCGATGGCCGGCTTCGCTTTCCGGCGGCGAGCTGCAGCGCGTGGCGATCGCGCGCGCGCTGGTGCACCGCCCGGCGCTGATTCTTGCCGACGAACCCACCGGCAACCTCGACCCGAGGACGGCCAGCGACGTGCTGTCGCTGCTGCTCGAACGGGTTCGCGAGCAGCGCGCCGGTGCGCTGATCGTCACCCACTCGCAGCACGTCGCACAGTGCTGCGACCGCGTTCTGACGCTGACGGCGAACGGGCTCGCATGAATACCCTGGCGTGGTGGCTGATCCGCGCCCAGTTCCGCACGCGGCGCACGGCGACGCTGCTGTCCATGCTGGCGATTGCCCTGGGCGTCGCCCTCGGCTACGCCATTCATCTGATCAACGACGCCGCACTCGCCGACTTCGGACGCGCGATGAAGACCGTGCAGGGCGACCCCGATGCCGTTGTCGGCGCTCGCGACAGCGCCGGCGGGGTACCCGTCGCCACCATCAACGCGATCGCCAGCGACCCGGCGGTACTGGTCGTCGCACCGGTGATCGAAACACGGGTGCGCGTGAATAGCGTACGGACGCCGGTGCGACTGATCGGCCTCGACGTTTTCAGCGCCGCGGCGGTGATGCCCTGGTTGCTGCCACGACAGGATGACCGCTCGACGACCGGCGGCATCCTCGATGGCGACGTCTATGCCTCGCCGTCCTTGCTCGCCAAGCTCGGACTACAGGCCGGCGCGACGGTGACCCTGGCCCGCGGCGATCGTGAATGGCTGACAAAGATTGCCGGCGACCTGCCAGCGACCGGTCCCGACGACTTGCTTCTGGTTGCCGACATTGCCTGGGTCCAGGAACGCTTCGGACCCAACGAGGCGGTCGGCGAGGGTCGCGTCCGCCTCGCACCCGAAGTCGACCTGGCGACCTGGCGGACCGCGCTGCAAGCGCGACTGCCCCCCGGCCTGCTCGTGCGGGCTGCTGAAGACGACCGGACGCGCGTCTCCAACCTGTCGCGTGCCTACCGTGTCAACCTCAACGTCCTGGCCCTCGTCGCCTTGCTGACCGGTGCTTTCCTGGTCTTCGCCACGCAATTGACGGCCATCGCGCAGCGGTCGACACAGTTCGCGCTGCTTGGCGTCCTTGGCCTCTCACCGCGCATGCGCCTGCTGCAGGTTCTCCTCGAAGGACTGGCGATCGGCATCCCCGGCGCCGTCGTCGGGCTCGGACTCGGCTACGCACTGGCGTTCGCCTTCACGCAGATCCTCGGTGGCGATCTTGGCGGTGGCTATTTCTCCGGCAGCACCCCGAGCATCGTCCCGCAGCCGGCACCGCTGCTCGGATTCCTGGCGCTCGGTTGCGTCGCCAGCCTCGCCGGCGCGCTCTACCCGGCCTATCTGAACCGCGTGCAGCCACTGGCGCAGGCGCTGAAAACGGGTTTTGCGCAGAGCCGTGCCGCGTTCTCGGCCCGCTCCAGATGGCTCCTGGCGGCCTTGCTGGCTCTCGCAGCGTTCGTACTGGCGCAGATGCCGCCGCTGTTCGAACTCCCCCTGGCCGGCTACGCCGCGATCGCCCTGGTGCTGATGATCGGCGTCAGCAGCGCACCTCTGTTCACCCGCGCGCTCTTCGGCTGGCTCGCCAAGCGCCGACTGCCGGCCGCCCAACAGATCGCGATACAGAACGTCGCGCAGGCGCCGCTGATGGCGCAGGTCGCGGCCAGCGGCCTGATCATCAGCTTCGCACTGACGGCCAGCATGGTGATCATGGTCGCCAGCTTTCGCGTCGCCGTCGACCACTGGCTCGACCACGTCCTGCCCGCGCCCCTCTATCTGCGCGGCAAGGCAACTCCCCTGCCACAGGAACTGCTCGATGCGCTGGCCGGCACCCAGACACCGTTCGCCCGCATCGAGCGGAGCGCACAGGAAACGCTGGTCATCGACCCGCAGCGACCCAGCGTGGCACTGCTGGTGCGCGAACTCGAACGCGACAACCCGGCGGCGCGACTGCCGTTCACCGGCCCGGTAGTGGCACCGCCGGCCGACATGCCGGTCGTCTGGATCAGCGAGCCGATGCACGAGATCTACCGGATCGCGCCGGGTCAGACCCTGCGCCTGCCCTTGCGCGGACACGACGTCGAGGTTTTCGTCGGCGGCGTCTGGCGGGACTACTCGCGCCAGTTCGGCGCCGTGGCGATCGGTCGCGATGACTTCGTCAGACTCGGCGGCCGCTTCGCGCCAAGCGAGCTGGCGCTGTGGCCGCTGCCTGGGCAGGAAAGGCTGGCCAGCGACTGGCTGGCGCCCTGGACCGACAGGTACGGACTCGAACTCGCCGACAGCCTCGAGATCCGGCAGCTGAGTCTGTCGATTTTCGACAAGAGCTTCGCCGTCACCTACGCGCTCGAGGCGGCAGCGATGCTGATCGGATTGTTCGGCCTGGCGGTAACGCTGGCGGCCAGCGTCTGGCTGCGCGCGCGCGAGTTGGCCACACTGGGTGCGCTGGGTTTCGATCGCCGGATGCTCGGTCGGGCAGTGATGGTCGAGGGCGCGCTGATCGCGCTCGTCGGCCTGCTCATCGGTCTGGCCTGCGGCGTCGCCATCGGCGGTATCCTGACGCATGTGATCAATCCGCAAGCCTTTCACTGGCGAATGGCGCTCACCATCCCCTGGCCGGCCGTCATCGCCGGGGCCTTGCTGACCCTGGCGGCGGCGATCGTCGCCAGCCGCTACGCCGCGCGCCAGGCGACCCGGCTGCCGGTTGCACGCGTCCTCGCCAGCGCCGACTAGACCACGGAGCTGCCACGTGCGCCGCCGCACCTTCCTCGCCACTCCCCTGCTGCTGCCAACGCTGACGCGCGCGACGCCGGGCGCAACGGCGGTCGCCTATCCCCCCGTCATTCCGGGAGCACGCCTGACCTTCCCGCGCGACCACGGAGCGCACCCCGATTTCCGTACGGAATGGTGGTACGTCACCGGCGTCCTTGACTTGCCGCAGCGCGACATCGGCTTTCAGCTGACGTTTTTCCGCAGCCGGCCGGGCACCGCCGAAGCCCTGGATTCACCGATTGCCGCGCGTCAGATCCTTTTCGCACACGCCGCGCTGACCCTGCCTGGCGACCGCTTGCGGCACAGCGAACGCGCCGCCCGGGCCAATCTCGGTGCAGCCTTTTCCAGCGAAGACTGCGACATCAGCATCGGTGCCTGGCGGATGCGGCGGCTGGATCGGCGCGACGGCGAGGCCTTCTCACTGCAGGTGAACAGCCCGCAGTTCTCCTATGACCTTCTCTTGACGCCGACGCAGCCGCTGTTGCTGCAGGGCGAGGGAGGGTATTCGCGCAAGGGCAGCCGACCGGAGCTGGCCAGCTACTACGTGAGCTGGCCCCAGCTACAGGTCGCCGGCTTCCTGGTCAGCGACGGCAAGCGCCTGGCAGCGCACGGTCGCGCCTGGTTCGACCACGAATGGTCTACGGCGATTCTTGGTGACGGCGCCGTCGGCTGGGACTGGATCGGCATCAATCTCGCCGACGGCGGCGCACTGATGGCGTTCCGCCTGCGCGACGCGCGGGCGGCCACGGTTTTTGCGCACGCCACCTGGCGCGACGCTGCCGGCCACGTGCGCCAGTTCGCAGCCGCCGACATCCGCTTCACGCCGCTGCGCCTCTGGGCGTCACCGCGCAGTGGCGGCCGTTATCCGGTGCAAATGGAAATCCGCTTCGGCGAGCACACGGTGCGGACCCTGCCGGTCCTCGATGACCAGGAACTGACCACCAAGCGGCCGGCACCTGTGGCTTACTGGGAGGGCGTGGTCAAGGTCGACGGGAGCCTGGAAGGTCGCGGTTACCTGGAGATGACCGGCTACGCCGGGCGACTGACCCTGTAGGGCGAAAACCACGCCTGGCGCCAGCTCGCCCGGGGCTGGCTCTACCGCCAGTCAGTTGCCGAGAACCAGTTCCAGCAGTTCGTCGGCGCGTGCCATGGCATCGCGTTCACCCATCGCCATCAGCGACTGGATGAAACCCTGCTCGAAGAGCAGGTAACTCGCCAGGGCGCCACCTCCGCCCTTGAGCATGCCGAGGGCGGCCAGCGCCTGGCGAATCGCCGTCGGCAACTCGCCGGTGGACTGTTGCGCCAGAGCATCGAGCGACTCCGTCGGCGCCATCGCCAGCACGTCGATCGCCTTGTAGTTCATCGCCGAAACCGCCTCCTGCGGCAATCCGTTGATGGTGTCGGCAACCCGCCGGGCCTGCTCGACGTCGGCCTGCAGCGTATCGTGAAAGACGCTCGCCATGACATGCCCGGCCATGCTGCCGAGACTCGGGCCACGCCCCGGGATGCCGGCCGGAGCCACGGCGAAGCCAGGACGTTCGGGCTGTCCGACACCGATGACCAGGATTTTTTGCGCGCCCAGGTGCATTGCCGGCGACAGGGGCGTGATCTGGCGCATCGAGCCGTCGCCGAAGTGCTCTTGCCGCCCCTCGACCGTCAATGGGGTCGCCGGAAAGAGAAAGGGTATGGCACTCGAGGCCATCAGGTGCGCGATCGTCAAGGGTTGGAACTCGGCGCGACGCCCAGGACGTGTCCACGGCTGAAAGCCCTCGCGACTGGCGGTTTGGCAGAAAGTCCAGTGCACGCCGCTCGTATAGCTCGAGCCGGTCACCGCCAGCGCGTCGATGCTCCGCGAACGCAGGGCCTTTTCGATGTTGTCGAGCGAGATGCCCCGGCCGAGCATTTCGGCGAGGGGCGTGTTGTCGAGCAAGGCGCCCCTCGCCTGCACATGCCGCGACAGCCCGAGAGCCAGCGAGACGCGGCTGAAGGCGAGCCAGCGAGGAGCGGTGAGGCGGTAAACGTCGCTCGATCGCAGTCGCCCCCAGAACTCGGCCAGTTGCTCGAAGGCCTGCAAGCCCTCCAGTGCGTGCGCGGCCAGGAAGGCAGCGTTGATCGCGCCGGCCGAGGTGCCGATCAGGATCTGGAACGGAAATCGGCGAGCCCTGCCCGGTTGTGCCTGCAGCATGTTCCCCAGCGCGCGCAGCACGCCAACCTGATAGGCCGTGCGTGCGCCGCCGCCCATCAGCACGAGGGCAAGGTTGGGCTGCTCGTAGTGCCGCATGCCGGCATGAATGATGGTGGCCAGGCTCATCAGCCGGTTCCGCGAGAGAGCCCGAGGCAGGCGGTCATGGCAGTCAGATCCTCCGTCAGCGATCCGGCCGCCTCAGGCCGGCTGCGTCGGCAGCGGCAGCGCGGTCTTGTCGACCACCTGGCGCAGCACGAAACTCGAATGGACCCCGGTCACCCCGGGGATGCGCGTAATCCGGTCAAGCAGGAGTTCCTGATAGGCGTCCATGTCCCTGACCACGACCTTGAGCTGGTAGTCGGCATCCTGGCCCGTGATCAGCAGGCATTCGAGCAGTTCCGGGATTTCCGCGATGCGGGCGTCGAAGGTGCTGAAGCGCTCCGGCGTATGCTGATCCATCGAAATGTGGATCAGTGCCATCAGCGACAAGCCGAGCTTCCTGGCGTCGAGCAGCGCGCGATAACCGGTGATCAACCCGGACTCCTCGAGCGTACGCACCCGGCGCAGGCACGGCGAAGGCGACAGGCCGATGCGGTCGGCGAGATCCTGATTGCTGATCCGGCCCTCCCGTTGCAGTACCTGCAGAATCTGCCAGTCGTAGCGGTCGAGTTGCACGACTCCCCTCCAGTGCCAACTTGTCGCAATATTTTACGTGTTTCTCTCATAGCATGGCAATTTTCTTGCCATTAATCTGCCCAACAAGCCACATAACGCAAGCACCTGCGGGCCGCTTTTCCTTAAGATGACACTCGTCGCATCGTCGCATCGTCGCATTCGTCAAACGCCCTGCCAGGAGCCGCCATCATGTTGCAGAACCCCGCCAGCAAATACCGTTCCTTCCCGCCCGTCGACCTCGTCGATCGTCAATGGCCGAACCGCCGCATCAGCCAGCCGCCAATCTGGATGAGTACCGATCTGCGCGATGGCAATCAGTCCCTCTTCGAACCGATGAACCTCGAGCGCAAGATGCGCATGTTTCGCATGCTCTGCGACATCGGCTTCAAGGAGATCGAGGTCGCTTTTCCGTCGGCCTCGCAGACCGACTTCGATTTCGTGCGCCGCCTCATCGACGGCAAGCATATTCCCGCCGATGTCAGCATCGAGGTGCTCACCCAGGCGCGCGAGCACCTGATCCGGCGGACGATGGAATCGTTGAGAGGCGCCCGCCGGGCGATCGTGCATGTCTATAACGCCACCTCGAAACCCTTCCGGGACTTCGTCTTCGGCATGACCCGCTCGGAAGTCGTCGACATGGCCGTCGGCGCCGTCAAACTGATCAGACAACTGGCCGCCGAACAGCCGGAGACGGAATGGGTGCTGGAATACAGCCCGGAAACCTTTACCGCGACCGAACTCGACTTCGCGCTCGACGTCTGCAACGCCGTCACTGCCGCCTGGGACGCGACGCCGGGCAACAAGGTGATTCTCAACCTGCCGACCACCGTCGAACTGGCGACGCCCAACGTTTACGCCGACCAGATCGAGTGGATGCACCGCCACCTCGAGCGGCGCGACAGCGTCATCCTCAGCCTGCACCCACACAACGACCGGGGTACCGCCGTCGCCGCGGCCGAGCTCGCCTTGATGGCCGGCGGCGACCGGGTCGAAGGCTGCCTGTTCGGCAACGGCGAGCGCACCGGCAATGTCGATATCGTGACCTTGGCGCTCAATCTGTACACGCAGGGCGTCGCGCCCGGCCTCGATTTCTCGGACATCAACGCCGTCGCCCGAACGTTCGAACACTGCACGCAGTTGCCGATTCACCCACGCCACCCCTATGTCGGTGACCTCGTGTTCACGGCCTTCTCCGGCTCCCACCAGGATGCCATCAAGAAGGGCTTCGCCGCCAAGCAGGCCGATGTCGTCTGGGACGTCCCCTACCTGCCGATCGACCCAGCCGACGTCGGCCGCAACTACGACTCGGTGATCCGCGTCAATAGCCAGTCCGGCAAGGGCGGCATCGCCTACCTGCTGGAAAGCGAATACGGCGTGGTCATGCCGCGCCGGCTGCAGGTCGAGTTCTCGGGGGTCGTCCAGCGGCATACCGAGACGCACGGTGGCGAGGTCAGCGCGGCCGACATCTGGCAGCTCTTCGCCACGACCTATCTCGACACCCGCGCGCCGCTCCACTATCGCGAGCACCGCTTGTTCGAACACGGGCAGGCGCAAGGCATCCGGATCACGGTGGACATCGACGGCGTGCCACACGTGCTCAGTGGCGAGGGCAACGGCCCGATCGACGCCGCGGTTCACGCGCTCCACACTGTCGGCATCGACGTCCAGGTGCGCAGCTACGAGGAGCGGTCGATGAGTGCGAGCCGCGAGGCAGGCAACGCCCTTGCCTGCGCCTTCATCGAACTCACTCCCAGCGAGGGCGGCGGCGAGTGCTACGGTGCCGGGGTAGACGCCAACATCGTCACCGCGTCGATCAAGGCTCTGCTCAGCGGCGTCAATCGCATGCAGTCAGCGCTTCGCGACGACCACCGCCAGGAAGCCGCGTAGCGGGACGTCTCGCCGTCGGACCCGGCAACGTCACGCCGCGCCACGCCCGCGCCAATCTATCGTCGGCGTGCCGAAGGGCTTCAAGCGTCGGCCGCGAGCCAGCGCCCGAGCAGGTCACGCAGGGCGGCAGCCGGGAACGGTTTGGTCAGATAGTCGTCCATGCCGGCCTGCAAGCACTGCTCGCGATAGCCGGCCAGCGCGTGCGCGGTGAGGGCGACCACCGGCGTGCGCGCTGCACCGCTGGCGCTCTCGGCCTCGCGAATGCGCCGCGTCGCCTCGAACCCGTCCATTCCGGGCATCTGGCAGTCCATCAGGATCAGGGCGAAGCGCTGGCGCGCATGTGCGGTCACTGCCTGTGCGCCGTCGCCCACCATCACGACCTCGACTCCGTAGTGCTGCAGAACCGCCCGCGTCACCTCCGCGTTCACCGGGTCGTCCTCGGCCACCAGCACGCGCTGGTTGGCGAAGGACTCGACCGACACACGCCGCTCCGCCACCGGCGGCGCCACCTCGGGCAGCCGCAAGCAGAACCAGAAGCACGAACCCTCGCCGAGCGTGCTGTGCAAGCCGATGTCGCTCCCCATCAGGCGTACCAGCTGACGCGCGATCGACAAGCCCAAGCCGGTGCCACCAAAGCGCCGCGTCGTGCCCTGGTCGGCCTGGGCAAACGCGTCGAAAATCCGTGCCTGCTTGTCCGGTGCGATGCCGAGGCCCTGATCGCGGACCGCGAAGCGCAGCGCGCCGTCGCCGTCGCCGTCGTGGCGCAGCTCGATTTCGATGATGCCGCGCGCCGAGAACTTCACGGCGTTCGACACCAGATTCAGCAGCACCTGCCGCAGCCGAACCAGATCGCCCTCTACCCAGCGCGGCACCGCCGGCGCCACCGATACCACGAGCCTCGCCCCCTTGGCGCGCGCCGCCTCGCCGAAGAGGTCGCTCATCTCGCGCACCAGTTCCGGCAGATCGAATCTCACCGATTCCAGCTCGAGCCGCCCCGCCTCGATCTTCGAGAGGTCCAGTACGTCATCGAGTACTCCGAGCAGCGCCCGCCCCGAGCGCTGGATCGTCTCTGCGTAGTGGCGCGCCCGCTCCTCCAGGGCCTCGGTCAGCAGGAGTTCCGCCACCCCGATCACGCCGTTCATCGGCGTCCTGATTTCGTGGCTCATGTTTGCCAGGAAGGCCGATTTGGCCTTGCTCGCCGCCTCGGCGGCCTCCTTGGCGGCGATCAGTTCCCTCTCGATCTGCTTGCGCTCGCTGACATCCTGGACAACCCCGGTCAGCGTGCTGATCCTGCCCGCGAGATCGGTGCACAAGACCTGCGCGCGCACCTCCACCGTCCGCTCGTCGCCATCGGGGCGCACGACGCGGTGCTCCAACCTCTGCGCAGCACCCGTCGCCAAAACCTGCGCCAGCGCCTCGGCCAGCTTCGGACGGTCCTCGACAGGTGTAGCGGCGACATAGTCGGTGCGAAAGAAGGGCGTGAAGCTGCGCGGCTCGTGGCCGCAGATGCGGTAGACCTCGTCACTCCAGGTCAGACGATCGGTCTCCAGATCAAATTCCCAGTTGCCGACGTGCGCCATCGCCTGCGCCTCGGCCAGCTTCGCCTCGCTTCCCTCGAGAGCGAGCAACGCCCGCTTGCGTTCGCTGTCGTCGATACCGAAGATGTAGGCGCCCTGCACCGCGCCATCCTCCGCCCAATCGGGCACCAGGTACACCCGGTCGTAGCGCGTCGTTCCGTCGGCTGTCGGCAAGGCGCGGTCGTACTCGACGGCTTCCCCCTGCAGCACTCTTTGCAGATGTGGCGCGACATCGCGATACACCTCTTCCCCGAGGACGTCCACCACCGCCCTGCCGGCGATGTCCGCCGGCGCTTTGCCGAAGCGTTCGGCAAAGCGCCGGTTGACAAACGAATAGCGCGCGACGCTACCCGTGTAGTCGGCATAGGCGATCGACGCGGGCAGACCGTCGACGATTTGCTGCAAGCGCTTTTCGCCTTGCCGAAGGCTTTCCCGGGCAGCGGCTCGAGCGCGCACGACAATCTTGGCCGCCATGGCCACGACGGCCAGCGACGATATCTGGGCGATCAAGGCCAGAGTCATGGCCTCGGCCTCCGCCACCGGGCTCTGCGGCAGCAAACCCCGGGCGCTGCCCAGATAGAGCCCGACGAGAACCAGGGCATCCGCCGCGAAGGCGACGAGCAGCACGCGTGCCTTGCCGAAGGTGCCGAGCGTCGCGAGCAGCGCAATCAGCCAGGGCACCGCCACCGAAAGCACGCCACCAGTCACGGCGGCCCAGATCGCAACGTAGGCGATTCCGGCGAGGTTGGTGAGGAGGAGTATGCCGGTCGGGTTGGCGACGAAGCGGATGCAGACCGCGGCGAGCACCGGCGTTGCGACGGCGGCGGCGAAGACCGCCAGTTCGACCGTGCTCGGCCGGCTGCGCACGAGCAGGAACACCACGAGCACCAGCGACAGCACCGCCGAGATCGTCAGCAGCGATCCTGCGACGGATCTTCCGTTGGCAGCGAGCCTGGCGTTCGCGCGCGCGTGCGGCGGCACGAACCAGTCGAGAGCTTGCTTGCCGGTCACCGCGCAGGGCCCGGTAGCCAGTTCCCGTGTGTTCGCCGCCTGGCGCAGGGCCCTCGTTCACCACGGACCACCGCCAAAGGCAGAGGCCAGGTTCGCGCGCATCTCTCGGCAATCCCGGGCGGCGCGCCGATGCGAGCGATTGGCAGGAGGCTCTTTGGCATGCCGGGAGTATAGGAGGGCGCATCGATCGCGGTCAACGCAGCCTGGCCACGCGAGTAGCGGCCGCGGGAATCGCCCGAGCCCGGCAAAGGGGGCATAATTGCTGCCCATCATGACCGAGAGCGCACGCGACCTGCCCGCACGCCGAGAGGCCCAGCAGAGGGCCGACGACATCCGTGTATTCCGCGCCGAACTGGCGCGCCTGCAGGCGGAAGGCGTTGTCGACCTCGGCGCGGACGCGCAGCAAGCGATCCTTGCCCACCATGCGGGACTGCTCGCCGACTATGCGGCAGCCTATGACATCGACCTTGACGGTCGCGGTCGGCAGCTTTCGCTTGGTATGCGCGTAGCCTCTTTTCTCGGCGCCCTGGCGCTGGCAGCGAGCATCTTTCTCCTCTTCTACCAGTTCTGGGGACGGTTTACCGAGACCACGCAGGTCGTCATCCTGATCCTCAGCGCGCTCGCCAGCCTCGGCCTGACGGTCGCGCTGCAGGGACGCGACGGCAGCGGCTATTTCAGCAGGCTTGCGGCGCTGCTCGCGTTCACCTGCTTCGTCCTCAACATCAGCATGATCGGCCAGATCTTCAACATCACGCCCACGGACACGGCCTTGCTACCCTGGGCGGCGATGGCTTTCCTGCTCGCCTACGCTTGCGACCTGCGCCTGCTGCTGGCAACCGGCATCGTCTGCGTGATCGGCTTCGTGGCGGCGCGCGTCGGTACCTGGAGCGGCATCTACTGGCTGAACGCCGGCGAGCGACCGGAAAACTTTTTTGCCGCCGCGGCAATCCTGCTCGCCATGCCGCGGCTGGCGCTGCACCGGAACTACGCTGGCTTCGAAGCCACCTACCGGGTCTTCGGCCTGCTTACCGCCTTCATCCCGATGCTGATCCTCGGTCACTGGGGCTACGGCAGCTACCTCGATCTGCCCGCCAGGCTGATCGAGGGTGGCTATCAGCTGTTTGGCTTTGCCGGCAGCGCACTGACAATCTGGATTGGCACGCGCCGCGACTGGCCGGAAACGGTCAACACAGGCATCGCCTTTTTCGTCCTCTTCCTCTACGCGAAATTCTACGACTGGTGTTGGGACCTCATGCCCAAGTACCTCTTCTTCCTGGTCCTCGGCCTCAGCGCGGTGCTGATCCTGTTGGTCCTCAAGCGGCTGCGCGACGTCAGCAGCCGCGCCAAGCCTGGCGAGTCGCGATGACTGCCCGGACACGCAGGCGTTCGCTCGCCGCCGGTGCGGCGCTGATCCTGCTGACCAACGCCATCGCTCTGTCGAGCGTCGCCCGAAACCGGGCCGATGAACCGGAAAGCCGCGTCATGCTCAGCGAACGCGAGCTGGCACTGCCGGCCGGGGGTTACCGCCACGCGGAGAACAGCGGCCTGGCGCTGGCGCTGAACTGGCGCGTCCTCGACGCCGACGAGGAACGGCCCGACTACGGCTACTCGCTGCACGCTGGCCGTCCGGCGTGGCTGGACGCGGGCCGGCTCGCCGCCCTGGGGTTCGACACCGCTGCCGGCGATGCCACTCCCGAAGCGCGCGAGCGTTTCACCCGCCAATTGCCACGCCAGGTGCTGATCGTGCTCGAGCTCGCGGGGCCGGCGTGGCAGCAGGCGGTCGAGCGCGCACGCGCGAATGCGCTGCGCCGGACGGCCGCGGCGACGGCCAATCCCGACAGCAAGGCGTTTGCGGAGCAGGCGAAGGCCGCCCGGGACAATCTGGCCATCGAGGAAGGCCATGCCAGCCGCCTTTTCGCCATCGACGCCGGCCTCGACGCCGCGGTGCTGCGCGCCCGCTACCCCGATCGCCAGCGCACCCTGATTCTGCGCGGCACCGTAAGACCAAGCGTGCGCAGCAGCGACCGGCAGCACCGGCTGGCTGGCTACATCAGCGCTATTGCCATCGACCGCATCAACGTCCCCTTCGCCTGGCGTGGGCTGCTCGAGCCGCTGCGCAACACCAGTCGGCCCGCAGCAAGCGAGCGGACGCCGCGCTACCAGGCGCAGGTTGCCGTCGGTCAGCACCTCGAACCGTGGATCGAGAGCCTGACGACACTGCCGGGCGATCGCCCGGCGCCGTCCGCGCGCCCGGCGCCCTGAAGGCGGCACCCCGATCCGGCGGAGCGGCCCGCCCGGCCTCGCCGCGGACGTGCGGACCGGAGTCAATCTCCCGGCGACCTTGCGCAGCATTCGCCGCCCCGGCAAAAAAAACGGCAGCCACTGGCTGCCGCAGGCTCCACGCGTGGAGCGTCGTCGACGGGCCTTGGCCCAGCCGATCGATCATGCTTCAGTCGTTCGCTCGGCGCCGCTGCAGCGCCAGACCGGCCAGCGCGACGCCGAAGAGCAGCATGCTGGCCGGCTCAGGAAGCGACGGTGGCGGTTCGGTGAAGCCTCGCAGGACGACGACGCGATCCACCACCGCGCCGAAGGTGGAGAACAGGAAATCGCCGGTCAATGGGTCAATCGCGGCGCCTTCCGCGCCATCCAGCCCGGTAACCAGCTCGCGTCGGGTCGCGACGAGCGGGTTGCCGTCGGCGTCCAGGTCATAAGCCACGACGTTGCCGGCAGAGAACTCCGACACGAGCATGGCATTGGCGACAAACCCCGGGTTGCCGGCGGTGATATAGACGAAGCCTTCCGGCCCGCCCGGCAGAGTGTCGATGACCCCGGGCGTCGTCAGGTCAAGGTCTACCTGGGTAACGCTGGTAATATCGTAGGTACCGCTGCCGTCTGCCGCGTAGGCCGCCGTATAGAACTCACCACCACTCCAGGAAACGAGCTTCATCGTCCCCGCCCCCCCGAAGCCTGCGGGAACGAAGTTCAAGGCCGCATGCGAGGCGGCGACCCCGAACGGAACCAGATCGATCACCTTGTCCTCGGCTGTGTTGCCGGGCTTCGTCTGCCCCAGCTTGTTTTCCGGCCACTGTGACGTGAAAAGCACGCCGCCCGGGCCATAGACGACGCCGCCATCGTTGAATGCACCCACGCTACCCAGCGCTGTGGCGGCGCCGGTAAAGCCGGTGATGTGGTTGTCCGCGCCACGCACCACCCCGATCTGATAGAGGAGACCGGCAGCTGTGTTGGCGCTGCCGCCAATCAGGATGGTATTCGGGTCTCCCGCCTTGAAGGTGAGTCCGCCATAGGGAAGCGGCAGCGACGGCACCGCGGCCAGATCGATCAGCGTGTAGTCGGCAGCGAAAGGCGCGCTGACGGACTGCGCCTGCGCAGGCTGGGCCAAGAGGGCGAGCGTCGAAACCACCAGGGCAATGCCGGTGGTACGATGGAGAGTTGTTGATGTCATTGGATCGTCCCTCGCAGGGTTGGTCAAGTCGGGTGTGGTAGAGGTGACGGGCAGGCTATCGCCGACCCAGGTCGTGTCAGGCAGCCGACGCACTTCTCGATTCCTCGCTGCCGGACGCTGTCGCCAAACTCTGGACCGTGGACGCCCTGCTCCGCACGAGGCAATCCGAGCAATACTCGTGCCATGTTTTTTTATCCCATTAGACCAGTGGCTTGGCAACATGCCCTGGCCTGGCAGGGCGGCCCCTGTAAGATTTTCCGTCACTCCGCAACTGCCGTGCCTGGTCTCCACCGGCGGGTTGGGCGCTGAAGAAGCGTACCGCGAAGATACGAAGCGCCGCTCGCGAGGCTTGCAAGGGTAGCAATCAGAGGTCCACGCGCGCGTTCCGGCCATGCCGATCCGCAACGCCAGCCTGACGACCTCGCGCGTCCGATCGCAACCGACCGGCGACGCACAGCCGGCGCGTGCCAGGCCGCGAATCAATTGACCCGCGTTGACCGCGCCACATATACTCTGCGCGCTGCAGCGGGATCTTCGATCCGCATCCTTTCAAAGGGGAAGTGCTCATGGGTCTGCGACTGAAGTTCAATCTGGTCCTGCTGCTGGTCTTCGCTGCGGGGATGGCCGTATCGGCCTACGTGTCGCACCGACTCCTGAACGACAACGCCAAGCAGGAGACGCTGCGTAACGCCGGCCTGATGATGGAGTCCGCGCTATCGGTGCGCGGCTACACCGTCAAACAAGTCAAACCGCTGCTCGATGCCCAGCTGGAGCATACTTTCCTGCCGCAGACCGTCCCTGCCTACGCGGCGACCGAAGTCTTCAACAACCTGCACACAAAATACCCGGACTTCACCTACAAGGAAGCGACGCTCAACCCCACCAACCCGCGCGACCGCGCAGTCGAGTGGGAGAACGACATCGTCCAGAAGTTCCGTGGCGACACCAGCGCCCGCGAGCTTTCCGGCGAGCGCGAGACGCCGACGGGCCGCATGCTCTATCTCGCGCGGCCGATCACCATCACCGACCCGGCGTGCCTGGCCTGCCACAGCGTGCCCTCAGCCGCGCCGGCATCGATGATCCGCATCTACGGCGAGAACAACGGCTTCGGCTGGCAGCACATGGAGACGATCGGCGCGCAGGTCGTTTCGGTGCCGATGTCGGTGCCTCTCGCGAATGCGCAGCGCACCTTCAACACCTTCATGCTCTCGCTCGGCGGCATTTTCCTCGCCACCTTCATCGTCCTCAACGTCATGCTGTCGCTGCTGATCATCCGGCCGATCTCGAGCATGTCGGCGGCCGCCGACAGAATCTCCACCGGTGACTTCGACCTGCCCGAGTTCCGCGCACACAGCGGCGACGAGATCGGCGTCCTGGGCAACTCCTTCAACCGCATGCGCCGCAGCCTGGAAAAGGCGATCAAGCTGATCGAGGGTTGAGCGCGGAGCCGCCAGACCATGACTATCCCGGAACATATCGGCAAGTACGAGATCCGTCGCGAGATCGGCAAGGGCGCGATGGGCACTGTCTACGAGGGGTTCGATCCGGTCATCGAGCGACCGGTGGCGATCAAGACGATTCTCGCCGAGTACCTGGCGAACGTCGAGTCCACCTCCGCGGTCGCGCGCTTCAAGCTCGAGGCGCAGGCCGGCGGCCGCTTGCAGCACCCGGCCATCGTCGGCGTGTACGAGTATGGCGAGGACGCGGACATGGCCTTCATCGTCATGGAGTACGTCCCCGGACAGCAACTGCGCCGGCTGATGCGTGAACGCGGCCGCTTCGAGCTGATCGACGTCTTCGAGGTGATGAAGCAGTTGCTCTCGGCACTCGACTACTCGCACAAGCACGGCGTCGTGCACCGTGACATCAAGCCCGCCAACGTGATGGTGTTGAGCGGGATGAAGGTCAAGGTGATGGATTTCGGCGTCGCCAAGATGGAGAGTTCGTCGCTGACGCAGGTCGGCACGGTCCTGGGAACACCGACGCACATCGCCCCGGAGCAGTTGATAGGGCTGCCTGCCGATGGTCGCGCCGACCTCTGGTCGGCGGCGGTAATCCTCTACGAACTGCTCACCGGCCACGGACCGTTTCTTGCCGAGACACCGGCCAGCGTGCTGCACAACGTCCTGCACGTCGATCCGGCGCCGCCGTCGTCGCTCGATTCCTCGGTGCCGGCGGTTTTCGACGACCTGCTGGCGCGCGCCCTGGCAAAAAAACCGGAGGACCGCTTCCAGAGCGCGCGCGACTTCACCAACGCCCTGCTGGCGGCGTTCGTCAAGAGCAAGCCGGCGCCCGCAGGGGGGGCCGGCGGCAAGGCGGAGCGTTCGTCGCCGTCGGCGACGCCACGCCGCGACGACAGGGGCACCCCCGCCGGCAAGCGGCCCACGGGAGCCTCAGCTCCCTTGCCGCTGCCGCCGGAGACCCTGGCCGAGATCGAGTCCTCGCTCGTCCGCTCGATCGGACCCCTGGCAAAGCATCTGGTACGTCACAGCGCGATGCAGGCGAGAAGCGTCGAGGAGTTCTACGCGGCGCTCGCTGAAAACGTCCCCGAAGGCGTCGAGCGCTCCGGCTTTCTCAAGCATGTCGGTCGGCTGACTGCAGCGGCCTCCACCTCGGCACCACCGACGCCGGGCCGACCGCCCGAGGCGGCCGCTGCGAAGCCGGTGGTGGTCTTCGATCCGGCGACGCTGGCGGCGGCCGAGAAGCGCCTGGCGCAGTATGTCGGCCCACTCGCCAAGGTGCTGATCAAGCGCGCCGCGAACGACTCCGGCGACATCGGGGAGCTCTACCACAAGCTCGCCGAGCATATCGACTCCGAACCCGAACGCCGCGAGTTCCTCAAGGGCTGTGTCTGACGTCAGGCGCAGCCTTGATGCGGCCTGACCCCGCCACCGCGACGGCGGCGAAACGCTATCGGCAACGCCGCACAGCGCCACCGAGCTGCCTCGTTCCGGTCCTGCCGCCGTGTTGCAAGAGAAACCACAGAAGGTCGGCCTGCGCGTCCTTGCCGCAGCGTCTCCGCCGGCTGCTGCTGGCGACCCTGCTGCTGATCGCCTGGCCAGCCGTGGTCGTCAGCGAGGAGCCGCCGGCGTCCGAGCCGGCTCTTGTCGCCCTGCTGCGCGCCAAGGCGCAGGCCCTGACGAACGACGCCGGCGACTACGACCGACTGCTCACGGCGATTGGCGATGCCCAGCTCGTCATGTTGGGCGAGGCGACGCACGGCAGCGCCGAGTTCTATGAGCAGCGAGCGCGCCTCACCCGGCGGCTGATTGCCGAGAAGGGTTTCAGCGCGCTCGTCCTCGAAGCCGGCTGGGCACCGACCACGCAACTCAATGCGTTCATTCATGACAGGGCGGGCCGTGCAGATGCGACGACGGCCTTGCGCGCGTTTCGCCGTTTCCCGCGCTGGGTGTGGCGCAACCGGCAGTTTGCCGCGTTCCTCGACGAGCTGAAGGCACTCAACGAGAATTCAGCGGCAGGTAGTCCGGTGGTTTCCCTGTACGGGATGGACCTCTACGGCGTGCCCGAGGCGGTCGCCGAGGTCGTGCACTACCTGGCGCGGCGCGACCCCCGAGCGGCCGCCGCGGCGAGGCGCGACTACCGGTGTTTTGCGCCCTACTCGCGGATCGCTGTCGACCCGCAACTGTACGGCCGCGACGTGGCGCGTGGAACGATGCCTTCTTGCGAGAAGCGGGTGCGTGCCCGCCTGCAGCAGATGCAGGAACTCACTGCACAGGATGCGGATGCTGCCGGCTTTGCGGCGCTGATGAGCGCACGCGCGATCGCCGGTGCCGAGGCCTACTACCGGACCCTGTATATGGTCGGCGCTCTGGAGTCGTGGAATCTGCGCGAACGCTTCCTTGCCGAGTCGCTGCGGCTGCTTCTGGAAAGGCATGGCAAGATCGTCGTCTGGGCGCACAACACCCACCAGGGTGATGCCCGCGCGACCGATCAGGCGACGCTTGGCGAGCTGTCGATCGGCCAACTGCTGCGCGAGCAGCTTGCTCCGAAGAGCGTCTATCTGGTCGGCATGACCACCTTTCGCGGCAGCGTGCGCGCGGCGAGCGGCTGGGGAACGCCGGACCGGGTCAAACGCCTGCTGCCGGCAATCGACGGCAGCTGGTCGAGGCTGTTGCACGACATCGGTCTGCCAGCCAGCGTACTCCTTATCCGCGACGACGCCGAGCTGACTCGTCAACTCGATCACTCACGCCTCGATCGCGGCGTCGGCGTGACCTACCTGCCGGCCGCCGAACGCGACAACCATTACGCGCATTCGTCCCTTGCCAGACGCTTCGACGCGGTGATCCATATTGACACCACGAGCGCCTTGCAGCCCCTGCCCTGAAACGGCCGGCGGCACGCTCACCGCCCGGCTGCCCAATGTCGGCGAGCCTCCGGGCAGGCCAGCTGAGGTAAAATCGAGGCGTGCTCCGACTGTCGACGATAGACGTGTCGACGCGTCGACAGCCGGCCGGCGCTCAACGCCGGCAAGGCTCGGCAAATCCATCAGGACGATCAATTCATGAGTACCCCCGCACGGCGCCTGATCTTCTTCCTGGCCATTGCCGCGCTCGCCCTCGCTGCAGGAATCCATGCCTGGCAGCGCTCGCGGCCCGCCGCCCTGCCCGCCGGCTTCGTCGCCGGCAACGGGCGGATCGAGTCCACCGCCGTCGACATCGCCACCAAGTCTGCCGGACGCGTCCGCGAAGTACTGGTCAAGGAAGGTGACTTCGTCGACCCGGGAGCGATCGTCGCGCGCATGGATACCCAGGCGCTGGAAGCCGAGTTCCAGCAACTGCAGGCGAAGGTCAAGCAGGCCGAGAGCGCCAGTTCGACGGCGACGGCGGTGGCCGCGCAGCGCCAGGAGGCCATGGCCAGCGCCGCTGCGCTGGTCACGCAAAGGCGCCAGGCGAAGGCCACGGCGCTCGCCACGGTGACTCAGGGCGAGAGTGAGGTGGCCTTTGCCGAGCAGGAGTTGAAGCGCTCCGAAGAACTCGTCGCCCGGGGTTTCATCACCGAACAGCGGCTGGAAGCCGACCGCAACCGGCTGCAGGTCGCCAGGGCGGCACTCACCGCTGCCCGCTCACGGGTGGCTGAGGCGCAGGCAGCGATCGAGACGGCGCAGTCGCAAACGCTCGAAACGCAGTCGGCGATCGAGGCCTCGCGCTCGCAGGTGGCCGAATCCGAATCGTCGATCGACGCCGCCATCGCCGCCACCGCGAAAATCAAGGCCGACATCGCCGATGCGACGCTCAGGGCGCCACGCGGCGGCCGGGTCCAGTACCGCACGGCCGAGCCCGGCGAAGTGCTGCCTGCCGGCGGCAAGGTGCTCACCGTGCTCGACCTGTCGGATGTCTACATGAGCTTCTTCCTGCCCGAAACCGTCGCCGGCAAGGTCGCGATCGGTGCCGAGGCCAGGCTGGTGCTCGACGCCGCACCCGAGTATGTCATTCCCGCCCGCATCTCCTTCGTCGACAGCGCCGCGCAATTCACCCCCAAGGCGGTCGAGACGGCCAGCGAGCGTCAGAAGCTCGCCTTCCGGACGCGGGCGCAGATTGACCCCGAGGTCCTCCGCAAGTACCGGACCCAGGTCAAGACCGGCCTGCCGGGGGTAGCCTACGTCCGCCTCGACCCCGCCGCAGCCTGGCCGGAACATCTGCAGGTAAAACTGCCGCAATGAGCAGTGCGCCAGAACCGGTGGCGCGGCTGGCAGCGGTCAGCCATCGGCACGGCAGCGTTGCAGCACTGGAGCAGGTCGATCTGGTGATACCGGCGGCCCGCATGGTGGGCTTCATTGGCCCCGACGGCGTCGGCAAGTCCAGCCTCCTGTCGCTCGTCTCCGGGACACGCCGGATTCAATCGGGGCGAGTCGAAGTGCTCGGCGGCAACATGGCCGAGCGTCGCCATCGCAGCGCTCAATGCCCGCGCATTGCCTACATGCCGCAGGGCCTCGGCAGAAATCTGTATGCGACCCTGTCGGTGTTCGAGAACGTCGACTTCTTTGCCCGCCTGTTCGGCCAATCCACCGCCGAACGTGCCTGGCGGATCCGGGAGCTACTGGACAGCACCGGCCTCGCGCCTTTCGCCGAGCGGCCGGCCGGCAAGCTCTCCGGCGGCATGAAGCAGAAACTGGGGCTCTGCTGTGCGCTGATTCACGACCCCGAGTTGCTGATCCTCGACGAGCCGACCACCGGCGTCGATCCCCTGTCGCGACGCCAGTTCTGGGAACTCATCGGGCACATCCGCGCGCGCCGGCCGGCGATGAGCGTGCTCGTGGCAACGGCCTACATGGACGAGGCAGAGGGTTTCGACTGGCTGGTGGCAATGGACGCCGGCCGCGTGCTGGCCACCGGCAGCCCGGCCGAACTCAAGGCGAGAACGGCCAGCGCCACCCTCGAACAGGCGTTCATCTCGCTGCTGCCCGACGACAAGCACCGCGACCACCAGCCACTGGTGATTCCGCCACGGCAGGCGCAGGCGGGTCCGCCGGCGATCGAGGCACAAGCCCTGACGCGGCGCTTCGGTGAATTCACCGCCGTCGACCAGGTCAGCTTCCGCATCGAGCGTGGCGAGATTTTCGGCTTTCTCGGCTCCAACGGCTGCGGCAAGACGACGACGATGAAGATGCTCACCGGGCTGTTGCCGGCCTCGTCGGGAACGGCGACGCTGTTCGGACGCGCGGTTGACGCCGGCGACATCGAGACCCGCAAGCGCGTCGGCTACATGTCGCAGGCCTTTTCGCTGTACACCGAGCTGACGGTGCGTCAGAACCTCGACATGCACGCCCGGCTGTTCCACTTGCCTAAGGAGAAGATCGCCGCCCGCGTGCAGGAAATGATCGAACGCTTCGGATTGCGCGACTACGTCGACCATCGCACCGAGAGCCTGCCGCCGGGAATCCGCCAGCGCCTGTCGCTGGCGGTGGCGGTGATCCACGCACCGGAAATGCTGATTCTCGACGAACCCACTTCCGGCGTCGATCCGGTGGCACGCGACGCGTTCTGGCGTTTGCTGGCCGACCTTTCACGCCAGGAAGGGGTGACCATCTTCATCTCGACACACTTCATGAACGAGGCGCAGCGCTGCGACCGGATCTCGCTGATGCATGCCGGGCGCGTCCTCGAACAGGGGTCGCCGGAGGCATTGACGCGCGCCCACGCGGTGCACAGCCTCGAACAGGCGTTCATCGCCTGCCTCGAACAAGCGGCCGGCGAGAAGGCGATACCGGAAGGCGCATCGCCGGCGGCGCGCCCGCCAATGGCGGCGGCAGCGCCAATGGGGCGGAGCGCACTGTTCAGCGGGCGTCGCTGGTGGGCCTACGCCCGCCGGGAAGCGATGGAGATCCGGCGCGATCCGATCCGCCTGGCTTTCGCGCTGTTCGGGCCGATCGTCCTGATGATCGCTTTTGGCTACGGTATCTCCTTCGACGTCGAGAACCAGTCCTATGCCGCCCTCGACCGCGACCGCACGCCGGAAAGTCGCGCCTACCTCGAGAACTACTCGGGGTCGCGCTATTTCCGTGCCCGGCCTGCGCTCGCCGACCACGCCGACCTGGAGCGGCAGATGCGCAGCGGCAGGCTGCGGGTAGCGGTCGAGATTCCCCCCGGTTTCGGCAACGCTGTGCGGCGCGGACGTCCGGCCGAGGTCGGCGTGTGGATCGACGGAGCGGCACCCTTCACCGCCGAGACCGTCCGCGGCTACGTCGAGGGAGTGCATCAGGCTTACCTCAAGGGACTGGCCGAGCGCACCGCCGGCAGTACGCCCAGGCTCTCGCCGGTCGATATCGCCACGCGCTTTCGCTACAACCAGGATTTCCGGAGCGTCTTCGCGATGGTCCCGGGGGTGATCATGATGATGCTGGCGCTGATTCCGGCGATGATGACCGCCGTCGGCGTCGTCCGCGAGAAGGAAATGGGCTCCATCACCAATCTCTACGCGACGCCGGTGAGCGGACTCGAATTCCTCCTCGGCAAGCAGTTGCCCTACGTGCTGATTGCCTTCGCGAGCTACCTCAGCCTGTTGCTGCTTGCCCTGCTGCTGTTCCAGGTGCCGGTGAAGGGTGGCCTCATCACGCTGACCGGCGGCGCCGCGCTCTACGTGATGGCCACCACCGGCTTCGGCGTGCTGGTCTCATCGTTCGTCAAGACCCAGATCGCCGCGCTTTTTGGGACGGCCGTCCTGATCATGCTGCCGGTGATCCAGTTTTCAGGCCTGTTCACGCCGGTCTCCTCGCTTTCCGGCGGTGCGCGGATCATCGGGCTGGCTTTTCCGAGCACCTATTTCCAGCGTATCAGCCTCGGCACCTTCACCAAGGGGCTCGACTTCGGCGATCTCTGGCCCAGCTTTGCCGCCCTGGCGAGCATCGTCCTCGCGTACCTGCTGCTCAGCCTGCTGCTGCTGAAGACGCAGGAGGAATGAACATGCGCGGCCACCTCGAGAACATCTACCGCCTCGGCCTGAAGGAACTGATCAGTCTGCGCTACGACGTGGTTCTGGTGGTCCTGATCGTGTACTTCTTCACCTACGCGGTATACGCGCCGGCCAGGGGAACGCAGATGGACCTCATCAACGCCTCGGTGGCGGTGGTCGACGAAGACCGTTCGCCGCTCTCGCGGCGACTGCAGGACGCACTGCTGCCACCCTATTTCCTGCCACCCGCGGCGATCAGCGTCGCACAGATCGACGCGGCGATGGACCACGGACTTTACACCTTCGTGATCGACATCCCGCCACGCTTCCAGGCGGACATCGAGAAAGGCCGCCGGCCGACGATCCAGGTCATCGTCGACGCCACGGCGATGATCCAGGCCGGTAGCGGTGCCAATCACATCCAGAACGTCATCCAGCAGGAAATCGCGGACTTCCTGAGCCTGCCTGCCGCGTCGGCGGTCCAGGTCGTCACGCGCTCGCGCTTCAACCCCAACCGGGAGTCGCCGTGGTTCGTCGCCGTCATGCAGGTGCTCAACAACATCACCCTGCTGGCGATCTTCCTCAGTGGCGCGGCATTGATCCGCGAACGCGAGCACGGGACGATCGAGCACCTGCTGGTGATGCCGCTCGCGCCAGCCGAGATCATGCTCGCCAAGATCTGGGCCAACGGCCTGGTCGTCGTCGTTGCCGCCAGCCTGTCGCTGCGCCTGATGGTCCAGGGCGTGCTGCAGGTACCGATTGCCGGCTCGCTGCCGCTGTTCGTCGTCGGCGAGGTCATCTACCTCTTTTCGGCGACGTCGCTGGGGATCTTCCTCGCTACGCTGGCCCGCTCGATGCCGCAGTTCGCCCTCTTGGCGATGCCGGTGTTCATTGTCATGAACCTGCTCTCGGGCAGCAACACACCGTTCGACAGCATGCCGATGCCGGTACAGAGAATCATGATGTTCTCGCCGTCCACCCATTTCGTCAGTCTGGCACAGGCCATCCTGTTTCGTGACGCCGGTTTCGCCGTAGTCTGGAAGGAATTCCTGGCGACGGCGGCGACCGGTGCCGTCTTCTTCACCGCCGCCTTGCTGCGCTTTCGCCGAACGGTCAGCGAGTTGCAGGGCTGAGCCGCTCCGGCGCCGTCCGCGGCAAGGTCAGGGTGAACAGCGTCCCGTCACCCGGTGCGCTGTCCACCTTGATCGAGCCGCCGAGCACTCCTGTCACCACGTTGTAGACGATGTACAGCCCCAGGCCGCTACCGCCCTGGCCAAGACGGGTGGTGAAGAACGGGTCAAAGATCCGCGTCAGGTTTTCCGCCAAAATGCCCACACCGTTATCGGAATAAGTCAGGCGGACGAGCTGCGCATCCAGCGTCTGTCCCTTGAGCTCGATGCGACCCGCTTCGATGCCGGCGAAACCATGCGCCAGCGAGTTTCCGACCAGATTGACCAGCACCTGTTCAAGCGGACCCGGATAGCTGTCGAGTTCCAGACCACCCGGGACGTCCACCTCGATCTGGTGACGCAAGCCCTTCAACACCGGCCGCAAGGTCGTCAGCACCTCGTCGGCAGTCTGCCGCAGGTCGAACGAGCGGCGCCGGGCACTGCTCTGGTCCACCGCCACCTCCTTGAACTGGGCGATCAGGTCGGCCGCACGTTCGGCGTTGCGCTCGAGCAACTCGACTGCCTCGCGGCCGCGAGCGAGGAAGGTCGTCACCTGCGAGCGCCGCACGCTTCCGGACTCGACCGTCACGGCGAACTCGCGCAACAACTCGCCGAGCGTACCGGCGACCAGCCGGGCGTTACCCAGCGGCGTGTTCAGTTCGTGCGCCACGCCCGCCACCAGATGGCCCAGCGCCGCCAGCTTCTCCGTCTGCACCAGATGCTCCATCGCCTGCCGCAGATCGGCATTGCTGCGCGCCAGGGCAGTCGTACGCTCGCGCACGACGTCTTCGAGATGCTCCCGGTAGCGCTGCAACTCCGCCTCGACGCGCTTGCGCTCGGTAATGTCGATGTGGACGCCGACGATGCCGCAGATCGCGTCCCCATCCCTGATCGGAGCGATCACGTTGTGGATGTGTCTCTGCGCATCGCCGACCCCAAGACACACGTCCTCCCCGACGATCTCCCCGGCCAGCGCCCGAGCGTTGTTGCTGTGCCAATGCGCCAGCAGAGCCTGATCGTCGGTGACCTCCGCCGGGCGCTTGCCGCTGACATCCCCCCAATGTTCTCGCGATGCCGAGTTCTGCAGCACGTAGCGGCCGCCAACGTCGATCAGGAACAGGTCAAAGGGAATGCTCTCGATGGCCGTACGCAGGCGTGCCTCGCTCTCGCGCAGCGCCGTTTCCGCCCGCTTGCGTTCGCTGACGTCACGCACGAACGCGAAGTCGTATTCTTCGCCCTCGTACTCGACATGGTTGGCAATCACCTCGACGGGAAAGATCGTCCCGTCCCGTCCCGTCCCGACGCCGATGCCGGGTCTCGATGCGGCGCTTGCCGAGCTGCCGGGTCAGTTCCCAGTGTGGCGGCCATCGCTCCGCGGCAAAGTCCGGATCGATCTCCCAGACCGCCATGCTCAGCAATTCGTCGCGAGTAAAGCCGAGCGAACTGCACGCCTGCTCATTGACCTCGACGAAGTATCCGTTGGGAGCGATCCAGAACACGGCATCCGAGGCCCGGCTGATCGAGAGTTGGGCGAGCCGCAGCGCCTTCTCTGTCCGCTTGCGCGCATCGATATCCACATGCGTGCCGACCATGCGCAGCGGTCTGCCCGCGGCGTCGCGCTCGATCACCTTGCCGCGAGCGTTGACCCACCGCCAATCACCGCGCTTCGCCTGCATCCTGCACTCGATGCTGTATTCGGGCAGGCTGCCCTCCAGATGCGCCTGCACGGCCGCCTCCGCCGGAGCGCGATCGTCCGGATGCAGGCGCTCGCGCCAACTTGCGTAGGTGGCCGGGAACTCGCCGGGAGCGTAGTCCAGCATCGTGTACCAGCGGTCGCTGAAGAACATTTCGCCCGCTTGCAGGTTCCAGTCCCAGATGCCGTCGCTGGTGGCCTCGATGACCAGGCGCAGGCGCTCTTCACTGCGTCGCCGGACGCCGGCGGCGGCGTCAGCGGCGTCGCCGGCGGGCTGGATCCGGTTAACCATCAGCCGGACGCCGGCCGCTCGGGGGCACAGCGCGGCAGCGTCAGGGTGAAGATCGTTCCCTCGCCGGTGGGGCTGGCCGCCTCGATGGTGCCACCGAGTACGCCGGTGACCAGGTTGTAGACGATGTACAGACCCAGGCCGCTACCGCCCTGACCCAGACGGGTGGTGAAGAAGGGCTCGAAGATGCGGTTGATCGTCGCCTCCGGGATGCCCACTCCGTTGTCGGTACAGCGCAGGACGATGTGCTTCGGCCCGCTCGCTTCGGCGTGCAGCTCGATGCGACCCTCGTCGACGCCGCTGAAGCCGTGCGTCAGCGAGTTGCTCACCAGATTGCCGAGCACCTGTTCGAGCGGCCCCGGGTAGCTGTCCAGTTCCAGCCCGGGCGGAATATCCACGTCGATCCGGTGACGGGAGCCCTTGAACGACGGTCGCAAAGCCGCGAGCATCTCGTCGATCGTCTGGCGCAGGTCGAACGAGCGCCGCCGGGCGCTGCTCTGGTCCACCGCCACCTGCTTGAAGTGACCGATCAGGTCGGCGGCGCGCGCCGAATTACGCTCGAGCAGGTCGACCGCCTCGCGCCCGCGGCTGAGGAAGGTGTCGACCTGCGAACGGCGCACGGAACCCGATTCGATCGCCAGGGCGAACTCGCGCAACTGCTCGGCCAGCAGGCTGGCAACGACGCGCGTGTTCCCCAGCGGCGTATTCAGCTCGTGCGCCACACCGGCAACGAGGTTACCGAGCGCCGCCAGCTTTTCGGCCTGCACCAGTTGCACCATCGCCTGACGCAAGTCCTCGTTGGCCCGTTGCAGGTCGCTCGTCCGCTCGCCAACCAGTTCCTCCAGATGCTCGCGGTAGCGCTGCAGCTCGTGTTCGGCACGCTTGCGATCGGTAATATCGTAGATCAGCGACAGCAAGGCATCCTGCTCGCCGACGCGGATGACTTCGCCCGACCAGAGAGCCTCGCGAATGTCGCCGCTGCGCGTGGCAAAGCGCGTCGGCGCTTCCCGGACAAAACCTTCGGCGCGCAGCTTGGCAATCATCCGGTCGCGGTGTCCGGGATCGGCCCAGATGCCCATTGCCGTGGAGGTCTGGCCGACCATTTCTTCGCGGGCATAGCCGAACATGCTCATCAGTTGCGCATTGACATCGAGGAAACGGCCGCTGTCGATCTCCGTGATGGCCATCGGCGCCGGGCTGGCACGGAAAGCCGTGGCGAAGCGTGCCTCGCTTTCGCGCAGGGCGGCTTCCGCCCGTTTGCGCTCGGTAACGTCGAAGATCAGCGACAACAAGGCGTCTTCATTGCCCAGCCGAATGATTTCGCCCGACCAGAGCGTGTCACGAATATCGCCGGTTCGGGTGACGAACTGCGTCGGCGCTTCGCGGAAGAAGCCGTCCACGCGTAGTTGCGCGATCATCCGCGCGCGCTGTCCCGGGTCGGCCCAGAGACCCAGTTCGGTCGAGGTGCGGCCGATCAGTTCCTTACGGGTATAGCCGAACATGCGCTCCAGTTGCGCGTTGACGTCGAGAAAGCGGCCGCTATCGATGGGAGTGATCGACATGGGCGCCGGGCTGACGTGGAAGGCCTTGGCGAAACGTTCCTCGCTTTCCCGCAGCGCCGCCTCCGCCCGCTTGCGCTCGGTGATGTCCGAGCCGACGCTGAACACCTCGACCACCTGGCCACTGGCGTCGAGGATCGCCTTGTTGGTCCAGGACACCCAGACGCGCTCGCCGCCACGGCGCATGTTCTCGTTGATGTTGTGCTCGAAGCGCTTGGGCTCGGCACAGATCTCGTCCATCAGCGGACGCAGGTCGGTGCCGTTGCTGCCATCGCCGGGGACGATGGTGCCGACCACATGCTGGCCGAGCAGTTCGTCCTCCGTGTAGCCGAAAAACTTCAGGCCGAACTCGTTGATGAAGGTGATCTCACCCCGCTGATTCCAGCGCAGGATGATGCTGTTGGCGTTCTCGACGAGTTCGCGGTAGTTGAGCTCGCTCTGCAGCAGCGCCTGTTCGGAACGCCGGCGCTCGGTGATGTCGTTGGCCAGCACGAGTTCGGCCGGTCGCCCCTGATAGGAGAGCGTGTGCGAAATGATCTCCACATCGATCAGCGTGCCGTCCTTCGTCAAATGCCGCCAGAAGCCGGCGTAGTCGATCCCCTCGTCCACGGCGACGATGTCTTCCAGCAGCAGCGGAATGTCCTCGCTCGGCCGGATGTCCATGATCGTCATGCTCATGAACTCGTCGCGCGAGTACCCGTAGCGGCTGACGGCGGCGTCGTTTACGGTCAGGAAAGCCAGCGTCTGCAAGTCGTAAACCCACATCGGGTGCGGATTGCTGTCAAAAAGAAGCCGGTAGCGCGCCTCGCTCTCGTGCAGAGCCTGCTCGGCCAGCCGGCTCTGGGTGATGTCCTGGATCGTGCCGATCATCTTGACCGGCGCGCCGTCGGCGTCGAACTCGAGCTCGCCGAGACCATGCACCCAGCGCTCCTGGCCGTCGTCGTGGCGGACGATGCGGTACTCACGGTCGAAGCGGTTATGCTCGGCGAGGACGTGATTGCTCAGGTGCTGAACAACTTCCTCACGTTCGTCGCGATGAACCAGCGCCATCCATCCGTCAACGGTCTTCGGGAAGGAATCGTCGATGCCGAGGATACGGTCCAGCTTCTCCGAACTGATCCAGGTGGCGGAGCGAGTGTCGAAGTAGTAGGAACCCAGGTCGCCGACTTCCTGCGACCTTCGCAGAAGCTGCTCGCTCTCGCGCAGAGCCTGATCGGCCAGTTCGCGCTCCTTGCGCGTGCGCATGACGTTGATGCCGAAAGCCAGGTCGCCCGCGAGTTCGTTCAACAGGTCGACTTCGTCGGCATCGAAGGCGTCCAACGCCGACGCGTAGATGCTCAGGGCCCCGAAGATCAGGCCGCCGGCCTGCAGCGGCAGCGCGCACAGGGCACCATAGCCACGCTCGACCGCCTGCGCATGCCACGGCGCCAGGCCGGGATCGCTGACGATGTCCGGAATCATGCAGGGTAATCCGCTGCGGATCGCCCGGCCACTCGCGGACTGTCCACGCTCGTCGTCTGCCCAGCTCGTATTCAGGGTCTCGAGATAGCCGTCCTCATAGCCGGCGCAGGCCACCGGCCGCACCGTCCGCGCCGCATCGTCTTGCGCATAGCCGACCCAGGCCATCCGGTAACCGCCGACCTGCACGACAATGCCGCAGACGGTATGCAGCAAGTCGGACTCGTCGGTGCTGCGAATCAGGGCCTGGTTGCAGTCGCTGATCATGCGCAATTGCCGGTTGACGTGACGAAGCGCTTCTTCGGCACGCTTGCGTTCGCTGATGTCGATGACGATGCCCTGGTAATGGCTGATCTGCCCCGCGGCATTTCTTTCAGCCACCGTTCGGTCGTCCACCCAGCGCACCCTCCCGTCGCGCGTGACGATTCGATACTCCTGGACGAAGCGGTCGGTGCCGCTGTCGGCGTACCCCTGCACTTCGCCGGCCACCCGATCGACATCGTCCGGATGGATCAGCGAACCAAAGAGGACCGATCCATCGAGCAACTCGTCGGCCGAGTAACCGAGCTGCCTCACATTGTGGGAGACGAACACGGCCGGCCAGCCGGGCTCGGCGCGCCAGCGAAAGAGCATCGCCGCGCTGTTCTCGACGACCACATTCGCTTGCCGAAGCTCTTCCTCGACGCGCATGCGCTCGCTGATGTCGACGGCGACACCCATCACCTGGACCGAACCCTCGTGATCGCGCACCGGATTCATGTAGGTGTCGAAAACGGTGTCACCGACGCGCGCGACGTAATGCACCGCTTCGCCGCCGATCGCCCGGCGTGCATGCTCACAGATCTCCGGGTAATCGCGATAGAGCTCGAAGATGGAGATGCCGCGCGCCTCGCCCGGCACCAGCCCGACACTCGCCAGGCCCTTGCCCTCGCTGAGCGAGAAAACGCCACGCGCGTCGAACTGAAAGATCACCACCGGCGCGCTGCTGATCACCGAGCGGTAGCGCGCTTCGCTGGTCGCCAGTTGCCGCTCGCGCAGGCGAATCGCCAGCGACATGCGATCGAGGTCGTCGGCCAGGCGGTGGAACTCCCGGATATTGGACGCCGGCCAGGGCTGATCGTAGTCGCCGTCGGCTAGCGCGTGGGCCTGCTCGGTGTAGCTGCCGATACGCCGGGCCAGCGCGCGTGCCAGCAGCAGTGTCCCCGCCGCTGCCAGGAGCAGCGCCACCAGGCCACCGGCGGCCACCACCCAGAAGGTCGACAGCAGCGGTCCGAGCGCCTCGCCGCGCGTCTGGGCGACGAGCACGGTCCAGCCGAGTTGCGGCACGCTGACCGGCGTGCCGATGTAGGTCTCGCCGTCGAGTTCGAGTTGGCCGGTCGCCAGCTGCCCCTGCAGGGCCCTTTCGACGATCGGCAGGTGACCGAGATTGAGCTGCTGGCCGCCGAAGCGGGGCTGGGATTGGGCAATGACCTGCCCACGGCGGTCGAAGATCATCGTCAACATGCCGGAGTCGCCTGGCAAGCGCCCGAGAAACGCGGACAAGCGGTCGATCGCGACTTCGCCGATCAGCAACTGCTCGCCCACCGGGATCGCCAGGCTGACCGTCAAGCGGGCGCTTACCGCCGAGAGGAAGACCTCCGACCACAACACCTGCTGGTGCTCACGCGCCTCGCGAACCACCGCCCAGCGCGAGAGGTCCATGTTCAGCAGATCGTTACGCTGCCCGCGCAGTCCCTGTGGCAGACCGACGGCATACAGCGAGTCGTCCACATCAACGATGTAGATCGCGGCGAAGACGTCGCCAGTGCCGGCATGCGCGTCGAGCGGGTCGAACCAGAACGACGCGGGCTGGCCGTCGCGCTGGCCGAGAAAGGCCGCCAGTGCCGACAATTCCCGCCCGCCTCCGAGCAGATGCGCCTCGACTTGCCCCGCGATGGCACGCGCCAGACCCTGGTGATTCGTCTCGACGCCCGCCCGCACCTGCGGCAGCAGCACCCATACCCCGAGAACAGCCACCAGCAGCAGCGGCAACATGCCGACCAGGGCAAATCGCCACGCCAGCCACTGCCAGAGCGGCCGCGCGCCCGACACGGCCCTACCTGACGAGCGCGAAGCGGCCATCACGTACCACCGTCACGAAGAGCTTGCGCCGGACGTCGCCGAACGTGTCGAAACCGATCGGCTCCTGGAGCCCCTCGAACTGGCGGACAGCCAGTATGGCTTCCTTGACGCCCTGCTGGGGTTCCCGGCGCCCGGCCAGCGCGTCGAGTATCACGTTGCCGGCATCGAACGCGTTGACTGCAGCCGCGTCGGGTTCGCGATGAAACCGCTCGCCGTAAAGGCGGCGAAACTCCTGGTAGCGCGGTGCGCCGCTGTTGCGGTCGAAGTCCTGGACCAGTGTCAGCCCCTCCACCGCCTTGCCGCCCACTTCGATCAGTCGGTCGCTGGCCGCCCACCCGGAAGCCGTGATCGGCAGCCGACTGTCGAGCTTGCGGATCTGCTGGCTGAGCAGCGCCGTATCGGTCGCGTTGGCGAGAATCAGGATGCCCTCAGCCGGCGTCGCCAACGCCTCCCTGGCAATCGTCAGGAACGCCGTCTCGCCACCCGACGCAAAACCGATACGCTGAACCAGCTCTCCGCCACCCTGCTGGTAAGCCGCCTGGAAGCCGGCAAGCCAGCTCTCGGTGAAGGATCGGTTGCCGGTATCGTAAACCGCGACCAGGCGCCGCGTTCCCTGCTGCTCGAGGAGGAACTGCGCGACGCGGCCCGCATTGTCCAGGGTCGCGGTGTTTACCCGAAAGAAATGGTCGTCCAGAGCGGTCAGCTCGTCGGTGCTGACGGTCGGACTCACCAGCAGCACCCGCGCCTGATTGGCGATCGGAACGACGGCCATGGCCATGGCGCTGGTCATCGGGCCGACGATCGCGACGGCCCCCTGGTCGATCAGTTCGCGGAGCACGCGCCGTGCCACCTCCGGGTTCTGCTCGTCGTCCCTGAGCAGGAGTCGCACCTGGCGCCCGCCCACGCCACCCGCCTGATTGCGTTGCTCGACCGCCAACTGCACGGCATCGCGCCCGGCAATGCCGAGATCGGCGCTGCGTCCGGAGGTGCTGCCGACGAAGCCGATGGTGAGGGGCTCCGACGGCACGCAGCCGGCGAAGGCCATGCCGCCAAGGGCGACGACCGCCGCCGCGCGCAGCCGGTCGCAGAGCCTGCCGGCAAGCGAGCGCCTATCCACCGTGCTCGACCACAACGAACTGCCCGTCGCGCACCGCCGTGACGACGATGCTCCGCTTCACGTCGCCGAACTCGTCGAAAGTGAGCGATTCCTGGACTCCCTCGAAGTGCTTCAGTGCCAGGACCGCTTCCTTGACAGTCTGCCCGGCACGCTGCTTGGCGAGGGCGTCGAGCACCACGTTGGCGGCGTCGAAGGCGATGACGCCGCCAAAGCCGGGCTCGCGATGAAAGCGCTCGCGGTACGCCTGGCGAAAGGCCAGGTAACGCGGCGCGCTACTGTTGCGGTCAAAGTCCTGCACCACCGTGAGTCCTTCCACCGCCTTGCCGCCGAGTTCGAGCAGACGTTCGGTAGCCGCCCATCCCGAGGCGATGATCATTACGCCCCTGTCGAGCTGGCGAAGCTGCTGGCAGAGCAGCGCCGTATCCATCGAGTTGGCGACCACCAGAACGGCGCCGGGGCGCGTTGCCAGCAAGTCGATCGCCAGTTGCCGAAAGGTCGTCTCGCTGCCAGAGGCGAAACTGGCCACCTTGACCACTTCGCCACCGCCCTGGACATAGCTCGCACGAAAATCGGCGAGCCAGCTTTCCGCATAGGACTTGTTGCTCGAATCGTAGATCGCCGCGACGCTGCGCCCGGCGTCCTGTCGGAGGAGATGGCGAGCCATGCGTGCGGCGTTCTCATGGGTCGACGAGTTGACGCGCAGGAAATGGTCATCCACCCCGGTGAGCGCGTCGGTGGTGGCGGTCGGGCTCATCAGCAGCACCCTCGCCTCGTTGGCAATCGGCACCACAGCCATGGCCATGGCACTGGTCATCGGCCCGACGATCGCCACGACCCGCTGATCGATCAGTTCCCGCACCACCCGCTGCGCGACCTCCGGCTGCTGCTCGTCATCGTGGATCAGCAGCTTCACCTGGCGCCCGGCGACGCCTCCGGAACGGTTGCGCATATCGACGGCCAACTGCACCGCATCGCGCCCGGCGATCCCGAGATCGGCAGCGCGTCCCGAGGTGCCGCCGATGAAGCCGACGGCGATCGGTTCGGGCGGCGAGCACGCCGTCAGCGCCAGCGTGGCCAGCACCACGCCCGACGCCGCCAGCCTCCTCACCAAGGCCAGGCTCCCAACCGATCTACCATCCACGCTTTCCCCCTCGCAGCCTCAGCGACCCGTCACCCCGCCACTGTAAGGCAATTTGTCCCCTACGGGAATTTCCGGCCGCGGCTCAGACAGCGAAGAGGCTCCCGCGTGGTCGCTGCAAGCGCCCTTGCCGCCACGCTCGGCTTCGCCGTCGCTGGCTGGCCAGGGTGCGGGCGGACGCGCGGGGACGACCGGCAGCGCGTGGTGACGATGGCGAGAGCGTGTATGATCCGATTCGCGGCCCCGGCCTTGCGCGCCAATGCGCAGCACTGCCGGCAGCACCTGCGGGCCGGCCCCCTGCATCCCTTGATGACTCGCCTGGCAGCCACCGATGAAGTTTGCGGACGATGTATTTATCAGTTATGCCCATCTCGACAACCAGGCCGTTGTCGAGGGACAGCCCGGCTGGATCTCCCGCTTCGACCGCGCGCTGAAGATCCGCCTTGGGCAGTTGCTCGGCAGGGAACCGCGCATCTGGCGTGACCCCAAACTGCAGGGCAACGACTTCTTCGCCGATACGCTGGTCGAACGCCTTCCCGAAGTCGCGGTGCTGGTCGCCGTGTTGTCGCCGCGCTACGCCAACTCGGACTGGTGCCGACGCGAGATGAGCACCTTCCAGGCGGCCACGGAGGCCCATGGCGGCAGCCGAATCGGCAACAAGTCGCGCTTGTTCAAGGTGATCAAGACGCCGCTGCCGCTCGAGAACCACCCACCCGAAGTCGAGTCCCTGCTCGGCTACGAGTTCTTCTGCGTCGATCCGGAAACCGGCAGGGCGCAGGAGCTGGACCAGACCTTCGGACAGGAGATGCAGGCCAGGTACTGGCAGAAGCTCGACGACCTGGCCTACGACCTGGCCAGCCTGCTGCAGGTGCTCGACGACCAGGCCACGCCGACACCGCTTGCCGGCGCCGGCAAGGGCAACGTCTATCTGGCGGAAACCAGTTCCGACCTGCAGCCACAGCGCGAGGCCCTGCGCCGCGACCTCGTCCACCAGGGCTACCGGGTATTCCCCGATCGCCTGCCGCCCTCCTGGCTGGCCGCCGACTGGGAAGCGTTCGTGGAGCAGCAGCTTGCCGCCTGCAAGCTGTCGGTGCACCTGATCGGCAGCCAGTACGGGATCGTTCCCGAAGGAACGCAAAGCTCGATCGTCGCGCTGCAGTACGAGCTCGCCGCGACGCGCAGCATGAGCGACCTGGCCCGCCTGATCTGGCTGCCGCCCGAACTGCCCCTCAACGACGAGCGCCAGCAGCGCTTCGTCGAGCAACTGCACACCGATGCACGGCTGCATCGACGTGGCGACCTGCTGCAGACGCCGTTCGAGGATCTGAAGACCGCCGTCTACCGCATGCTGAGCCCGCCGGCGGAAGCGCCGCGCAGCCGCGAACCCCAGGCCGCCGAGGGCGTGATCCGCATCTACCTGATTTGCGACGAGCGCGATCTCGAGCAGATCGCGCCGCTCGCCGATCATCTCTTCAGCGAGGGCTTCGAGGTCATCCTGCCGCTCTTCGATCCCGACGAGACGCAAGCGCGGCTGGACCACGAAGAAAACCTGCGCCTTTGCGACGCGCTGCTCATCTACTACGGCCAGGGCAACGAGCTGTGGCAGCGGCGCAAGCTCAGCGAACTGCGCAAGAGCGCCGGCCTCGGCCGCAGCACGGCGCTGCGCGGCAAGGCGATCTACGTCGCGCCACCGCTGACCCCGCAAAAGGCTCGCCTGCGCACGCACGAGGCGCTGGTGCTGCAACAGCCGACCGACACCTTCGATCCGAGCGCGCTGGCCACCTTCATGGGTGAGCTGCACGCCACGGATACTGCCCCTGCCGGCGATGTCAAGCTCGGCGCTCTCTGACGGCGTGCCGGTGGCGCCCGCGGCAGCAGCGGCGCATCCCGCCGAGGCGGCCGCCGTCAATCCGTTTCCCGGCTTGCGGCCCTTCGAACCGGACGAAGACTACCTGTTCTTCGGCCGCGAGCGGCAGATCGACGAACTGCTGCGGCGGCTGCGCAGCAATCGCTTCCTCGCGATCATCGGCAGTTCGGGCAGCGGCAAGTCCTCGCTGGTGCGGGCCGGACTGATCCCTGCGCTCTACGGCGGCTACATGACGCGCGCCGGCTCGAGCTGGCGGGTCGCCATCCTGCGCCCCGGGCACGCGCCGATCGGCAACCTGGCGCGCGCGCTCGACACGCCCGAGGTACTCGGCGCCGGCGGCGAACTCGCCGAGTTCAATCGACTGCTCCTGGAAACCACGCTGCGCAGCAGCGCCCGCGGTCTCGTCGATTGCGTCCGCCAGGCGCGCCTGCCGGACGCCGACAACGTCCTGGTGCTGGTCGACCAGTTCGAGGAACTCTTCCGCTTCAAGCAGAGCTGCAGCGCATCGCGCGACGAGGCGGTCGCCTTCGTCAAGCTGCTGCTCGCTGCCGTGCAACAGAACACCCTGCCGATCTACGTCATCCTGACCATGCGCTCGGATTTCATCGGCGACTGCATCGGCTTCCAGAGTCTGCCGGAAGCGATCAACGCCAGTCAATACCTGGTACCGCGGCTGCGCCGCGAGGAGTTGCAGGCGGCCATCGTCGGCCCGATAACGGTCGGTGGCGGCCGAATCGCCCCGCGCCTGGTGATCCGTCTGCTCAACGAGGTCGGCGACGACCTCGACCAGCTACCCGTCCTGCAACACGCGCTGATGCGCTTGTGGGACTACTGGCGGCAGCACGGCGACGCCGGCGAGCCGCTCGATCTGGCCCAGCACGAGGCCATCGGCACGCTCAAGGAAGCCCTCTCGCGCCACGCCGAGGAAGCCTACCAGGAGCTCGGCGAGACGGAACAGGCGATCGCCGCCGATCTCTTCAAGGCGCTCACCCTGCAGGGCGACAACGGCCTCGGCATCCGCCAGCCGGCGCCGCTGGCCACCATCTGCGCCATCACCCGTGCCGCGCCCGCCGACATCATCCGCGTCGTCAACTGCTTCCGGGCGCCGGGACGCTCGTTCCTGATGCCACCGCCGGACGTTCCCCTGGAAGCCGACACGATCCTCGACATCTCGCACGAGAGCCTGATGCGCTGCTGGGAGCGACTGCTCCAGTGGACCGGCCAGGAAGCGCGCTCGGCCTGGCTCTATCGGCGCCTGGCCGACCGCGCGGCGCTGCACGAACAGTCCGAAGCCGGGCTGTTGCGCAACCCCGAACTGCAACTGGCGCTGCAGTGGCGGCAGGAGCGGCAACCCACCGCGGCCTGGGCGGAGCGCTACGGCCTGCACTTCGAACGTACCATGGCCTTCCTCGACGCCAGCAAGGAGGCGTGGGAGCAGGAACTCGCCGAGCAGGCGCTGGCCAGCCGGCGCAAACAGCGCCAGACCCGCCGTCGGATCGTCGTCCTCGCCGCCGCGGCGCTGGTCACCCTGATGTTCGGCATCTACGCGCTGTGGCAGCGGAACCTCGCCTGAGAGAATCAGCGGCGGGCCGAGGAGCAGAAAGAGATCGCCGAGCAGCAGGCCGGGCTGATTCAGGACAGCTACCTGGTCAACGCCGCCAGCGTCGAACCCGATCCGCTGGTGCAGGCGCTGCTGCTCGCCGAACTGGACGACCGGCACGACCCGCTGGGCGGCGTGCGCGTAGCTCGCCAGGTTGCCGAACAACTGCTGCCGCTGAACGTACTGAAAGGCCACGAACAGGGTGTCACGAGCGCGAGTTTCAGTCCCGACGGTCGACAGATCGCCACCACCTCGCGCGACGGCAAGGTCAATCTCTGGCCGGCCGACGGCAGCGGCCGCGCACGCACGCTGAGCATCGCCGACGGCCCGCTGGCCAGCGCCGCCTTCAGCCCCGACGGCCGCCACCTGCTGGTGACGCCGCTCGAACATGGCAACGTCCAGGTCTGGCCGACGGCAGCCGGCGGCGGCCCGGTCAACCCAGTCAATCTTGGCGATACCGCCAGGCTGCGCGCCGCCGCCTTCAGCCCGGACGGCCAGCGCGTCGTCGTCGCCTACGACGACGGCCTGGCGAGGATCTGGCCGGCGGACGGCCACGGCGCACCGATACTCCTCAAGGGGCACACCTGGCAGGTGCTGAGCGCCGCTTTCAGCGCCGACGGCCGGCAGGTCGTCACCGCCTCGCGCGATGGCACCGCCCGGCTGTGGTCGGCGGCCGACGGCAAGCTCCTGGCGGTCCTCGACGGCCACGCCGGACCCGTCCTCGCGGCCAGCTTCAGCCCCGACGGGCGGCAGGTGGTGACCGCCTCCGCCGACGCCACCGCCCGTCTCTGGCACAGCGACGGCAGCGGCCAGCCGATCATCCAGCGCGGCCACACCGATCAGGTGCTGAGCGCTGCCTTCAGCGGCGACGGCAAGCGCCTGCTCACCGCGTCGCTCGATGGCACGGTGCGCCTGTGGCCGGTCGATGGGCAAGGCGAGGCGGATGTCCTCGGCGAGAATCGCGGCCCGGTCCGACAAGCCAGTTTCAGCCCCGACGGACGCTGGGTGGCGATCGTCGCCGCCGACGAAACGGCCCGCCTGTGGCCGCTGAACGGCGGCCAGCCGGTCGTCCTGCGCGGGCATGCGGCGCCGGTGCTGAGCGCCGCCTTCAGCGCCGACAGCACGCGCCTGATCACCACCGCCGAAGACGGCACCGCCCGCATCTGGCCGCTGGAAGCCAGCGAGCCGGTGGTGCTGCACGGGCACGAGGGACCGATCTGGCGCGCCGCCTTCAGCCCCGACGGCCAACAGATCGTCACCGCCGCGCGCGACGGCACCGCCCGCCTGTGGCGGGTGAGCGGCGACGAGGGCCAGGCGCGCGTTCTGCGCGGCCACGAAAAGCCGGTCTGGTCGGCCGAGTTCAGCCCCGATGGCCGGCACGTCGTCACCACCTCGCTCGATGGCACCGTCCGCCTCTGGCCGACCGCCGGCGACGGCGAAGCGCTCGTCTGGCGCGGTCACACCTGGCCCGCCGGGCACGCCGTCTTCAGTCCCGACGGGCGTTGGGTAGCGAGCAGTTCGCTCGACGATACCGTACGCCTCTGGCCGGTCGGCGACCACGCTCAGCCGCGCGTCCTGCAGGGCCATACCGGCTGGGTGCGCGCTGCCGCCTTCAGCCCGGACAGTCGCCGGCTGGCCAGCGCCTCGGCCGACGGCACCGTACGCCTGTGGTCGGTGGACGGCTCCGCTGAACCGCTCGTCCTGCGCGGCCACGGCGGCCAGGTGTCGAGTGTCGCCTTCAGCCCGGACGGCAAGTTCGTGGTGACGGCAGCGCGCGACAACACCGTGCGCATCTGGCCGGCCGACGGTCAAGGCGGGCCGCTCGTCCTGCGCGGCCATGGCGACGCGGTCAGCAACGTGGTTTTCAGCCCTGACGGCACACTCGTCGGCAGCGCCTCCGCCGACGGCACGGCGCGCGTCTGGCGGGTCGATGGACGCGGCACGCCGGTGATTCTGCGCAGCCACCAGGCCTCGGTCACCAGCATAGCCTTCAGCCCCGACAGCCGGCGCGTGCTCACCGCCTCGCGCGACGGCACCGCGCGCGTCTGGCCGGCCGACGGCAAGGGGCAGGAAATCGTCCTGCGCGGCCACCGCGGCGCGGTCACCAGCGCCGCCTTCAGTCCCGACGGCAGCCACGTCGTCACCGCATCGCGCGACGGCACCGCCCGCTACTGGCGCGTCACCTGGCCGGCACTCCTCGACCATCTCAAGCACGCCACCCGCGCCTGCCTCAGCCCGGCGCAACGCGAGCACTTCATGAACGAGGAAGCCGCCACCGCCCTCGCCCGCGCCACCGCCTGCGAACAGAGACTCGAGCGGCCGCACAAGGACTAGCACCCACCCGCCGTGCCACGTAGCCACGTAGGTTGGGGTGAGCCCGCGAACCCCAACACCTCGCGTCGGCTGACAACCCCGCCGCGGTCTCGTGCCCTCCAGCACCCCCTCAAGCTCGCCATCACCGTTCGTTCGCCGCCTGCAGGACCGCGTCAAATCGCCCACGGCATACCGACGACCCACTTGCCTGAGCCGCAAGCTTGCCGTTCGCCCGCGCAAGACAAAAACGGCGACAATCCATTCCGTTCCCACGGTCATTCCTTCGCTGCCATGCTCGACGCCCACCAACAGCCGCATCAGTTCCCACGCCGCCTCCTCGTCGCCGTCACCGGGCTCTCCCCGCAGATCGTCACCGAGACCCTCTACGCGCTGGCCGTCGCCCCGCCGGCGAGTGCGTTCGTGCCCACCGAGATCCATCTGATCACCACGCGCAGCGGTGCCGAGAAGGCTCGCCTCGCCCTGCTCTCGGACGAACCGGGATGGTTCCACCGTCTCAGCAACGACTACGCGCTGCCACCGATCCACTTCGCCAACGAGACCATCCACGTGCTCGAGGATGCCGACGGCAGGCCGCTCGAAGACATCCGCTCGCCCGAAGACAACCGCCGCGCCGCCGACGGTATCACCGGCATCATCCGCGGATTCACCGCCGACCCCGACTGCGCGCTGCACGTCTCGATCGCCGGCGGCCGCAAGACCATGGGCTTCTTCCTCGGCTACGCGCTGTCGCTCTACGGCCGCCCGCAGGACAAGCTCTCGCACGTCCTCGTCTCGGAGCCCTTCGAGGCCAGCCTCGGTTTCTACTACCCGACGCCGACCAGCCGGGTTCTCGAAATGCCCGGCGGTCGCCTCGTCGACAGTGCCAAGGCGCAGGTGACGCTCGCCGAACTACCCTTCGTCAGCCTGCGCCACGGCCTGCCCGAAGCCCTGCTTACCGGCCTGGCGAGCTATAACGAAACCGTCGAGGCCGCCCGCCATGCGCTCGCCCCGGCCGAGTTGCAGATCGACCTCGCGACGCGCCGCGTGCGTGCCGCCGGCAAGATCTTCGCGCTGCCGCCGGCCGAACTGGCCCTGCTCAGCGTCTTCGCCCGACGCGCGCTGCGCGGCGAAGCGCCATTGCCGGCGCCCGCCAAGGAACTCGCCGATGCCGACTGGAAGAAGCGTTATCTCGTCGAACTGCGCTGGATCGCCGGGCCGATGAAGGACCTCGACGAAACCGAGCGCGCGCTGCGCAAGGGCATGGATGGCGGCTACTTCTCGGCGCACCTCTCCAAGCTCAAGAAGATCCTCAGGCGCGAACTCGGCCCCGTCGCCGAGCCCTACCTGATCAGCGACGGCGGCAGCCGGCCGCGCCGCTACAGCCTCGGCTTGCGGCCGACGGCGGTCACTTACGACGCTCTCGAACAGGAGGGGGTGCGTGGATGCGAGATCTGCGCGCCTCTTCAGCCAACGCCCCGTCGTCTCGAAAACTGACAAGCTTGCCGTCGCTCAAACCGTCCGCAGGAGACGCTATGCTGCAAAGGATTGCAGCCAAGCGCTCTCCCAGGGACACGCATCCGACCTACCATCCGGAACCGATGAGGAAGAAATGACAAGAACACACATCGAGTACGACCTCAGCTTCGCCACGCCTGCCTTCGTCGGCGATGCGGCGCAACAGGCACAATGGCGCACCCCACCGCTCAAGGCGTTGATTCGCCAATGGTGGCGAGTGGTCAAGGCACCCCAGGTCGGTTTCAGCGTCGACGGACCCGACGGATTACGGGCGGCCGAGAACATCCTCTTTGGCAGCGCATCCGACAACAAGTCACACCAGTCTCTCGTAAGACTGCGTCTGAAAGAATGGGCGGTGGGCCATCTGGCCAATTCCGCTTGGCCCAGACAGGAAATTAACAAGATTTCTCTCGGAAAGCCGGGACCAGGCATTCGCGCCGATCTTTACCTTGGCTTTGGCCCGGTGGCACCAGAGAGCAGAGGAAAAGGGATCGCCGAGCATGTACGGCTGGCGATCGACCCGCAAAAACAGCGCAACGAACTGTCGGTCCTGTTTGCGCGAACGGTTACCGGAAGCCAGATCGACGAAGTTCGTCAGGCAATCCGGTTGGCTTCGTGGTTTGGCGGCATTGGCAGCCGCTCGCGCAACGGCTGGGGGTCGATCACATTTCAGGGCGACGCCATCCCCCGACTGCCGCCATCTCCTAACGACTTGACGGCTTACTGCCAGCCGTTCCGCGGATGCTTCACGACCGATCGCGACTGGCCGCATGCAATCGGCAAAGACGACCTGGGTCCGCTGGTCTGGGTGGGAAAAAAGGACGGAGCGACGTTCAGGAACTGGCGAGAGGCCGTGTTTTTCCTCGCCACCTTACGACGTGACATCCGGGCTGCTGCAAAGCACTTTGGGCGGAATGAAGACATTTCCGCCAACCAGTTGATTGCCTACCCGGTAACCAAAGCGAACAACAGGCGCTGGGGCAACGACGAACGGATCGCAGGATCGCTACGCCTGAAAGTCGTTGAAACGGGGCAGGGACTGGTGCCGGTCGCGGTCCATCTGCCCTGTGCGGTTCCCCGGGGCCTGTTCGACAAACTATCGTCGAACGATCAACAGTGGATCAATCGCCATCAGATCGAGATCTGGGGCGCTGTGCATCAGGACATCGACCAGAAGATGAATCGCCTTGGAGCCGCCAAATGAACAGCCTCTGGAAAAAGAAACTCGCCGCCTGGCTGCACGACCCGGCGGAGAAGGCGCTGGTCCTGATGCGCGACGACGTGGGCCACGAACACGGTTCGGTAAAAGCCCTTCGCGAACTGCTCGGCATCAACGGTAGCGATTTCGACAAGCGCGCCGACTGGTTCGCGGCGGCGGCCGACCGACCACAATGGCCATGCGAACCCGGCCGGAAGCGCCCCGCGTGGGCCAACGTCCGCTTCGCCAATCAGCCGGTGCTGATCCACCCGCTGTCCGGCGAAGAGATCGACCTGGGCAGTCTGGACGAAATCGCCGCGAGGCATATCCGCACGGTCAGCCTGGAACACTTCAGCGAGCTGATCGAACGCGACGCCGACGGCAAACCCGACCTGCGGCTGACCTATCTCGCCTTCTGGCGTTTCGGCCCCGAGCCTGCCCTCGTCGCGCCGGAAATCGGCGATCTCTGGCGCATCCTGCCCGCCGACACCCGCGTCCCCGATCACTCGATCTGGACGCACCTGGACACCGTTTCGGCGCTCACCGGTGCGCTCGCCGACGACCAGCCGGCCCTGCTCAGCATGAGCTTCGGTCCCGTCCAGGGCTTCATCGCCCAGGCCCGTTCGACCTCCGACCTGTGGGCGGGATCGCACCTGCTGTCCTCGCTGGTTTGGGAAGGTCTCCAAGTCATCTGCTCAGCGCTCGGGCCTGACGCCATCGCCTTCCCCAACCTGCGCGGCGTCGCCGCGGTCGACCGCTGGCTACTCGAAGTCGCCGACACGACGGGCCACGGCGCGCAGTGGCGCCAGCGCTTCGCCAACATCGACGCCGAATGGCTGCACCGCGCCACCGACGCCAACCCGCTATTCGCCGCGACGCTGCCCAACAAGTTCATGGCCATCGTACCGGCGCGCCAGGCCGAGCAACTGGCGCGGCAGGTCGTCGCAGCCGTTCGGGAAGCAGCCCGCGCTTGGGCTGCGGAGGCTGCGCTGCGCGTTCTCGGCAACGGCGATGGCACCCTGCACTGGCAAGGACAACTCGACAGCCAGCTCGCCGGCTTCCCCGAAGCGCAATGGGCCATCGCCGAGTGGCCCATCGACAACGGGAGCGACGGGCTTCCCGATGCCGATCGCTTGCGCCAGGCACTGAACGCTTACGGCACCGACAGCCTGTTCGGAGAAAGAGTCTGGAAAGTGCTCAACCGCGAGGTAACGGTCGACGGCGCCGACTTCTTTAAACCCAACGCGGGCATTCTCTATCCGGCCGTGCACGAACTTGCCGAGCGCAGCCTCGCCGCTGCCAAGGCACTGCGTCCCTTCAAGCCACTGGCACAGCACGGACACCGCTGCACGCTTTGCGGTGAACGCGAATGGCTGGCTGACAGCCATGGCCAACTGCAAGTCCCCGCCGGCGAGCGTCGCGAGACTCCCTGGCTACGGCAAGCCAACCACTACGGAATCCGCAAGGGCGAACATCTGTGCGGCGTATGCACCCTCAAACGCCTGTGGCCGACGCTGTTCGTCGAAGAGCTGGGCGAGTTGCTCGATGACAGACCGGCCCGTTTTGTGATCAGCACACACACCATGGCACTGGCGACGTCGCTCGACCACCTGGCAGACAACTTCGGGACGACAACGCTTGAAACGCTCAGGGCGCTGTCGTGCAAATTTGGTATCGTCGAGCACCAGGCCGTAGCGCTTCCGAGTTCGCTGCATGCCCGCTTGTGCGCGCTGCGGCAACCCAACCTCGTTGAAATCGTCAAGCGCCTGCCATCGGCCCTCGACGACGCCCGCGACGACGCGGCCGAAGGGCGTCTTGCGGATGACATCACCAAACTGCTCGGCGCCAGACCCGAAACCTACTACGCGCTGATCCAGATGGACGGCGACCATATGGGGGCCTGGCTGGCTGGCAATGACCCCGACTATCAATGCCGCTTCCCGGCCACCTGGCACCCGCAGGTACGCGCGTCGCTCGACCCATTCCGTGGCGACCCAGCGGTGGCCGCCTATCTGGACTCATCACGGCCCCCCTCCCCGGCTCGCCACGCCGCCATATCCGCCGCGCTCAACGATTTCTCGACGCACGTCGCCCGACACATCGTCGAAAACGTCTGCAAAGGCAAGCTGCTCTACGCCGGCGGCGACGATGTCCTGGCAATGCTCTCGGTCGACGATCTGCTGCCGGCGATGCTCCTGCTGCGCGCCGCCTGGAGCGGCAGCGCCGACTTGAGTGGCTTGCCGGGCGACATCGACGTCAAGGGACTGCAACTCAAGAAGGGCTACGCCCGCCTCAAGGGCCGCCTGATGCCCATGATGGGCAGCCGTGCCAGCGCCAGTATCGGCGCGGTGATCGCCCACCACCAGTCGCCGCTGTCGGCCGTGCTGCGCGAGTTGCGTCGAGCCGAAGCGGCGGCCAAGACGCATGGCCGCAACGCCTTCTGCCTGCGCGTCATCAAACGTGGTGGCGGGGAAGTCGGCGTCACCAGCCGCTTCTGGGCGATGGCGCAGGCAGGAGGGCCAACGCCCGCGGCACCGCTGCTGGCCGATACCGCCTTGGGACTACTGCTGCGCTTCGCCGAAACACTGGCGCAGCCCCAGGTTTCGCGACGCGCCGTGTACAACGCCCTCGAATGGCTGTCCGGCCTGCCGGAACGTGGCGGCGACGGCATGAGCGACGAAGCCTGGCGGGACATGCTGGCCAGTAATCTGGCCTGGCAGATCGCAAGACAGGGCGGCGTGGTGCAGCACGCGAGGGAGTTCGTCGACCTGGCCTGTCGCGAAAGTGCCAGGCCGTCGGAAACGACGCGCGTCCTCGGCGAGTTGCTGGTCACCGCCGAATTCTTCGCCCGCAACGGCCGCGCCTTCGGCCACGCGGGTACACAAGCAGGAGCATTTTGATGAGCGTACCGACGCCCTTCTACCACTTCGTTCAGCCGCTCGACGTGCTGATGATCCGCGGCAACAAGTCTTTCGGCGGCGACGGCCAGCACGGCGAAGCCGTCATGCCGCCCTGGCCGTCGCGCTTCGCCGGCGCCTTCCGCGCGGCGCTGCTCGGCAAGGACGCGGGCCAACTCGCGAGCTTCGCGCATGCCGGCGACCGCCTCACCGGCGAGTTGGGCGCGGTGCTCGGCAGCCGTGACGCGCCCGGCAGCTTTGCCATCAATTGGCTGTCACTCGCAATTCTCGGTGCCGGTGCCGGTGCCGGTTCGCTGCGCGCGATCGTGCCGCTGCCGGCCGACCTCGTCGCCTTCGACGCCCCCGGTGTCGCATCGCTGGTCGCCCTTCAGCCGACTGCCCCGTCGGCCGGCTGCACGGCAAGCGGCGAGTTGCCTCTCGTCGCCCACCTGCGTATCGCCAGGCAGGCCAAGCCACAGGCCGGCCGCTGGCTCGACGCCACAGGCCTGGCTGCGTACCTGCGCGGCGAACTGCCGGCGCGCACGCTGAGCAGCGCCGATCTCTTCAAACGCGAAACCCGGCTGGGCATCGCTCTCGACCACGGCTCGCGAACGGCCGCCGATGGCGCGCTCTATACCAGCGAAGCGATCGCCCTCGACCAGGCCGTCGGCTTCCTCGTCGGCTGCGAGGGAGACGCTGGCCAGTTGCCGAAATCAGGTCACCTGCGACTCGGTGGCGACGGCAAGGGTGCAAGCTACCTCGCTATTGCCTTCACCGCACCCGTTGTACCCCCGCAAGAAATCACGACCAGCCGCTGCTTCCGGATCATCCTCGCGACGCCTGGCCTATTCGCCGGCGGCTGGCTACCGGAAGGTGTCACGCGCTGCGGCTCCGCGGGGGAGTACCGACTGCAAGGCGACGGCTTCTCCGCGCGCCTTGCCTGCGCCGCCGTCCCGCGCTTCGACACCATCTCCGGCTGGGATCTCGTGCGGCAGCAGCCCAAGACCGCCCAACGGGCGGCCCCGGCCGGCAGCGTGTACTGGTTCGACGACTTTGCCGGCGATGTCGGCAAGCTTGCCGAATGGGTGGCTGGCGGCCTGTGGGGCGATAATCCTGACCGACAACGCCGCGCGGAAGGCTTCAACCGCGCCTGGCTCGGACTTTGGAGGAGAAACACACCGTGACTGCTGTTTCGCTCCCGACTCGCCAATTCAATGCCACCGCTGCAACCTGATCCTCGACGAAAGGCCATCTCCATGTTCGAAGCCCAGCAACTCGTTTTCTACTCCTGCGTCAGCCCCGTCCACATGGGCGCCGGTCAGGCGATCGGCGTCATCGACAACCCCATTCAGCGCGAAGTCCACACCGGCCATCCGCTGATCGCCGGATCCGGCCTGAAGGGCGCCGTGCGGCACCACTTCACGCGTACCTGGCAGGATAACGAGCTGATCAGCCGCCTGTTCGGACCCGAGCGCAACGCCTCCGACCATGCCGGCGCGATCGCCTTCAGCGATGCCACACTGGTCACCTTCCCGGTGCGCTCGCTGCGCAACACCTTCGTCCACGCCACCTGCCCGAGCGCTCTGGCTCGACTCAAACGCCTCGCCGGAAGCACTGCGGCATGGGCCGTACCAAGCGTCGACGAAGGCAAGGCTCGGCTTGCAAGTGCGGCCATCCTGTCCGACAAACGCCTGCTGTTGGAAGTGTTCGATTTCGCCGCGGCAGCGGATGCGGAAGTCACCGTCGTCGCCGACTGGCTGGCCACGAATGCTCTGCCACCCGGTGCCGAGCACGAGTTCTTTCGCAACAAACTGAAGAATGACCTCGTCGTGCTCTCGGACACGGATTTCGGGCACTTCGTCCGCAATGCGACGGTTATCGAAGCGCACGTCAGAATCGACGACAAGACCGGTGCGGCGGCCGACGGCGCGCTGTTCTACACCGAGAACCTGCCACCCGAGTCGCTGCTCGTCGGTCTGCTGCTCGCCAGTGTCGAGCGCCGCAAAGGCCCCGGCAAGGACGACCTCTACGACGCCGACCGCGTGCTCGCCGCCGTGCTCCATGACCAGGGCGAGCGCTGCGGGCTGCACGACCACCTGCTGCAGGTCGGCGGCGACGCCACCACCGGCCGCGGCCTGCTTGTCATCCATGCCGCCTCGGGAGATCGCCAATGAACACCCTCGACCAACGGCGTGCGCAATACGCCTGGGAACGTGCGAACCGCAACACCGTGGTTGACGGCTACCGCGAGATGGTCAAGGGCGCTCCCGCACTGATCATGGGCAACGGGCTGATGGCGACACTCGCCTACTACCGCTCCCGCACCGGCAGCAACGAACGTGCCGCATCGGTCCTTCTCGAAGACGTGCTCGGCTGGCTGGCAAAGCGTCAGATCGTCCCCGCCGATTTCGCATTGGCGATGAACGAGTTTTTCAAGGCCGACGCACAGCGTCTGATGCGCGCCACTGACGAAACGCTGGCCATGCTCCGGTGGCTACGCCAGTTTGCCGACGCCGTGAAGGACGCACGATGAACGTCGCCGCCGTTCCCGAATACGTCGTCAAGGCCGCCGCCGGCTTCCGCCATTGTCCGCCCGGCCACCGCTTCAATCTCTATTTCGAGATCTGGCAGCAGGATAACTGGCAAATCGCCAAGAACGGCAAAGCCGAGGCGCTAGGTCAGTGCCTGGCCCTCGGCGATGCCCTCCCGGTCCTTGGCGCACTACGCCGCCGCCAGCACGCCCTCGCCATGACTCTGCCAGAACCGCAGCGCCACATCATCGACGCCGTGTCGACAGCACCCTTCGCCACCGGACTCGGACTCGAACACCCGGTCGACAACGGCTTCGCTTTCATCTCGCCCTACGGCCTGCCCTACCTCGCCGGCAGCGGCGTCAAGGGCGTGCTGCGTCAGGCAGCGAACGAGTTGCGGGACGACGGCGATGCAGCGATCACGCAACCGCTGATCGACGTGCTCTTCGGCCAGGAACTGCAAGGCGCCGACGCGCTGCGTGGCGCGCTGACCTGCTGGGATGTCTGTCCGCAGCCGTTCGGGGACAGCCTTGTCGTCGAGATCATGACACCCCACTTCGGCGACTACTACCAGAACAAGGGCACGCCACACGACGCCGGCAAACCCAATCCGATTCCCTTTCTGGCTGTCCCCGCGCGCTCTGCCTTCCGCTTCGTACTCACCTGCGATCCAGCACGCCTGCCGGCAGAGTGCCCCGACTGGAAGGCCACCCTCGACCGGATCATCGAACACGCCTTTACCTGGCTGGGTTTCGGTGCCAAGACCACAGTCGGCTACGGCGCGCTGGCCGAAGATCCCGCGGCTGCGGACGAGCGGCGGCGCGTGGAGGATCAATCGCGACAGCAGGCAGCAGCAGCAGCCGAGGCGGCGCGCCGCGCGCAACTCTCGCCGGAAGAGCAGGAACTGGAGGTTGCCCGTGGCCGCATCGCTGTCTTGCGCAGCGCTTTCGATACTGCGAAGGCAAAACCAAAGTACCAGCCAGGTTCACCGATCGACCAGGAACGCTTGAAACTCTTCCAGGAGGCTGTGGAATGGCAAGACCAGACCGCGCGCCGTGAGGCCGCCGCGCTGCTACGCGAAGTCATCAAGTGGACCGGCTGGCCAGGCAAGAAGGAGCGTAAGCAGGAGTTTCAGGCCTGGCTGAACGCGCTGGAATCATGAGCTGCGTCCGCCAAAGTGGGCTGACAGCCAAAAGGCGAGTAACTAGATTGATCACTTTCGACGATCGGCAACCCGGAGCATGACCATGACCACACTTATCAGTTTTCTTGGCAAGGGCGACCCGCGGAAGGGCTACCGCACGGCCACCTACCGCTTCAATGCCGATGTCGCGTACGCCGAGACATTCTTCGGACTGGCCCTGACCAAGTTTCTGAAACCCGATCGCCTGATTCTGCTGGGCACGCCCAGCAGCATGTGGGAAATCTTCTTCGACCGCGAAGGTGTCGAGGGCGACGCCATGCTGCCCCTGATTGACGCTGTCGCCGCCGGGAACGTCAGTGAGCACCTCCTCAACCTGCCGCGCCTGCAACTCGCCAAACGGCTCGGCATCCCCGTCGACTGCCTGCTTATCCCTTATGCCCGCGACGGGGCCGAACAAGCCGAGATCCTGCGTCGCCTGGCGGCCGTCCTACAGCCCGGCGAGCGCCTCTGGATCGATGTCACGCACGGCTTTCGCCACCTGCCGATGCTCGCGCTGGTGGCCGCACGCTATCTGGGAAGAGTCGTTCGCGTCGAAGTCGAGGAAATCTATTATGGCGCGCTGGAGATGACGCCGCCTGAAGGCGAAACGCCAGTGCTCAGGCTTGGCGGTTTGCTGGCCATGCTCGACTGGGTCGACGCACTGGCCACCTACGACAAGGACGGGGACTACGGTGTCTTCGAGCCGCTGCTCGTCAAGGACGACATGCCCGAGGGGCGCGCCAAGTTGCTGGCCGACGCCGCTTACTGCGAACGCACCAGCAATCCGGAACTCGCAGTGAAGAACCTGAGGAGAGTGTTTCCTTCGATCGAGATCCACGACGGCCCACTCGGCGGACTTTTCCGCGAAACGCTAAAGGAGCGCATCGGCTGGTTTCGCGGGCCAACGCGCCACGACCGTGAACTCTCCCTCGCCGACGCCTACCTCAAACGGAGCGACTATCTGCGCGCCGCCACCTTCCTGTACGAGTCTTTCGTCACTCGTACCTGCTTCGCCGCGAAATGTAATGACACCGACCCCAAGGAACGCGACGACGCCTTCGACAATGTCAGAAAGACAACACCGGCGGCCGCGCAGCTCAAGAACCTGCGCAATGCTCTAGCGCACGGCGTCCGATCGCATGGGGAGCAGGCAGACGAGAGCGCCAAGATAATCGCCGACGAAAGCAGCCTGCGCAAGCTCCTCAAAGAACTGCGCAACAAGCTTTTCTAGCCGATGAGACAGACCCGCATGGAACTCGAACCGTCCGCCAACCTCCGCGCCGAGCAGCAACCCAAGTACCAGCAAGGCATCAACACTGCGCACCTGCTGAGCCGTGCGGCCTCCTTCCCGGTCGCCCGCTACCGCTTCGAATTCCAGGCCCGGCAGCCGATTCGGCTGCCCGACTATTCGGGTTCGATGTTGCGCGGCGCCTTCGGCCATGCGCTGCGGCAACTCGCCTGCATGACTCGGCAGAAGGAATGTGCCGCTTGCCCGCTTATCGGTTCATGCCCGTATCCGGCGATTTTCGCGCCGCCGCCACCGGCGGCGCACAGCCTGCAGAAGTTCTCGCAGATTCCGGCCCCCTACGTCATCGAGCCGCCGGCCTGGGGCAGCCGCGTGCTCGCCGCCGGCGAGACGCTGACTTTTCACCACGTCCTGATCGGCCGGGCGCTGCAGGAATTGCCGCTGATCATCCTCGCCTGGCGACGAGCGCTCGGGCGTGGCGTCGGCGCCGGTGACGGCACGGCGGATCTCGTTCGCGTCGTCCATTGCAGCGCGACCGGCGATGAGGAAATCCACCGCCCGGAGATCGGCACGATCGCCGCGCATGCGCAGGTAATTCCCCTTGTCGGCCAAGCAGACGATGGGCTGGCCAGCACCGCCACACTCCGCTTCGAGACGCCTTTGCGGCTGCAGCAGAACGGCCATGCCCTGCCACCCGAAAAGCTGCAGGCACGAACACTGCTCATGGCTCTGGCCCGCCGTGCCAGTCTGCTTGCCGAGTTCCATTCTGCGGGTCCCCTGGTGGAAGACTTCGCAGCCCTGGGCACTGCCTGCGCAAGTGTTCGCGACGAGAAAAACCTGGCCTGGCTCGACTGGACCCGCTTCTCGTCACGACAGCGGCAGAAGATGAGCCTTGGCGGTGTCGTCGGCACCTGGCACTTCGAGGGTAAACTGGCCCCCTTCGCGCCGCTGCTACAGCTTGGAGAGTGGTTGCACGTCGGTAAAGAAGCGGCTTTCGGACTTGGCGGATACAAGCTCGCGCAGCGCGTGCCAGGAGACATCTCCGAGGCCGAGGAGAAAAGCTGCGAACGCCTCCGCCAAGTGTTTGAAAGGCAAGCCAGAATCCCGTAGGTGCAGTCAGTAACCAGCCCTGAAATCAAAGGGATTGAGACAATTTTTGCGTTACTCCCATCATGGCCAGCGCTACGTCAGTAACCAGCCCTGAAATCAAAGGGATTGAGACGTCTCGCCCCAGGTTCCGCCTGGCCGGTGTCGGTCTGTCAGTAACCAGCCCTGAAATCAAAGGGATTGAGACTCCGCCATGCGTGCCGCCGCGGCTGCTGTGGGTGTGTCAGTAACCAGCCCTGAAATCAAAGGGATTGAGACCCGTTTGCCGTGCGCAGCCCGTTTATATGCGTCAGTAACCAGCCCTGAAATCAAAGGGATTGAGACAAAAATAATCTGTTCCGGCAGAGGATTAGCGAGTGGTCAGTAACCAGCCCTGAAATCAAAGGGATTGAGACACGCCTTCCGGGCCGCCTTGGATGTCGTCGTACACGTCAGTAACCAGCCCTGAAATCAAAGGGATTGAGACCGAATTTTTGTCTGACGCACCCGGCTGAGCCAGTCAGTAACCAGCCCTGAAATCAAAGGGATTGAGACCGCGACTCCGGATCCTGGCAGCAAAGGAAGCGCGAGTCAGTAACCAGCCCTGAAATCAAAGGGATTGAGACTCCTCGGGGAGTTCGCATCCGTAAAGCATTGTTGGTCAGTAACCAGCCCTGAAATCAAAGGGATTGAGACGGCAATTCCGAGGCCTGGTAGGCGGCAGCCCTTGCGTCAGTAACCAGCCCTGAAATCAAAGGGATTGAGACCAGGGCTGACCGGCTCAGTTTGCGCGGCCTTTGAGTCAGTAACCAGCCCTGAAATCAAAGGGATTGAGACGTTGCATGCGGCGCCGGCCGGCGCTCGCAGCAGAGTCAGTAACCAGCCCTGAAATCAAAGGGATTGAGACTCAGGAATTTGAACCCGCATTTCAGGCATTTTTTTGTCAGTAACCAGCCCTGAAATCAAAGGGATTGAGACACATCCTGGCCGGTCGGCTCGGCAAAACACCAGAGGTCAGTAACCAGCCCTGAAATCAAAGGGATTGAGACCAAGGCGCGCCGCCGACGTGCGAGCCAGCGCGAGGAGTCAGTAACCAGCCCTGAAATCAAAGGGATTGAGACGCGGCGGCCCAGGCATCATGTGATCGCTTCTGCACGTCAGTAACCAGCCCTGAAATCAAAGGGATTGAGACGCTGCTCAACCGTTCGGCTACGGAAATGGTGACGAGGTCAGTAACCAGCCCTGAAATCAAAGGGATTGAGACGTTGCGCAATGTGCTTGCCTTCGCCGAGCCCGGCAGTCAGTAACCAGCCCTGAAATCAAAGGGATTGAGACCTCGGAAACGGTAACCATATTAGACATAGCAAATAGGTCAGTAACCAGCCCTGAAATCAAAGGGATTGAGACGGTCAGGGTCGAGTAGGGGACGCCACTGCCGGGTCAGTAACCAGCCCTGAAATCAAAGGGATTGAGACCCCGTTGCCCGATCTGATGCACCACGTGCCGACGTCAGTAACCAGCCCTGAAATCAAAGGGATTGAGACGAAAATTCCCTGTTTGGCTCTGTGGCATACAGCGCAGTCAGTAACCAGCCCTGAAATCAAAGGGATTGAGACGGAATAGATACCCGCTCGCTAACGGGAACCAATTGATGTCAGTAACCAGCCCTGAAATCAAAGGGATTGAGACGTCAGCGGCAGCGGCAGGTGCAACGGTCTTCACCGTCAGTAACCAGCCCTGAAATCAAAGGGATTGAGACAAAGTGTCTCGTGCGGCCGTGCGAGACACGGCTGTCAGTAACCAGCCCTGAAATCAAAGGGATTGAGACCTGAAGGCGGCAGCCCTTGCTGGGCCGAATGCGGTCAGTAACCAGCCCTGAAATCAAAGGGATTGAGACCCGTAGCCCATGGCCATGCCAATACCAATCGGGTCAGTAACCAGCCCTGAAATCAAAGGGATTGAGACTTTCCAGATCGATCGCCTCTTGCTCGATCGTCGTCAGTAACCAGCCCTGAAATCAAAGGGATTGAGACCCGATCGGCACGCACCGGTAAAGCACAACCTCGGTCAGTAACCAGCCCTGAAATCAAAGGGATTGAGACCGAGTGCGGCTTTTTCCTTTGCAGCATTTTCCAACCGTCAGTAACCAGCCCTGAAATCAAAGGGATTGAGACGGCGGCTTTGGATTCGACAACGAGGGCTTCAAACTGTCAGTAACCAGCCCTGAAATCAAAGGGATTGAGACTGAAATCCGTGCGCCGTGCGCTGTTTGTCGTCGTGTCAGTAACCAGCCCTGAAATCAAAGGGATTGAGACATTATAATGGACTATCAAGCCAAGTCGAAATGTCAGTAACCAGCCCTGAAATCAAAGGGATTGAGACGTGTGCTCATGGTTCAGTCCTCGATCAGCGATTGGGTCAGTAACCAGCCCTGAAATCAAAGGGATTGAGACTCGTCAATAGGTGCCACGCATACAAAAGCCATTTGTCAGTAACCAGCCCTGAAATCAAAGGGATTGAGACCAGGTACGCCCAATCAACATCCTGGCGAAGCTCTGTCAGTAACCAGCCCTGAAATCAAAGGGATTGAGACGTTGCCACCCTCTCGGTGCGGCAATCTCGCAGGGTCAGTAACCAGCCCTGAAATCAAAGGGATTGAGACGCGGGATACAGCGGCCGCACAGCTTGACACGCTCGTCAGTAACCAGCCCTGAAATCAAAGGGATTGAGACTGCCCTGACACGGACACTACACGCGCCTTCTCAGCGTCAGTAACCAGCCCTGAAATCAAAGGGATTGAGACACGAGGTTTTCCGCATGGTGCGTACGCCATGCCTTGGTCAGTAACCAGCCCTGAAATCAAAGGGATTGAGACGTACCTTGGAACGCCAACGCTTCTCCCAGTTCCGTCAGTAACCAGCCCTGAAATCAAAGGGATTGAGACAAAGAAACAAGAACCTTCATTGGAAGATTCTCCGTCAGTAACCAGCCCTGAAATCAAAGGGATTGAGACGAAACCAGCTCTTCGATTATTCGTTTGAACATACGTCAGTAACCAGCCCTGAAATCAAAGGGATTGAGACGATTGCTGCGCGTCGGCTTGACAAGAGACAGCCGTCAGTAACCAGCCCTGAAATCAAAGGGATTGAGACTCGCTGTATCCTTTCGTATGTGTGCGATGGTTTGTCAGTAACCAGCCCTGAAATCAAAGGGATTGAGACCGCAACTTCGCAACCTGGCCTTCAAGCGACTCCACGTCAGTAACCAGCCCTGAAATCAAAGGGATTGAGACAGCGAAAGAGCACGCCGCTGAAGAACGTTTCTGAGTCAGTAACCAGCCCTGAAATCAAAGGGATTGAGACTCGCGGTAGTGGTCATGGTCTTGGCTCCCGTTTCTGTCAGTAACCAGCCCTGAAATCAAAGGGATTGAGACCTCGGCCCGCGTCTGGTCTTTGCCGCCGAGTCCAGTCAGTAACCAGCCCTGAAATCAAAGGGATTGAGACTGCACAGATAGCGTGATGTAGTGGTCACCGCCGTCAGTAACCAGCCCTGAAATCAAAGGGATTGAGACTGGCCAGCGCCTCTTCTTTAGTTGGGTCTTCCGTCAGTAACCAGCCCTGAAATCAAAGGGATTGAGACAAGAACAACCGCATTGACGGAAAAGATAACGCCGGTCAGTAACCAGCCCTGAAATCAAAGGGATTGAGACCTTACAATCTGTGCAGCCTGTGCAATCTGTGCAATGTCAGTAACCAGCCCTGAAATCAAAGGGATTGAGACCCTGAATGCGACGGCCTGATCAACGCCGCTGGCCGTCAGTAACCAGCCCTGAAATCAAAGGGATTGAGACCGATGCCACGTTACTCATCTTCAGGTTTCCGCTCTGAGTCAGTAACCAGCCCTGAAATCAAAGGGATTGAGACGATCTACGTCCATTCTATACTCCTTCCTGTATCAGTCAGTAACCAGCCCTGAAATCAAAGGGATTGAGACTCTGCTGCCCGAGTCACTGCTGTATAGAGAAGGTCAGTAACCAGCCCTGAAATCAAAGGGATTGAGACGTTTCGGCCAATGCCTTTGAATTGACCAAATAGCCGTCAGTAACCAGCCCTGAAATCAAAGGGATTGAGACTCGGATTGCGTCATGCCGCTTGCCAGGATGTGCCAGTAACCAGCCCTGAAATCAAAGGGATTGAGACGAGCCTTCCAGTTTTCCTTATTGCAGATTTGAGTCAGTAACCAGCCCTGAAATCAAAGGGATTGAGACCGTGAGAGGAGATATTCCTTAATCAGTGGAATCTGTCAGTAACCAGCCCTGAAATCAAAGGGATTGAGACTAACCCAAGGCGTGCTGGCGACGTGCGAGCCAGGTCAGTAACCAGCCCTGAAATCAAAGGGATTGAGACCCGCAGCCTGTTCCCATGACATGAAGCTGTTTGAGTCAGTAACCAGCCCTGAAATCAAAGGGATTGAGACCACTTGGGTAGATCAGTCGACGCAGTCTGTGGGAGTCACCAAGCCGCCCTGGAATCACGAGGATTGCCAGCAGAGTCCGTCGTCTGACGTATCGACTTGCGCGCTGGTTGCGACGGAACTGGCCGAGCGTGTCGCGCAGGGCGTGCCCAAGAGCGGGCTTCCTGCAGATAGCAGAAACACGAGATGGGCCGGAATAGCGGAAGACCGTCGCCTCGCGGATGGCGCTACGGATTCATCGACCCCCCAAAGACGCTGAACGCGGCCATTTCCCACCTCTCGTCCCGCTCTTGACAGGCCGTGAGACACTCCCTTCTAATGCCACGCAGCGCGAAATGGTTTCGTGCTGATGAACCCAAGGAGAGAACTCATGCCATCCAATCGTATTGACGCCGTCTTCACCACCGAGCAGCGCGAGAAGGCGCAAGCGGCTCTGGCCACGCTGGCCGAAGCCCTGCCTTTCCTGATCAACCTGAGCACCGAAGAACGGGCGGCGATGCCGAAGTTCGGTGAAATGAATCGCTCCTTCGTCGTCAAGGCGCTTGCCGTTGCCGAGGCGCACCCTGAAATCCTGCCCGCGAGCTTGAGCCTCGCAGAATTCCGTGCGGATGTTGAATTGGTCGAAGACATCTACCCGCTGCACCACGCCGTTCAGACGTTGCTGCGCAAGGTCGACGACACCTATTTTGCTGCCGGTAGCGAAGCCTACGCCGCGGCCTTGCTGGTCTACCAGTACGCCAAGGTCCATAACGTCGGCACCGGCGCGCTCGAGGAGACACTGGACGACCTCGGCCGCCGCTTCGCGCGCAGGGCCAGAAAGGTCGCCGCACCCGGCTGACGCGAGCGGCCTGGCCTGGACACGTGAGCAACGCGCTGTTCCGGGCCGTCGCCGCACTCGCCGCAGGGCACCGCCACCGCCAATGGCGCACCGGCGCGGCGGCGCCAGTCGCCCGCCGATCGACGGCAGCCAACGATGGATCACCGCAACGCATGGCGGATTGCCGAAGAGCCACGATTCCTTGCCGACGATGGATCGTTCCATGGCAAACATGGAACGACGCACCACCGTAATGCGCTGATCAATCGCCGAAACGGAACGACGCACCATCTTGATGCACCACTCCATCATGAAGATGGACCACTCCATCGCGATGATGAAGCGATCCATGTCGGCGATAGAATCACGCACCATATTGATGCGTCGATTGATCTCGACGATGGAACGAAGATTCAGATGGTGATCTGGCGGGGTCCTGACGCACTTCCGCCGTCGGCATTTTCTGGGAGGCTGACGGATCGCCGCTGGGGCATCCTGCCTATTCTGCAGGGCTTGGGGGAAGTGCCCGTACGAGAACTGGCGCAGCGACTGGAGCGCGACGTGAAGCGCGTTCACCAGGACGTCGGCGTCCTGGTGACCCTGGGCCTCATCGAACGTACGGAACGGGGTGGGCTGCTGTGTTCGTTCGACGATATTCACGTCGATAGGTACTTGCGCGGGACCACGTGACGTGTCGCCGCAGGTTGCCGGGTTCTGATGCACGGAGCGCCGCCTGCGCTGGCGGCGAAATTCGCTCCCGCTCTTGCGGCGTCGTGACGCCCCCTCTCCTGCACGCCCACCCACTCCGGCAAGCTTGCCGCGCCTGACATCGACGCCCAGGCGGCCTATCGTGGCGGCATGAGTGATGCGGCGCGAACCCTGTTCCTGGTCTGCTACGACGTCTGCGAGACGAAGATCCGGCGGCGCGTGCACAAATTCCTCATGGCCTACAAGATCGGCGGCCAGAAGTCGTTCTTCGAGTGCTGGCTGACGGCGGCCGAGTTGCGCGAGGTCCGGCTCACGCTGGGCGAGCTGATCGATCCCGGCGAAGACCGGGTGCACATCTTTCAGCTCGATCCACGCATGACGCGCGACATGCTGGGGCGGGCGATACAGCCGCCGGTCGATGTTTTTCTGATCGTTTGATTGCGGGAGTGAAGCGATGACAAGCCTGTATGTGGATCGACGCGGCGTGACGCTGAAGGCCGACGGCGAGGCGCTGGTCTTCTACGAGAACGGCGAGCGCATCGGCACGGTGCCGCTGGCGCCGCTGTCGCGCGTGTTCATGCGCGGCGACGTGACGCTGTCGTCGGCGCTGCTCGGCAAACTCGGCGAGCGCGGCATCGGCGTGGTCGTCCTCTCCGGCCGCAAGGCGGTGCCGACGATGTTGCTCGGCCGCCCGCACAACGACGCGGCGCGGCGGGTGGCGCAATACCGGCTGTCGCTCGATGGCGATTTCTGTCTGCGCTTTGCGCGCGCGATCGTCGAGGCGAAGCTGCGCGCGCAAGCCACTTTCCTGACCGAGCGCCGGGACAGCGAGCCGCACTCGCGTTACCTGCTGACGCTGAGCTTGCGGCGCCTGGCGACGAGCATCGCGGCGGTAGACGAGCAAGGCTCGCTCGGGTCGCTGCGCGGCCTCGAAGGCGCTGGCGCGGCGGCGTACTTCGAGGGCTTTGCCGATCTGCTGCCGGAGCGCCTGAAGTTCAGCGGTCGCAACCGCCGGCCGCCGCGCGATCCGGTGAACGCGATGCTGTCGCTCGGCTACACGCTGCTGCACGCCGAGGCGGTGCTGGCGCTCTACGGCGCCGGGCTGGATCCCTTCGTCGGCTTCTATCACGCGCTCGACTTCGGTCGCGAGTCGTTGGCCTGCGACCTCGTCGAGCCGCTGCGCGTCGAGGTCGATCGGCACGCGCTGATGCTGTTTCGCTCGGAGAAGCTGCGCGCCGAGGGCTTCTCGACGACCGAGAGCGGCTGCCTGCTCGGCAAGGCCGGACGCGCGCGCTTTTACGGCGAATGGGAGGAGGTCGCCGCGCGCCTGCGCAAGCTGCTCGCCGAGAGTGTGTCGGACGTGGCGAGCGCGATCATGCAGGCGGCTGCGGTCGAGGCGCCCTGCTCGCCGCCGATCGGCGACCCCGCTGCGGATGCCGGCGTTGCCGACGAGGAGACGGGCGATGGCTTCTGAGAGGTCGGCGCTGGCTTTCGTGATCGGCTACGACATCAGCGAGCCGCGCCGCCTGCTGCGCATCCATCGCCGGATGTGCCGGCATGCGACGCCGCTCGAATACAGCATCTTCCTGCTCATCGGCAGCGAAGCCGACAAGGATTGCTGCCTGGAAGAGATCGGCGAGCTGATCGACCCGCGCGCCGACGATGTGCGCTGCTATGCGCTGCCGCTACGCGGTTTCCAGGGTCGCATCGGCCGCGCCAGCCTGCCGGCGGGAATCGTGTGGACCGGGTTGCCGGCGGCGATGGCTTGAGTGGCTGGCGGGCGCCCTTGGGTTGCGGGTTGCGGCTTGCCGGTTGCGAACAGGGCGGCGTCGAGCTGCTTGGCGTCAGCCTATCTTGCCCAATGGCCTTCGAAGTCGAAGGAAAGTTGCCGCTGATGCCTGATGGCGAGCACGTAGATCGCTCCGCCAATCGGCGCGTGGAGCAGCACGTAGTCCTTGAGGACGTACTCGCGTAAGGCTTCTGCGTCCGCTGTCAGTGCCGACAACTTTGTCCGCAGCGCTGCCAGTGCATTGGTGGTCTCGACCGAACGCGGTTGGCGGGCCAGGAATGGCCTGCCCATTTCGGGAAAGCGCTCAAGGTTGGGAATCACCGTGGCGAGCAGTTCATCCAGCAAGCCGTCGAAGGCGTGCGGCGCTTCTGCTTCGGCCAGGAATAGTTCGATGCCCTCAAGGTTGCGCTCGAAATTCGCCGTGACTTTGACGACAGGTTCTTTCGGCACAAGCAGTCCCGGCTGCGACTCAGGCGCTGCGACGGCGCTTGATGGCCTGGATCACGCTGCGGGCGTCCTTCACCTTGCCAGCAGCAACGTCGTCGAGTCCCCTGGAAGCCTCGTCGATCAGCAAGAGATGAATGCGCTCACGCTCCAGTTGGTGGTAGTAGTCCAGACGGTTGGCGTCGATCAAGGCAATGTAACTCTCGCCGTTCTTGGTAATGATCTTCTCGGCGCCGCCCTTGACCTCGTCAGCCAGTTCGGAGAAGTTCGCTCGCGCGTACGAGAGCGGGATGACGTCGCTTGCGGAAATACCCATTGTGACCTCCTGTGCCGCACAAGCTGTGCAGTATTTTGTACATCATACCCTTCTGCGACCAGGGGCGACAGATCGGCCAAGTGCGCGAGCGTCTCCTCCCGGAGCAGCGAATCAATCTCAGCCGCCATTGAGGAAGGCATCGGGAATGTCGTAGCGCTCGTTGTCGCTGACCTTGACCACCGTTACGTCGCCCTGCCGCGTGGCCGTCACCGGATCCATCGTGTCGGCGGCCAGCGGCTTGCCCTGCACGAACAGGATGCGCCGCTGCACCCCGCTGCTACCGATCGCCTCGAAGGTGGCGGTGCCGTCGTTGCCGCGGCGGATGACGCCCGCGTCGCACGCCTTCACGTCCGGCTGGTAGGGCAGCGTGCACGGCACCCTGGCCGTCGCGTGGTACGCCTTACCGGCGACCTTGGCGTCGCTCGCCGCGGACAGTGGCGGCAGCGGCTTGCCGGTCACCGCCACGCTCAGCGCGTACTTCGACGACTCGTTCCGGCGCGCCGCCGGACGCATCAGGTAGACGCGGATCGCATAGTCGCCGTCGGCCGGCAGGACGCCGGACCAGGACTGCTCCGCGCTCATGTTGCCGGCGTACATCGCGGCGTTGGCCGAGCCGGGGGGAAGTACGTTGAAGTAGTTCTGGAGGTTGCTCCCCTGCAGCTTCACCTGCAGCGTCTGGCCGGCCGCCGCCCGTACCAGGTAGTCGACTTCGGCGTAGCCCTTCAAGCTGCCCTTGATCGTCGCCGACGATGCGCCCTGGGCGAAGGCCACGCGCTCCCGGCGCGGGGGTGGCGGCCCCTCGGCGGCCAGGAGCGAGCCGGCCAGGAGCAGAGCTGCCGAGGCGGCGAGCGCCCGCGTGGTCATCGTCTTCATGGCATGCCTTTACTAAATCGTCACCGGTCGTTCGGGTCGAGCCACATGCGGTCGCCGGCGCGGATGGCGAACGCCTCGTAGAACGCCTTATCGTGCGGCGACGGTGCGGCCATCCGGTACACGCCCCGCGGGTGGCCGTCGACCGGCAGCTTCTGCCGCAGCGCGCCCTCGTTCACCTTGTCGGCCCACAACGGCGGCCACGCCAGAAAGCAGCGCGGCGGCGGCCTGACGTCCTTGCCGAAGAGCACGACGCTGAAGGCGGCGTCCGGCGCATCGACGGCCGGCGTCAGGTAGGGCGCCGTCCTGCGCAGCAGCTCGTACTGGACGGACGCGCCGGTCGGCTCCGGCGAATACTCGGCGAGGATGGCATTGCGCTCGCGCAGCGCCACGTCGCCGACGTGGATCGTCATCCGGGTGCGGGCCTGCTTTGACTCGGTCGTCCTGACTCTCGCTATCAGGCAGTTCCTTGCCGACGCAAGGCCTCGATCCGTTCCTCCAGCGGTGGATGCGTCATGAACAGGCGTTTGATGCCACCACCGCCACCGCCACTGATGCCGAAGGCAGCCAGCTTGTCCGGCAGGGGTCCGGGATGCAGCGAGTTCAGCCGTTCCAGCGCGGCGATCATGTTCGGGCGCCCGGCAAGGCTGGCGCCGCCCCGGTCAGCGTGGAATTCGCGCTGACGCGAGAAGTACATGACGATGATCGAGGCCAGGACGCCCAGCACCAGCTCGGCAACGATCATGGTGACGAAGAAGGCCGGCCCTTGGCCGCGCTCGGTCTTGAACACGATCCGATCCACGAGGTGGCCGATAACGCGCGAGAGGAACATGACGAAGGTGTTCACCACGCCCTGGATCAGCGCCAGCGTGACCATGTCGCCGTTGGCCACGTGGGCGATTTCGTGACCGATGACGGCTTCGGCTTCACTCCTCGACATCTGCTGCAACAGCCCGCTGGAGATCGCGACCAGCGAACTGTTCCTGGTCATGCCGGTGGCGAAGGCGTTGACCTCGGGCGCGTCGTAAATGCCGACCTCGGGCATCTTGATGCCGGCTTCCGCCGAATACTTGCGCACGGTCTCGAACAGCCAGAATTCGGTCGAGTTGCTGGGAGTCTCGATGACCTGTACGCCCATGGCTTTCTTCGCCGACCACTTGGAAATGGCGAGCGAAATGAAGGAACCGCCGAAGCCCATGACCGCGGCGAAGATCAGCAGCGAGGTGAGATTCAGGCCGTTGGCGTTGAGGTAGGGTTCGACACCCAGGAGGCGCATGGTGACGGACAGAACGAGCACGATGGCCAGGTTGGTGGCGAGGAACAGGACAATGCGTTTCATGGTTTCTCCTTGGGCTGTGGTTCAGCGTGGCGATGCGGCGGTGGTCGGCAGCAGCGCTTTCAGTTCACGGATTTCGTCGCGCAGGCCGCGCATTTCGGCATGCAGGTCGGCTTCGATGTGTTGGCGCGCCATGTCTACAGCCTCGTTTGCAGCGTGCTGCTCAGCCTCATTGTAGCTTTGCATGGCGTTGACGATGATGGCGATGAACAGGTTGAGCATGGTGAAGGTGGCGACCAGGATGAAGGGCACGAAGAAAGCCCAGGCGTAGGGAAATCTCTCCATCACGGGACGGGCGATGCCCATTGACCAGCTTTCCAGAGTCATGATCTGGAACAGGGTATAGAGCGAGCGACCGATGTCGCCGAACCATTCCGGGTGGGTCGTGGCGAAAAGGTTGGTGGCGATCACGGCGAAGACGTAGTAGATGATCAGCAGCACCAGGACGATCGAGCCCAGCCCCGGAATCGCCGCGAGCAAGGCACCGACCACGCGCCGCATCGACGGTACCATGGTCAGGAGACGCAGCACGCGCAGCACGCGCAGGGCGCGCAGTACGGCCAGCGGGCCGATGGCGGGGACCAGCGCGATGGCGACTACGGCGAAGTCGAACACACTCCACGGGTCGCGCCAGAAAGCCGCACGGTGGGCATGGAGGCGCAAGACGATTTCGACGACGAACACCGCCAGGATGGCACGATCGAGCCCAAGGATCAGCCCGCCGGCCGCCGCCATCGCGCCGGCCGAGGTTTCCAGGCCAAGCAGGGCGGCATTGAGCAGGATCAGCACGATGATGAAGTTCTGCACACGCGGCTGTTCGATCCAGGCGCGTACCCGCTGGCGCCCGTCGGGGGCCGGGAGGTCGCTGATGTTGGCTTTGGCGCTCATGTCAGCGATACGCCAGCACGACCAGCGCGAGCAGCGCGACGGTGGCCCAGCCCAGGCGGTCCACATGGCGGTGCAAGGCCGCTTCCATGCGCGCACCGCCCCAGGCCATCAGGGCAGCCACGAGGAAGAAGCGCGCGCCGCGCCCGATCAGTGAAGCCAGGGTGAAGGGTAGCAGGGCCATCGACAGGGCGCCGGCAGCGATGGTGAACATCTTGTAGGGAATCGGCGAGAAACCGGCGATGAACACCGCCCAGAAACCCCAGCGCCCGAACCATTCGACGGCGGTCTGATAGGCCGGCCAGTAACGGCTGTCCTGCAACCACGGCAGGACGGCGTCGGTGGCCAGGTGGCCGATGGCATAGCCGAAGAGCCCGCCGGCCACCGACGTCAGGGTGGTCAGCAGGGCGAGACGCCACGCCTGGCGTGGATTCGCCAGGCACATCGGCGCCAGCATCACATCGGGCGGGATGGGGAAGAACGAGGACTCGGCGAAGCTCATGCCGCCCAGGTACCAGGGCGCATGCGGATGCCGCGACCAGACCATGGCGCGGCGGTAGAGCGGCGAAAACAGCCTCATGGGCGAGCACTCCGTCGTTTTGTGGAGACGCGCCAGATCCATACCTGGGAGATCAGCAGGTAACTGGCGACGGCGGCGAAGCTGGCCGCGATCGCCAGGCCGGCGAACAGCGGTATGCCGATCGCCCCGAGATTTGCCCCGATACTGGTGGGGTCAGCCAAGGAGATCGCTGCTGTGGGGGAAGCACCCGTCGCCCAGGCGCCCAGGTGATAGGCGGCGTAGTAGATGGGCGGAACGGTCAGCGGGTTGGTCACCAGAGTGCCGGCGGCGGCGACCGCCACATTGGCGCGCAGGAACACCGCTACCGCAGCGGCGAGCAGGATCTGGGCAAGCGGAATCAGGAAGCCGATGAACAGGCCGATCGCCACGCCCATGGCGACGCCCCGGCGCGACCAGTGCCACAGCTTCGGATCCGCGAGATAGGGCGCCAGTCCGCGCAGCCAGGGGTTGGCGGCGAGTTGCTCGCGGCTGGGCACCAGTGCCCGCAGGCGTTGGATCAGGGCAGACATCGTTCTCAATCGTCCCCGCTCATGAACCCGAGCAGTTGCAGCAGGCTGGTGAAGAGATTGAAGATGGCGACGAACAGGGTCACGGTGGCCAGCAGGTAGTTGGTCTCGCCGCCGTGGATGATGTTGCTCGTTTCATAGAGGATGAGTGCGGACATCAGCAGCACGAAGGCGGCCGAGACGGTCAGCGACAACGCGGGAATCTCGAAGAAGATCGCCGCCAGGCCGGCAAGGAAGGCGAGCAGGATGCCGACCATCAGGAAGCCACCCATGAAGCTGAAGTCCTTCTTCGTCGTCAGGGCGTAGGCCGACAGCCCGATGAAGATCGCGGCGGTACCGCCCATCGCCTGCATGACGATTTCGCCACCGTTGGGCAGGCCGAGATAGCGGCTGACGATGGGGCCGAGCGTATAGCCCATGAAACCGGTCAGGGCGAAGATGGAGAGAATCCCCCAGCCGCTGTCCTTGAATTTATGGACGGCGAACAACAGGCCGAAGAAGCCGACCAGCGTGATGATCAGGCCCGGATGCGGCAGTTTCAGCGCCACCGACGCGGCGGCGGTGACGGCGGCGAACAGGAGCGTCATCGACAGCAGCATGTAGGTGTTGCGGATCACCTTGTTGGTGGCGAGGATGGATGCGGCGCCGCCGTGCGGCAGGGCGACGTCCTGGGTTCTCGGATAGTGCATTACAGTCTCCTGTGGTTGAAGAAAGGGGCTCTCAAGAAATCGGCGCTGGCGGGGCGGCGTCGACCGGCAGCGCGTGCAAGCTGAGGACAGCGATGTTCATGGCACTACCGCCAAGGCTGGACCACCCTGGTGCATGAGTTTGCTGGTTACGGACCCGAGCAGCAGGCTTTCCGTGACACCGAGACCGCGACTGCCGATGACGATGCGGCTGCACTGAAGCTGTCCGGCCAGGTGCAGGATTCCCTCGGCAACGTCACCCATCACGACATGTAGCCGCCACGGATGTCCTTTCGCGTCGAGCAGCGCGCGCGCCCGTTCGGTGGCCAGCCAGGCGCGGTGCGCCAGTTTCGCCTCTGCGGCTTCCCTGGAAAGCCACGGCTGCACATGCACGAGATGCAGAGCGCAGGCGTTAATGGTTTGGGCCTGCTGCGCGGCATGGGCGACGGCGCGCAGGGCGCTGTCCGAGCCGTCGACCGCGACCAGCCAGGGATTCGTTTCCGGCGTCGCCGGCGGCGGCACGCTGTCGAAGGCGAGGCCGACCAGGCGGCCGTCGTTGTCGCGCTCGGAAGTGATGGGGACGGGAAGATCGGGCAATTGGCTCATGCGTCTTCTCCAGCGGCGGCAGCATGGGGTTTCGACAGGGCAAGACTGGCCACGACCGATACGGCGATGATGCTGCCGACGATGGACAGCGACCACTGGATCGGCATGTGGAACCAGGGCGTGGCGAGCATCTTGCCGCCGATGAAGACCAGCACGATGGCCAGACCGTACTTGAGCAGACGGAATCGATCCGCCATGTCGGCCAGCAGGAAGTACAGCGCGCGCAGACCCATGATGGCGAAGATGTTCGAGGTGAACACGATGAACGGGTCCGTCGTCACGGCAAAGATGGCCGGGATGCTGTCCACCGCGAACACCACGTCGCTGGCCTCGATCAGCACCAGGACCAGGAACATCGGGGTCGCCCACAGGATGCCGTTCTGGCGCACGAAGAAGGACTCGCCGTGGAAGTTCGGCGTGATGCGCAGGTGCCCGCGCAACCAGCGCAAGAGCGGGTTGCGCTCGAGGTCGGGCTCGGCTTCGGCAAAGATCAACATCTTGATGCCGGTGACGACCAGGAAGGCGCCGAAGACATAGAGGATCCAGGCGAACTGCGTCACCAGCCAGACGCCGGCGAGGATCATTCCCGCGCGCATGACGATGGCCCCGAGCACGCCGTAGAGCAGTACGCGGCGCTGCAACTCGGGCGGCACGGCGAAGTAGCCGAAGATCATGACGAAGACGAACATGTTGTCGACCGACAGCGACTGTTCGATCAGGTAGCCGGCGAGGAATTCCAGCGTCTTCTTGTGCGCCACCTCGGCGCCCAGCGTGCCGTTGAGGTACCACCAGAGCAGGCCGGCGAAGGCAAGCGCCAGACAGACCCAGGCGATCACCCAGGCCAGAGCCTCCTTGACGGAGACCTTGTGCGACTTGTGGCCGCCGAAGACGAACAGATCCAGCGCCAGCATGGCAATGACGAAGGCGATGAAGCCGGCCCACATCGGGCCGGTGGCGAAACTGTCGATGCTGGCGGTCATGCCGGACCTCCTTGTTGGCCGCGGAGCATGGCCATGTCCCGGCCAGCAGCAAGCGTCGCGGCCGTCTGTTGAAACCGCAGCAGAGACTGTGTCTGCATCTGCATCTGGGTCTGCGTCTGCGTCTTTCTGGCGGGGCCGAGCCGACTCGCGAAGGCGTCGCACAACGCGTTGGTGCTCATCGTTCGCCCCTCGTGCAATACGCTTTGGCCGCCTGAGCCGGCGCACAGGGGCTGGCGAAGGAGGAGGCCAAGCCGCTGGCGGTGCCGCCGGTCTTGCCTGACGCCTTGGCAGCCGGTTTGTCGAGCAGAGCGCCGAGCAGTTTGCGACCGATCTCTCATTCCGCTTCGGCGATCAGCGGTTGCTTGCGGGAAAGCGACAGGGCGCTGAACTGGCGACTGCGCGACAGCCGCCGATCGAGCGTGCGTCCGGCTCGTTCCGCCACGCGATCGATGGCGGCGTAGAGATCGGCCTCGGTGTCCTCGATGGCGACTGTCAAGGCGCCCTTGAGTCGTATTTCGATAGCGCAGCGTTTGTCGACGCCACCGCGCGGACCATTGACATCGGACAGGCGCACGACGATCCGCGATACCCTGTCGAGCCCGTGATTGAGCGCAAAGGCAAGACGACGGGCGACATGCTCGCGCAGCCCCTCGGTCAGGGTGAAGTCTTGCGCATGGATTTGAATGTTCATGGAACCTCCTGGGGTTGGGTGCATCGGCAGGGCGAATTGTGGGCACCTTGACTGTTCGTGGCAAACAGATAATAGTTAGCGCAACCTTCGAGAAATACGAACAGTGAGTAGCCCCATGCTCAACTACAAGCACCTCCATTACTTTCTCGCCGTCGCCCGCTCGGGTGGCGTCATCCGCGCGGCGGAGCGTCTGCATCTGACGCCCCAGACGCTCTCCGGACAGATCGCCCAGTTCGAGGAACGACTCGGTGTGCCGTTGTTCCGCCGCGCCGGGCGTCGCCTCGAGCTGACCGAGGCCGGACGACTGGCGCAGTCCTATGCGGAGGAAATCTTTCAGACCGGTGCCGAGCTGGAGGAACTGCTGAGGAACGGCGGCGAGGAGCGCTTCATCACGTTTCGCGTTGGTATCGCCGACGTGGTGCCCAAGTTCATCGCCCATCGCCTCCTCGCGCCGGTGCTGGAGCTACCCGAGGCGGTGCGCCTGGTGTGCCAGGAGGATCGTCTCGACCGCCTGCTCGCCGATCTCGCCATCCACCGTCTGGACATGGTGCTCGCCGACCGGCCCATGCCGCCGGGAACGGATATCAAGGGTTACAGCCACCCGCTCGGGGAATCGGCGCTCGCCTTCATGGCGGCACCGGCGCTCGCCGCGCGGCTGATCGGTGAGTTCCCCGCTTGTCTGGACGGCGCGCGGCTGCTCCTGCCCGGCCGGGACAGTGCGCTCCATGGCGCCCTGCCGCGCTGGCTGGAGCGGCAGGGTCGGCACATGCGCATCGTCGGCGAATTCGACGACAGCGCCTTGATGAAAGCCTTCGGCGAAGCGGGTGCCGGGGTGTTTCCCGCGCCAGCGGCCAGCGTGCCGGACGTCATGGCCCACTACAAGGTCGTCAGCCTGGGCGAGACGGAAGACCTACGCGAGCGGTTCTTCCTGATTTCCGCAGAACGACGACTGACTCATCCCGCAGCGCGGGCGGTCAGCGAACATGCGCGGGCGGGGCTGTTCGCGCCAACACGAAGTGCTGCATAGCGGCGCGGGAAAGGCAATCCAAGGGCACCGACAGGCACATGTGAGGCCCGATCACGAGGCGTCAATCGCGAAGTCGACCCCGGAAGCGCCGGACAGGTCATCCGCATCCCGCCCCGCTCAGCCACCTGCTCCTCGTCACTGGCGGCCGCTCCACCGCGCCTTCGCCCGATCAAGGAAGCTCGGCTCGTCGCTCGCCGCGCTGCCGGCGACGAGGCGCTCGAAACCCCGCATGAGGCCTCCCTTGCGATGGTGGTCGGCGCGTACCTGGCGCACGGTTTCCTGCCACTCGGCGGCGAGCCCGGCGCACTCGAAGCAGCGCCTGGCGCTCGCGAAGTTCGCCAGCGCGGCGGCGTAGTACTTGCTCTTGCCGGCGTTGACGATGCGCATCGCCTGCGCGCGCCACAAGCGGGCCGCGACGTCGGCCTGGGTCGTTTCGAGCGCTCTGGCGATCGGCTCGGTGACGTAGTGGCTCAGATGTTCCAGGGCATCGTCGTCGGCCTGGCGCACGACATCGGCGAGCCGGCCGGTCTCGCCGCTGGTCAGGAGGAGATCCAGCAGGGAGTTCAGGTGCGCGCCGCGGGGCGCCTCCATCGCTGCGTCCATGGCCCGCGCGTGCCACGCGCCGCGTTCGGCCGCCGGCACGAACTGCAAGAGCTCGTCGTAGGTGTACCGGCTCGGGCGTTGGCGGTAGTCCGCCCAGGCGCCGTCGAGTGCCTCGTTGCGGCGACCCACCTTGGCGAGGAGTTGTCTCTTCAGCGTGGCGAGGTCGTGGCCCGCCATCGCGGCCTGCGGCACCTGCCCGGCGACGTCGATCCCGCGCTCCACCCAGGCCAGGGATTGTTCCGGCTGGCCCTTGGCGAGGAGCAGCGTGGCGATAGTGTGGCAATCCTGCGCGCCGAGACCGCTCTCTTCGGCGAGAGCGACGTAGGCGCCGACGTCCTGCGCGGCCACGTAGAGCGTGCGCAGAACAGCGCCCCAGCGGCGACGGAGATAGGCGGAGCGATCCCTCAAAGCACCCTCGTTCGTCGCCGGCGCACCGGCGGCGTCGAAGCGCGCGCGCACCAAGGCCACGAAGGCGGCGAGGTTGGCCTTGTCGAACACCCTCGCCGCCTCCGTTTCGAGCTGATGACAGAAGCCGTAGTCATCGTCGTCCATGCAGGCTAACAGGCGTGCGGCGGTGGCCGCGGGGTCGGCACCATCTGCCTGGCGCGCCGTGATCCACCCGCAATACAGGTCGAGGACGAACTGCCCGAAGCTGCCGCTGGAGTCATCGAGCTCCTCGACCTTCACATGGCACGCGGCCAGGAAAGCCTCGTACAAGGCGACGGCGCGCGGCGGATCGCTGTTGATGAGCTCGGCAATCCGGGCCGCGATATGCTCGAGGTGACCCACGAACGCGGAGCAGGCGGCGTCCGCGATGAAGGCGCCGGGCTGCAACGCGCGTTCGATCTGCTCTTCCATGGGGTCGGCCGTGGTGCGGCGATTTCGGGTCATTTTCCTTGCTCCTGCGCAGGCACCCTATCGGGGCCGCAGTTGGGGGAGATCGGCGGCTCGCTATCGCCTCCCGGCCGAGCCGCAGCTTCCGCTTGGGCTTTCGGGCCCGCCCTATTGGCGTGGCGGACGCCCGCCACTCCCTGGCGGCTGACCGGCGGGTGGGCGCCCGCCTCCTCCCGGCCCCTGGCCGGGAGGCCCGGATGGACCGCCCGGCGGCTGTAGCGCGACGCGGCCGCGACGCAAGATGGCTTCCATCTCATCCGGCGGCAGCGGGTAGCTGAACAGGTAACCTTGCAGTTTCGGGCATAGCGCACGCTGCAGGAAGGCGAGTTGTTCCCGCGTTTCGACACCTTCGGCAACGACCTCCAGATTGAGGCTGCGCGCCATGGAGATGATCGCGGTGGTGATGCCCGCATCGTCGGCGTCCTGCGGCAAACCGTGGACGAAACTCTGGTCGATCTTCAGCGTGCCGATCGGGAAGCGCTTGATGTAGGACAGCGACGAGTAGCCGGTGCCGAAATCGTCGATCGAGAAGTGCACCCCCATCGCGCGCAGGCGCGACAGTCCCTTGATTCGTTTGGCCTCCGGATCCATCAGGATGCTTTCGGTCAACTCGAGTTCGAGCCGGTCGGCGGCGATGCCGGTGGCGACGATGATCGCCGCAACAGTGTCGAGGAAACCCGCTGCGCCAAGCTGGCGTGCCGAGACGTTCACCGCTACCCGCGGTACCGGGACGCCACTTTGCTGCCACTGCCGCACCTGGCGGCAGGCGGCCGTGAGCACCCACTCGCCGATCGGCACGATCAGGCCGCTCTCCTCGGCAACCGGGATGAACCTTGCCGGCGAGACCAGCCCCTGCTGCGGATGTTGCCAGCGGATCAGTGCTTCGACACCAACGATGGTGCCATCGTCGGCACTCACCTGCGGTTGGTAGAAGAGGCGAAACTCGCCACGTTCGAGGCCCTTGCGGATATCGCCCTCGAGAGCCAGGCGTGCCGTCGTCCGGGTGGTCAGTGTCCGGTCATACAACTGCCAGTTGTTGCGCCCCTGCTCCTTCGCGTAATACATCGCCGTATCCGCGTGCTTGAGCAGTGTCGCGGCATCGGCGCCGTCGTCGGGGAAGAGTGCGATGCCGATGCTCGAGGTTACCGCGATCTCCTGCTCGCCGATCAGGGTGGGCCGTCCGAGCAGTTCCTGTATGCGCTGCGCGATCAGGCAGGCCGTCTCGACCGTGTCGACATCGGGCAAAACGACGGTGAACTCGTCGCCGCCGAGGCGCGCGAAGTGCAGGCTCGATTCGTCCAGGGCCGGCCGGGCGATGAAGGCACCGGCGCGCAGTTTCTCCTGCAGGCGGTCGGCGACAGTCTGCAGGAGGCAGTCGCCAGCGCTGTGGCCCAGCGTATCGTTGATCCGCTTGAAGCCGTCGAGATCGAGAAACAGCAGCGCCATCCGGTGGTTCGTCCGGCGTGCCCGCAGCAATTCGCGGTCGAGGCGTTCGAGGAAGCTCTGACGGTTCGGCAAGCCGGTCAGCGTGTCGAAGTAGGCCAGACGACGGATTTTCTCCTCGCTGTGCTTCTGCAGCGTGATGTCGCGTACCACGACTACCACCTTGTCGGGTCCGTGTGGCGCAATACGCGCCTCGTAGTGGTGCATGCTGCCCTCGACCGGCAGGTCGAGGAACACCGATTGCAGGTCGCCTTGGTGCAGCGCCCGCTCGATACCCTGGCGGATGGTGCCCGCCGTTGCGCTCGGCAGAACCGCCGAGACGTCCTTGCCGAGCAGTTCGTCGCCGGTAACGAAGAAGCGCGTGGCGTAAGGCTGCTTGTAGTCGAGGCAGATCCCTTGCCGATCGATGACCAGGATCAGGTCCGGCATCGCCCACATGATCGCCGCCTGCTTTCCTTCGAGCTCGTGCAGTTCCCGGTGCTCGCTGCGCAGCCGGATGATCAGCGCTGCAAGCCAGAAGGCTGCCTGGCAGAGGCTGCCGAGCGGAAAGGCGAAGGCGGCGAGTCGGCCGACCTCGAGACCGCTACCGACTACCGAAAAGGCCTGCACGCCCCCGCCGACCATGGTCGCGCCGAGCCCCAGCGTGAACAACCGGAGCGAAGCATCGCCGCTGAACACGCCCCTGACGAGCAGGACCATGGTGGCCACGGCGAGGACGGAGAGAACGGCTGCGCCGGCACGGTAACCGGTGGCATGCCATGCCGAACCGAGGAAGCAGAGCGCGCTGAGCACGACGAAGCCGCCAATCGCCGCGCGCACCCTGCCGCGCAGTTGCAGGAACTCGAGCACCGCACAGCCGATTCCGAGAACCACGCCGGCTACCGAAACGGCCTGCAGGATGGGGAAGTATTCCGGGCCAGGCCAGAACGGCACAAAGGCGGAGCCGATGCCGAAGTTCTGCACCAGCCAGACCTGCAACGCGACGCAGTAGAAGGCGTAGGCCAGGGCAACGCGGCTGCCTGCGTAGGCATCGAAACCGAGGGCGACGACAATCATCATCAGCAGGATGCCGCTGGCAGCCCCCAGGGCCACCCACAACACGGCATTGTCGCGCACGAAACTGGTCTCGTCGGCGAGCATGATCCACGGCCGAATCGCCTTGTAGTCCTGGACGATCGCCGTGATCGTCGCGTCTCTGGCCAACGCCGGCAGCCGGGCATAGGGAAACGGACTGACGATATCACGCTTGGCGAAGGGCAAGCCGCGACCGGAAATGGAAAACCAGGGACAACCATTGACGTCGGTGGCGAAGACGATGAAGAACTGGGCGATCGGCTCCTGCAGGTAGACGATCGGCGATCCCGCAGCGAATTGCTCGCGCTCGATCTTGATCTGGAAGGCGCGGGCTGGCTTGGTCAATGACAGGTCCGGCAGCTCGAGAGCATGACAACCGGCGCGCGGTTCCGACACCGTATCGCGGAGTTGGCTCAGCCAGCGGCTCGCCTCCGCCGAGCGACCGGGACCTTGCGGGGCGTCCCACAAAGGCGTCAGTCCCGCCGAGAAGGTACGCGTCTCCGGCCAGGCACCGGAAAGCGCAAGGGCCATCACCGCCAGGAGCAGCAGGCACTTGCCGAGCCACTTGCTGGTCAAGCGCGCCATCCCGTGGTTCGTCTGCATCCACGCTTCCTTTCTCCGGAGACGCCCGGAACCGGCGCTTGTCAGGGCACCGCCACCCCATTATAAGTGGGAATCGTTGCCACGCCGCCGCTCGGACGGAGCAGGCTGGCGGCGTCGTCGATCAGGTCGTCGTGCAGTTCGCCATCGGCATCGGTGACGCACAGCGGCTCGAAATGCCCGTGATAACGTTCGGGAATCCTGATCCGCGGACGGTAGAGCGACCCCAGCGCTTCGGAACCGCCGAGGTAGCTGCGGCAGCCCTCCCGACCCGGCCGAATACCGTCGCGCCCATTGCTGCCCAAACGCGGGTAGCTCATCGCCCAGGCATTCGCCAGGCCGCTCAGCAGCCCCCAGCCGGATAGGGTCGTCCGATAGCGGCGAAAGAACCGCCAGGCATGCATTGCCACTTTGCGTTTTGCCAACAGACCGCTATCCATCAGCGCGGCGAAGGCGATGGCCTTCTCGATGGGGTCGACGGGGCGACAGACGAGCGATCGGCCATCCATGTCGCGCAGCCTGAGGTTCGGCAGCAACAAGCCTTCACGCAGCCGCGTGCCGAACAGCGGCGTTCCCAGCATGGGAATGGCAAAGCCAAGGAAGCTCGGCAGGGTAATGCGCGGATTGGCGACGATGAAGTCGGTTTCCGCCAGCAACTCGTCGATCCTTTGCTCGACCAGGTCGAAGATCAGGCCGTAGTGGAAGACCAGGCCGGCCTCGAGACACGACTGGATGATTTCCTCCTGCGGCTGCAGCAGATTCTGTTTCTTGTTGAAGGCGGTGAGCTGCACGCGGCTGAATGACTCGACGCCGCTGAAAAAGCCGATACAGCCAGACTCACGTGCCCGCGCGAGATTGTCGGCACTCGCGAAAAAGTCGGCAGTGACCAGAGCCGCCCAGCCGCCGAACTTCCCTTGCTCGAACAACTCCTTGAGAAGCGCCATGCGCGCCGCGAAATAGGAGCGCGGCCCGCCGAAGAAGTTCTGGTCGAGGAACATGACACATTGCCGGTAGCCAAGGGCGTCGATCTGCCGGCGTATGTCGTCCAAGTCGTAGGCCATGAACGCGCGGTCTTCGGCCGTCATGGCGCAAAAGCTGCAGCGGAAGTTGCAGTTGCGGGAGGATTCCACGTAGCCGATGATGCGGCTCGCCGGCAACAGGTCATGGCGCGGCATGGGCACCTCGGCAGCGTGCCCGGGGCCAAAGACGGCATCGACCAGCGAGACCATCTGCTCGGCATCGTCACCGCAGACGTAATCGAAATAGCGGCGGCTGAGATTCGGCAGCATGCGCGCCAGCGGGCCGCCCATGGCGACGACAATTCCCGGATTGACCGCCCTGGCATGCGCCGTGACCTGCTTCATGCGGTCGAACGACGGGTTCAGGCCGCTGAGCACCAGCAGGTCTGCCCATTGCAGCGCGCGCAGATCCTCGAAGGGGCCGTTGCGGAACTCGCAGGCGAGCCGGATCTCGACGCGCGCGGGGTCCAGCATTCCGGCCAGTACGGCCGGCACAATCGACTGTGGCACGATCCAGGGGTTGCCGCGCGCGCCGCGGTGGTTGTCGGAATAGCAGTTGAGGATCAGGATTCGCGGCTTGGCCATGGCGGGCTCAGTGCGCTGCCATCAGGCCGACAGCGCGATCCAGGCGGCCTTGGCATCGCTATACCAGCGATGGCCAATTTCGCACAATTGATCCGTGTTCGCCAAGGGCGCTTGCGCAGGTGGCGACGCCCAGACACCGCAACCCCGTACAGGCTGATTGTGCCAGGCATCCCCCAACCAGCCGTCGCCTAGCCGCTTGATCAGGTCCACGTCGTCTTGCGCGCTCGCCGAGATATCCATCTCCGCGATACGGCGGAACTCGTCGACGCTCCAGCCCGCTGGAGCACTCCACTGCCCCGTCGTCCGCTCGACAACCGGCTGGATCACCGGATTCATGCGCACGACGGCCGTTTCCGTGTACGGGCAGCAGGACACGTCGCGCGGCAAGCCACCATCGAGCATGAGGTGGGCGATGAATGTGTGGGCATCCGGAGGATCCGCAATGATGGCCTTGCCGACCTTGACGAGCTCCGGCAGGAAGCCGGTCCTGGCGCGTGACCGGCACAGTCCATCCGGGATCCCTGCCGTTCCGCGTTCGGGTAGAAAGACCGTGCTGGTGCCCAGCGACAGCACGCGGATGTCGCGACGCGGCACGCCCAGGGCGATGGCCTCGACCACACCCGCCAGCACCGGATTGTTGTAGCCCGTCATCGCACCGTCCCAAAAACGGCAACCGTCGAGTTCTGCGGGCTTGTCGAACCAGTTGATCGGTGCAGTACTTGACGCATGCGCCGCCTCCGCCAGGGTAGCCCGCTGCTGCCGATGCGGGAAACTGGCTGCCGGACTCGCGACATTGCTGCGCATCATCCGCGCCCGATCACGGTCGAAATCGTAGGTAACGAACAGAAAGGACATCGCCCTGCCGGGCTCGTCTCTCTGCGCCCGGACACGAGCGATGCTGTCGTTGACCATCGTGTGCAGGTTCTGCAGCGACACGGTGCCCATCCGGGGCAGTATGCGATGCAGGAACTCAAGCTTGCCGTCGGTGGAAAACCGCTGGCCAACCCGGTTCGACGCCGACATGGTGCCGGTCAGCAACTGCAATAGACTCCGGTACCAGTGCAGGCGCCCAAAAAGTGCGTAGCGATTGACCGGGTCGTCGAACAGGTCAAAGATTTCGCGTGGAGAATAACCCTCGATCAACGCGGCAGCGACTATCGCCCCACCCGAGCACGCCGACACCAGGTCGAAATGGCTGAGAACCTGATGTCCATCCTCGCCGGGAAAGAGATCATCAAGCGCCTTCGCCTGAATCAACGCAAAGGTACCACCACCGTCGAGCGACAGGATCCGGAAGGGCTTTCTGCCGGGTCTGGCTTCCATCGGCACGGCTTCCAAAAAACACTGAGCTTCCTTTGTCTTGCGCTATCAAGCAACTAATATTATGCGACATCTTGCCCATCTGTGCGGTCTCGCGACGGGGGAACGTCGTCCGGTCGACGACATCGAGGTCGATCGGCGAACTGCCGGACGGCAATCGACTGTTGCCGTCCGGCATCCATCCTGCCCATCGACTCGTTCATGCGGCCCCCGCCGCCGCCCGTGAGCAGGCCCGCGACCGCGCGGCCCGACACTACGACGCCGCCGGCAAGATCGTCTTCTGCGTATGCACCGAAGCCATCGCCCGGGCCATCGCACTGTAGGCCATTCGGAAGACGAGATGGCTGCCGACGCGAAGACGTTCGCGAGACTCGGTGACGTCGCAGATGGTGTAGTTGGAGGTGGCGCCGAGGATGCGCACGCCCGCGCTGCGCGGGGTCAGTGCATAGACATCGACGTCGGTCATGCCGAAATCGAGGAGCGCCCGCTTGCGCTCGCCGAGATCGACGAAGGTGACTGTTCTGCCGAAGGCATCGGTGCCGGTGGGCGCCTGCGGCAGCGACGGCTTGCGCGCCAGTTCGAGGATTTCGCCGCGCAGCAGAAAGGCGTCCTGATACAGGGCCGGCAGGGCTTTGCCGGTCGGCGGCTGGTCGCCCACCAGAAAGGCGGCGCCGATGCGCAGTTGGTTGATCTCCGGCGGCATGCCGCCGGCGGCGGCGAGTTCGAGGAGCATCGTGCCGCTACCCGCCGAAAGCGTCCGGAAGCGGTGCGCCGTGGCCGCGGTCACCGTCGCCGCCACCTGGACCAGCCGTTGCAGGTCGCGCGCACCGGCGAGATAGCCGCCGTAGCAGCCGACCGAAGTCCCCAGGCCGACCAGGTCGACGCCGGGAAGCGCCAGTATCCGCGTGACGACGCCGGCGACGGCGTCGGGCAGCACGCCCTCGCGCAAATTGCCGACATCGACCATCAGGATCAGGCGTGGCCGGCGACCGGCGCGGCGGGCCGCGCGCGCCAACGCGGCGGCGTTATCCACACTCGACACGAGCAGGGTGTCGGCACAGGCCAGCGCCGCGTCGAGCTGGTGGCCGGACGGAGGTTGAATCATCAGCAGTTCGCCGGCAAAGCCGTCGCGGATGCGGCGTAGATTGTCGGCGTAGACTTCGCCGAGGACGGCAGCGCCGCGGCTGGCCAGCAGGTCCACGACCGCCGGGTGGGAATGGCAACCCTTGGTCACCCAGACGGCCTGCACGCCGGCATGGCGGCAGATCTCCTGAATGACGGCGACGTTGTGGTCCAGTTTGGCGAGATCGATCAGCACCTCCATTCTGCGGCTCCGGCGGTCGGGCGCTCAGGTGCGGGCCGACGGCCCGCGGACCAGGCAGAGCACGAACAACAGCAGGTTGCACGCCAGATAGACGAGGCCGATGGTGCCGATGGCGGCGGTGACGCTGAAGACCACCAACAGGCTGCCGACGAGTAGCGGGCCGAGGATGTTGCCGACCCGCTCGAGCGAGCTGAAGATCCCGAGCGTGCGACTGATGCCGACGCGTCTGGCAGCGGCCGATTCGCTGACCAGCGTCAACCGCGCGCCATAGCTCAGAGCCCCCGAAATGCTGAAGAGAACCAGGATGCCGACGAAGGCCAGCGGCGAGTGGATGAAGTGAAACATCAGCAGCGCGCTGCCGCCGAGGACGCCACCGACCAGCACCGGGATACGCTTGTCGCCGACTGTGTCGACCCACTTGTTGATCAGCGGCGCCAGATAGATCATGCACAAGCCGTAAGGCATCATCAGACGGGCAATGTTCGACTGGCTGATCCCCGCCTCGCTGAGGAACAGCGGACTGGCGAAATAGAGAAAACCGGCCAGGCAAAGCGCCGCAGGGATGGCGCTGAGCAGCAGACTGGCAAGGAACTCGCGATCACCGAGGAGCGAGAACAGGCTCGCCTCGGTCGCGCCGGCGGCAACGACCGGGGCGCCGTCGGGCAGCGGCTGGCGGCGGCCGACGCTGCGCAGAAAGACGCAAGCGAACGCCAGCGCTATCAGCATGAGCAGGGCGCCGACGACAAAAACGGCCCGCAAGCCGATCTTTTCCGCCAGCATGCCGCCGATCGCCGTGCTCGAGATGAAGCCGGCGTAATAGCCGGCCTCCAGCCCGGTAATCGCGCTCGCACGGTTGCCGGCGGCGGACAGGCTGACGAGCACCGTCTGGGTTGACATGACTGCCAGACCGTAACCCAGGCCGACCAGCGCCCGGCAACCGGCGAGTTGCCAGCTCGTTTGTGCCAGGCTGCACAGGCCGACGCCGATACCGGTCAGCAGAACGCCGCAGACGAAGGACGCGAACCAGTCGCCGCGCTCGAGCCAGTGGCCGCCGAGCGCCAGTCCGAGCGCCACGAGGAGCATCTCGACAGATAGCGGCAGCGCCATGCTCAACTCGCGCGGCAGCCCCGGCAGCGGCGCCAGTTGGCTGGCGTACAAGGGCAGGAACGAGAGCGACAGCGCCATTGCAAAGGCGTACAGGAAGGCGCCGGTACGCACCGGCGCCGGCGCGGTGTCCGGTGCTGCACGGAGAACGGCGGCGGTGTCGAGGGCCACCAGGAAGAACACGAACTCGAAGCCGATCAGCAGCGAGACCAGCGCCACAGTCGCCAGGTCCAGGGCAAGGTCGAGACGGACCTTGTCGATCGCGGCCTTATCGATATCCAGGTGAATCGCGCCCACCGGTTTCCCTTCGCGCGCCAACGGCAGGTCGATCCGATAGCGCGGGTTCGCGCCAGCCCGTTCGCCACCGCCGGCCACGGTCTTCGTCGCGGAGGATTCCAGTCGATACAGGGGTCGCTTGTCGACGTCGACGATCGTTATCGCCGCCAACTCCGGGGTGTTGCCGAGGATGTCGTTGAGAAGCGTCTCGACCCTTACCAGCTTGTTGATCGGCACGCCGAGGTCGAGGATGCGATCGATATCTACCCGCAACAACTCGCCGAACTTCACCGACTCCTGCCGGACATCGTCGATATAGCAGTCTTCGAAATCGCTGATCGCGTGGTACGAGAAGGCGACTTGCGAGCCCAGGAAGACCACCGCGGTGACGCCCAGGATCCGGCTCCTCAGCGCCTGTCCGTGCCGCCGACGGGCCAGCCAGAAGATGGCGGGAAGCAGCAAGCCGATGGCGAGGATTCCACTCAGCAGGCAGGTCGTCGCCAACTGAACACGCGCTGCGGCGACTTTCGCGCCCACCAGCGCCTTCGGCAGGTCGAGCCCGAGAAAGCCTTGCAGTTCGCCCGTCGCGCTGTCCTCGGCGGCGCTGACGATGGGAAACGTGAGGGAGTAGAACTCGGCGCGGTGCGTCACGACCACTGTCCCGGTAGCGGCCGTTGGCCAGCGGTCGGCGTCTGGCGTCTCTGTCATCGGCGCGCCGAGACTGAGCAGCAGTTCCCTCTCGGGGGAATAGACGGCCAGCTTCGTGATCTCCGGATTCTCGCCCTGTATCGCCGCCAGCAGGCGGTCCAGGCCTGAAAAACGGTCGAGACTCTTGCCGAAGGTCAACGAGCGCCTGATTTTCTCGACATGATAATCGCCGATGACCGTGTAGCTCGACAACAGGGACCGCGAATAAACCCGCTCCAGCGTCAGTATCGACAGCGCCGCATTCAGCAGAAGTGCCGACAGCAGGGTGCCGGCGATGAACAGCGCAATCCGGCGAACGCAGCCGCCACTGCCGATCATAACCTGCGACGGCGGCTCGCTCATCCGCTCGTCGAGCGCTGCTTCAGACACACATAATGATCGAACGGCAGCACCTGCCCGGCAAGCTCCCTGATCAGCCGCACCTCGGCAAAGCCGGCCGCGCGCAACAGACGAATGAAGTCCTCGCTATAGACGGCCCGGTAGACCATGGGCCGCGAGCGTACACTCCAGCCCACGTCGTCTTCCTGCACGAAAAGCACCTCGAAAGTCACAAACTCGCCGTGATAATCCCAAAGATCGAAAACCAGCAGCCGCCTGCCATCCACCTCATGAATCTGCCGCAGGTTGAAGCGCTTCCTCTCGGCGAATATCTGCCGATAATCACGGATGCTGAGGATGGCTATCCCCGGCCAGGCCAGCCGGGCGAAGATCTGTCGCACCGCTGCCCCGAGCTCGACCTCGGAAAGGAGCGCCGGCAGGGAGTTGTCGCAACTGATCACGGCATCGAAAGTCTCCGACACGACTTCATCCAGCTTGCGAACATCAGCGGCCAAAAAATTGATTTGCATAGCCAACCTGGCCGCCTCACGCTCCGCGCGTGCCAGCGACTTGCGGCTGATATCGGTGCCGGTCAGCCGATAGCCGAGCCTCGCCAGGCCCAGGCACTGGGTGCCGATGCCGCAGGTGCAGTCGAGTATGCTGCCTACCTCCCGCGCTGCATGCTCCCGCAACAGGTCGTCGAGCAGCTTTCCCTGCGCCGCCAGATAGCCGTCCCAATCGTCGAGGAGCAGCGCATAATCAGGCGCCAGTTGGTCGAACAGTTCTTCCTGGCGGACGCTGGAAATGTCGATGAGTCGACTCACGATTTTCCTCCTCTGCCGGCAGGCGGCTCGATCGACAATCGGCCGGACTAGTCCTTGATGATCTCGTCGGCAGCCTCGAGGATATCGACGGGCGGGTCGAAGCCGATTTTTCTCGCGGTGTTCAGATTGATGGCGATATTGGCGGGATCCTCGAACAATAGGGGCAGATCCCTGGGTTTGGCACCGTTCAGAATCTGCGCGATCTTGCGGGCCTGGTATTCCGCTTCATGCCGGTAGCCGGCCGTAGCGATACTCAGCAGGACACCTTTCTTCACTTCGGCCGAGCCGGTTTGCGAAAACACGGGGATTTTCTTCTGGTTGAAAATCTCGATCAATTGCGGCAGGGTTTGGTCATTCAGTCCCAACTGCTGAGTCAGGTAGAAGGCATCGACGCGCGCAGCGAGTTCACGCGCACTCCGGATCAGCCATTTTTCCGCCTCGCCGCGGGATTTGAAATACCCGGGATGCTCGGCTTTGACGACCGTGAAACCCTTCTTTCGGGCGACAACGTCAATGTCCTCGATCGCCGCATAGCTCCTGCCTTCCACCGTTCCCTCGAAGGCAACCCCAAGCTTCCGGAAGCCGACGACATCGTGAAACAGGCGGACCTGCCTTTGATAGCGGCGTGGATCGACCCTCGCGGTGAGGCTGTCCCTGCCCGTATCCTGGTTGCTGTCGACGATGCGCGAGCGCAGGGGGTCCGATACGTCGACGACGACAACGGGAACCCGGTCGAACTCCTTGGGCATCTCCTTCATGTCGCTGCCGGCCCAGGTGCCAAAAGCAAGAATCATGTCGATGTCGGTTCGCTTGAGGATCTTCTGCTGGTTGGCGGCGCGACTCCTGTCCTGCCACCCCGAATCGAAGAAGGCATCGGGCGGAAACTCCAGGTAATCGCTCCACTCCTTGTGCGCGGCCAGATAGGCGAAAAGGTCCTGGGCGGTGCGCGTCGCCTCCGGCGGAATCGTGATCTGCCTGGCCCAGCCGTTGCGAGCAAGTGCATGGACCAGCGCCGCAAGAACCTCGTCGTACTCGAAGAACGGGCCACCTTGCAGGTAGGCGACGCGAAACTTGCCATGATTGTCCTTCAGCCGTGGGGCAGTCGGATAATCCTTGGCGAATGCGGTCGCCGACAGCCAGCACAGGATCAGGACGATCCACAGTTGCCGCCCGAATCTAACGAGTCTTCTGCTCATCACCACGCGATCCCCTAACAGACCACCCCGGCCGATCTGGCGATGGCACGGGAGATCGTCCAGCCACCGCTGCCTGGCCGCGATGGCCACCTGAGGCGTGTCCGATCCAGCGATTATAGTCGTTAAAGCAAGGCTGCAGTCTCGGCACGTCGTGCCGCAGAGAGCCACTCAGCGCATCGTTGTCGGACGGGCTATGGCGCGCTTCTCCTCTCGGCGTGCCCAGCGGTCATCGTGCCGGCCCGCAAACTCAGCGTCCGAGCACCGGGAAGAGTTTGATCAAGCCGTCCGCCATGACCTCGACGGCAATCGCCGCAAGGATCAGGCCCATCAACCGGGTCATCACGTTGATCCCGGTCTGGCCCATGAACTTGCCGATGCGCCCGGCCGCCGACAGCGCCAACCACGTCGCCAGACCAATCACCATACCGTAGGCGACGAGAACGCCGAGTTCCCAGACGTGCCTGGCCTTCTCGGCGTAGATCACCACCGTCGATATCGACGCCGGCCCAGTGAGCAAGGGAATGGTGAGGGGAACGACGGCAATGCTGGCTCCCGAATCGGCGCGAATGGCGCCTTCGTCGACATCCTGCGAACGCGACTCGGCCGGTTGCGCGTTGAGCATGTGCATCGAACTGATCAGCAGCAGCATGCCGCCACCCACCTGGAACGAGGCCAGCGAAATCCCGAAGAACTCGAGCACCTTGAGGCCCGCCAGGGCGCTCGTGGCGATGACGACGAAGGCCGTGAAGGCGGCGACACGGGCCGTCTTCGCTCGCTGCGCGAGGCTCAGATTGCGCGTGAAATGGATGAAGAACGGAATCACGCCGACGGGATTGACGATCGCCAGCAGCGTGATCAGCGGTTTGATCGGGAAATCCATGGCCGGAAGACGGCCCGGCTGGCAGCCGGACGAGGGTTGGCGAAGGACGCAGTCTAACCCGATAGCCGGTCGCCGGCGTTACCTGCGTGGCCTGCGTGTTGGCCCACCGCGGCCGCATGCGCAGCGGTCGCGCGAGCTATCGCTCGGTTCGCCCGCCAACGAAAGCAACGAAAGGGGAATGCGCCTGTCGCCGGCCGCTTCCCCAAACGCTGGAAGCAGGCCGGCCACAGACCGAGAGCGAAGATCGACGCGGTCCCTACTGACGCGAGTCCCCGCCGCTCAGCCGCTCAAGTGGAGTTAGCGCTTGCCGCGCCGCGCTGCGCCCAGACCTACCAGACCGAGCGCCAGCAGCGCGAGTGCGCCGGGTTCGGGCACGGAAGAGCGGGTATTGGTGAAGGAGAAGCTCAAGTCGTTGTAGTCGTAAGGGCCACCTTTCAGATCCTCGAAGCTCACCAGTGCTTCGTTCGGTAGCCAGTTGCCCTCGACACGGGCGTGCGCTTGAGCATCGGCGTTGCGGGCGGCAGGTCCGGTGAAGAAGTCGTCGCCCGTGTTGTTGACGTGCAGGCGGAAGATCAGTTCGACGCCGACCGCGAACGAGCCGAGGTTTTTCGTGCTGCCCACCGCCGAGCCATGGTTGTTGAAGATAAACAGATCGTTGCCGAAGATTCCATCGTCACCAGGATTGCCAGCGGCATCGCGCATCAGGTAAAGGTCGTTGCTGTACGACGCCGAATTCCCCTGATAGGTGGCCACGATCGGATCGGTGCTGCCGACGATGACCTTGAGGCCCTCGTTACCGGGAGCGGCGATCGGGAAGGCGTTCGCCGCCAGCGGAAGCGCCGCGAGCGCGGCGACGAGAAGCGGGACAAATTTCTTCATGGGGTGCTCTCTTTCAGTTGTCTGTTGGGTTGTCAGGGTTTCAATGACCCGGGCGATGCGTTGTGAGTGACAATAAGCACGATGTGTGCCAGAAACCCCATCACGCCGAACTAGCACATTAATTCCGTGTGGTGGAGCATGCCTGCAGGTTCCGCGGGAAGCTGCCGACACGGCTTGCCGCGCCGACTGTCAAAATTCCCGACACGCGCAGCTTGTCGATGCCGAGCACCGGCGTGACAGGCTTGGGGGTAAGATCTGTCGCTTCCCTTCTCGCGAAGCGCTTCGATGCAATCCCTGTGGATGGTCCTTGCCAGCCTGCTGTTCGCCTGCATGGGAGTATGCGTGAAGCTAGCCGCGGCCACCCACTCGGCAATCGAGATCGTCTTCTACCGCAGCTTCCTGTCGCTGATTCTCATGTTCGCCCTCGTCAAGCTGCGTGGCGTTCCGCTCGGGACGCCGCACTGGCGTTGGCAGGTGAGCCGTGGCGCCCTCGGCTTCTCGGCGCTATGTACCTACCTCTGGGCGATCACCCTGCTGCCGCTGGCGACGGCAGTGACGCTCAACTACACCTCGGCAATCTTCCTGGCCATCTACCTGGCGCTGTCCGGCATGCGCCTGACGGCAGGAATCCTCGGAGCGCTGGCCTTGGGGCTGGCGGGTGTCGGCCTGCTCCTGAAGCCGACGCTGAACGCCGACCAGTTGGTCGGGGGCCTGATCGGTCTCGCCTCGGGTGTGCTGGCCGGTATGGCCTACTTCAGTGTCCGCGAACTGGGTTCGCGCGGCGAACCGGAAACCCGCACGGTCTTCTACTTCTCGCTGGTCTCGTCGGTCTGTGCCAGCGTCTGGCTGCTGCTGTCGGAAATTCATCCGGTGGACCTGCGCAGCGGCTCGCTGCTCGCCGGTGTCGCCACCTTCGCTACCGCCGCCCAGCTTGCGATGACCCGTGCCTACGCCGGCACGCGCACGCTGATGGCTGCCGCGCTGGCCTACAGCACGGTCGTTTTCGCCAGCTTGTTCGGCATGATTCTCTGGAACGAAACGCCGGATGGCGTCGCCTGGCTGGCCATCGGCCTGATCATCCTGTCCGGGCTGGCGGCGACGCATTTCTCGCGTGCCGGGCCGGCGCCCGCGGCGCCGGCCCCCTGAGACACGGGGCAACGGCAGACCTTGCTTGCTTGCTTGCTCGATCGCTCGACCCACCGAGGGCGGGCCTGGAGCGGCAGAGGCCGGCAGGGACGTGGTGACGGCGCAGCGGCGTCGCCGCTTGCGCGCTGAGCATTACTGTGCAGGAAATGGGGAGGACATCCGCCATTTGGCTTTCTGGTATCCTTTGCCTGCAGTCATCATGGAATCGTCGGGCCCGTGGCCAACCCTCGGAGGCCAGCCGCCAGTACGGCGCGCTCGGACCAGACAGCGGCACCTCCCCGATGATTCGCATCGGTGACCGCTGACTTTGCGCCAATACAGAGTGCCGGACCCGCGGTCGTGCCGGCCCCATCATTCGCTGGAGGGATCGCCATGATCGGCTTGCCGCGAAACATGTCGCTGAAGACTCGTCTTTATGCTTTGCTCATCAGCATGCTGCTGGGGCTGTTCGCCCTGGGAGCTTACTCGGTTTATGAGCTGCGCCAGCAGATGCTGGGCGAAAAGCGCCTGGCGATACGGGCCGTCGTCAACTCCGCCATCGGCGTTCTCCAGCACCAGCACGAGCTTCAGCAGGCCGGCAAGCTGACGCAGGAGGAGGCTCAGCAACTGGCGAAGGACAGCCTGCGCAACAGTCGCTTCAACGCCGAGGACTATCTGTTCATCTATGATTTCGCCGGCACCACGATGATGCACGGCACCCGACCCGAAAGGGAGGGCAAGAACACGCTGGAGACCAAGGACCCAACCGGCAAGGCCTACATCAAGGACTGGATCGACCTGCTCAAGCGCAACGGTGAAGCCAGCATGGACTACGCGTTCGCCAAGCCGGGGAGCGACAAGCCGATTCCGAAGATTGCCTATGCCAAGGTCTTTGCACCCTGGGGCTGGTGGGTGGCCACCGGTGTATACATCGAGGACGTGGACGCCGCTTTCTGGGAAAACGCCAGCAAGAGCATCGCCTTCGTGGCCGTGGCTGGCGTCCTCCTGGGTATTCTCGGCTGGACGATCAACCGCAGTGTTCAGCAGCAGCTCGGCGGCGAGCCGGCGCTGGCCGCCGCGCAGGTCGAACAGTTTGCCCAGGGCGACCTGACGCGCAGCATCACTTCCACCAGCACTGCCCCCGGCAACCTGCTGGGCGCGCTCGCCACCATGCAGACCCGGCTGCAGGGTGTCGTGCACGAGATCAACCAGGGGACTGCCGTGCTCGTCAAGGAGTCCGGAGAGTTATCCGTCGCGGCCGAGGAGATCAGTCTGGCCGCGCGCAATCAGGCCGAATCGAGTGCCGCGACAGCGGCTTCCATCGAAGAACTGACCGTCAGCATCAACGAGGTCTCCGAAATTGCCCGGACAACCGAGGAGAACTCGCGCCAGACGGCCGACCTAGCGAGCCGGGGTGCCCAGGTGGTCCGCCTCGCCGCCGGCGAGATCGAGAGCATCGCCGTCGCGGTGGCCGACTCGACGACGCGTATCCACGCACTGGTGGGCCGCTCGCAGGAGATCGGCACCATCACCCAAGTGATCAAGGAGATTGCCGATCAGACCAATCTGCTCGCCCTCAACGCCGCGATCGAGGCCGCGCGCGCTGGCGAACAGGGGCGTGGTTTCGCCGTCGTTGCGGACGAGGTACGCAAACTGGCCGAACGCACGACCCAGGCTACGGCCCGCATCAGCCAGATGGTGAGCACGATTCAGGGGGACACCAGCGAAACCGTGCAGGCGATGCAGAGCGCCGAGCCGAAGGTGCGCCAGGGCCGGGAACTCGCCTTGCAGGCGACCGGCGTGCTCGACGAGATCGAGCGCCATGCCGAGGATTCGCTGGCCAGGGCGCGCGACGTAGCCAACGCCACTCGGGAGCAGGCGATTGCCGCTACCGGCATCGCCGGTCACGTCGAGAACATCGCGTCGATGACCGAGGAGACCGACGCCGCGACCCGGAACAATGCTGCGGCCGCCCAGGAACTGAAGAATGTGGCTGCCAGCTTGCAGGCTGCCGTGGCCTACTTCAAGGTATGACCGACGCCGAAGCTCACTCGCCAACGCTTGCCATCGCCAACTCGCCCCCCTGCCCCAGGAAGCGTGGCGACCGGCTGGGGCCGTGCCCGCTCAACGCTCCTGACGTGGCCCCGCCCTTCCCGCGGGCGATCAGCCAAAGCGACGGTCCACGCCTGGCATGGTCTGAACTTCGCTCGCGGGCCAGCTGACGCGTAACGCCGCGCCGCAGGCGCGTGCCGGCACCGCCGGATTCCGGATTCACCTTGACCGATGCGTCTGATTTTCCTATCCTGCGAACGTATGCTGGTGTTGTCCAATCCGTATTTCTCCCTGTTTCTCTGCGTTCTTGCACGCCTGCACTCAGCAATTTTTGCCGACACGTTTACCGACATCGCTACCCAAGGGGATCACCATGACTGAAGACAAGAGCACGACCAAGAGAGCGTCCACCACCAAGAAGGCTGTGGCGAGCGCGACGACCACGGACAATACGCCGGCCAAGGCGCCGGCGGTAAAGAAGGCCCCGGCAGTTGCTGCCGAAAAGGCGACCCCGGCGACTACGCCCGAGAAAGCAGCCCCGGCCAAGAAAGCGGTTGCGACGACGAGCGCTGCCCCTAAGAGCCAAGCGCCGGCAGCCAGCGCGGCGCCTGCGGCCAGCGTGGCCGCGAGTGCACCCAGCGCTCCGGCGGCGGCCGCTGTCGCAGCACCTCAAAGCCCGCCTGCGGTGACCGTCGCCAGCCCGGCAGCGAGCCAGCCAAGTGCCGAGGAACGCTATCGCATGGTCGAGTCCGCCGCCTATTTCATTGCCGAGAAGGATGGTTTTCAGGGATGTTCCGCCCATTACTGGTCCCTCGCCGAGCAGCAAATCGCCGCCCAGCTGGGCGAAGCGAGTACCTAGCATCGACGGCATCCGGCATGCCGGGGGCCTGCAGCGAGACGAGGACAAGAACATGCGCAAGCGATTGATCGCTGCCAACAGACCGGCCAGCCCGCCGGCCCCGGCAGAGTGGCTCAGGCTCGACGAAGTGGCGGAGGTGGAAATCAGCTCCGAGGACGCTGCCTATCCGATCGAAGGCGCGCTGGTGCCCGGTCACAACAGCGGCTGGCGTGCCGCCGTGCCGGGCAGTCAGACAATCCGGCTGCTCTTTGCGTCACCGCAACGAGTGCGGCGAATACAGATCGATTTCGTCGAGACGTCGTTGCCGCGGACGCAGGAATATCTGCTGCGCTGGTCTGGCGACGGCGGACAGTCGTTTCATGAGATCGTGCGCCAGCAATGGAACTTCAGCCCGCAAGGGGCGAGTACGGAAAGCGAGGACCATCGGGTCGACCTGGCTGCCGTTACGGTCCTTGAGTTGATCATCACGCCGGATCTCGGTCACGGGCCGGCAGTGGCGTCCATGGCGCGGTTCCGCCTCGCCTGAGTCGCTGCCGACGGGATCGACTTCCCGCCTATCCACGTTTCCGGCAGCAGCCGGCCGCTGCTTTCCGGGTCGCCCCCGCATGCCGTCCGGCGGTGCAGTGCGGACTGCTCGCAGGTAAGCCGGGCAGCAATTCCACGCCGGTCGGTGCCTCGCAACGCCAAGAAGACGCGTGCGCACAGGCGCCGGAGGCGTCAGCTTGGTACAATTGCAGATTGACCGTCCCCAGGCTCCGACCATGAAACGCAACCGCCTCTCCTCCCGCAAGCGCATCTCGGCTGACGCCACCGAGCTAGGCCGTCTCGCCATCGGTCTGGCCGAGTCCGGCAGCAAGCTTGAGGATACCTTCTGGCAGGCCCGCCTCGCCGAGCTCCTCGACCGGCTGTTCCACGATGGTGCCGAGGACGACCTGACCGCTGCCCTCGACCGTCTGTTCGACACCCATCCGATGGGGCACGACGACCTCGCCGACATTATCGAGTCGCACGCCGAATCATGCATCCTGCTGGATCAGGGACAGGAATTCGACCTGCTGCTTTTTGCCGTGCCGGTGCTCGCCTGGTCGCGCTTCTCGATCCCGGCGGCCGCAATCCCCAGAAATCTTCTGCAGACGATCAAGGTTCATCTCGGCGCACACGTCCTCGCCGCTGGCGCCCGGCTTGCCCTCGCCGACTACCTCTACAGTCCCGATCAGCTGCCGCACAGCTTCGTCGATACCTGGCAGTTGATGCGCCGACTCGGCGCGGCGGCACTGACCGGCGACGACCTCAACGTCGACGCCTCGGCGATGCCCGAAACGAACCGCTTCCTGTCCGATACGCGCTATCTCCTCGGTGCCTTGACGGTGCCGCGCGGCAAGCCGCTGTTTCGCTGGAACGAGGCGGACAAGACCACCCGTGAAGGCGCACTGAAGGAGTGGCTGAAGCAGGGCGCGCCTTGCCTCGAGCCATTGCTCACCGGCTGCGCCTATCAGGCTTTGCTGGCGGATGCGTACCATGCCGCCTGCCGGGCCGCCGATAGTGCGTCGCGCCCCTACTCGCTGAATGCCTCGGTAGATTTTCTCCGCACCGCACTCGGCGAGGCCGTCTCCGACAACCTGCGCGCCGTGGTCGGCGCCTTCCACGACAAACGCCTCGAGGAGTACCGGATCGGCTTTGGCCCCGCTGACAGCGATGTGGTCTACCACGGCGTCGTCTGGCCACTGCTCGGCATCGAAGACGAAACCACCGATGTCGCCGGCGAGATCGAGTCCGTGCTGCGCAAGGCTGGCATCCGCGAGGTCGTGGTGCTCGACCAGCAGTTTCCCTACGAGTTCTGTGACGACTGCGGCGCGCCGCTGTATCCCAGCGTGGAGGGAGATACGGTGCATGCGGAAATGCCGGAACAGGATGACGCGCCGTCGCAGACGCTCCACTGATGCGCTGCCGAGAACCAACGATGGCCAACAGCGATCTGCTGCAACGTAGCCTGGCTGCCGTCTGGCATCCGTGCACCCAGATGAAGCAGCATGCGGCCGCTTCCGAAGCCTTGCCGCTGATCCCGATCGCCCGCGGCAAGGGCGTCTGGCTGTACGACTTCGACGGCCGGCGCTACCTCGACGGCATCAGTTCGTGGTGGGTCAACCTCTTCGGCCACGGCCACCCCCGCATCAACGCGGCGCTGCGCGAGCAACTTGACGAGCTCGAACACGTGATCCTCGCCGGCTTCACGCATCGACCGGTAGTCGAACTCTCCGAACGTCTGGCCGGCCTGACCGGTGGCGCCCTCGGACATTGCTTCTATGCTTCCGACGGCGCGTCGGCGACCGAGATCGCGCTCAAGATGTCCTTCCACTCGTGGCACAACCGGGGTCGCCGGGGCAAGGATACGTTCCTCTGCCTGGCTGGCAGCTATCACGGCGAAACGGTCGGCGCGCTGGCGGTCACCGACGTACCGCTGTTCAAGGACGCCTATGCGCCGCTGATCCGCCCGGCCCAAACCGTGCCGACGCCGGACGCCCGCCTGGCGATGGACGGCGAAGCCCCGGTCGATGTCGCCCGCCGCGCTGCCGCCGCGCTGGCCAGCCATCTCGAAGCCCACCACGAGCGCATCGCCGCACTGATCGTCGAACCGCTGATCCAGTGCGCCAGCGGCATGGCGATGTACGACCCGGAGTATCTGCGTCTCGCTCGCGAGCTTTGCGACCACTACGAGGTGCACCTGATCTGCGACGAGATCGCCGTTGGCTGTGGTCGCACCGGCACGTTCTTCGCCCATGAGCAGGCCGGCATCAGGCCCGACTTCCTGTGCCTGTCGAAAGGCATCTCCGGCGGCTACCTGCCGCTGTCGATCGTCATGACCACCGACGCCGTCTATGATTGCTTCTACGACGACAGCACCAGCCGTGGCTTCCTGCACTCGCACTCCTACACCGGCAACGCACTCGCCTGCCGGGCAGCGCTGGCGACGCTCGACATCTTCGCCGACGACCAGGTCCTCGTCGCCAACCGTGTCCTCGCCGAACATCTCGCCACCTGCCTGAGCCCGCTCGCCGGGCATCCGCGGGTGCGCCACCTGCGCCAGCGCGGCATGATCGCCGCCTTCGACGTACACACCGACGACCCGCAGTTTTCGCAGCGCTTCTACCGGCAGGCCCTGGCGCACGAAGTCCTGCTGCGGCCGATCGGCAACACCGTCTACTTCATGCCGCCCTACGTGATCGACAACGAGGAGTGCACGTTCCTGGCGACGCGGGCCATGGCCGCGCTGGACGCCGCACTGCCGACATGATCTGGGAAGAACTGCAAGGCGAACTCGACGCGCTGCAGCACGCCGGTCTCAAACGCCGGCGTCGCACGCTCGAAGGGCCTTGCGGCCCGCAGGCCACGGTCGACGGCCGGGATCTGATCAGCTTCTGCAGCAACGACTACCTCGGCCTGGCCAATGACCCGGCGCTTGTCGAGGCCGCCTGCGCCGGTGCACGCGCCTGGGGGGTCGGCAGCGGCGCCTCGCACCTGGTCAGCGGCCACCTCGCCCCGCACGCGGCGCTCGAGGAGAAGCTCGCCGCTTTCACCGGTTTCCCGCGTGCGCTCCTCTTCTCCACTGGCTACATGGCCAACCTGGCCATCGTTCCAGCGCTTGTCGGGCGTCACGACGCTGTCTTCGCCGACCGCCTCAACCATGCCTCGCTGATCGACGCCGTGCAGCTATCGCGCGCCGAAAACCAGCGCTACCCGCACGGCGACCTGAGCGCACTCGAGCACCTGCTGACCGCCAGTCGCGCGCGCCGCAAGCTGATCCTCACCGACGCCGTCTTCAGCATGGACGGCGATCTCGCCCCCCTGCCCGGCCTGCTGGCGCTGGCCGAGCGCTTCGACGCCTGGCTGGTGGTCGACGACGCGCATGGTTTCGGCGTCCTCGGCCGGCAGGGACGCGGCAGTCTGGCGCACTTCAACCTGCCCGCGGCCAGGCGACTGATCTACATGGGCACGCTCGGCAAGGCGGCGGGCGCCGCCGGTGCCTTCGTCGCCGCCGCGACGACGGTCATCGAATGGCTGGAACAGCGTTCCCGCACCTACATCTTCACCACCGCCGGCAGCCCGCTGGTCGCCTGCGCGCTGGACGCCAGCCTCGACCTGATCGCCGCCGGCGATGCCCGTCGTGACCATCTCTGGCAACTCATTGCGCAGTGGCGCGATGGCGTCGCCCGACTCGCCAACGCACGCTGGCGCCTGCTGCCCTCACCGACGGCCATCCAGCCGCTGGTCATCGGCGACAACCACGAAACGCTGCGCATTGCCGGGGCGCTCTACGAGCGCGGCCTGTGGGTGCCGGCGATCCGGCCGCCGACGGTACCCGTCGGCAGCGCCCGCCTGCGCGTTTCGTTGACGGCGGCGCACAGCGCAGAACAGGTCGGCCAACTGCTGGACGCCTTGCGAGAACTGGCATGACGCGAGTTGTCGGCGAGGGCCCGGACCTCGCGCTGATCCACGGCTGGGGGCTCGGCAGCGCCGTCTGGGAGCCGCTGCGGCCCGCCTTGTCGGCACACGCGCGGGTGCACCTCATTGACCTGCCCGGCTACGGCGAGGCAGCCGACGACAGCGGCGATTTCACCGCCACGGCGCAGACACTGATCGACGCCCTCCCGAACCCGGTGGTGCTCTGCGGCTGGTCGCTCGGCGGCATGCTGGCGGTGCGCGCCGCCGTGCTGGCTCCCGAACGCGTCAACGGACTGGTCCTCGTCGGCGCCACGGCCAGCTTCACGCAACGCGGCGATTGGCGCGCAGCGCAGGCGCCGGCAGTCGTCGATAGTTTTTCGGCCAGCGTCAGATTGCAGCCGGAGCAGACGCTGCAGCGTTTCGTCACCTTGCTGAGCCAGGGCGACAATCAGGCACGGGCGATCACCCGCGAGCTTCTCGCCTCCCTCAACCGCGCGCCGGGGCCGCAGATCGAAGCGCTCGGCCGTGGTCTGGACTGGCTCCGGGAGATCGATCTGCGTCCCCTGCTCCCGGCAGTCACCGCACGCTGTCTGCTCGTCCACGGCGAGAACGACCCCCTGAATCCGCTGGCCGCGGCACGCTACCTCGCCGAGACCATCGCGAATGCCCGCCTGGAGGTTTTCGGTGGCGCCGGGCACGCGCCCTTCCTCAACGACCGCGAGCGCTTTGTCCGTCTCCTGGACGATTTCTGCCATGTCCGCCCCGCCCCCTAGGCAGCGTGTACGCGAGGCTTTCGAACGCGCGGCGGCGTCCTACGATGGCGCCGCCGTGCTGCAACGACAGGTCTGCGACCACCTTCTGGCCGACTTCGACCCGTCTCCCGAGCCGAACAGCATTCTCGATGCCGGTTGCGGCACCGGCTACGGCGCCCGCCTGCTGCGTTCGCGCTGGCCCGGCGCCCACCTCACCGCAGTCGATTTCGCCCCCGCCATGCTGGCTCTGGCGCGTGACGACGCCGATGTCTGCCTCGCTGCCGACATCGAGGCCCTGCCCTGCCGGGACGCGAGTTTCGCCGCCTGGTGGTCGAGCCTGACCGTACAGTGGTGCGATGCCGAGAAGGTTTTCGGCGAAGCGCGGCGCGTCCTGCGTCCCGGCGGGCGGCTGGCGCTGAGCACGCTCGGACCCGACACCTTCCACGAACTGCGCGAGGCCTTCACCGGCATCGACCGCTATCGCCACACGCTCAGCTTCAGCGAACCGCTGGCGATCGGCACAGCGCTGGCGCAAGCCGGTTTCGCCGATATCCGCCTGCATCGCCAGACACTAAGCCTGCACTACCCCGACCTGAAATCGCTGCTGCGCGCCGTCAAGGACATCGGCGCCAACTCGGTCGGCGAAGGAGCACGCGCCGGGCTGTTCGGACGCAGCGCCTGGCAGCAGGTACAGGCGGCCTACGAGCGGCATCGTACGCCGGCCGGCCTGCCCGCCCGTTACGACGTCATTCTTGCCTACGCCAGAAAATGAAAGACACACCGAAAGACACACGCGGCTGGTTCATCACCGGCACCGACACCGAAATCGGCAAGACCTTCGTCGCCTGCGCGCTGCTGCACGCTTTGCGTCGGACAGGCGTGAGCGCCCTGGCCATGAAACCCATCGCCGCCGGCTTCGACGAGCAGGGAGTCAACGAGGACGTCGAGCGTCTGCTCGCCGCATCCTCGTTCGCGGCACCGCACGCGCTGGTCAATCCCTACGGCTTCCGGGCCGCGATTGCGCCGCACATCGCCGCCGAAGAGGAAGGCCGGCGCATCGAACTGCCGCACATCGCCGCCTCTCTGACGAAGCTGCAGACGATGGCCGACGTGGTCCTGGTCGAGGGTGTCGGCGGTTTCTGCGTGCCGCTCGGTGCCGGCGCCGACACCGCCGACCTGGCGTCTCTGCTCGGCCTGCCACTGCTTCTGGTTGTCGGCATGCGCCTGGGCTGCATCAACCATGCGCTGCTGACCCAGCAAGCGATCGCCGCGCGCGGCCTGCCGCTGGCCGGCTGGGTGGCCAACCGCATCGACCCGGCGATGTCACGCTTCAGCGAGAACCTGGCGGCCTTGCAGGCGCGCCTGCCGGCGCCGCTGCTTGGCGTCGTCGAGCATGGCACGACGCCCGAACGGGCAGCGCTGGCGCTGCGCCTTCCGGATTAGGCGAAGCCCGCCAGCTCCGGTGCTATCCTGTCCAGGCGAAACGAACTGATCAGGATATCCCCCGATGGCCCGAATCCTCCCCGACGGCTGGCGCGAACTCGCCGTCACTGGCGCTGCGCAACGCGAGATTGAAACCCTCGCCATCCTCGCCGATGGCCTGCCCGACGACTACACCGTCTATCACGCCGTGCATTGGACCGGCATCGACGGACGCTACGCCATCTACGGCGAAATCGACTTTGCCGTCGTCAGTCTTGCCGGCGACCTGCTCCTCATCGAACAGAAGAGCGGCTTTCTCGATGAAACGGCCGATGGCCTGGTCAAACAGTACCCGGGCAAATCGAAGAGCATTCCCGTGCAGATCTCGCGCATGCTCAGCCAACTGCGTGGCAAGCTCGCTGGCCGCGGCGACATTCCCTCGGTGCACACCGACGCCCTCCTCTATTGCCCGGACTACACCGTCAGAAACCCGGAAACGGCGGGCCTCGTCCCCGAGCGCATCGTCGATGCCAGCCGGCGCGACCAGCTCTGCCGCATCATCGGGCGGCTCCTGCCGCCCGGCGAGAAAACCCTCGCCACAGCCAAGGTCCATGCCTTCCTGCGCAACCTGATCCAGCTCGACACCGACGTCAGCGCCTTGATGGGACATGCGCGCAAGGTCGTCACCCGGGTTTCCGGCGGGCTCGCGCACTGGGCACGCCGGCTCGAGTTCGAGCCCTTTCGGCTGCGCATCAACGGCACCGCCGGATCGGGCAAGACGCAGCTCGCCCTTGCCGAGTTCCGCGCCACGCTCGACGCCGGCAAGCGCCCGCTCTATGTCTGCTTCAACCGCCCGCTCGCCGACCACTTCAGCACCATCGCACCGGCCGGCGGCCTGGCTTGCACCTACCACCAGCTCTGCGACCAGCGCCTGCGCGATGCCGGAGAGATGCCCGACTTCAGCCTACCCAATGCCTTCGAGCGCCTGCAGAAGCGAGCCGCCGAACTGCCGGTGAGCGCCGCCTTCCTGTTCGACACGCTGATCGTCGACGAAGGCCAGGACATCTCCGAGCCATGGCGCGACTTCATCTTCCGCCACGCGCGTCCCGAGGCGCGAATGCTGTGGCTCGAAGACCCGCTGCAGAACCTCTACGGGCGCCCGCCGACGCCGCTGCCGGGCTGGGTGACGCTGCGCGCGCAGAGCAACTACCGCAGCCCGCGGCCGATCGTCGAACTCCTGCGCCGCCTGCTGCTCGGAGGTCTCGAGATCGAAGCCGCCTCGCCGATCGCCGCCGACGAGATCGAGTTCCTCGACTACGCCGACACCCAGGGCATGTTCGCCCGCGTCAAGGAAGCCATCCGGCTCTGCTACTCGGCCGGCTTCAGGAAGCACGACGTCGCCATCGTCAGCTACCACGGCCGCGAGCAGTCGCAACTGCTGACGCTCGACCGCCTGGGGCAGACCAGTCTGCGCCACTTCACCGGCGAGTACGATCTCTTCGGGCAGCCCGTCTACACCCCGGGCGACGTGCTCGTCGAGTCGGTCTACCGCTTCAAGGGCCAGGCCGCGCCAGCGGTCATCCTGACCGAGATCGACTTCGACGTGCTCGACGACAAGGCCGCGCGCAAGCTCTTCGTCGGCGCCACGCGTAGCGCCATGAAGCTGGTTCTCATCCTGCACCAGAAATCCGCAGCGAGGCTGCTCGAACGCCTGGGCTGAGAGCCGTCGCTGCACCGGGTGGCGCATCTGGTGAGCCCGGGTCGCGCTACACTGACCTCATCTGCCGGCAATGGTGCCGGACGAAAAGGAGATTCCATGCCCAACACCATCCCCCGTATCCGCATCCACTCCCTCAAGCCGGCGCTCATCGCCGGCGTCGCGCAGAAGCTGCCGGTCCTGATCCGCGTGCAGGCGCCCGATCCGCTGGCGACCGAGAAGAAAGCGCGCAAGCCCTATCACCTTGCCCTGGTCATCGACCGTTCCGGCTCGATGTCCGGGCCGCCGCTGGCCGAAGCGGTGCGCTGCGCGAAGCATATCGCCGACCAACTCGAGCCCACCGACATCGCCTCGCTGGTCGTCTTCGACGACCGCGTGCAGACACTCGTCCCGCCCCGCCCGGTCGGTGACCGCCAGGCGCTGCATCTGGCCCTGTCGCGTGTCCACAGCGGCGGTTCGACCAACCTGCACGGCGGCTGGCAGGCGGGTGCCGACGGCCTGCTGCCGGCCGCCGGCCAGGCGGCACTGGCACGCGTCATCCTGCTCTCGGACGGCAATGCCAACGTCGGCGAGATCACCGACCCAGCCGGGATCGCCGCCCTCTGCGCGCAAGCCGCCGAGCGTGGCGTCAGCACCTCCACCTATGGCCTCGGATCCCACTTCAACGAGGACCTGATGGTCGAGATGGCCAAACGCGGTGGCGGCAACCATTACTACGGCGATACCGCCGCCGACCTCTTCGAGCCCTTCGCCGCCGAGTTCGATTTCATCTCGGCGCTCTGCGCCCGCCATGTCCGTCTGTCGCTCGCCGCGGCGCCAGGGGTTGGCATCCGTCTGCTCAACGATTACCTGGTCGAGGGCGACGCGGGTTTTCCGGTGATCCGCCTGCCGGACATCGCGTTCGGAGCCGAAGCCTGGGCGCTGGTCGAACTGCAGATTCCGGTGGGGCTTGCCGGTGAGGGCGCCGGGCAACTGCTGCAGGCGGCGGTCACGGCGTCGACGCCGGAGGGCGAGCCGCTGGCCTTTGCCGACGCGACGCTGACGCTGCCTGCCATGTCGCCGGCTGCCTGGGAAACCCTGCTGAGCGACCCGCTGGTGCTTTCCCGCCAGTCCGAACTGGCCGCCGGCAAGCTGCTCGAACAGGCGCGCGCCGCTGCCGAGCACGGCGACTGGAACGTCGTCGAGCGCCTGCTGGCCGAGGCCCGGCAGCGCTTTGCCGACCAGCCGTGGCTGATCGAAGTACTCGAGAGCATGGCCGAGCTTGCCCGCTCGCGGGACACGGCGCGATTCCGGAAGGAGGCGCTCTACTCTTCCCGCAGCATGGATTCGCGGACTTTGTCGACGCACGAAGCGTTCTACGAAGATCCGGCGACCGAATCGGCCAGCCCCAGCTTCCTGCGCCGCAAGAAGGCACAGGGCAAGACGGAGTTCGGCAAGCCGGACGATCCGGAGAAATAGGCAGGGAGAGGACAGGCTAATTTGCCGCCCCCGGACACGGTCTGTCCGCGTCCTGGGGGCCAGCGTCCGGTATAGTGGTCCCCGGAATTCAGACAGTAGTTTAAGCTGTGCGCCAAGGTAGGGAGCAAGGAACGATGAGTGAAACGAAGACGCGGAAGGTACATACACCGGAGTTCAAGGCGAAGGTGGGTCTAGAGGCCGTGCGAGGGGTGAAGACGATCAACGAGATTGGCCAGGAGTATGGCGTCCATCCGGTTCAGGTTGGGCAGTGGAAGAAGGCTATCCAGGATCAGGCGAAGACGCTGTTTGAAGGTAAGCGAG